>JACLAC010025937.1_pt1 | contig 11417 bp, 4 predicted proteins | sample 8027881 | NCBI WGS metagenome assembly JACLAC01 (sample SAMN15725517, study PRJNA655200) | protist metagenome | isolation source: fluorescence activated cell sorting (FACS) single amplified genomes of... | place: Spain: Blaines Bay Microbial Observatory, Mediterranean Sea | collected 2016-01-19 | reverse complement strand
AAAGCACGTTTCATTTCTGCTTCTCATAATAATTGCAGGTTTCAAAGGTTTCAATTGAACGTTGCAATTATTAAGCATTGGCTCTATACACTCTAATTTGCACTCTAATTTGCACTCTAATTTGCACTCTAATTTGCACTCTAATTTGCATATTTGATACATATTTGATCGATTGAAGCAGCGGAAAAATGGCCCAAGGTAAAAAATTTGAGGTGGCGCATCCACCCGCGATCAAGGACTCTGGCGCGAGTCAAGATAAAGAAAAGACGCTATCGAATGGATATGGAATGGGTTTGACGAGGATGATGCTCGCAGGGTGCGGGGGCGTTATCGTTCTCCTCCTCATTGTCTCGTTCGTGAATAATGGGCGGAATAGGTCCATGCTGCGTTCTATCGACAACGAGTTGATAGTTTCGCCGTGGCAGCCGCACGAGCCGCCTCTTCCAGGAATACTTCCGGGCGTTAATCGTCCCCATATCATTCTGGCACAAGACGTCGACTATCCGCCGTACGCTTACCTGGGTTCTGCCACCGAAGAATTTGCTGTTGACGGATTCGGTCACGATGTGGCGGTGTCTTTGAATACCGTCTGCGACATTGACGTCACTGTTGTGCAAACAAAGTGGGGCAATTGTTGGAATGCCGCTGAAGGCATCGGGCAGGGGCTTCTCAACGGCCATTTCCACGGTTGTATGACGTACACGCACACTGTAGGGGTTAGGAATCGTTTTGTTGATTTTTCAGAACCGATCCTAGACTTAAACAAGCCTGCGGGCCTCATAGTAAAACTGGACGGCAATAGCACTCCACTCGTGCTCGGAAATGACGATCTCTCTGGAAAACGCGTTGTAGACGTCAAAGGCTGGGCACCCACAGAGGACGGGATGTATTTCGTCACAAACTCATGCACCGGCAAAAAGTTTAAGGATTTTACGATCGTGGCAACAAATTCGACGCTTTTGAAGAGTGCAGTCGCAACGTACGCATCGACGACGCCTGTGGATGCTAGTGGCGAGCTCACGAATCCAAACGATGCATCGCTTTTGATGGTTCTTTCAGGCGGCGCAGACGCTATGTTTGTCTATGCCGATCAAGCAAAGAACTACCAGTGCGACCCTGAAGTGGACGCAGACGGCACGTTTGACTGCAAACTGTGGACGGATTACTTTGGGAAACCCAATGGATTTGCTTACATCCATACTGGCTGGTTTGAATACGCGTACGGCGGAACTACTCTCAGCCTTCACAAAAAGGGAAGTGGTCTCAGCTCCATTCTCAACCCATGTATTGAGAAATTCCGGAAAACCAAAAAGTACTATGAAGTATGCAAAGAGAACAAACTTGAGGACTCGTGCTACAAAAATGAGTACTTTCCATCCGATGGCGGCAAGGCAAAGCCCGCATATGAAACGCCAACCAAAGACCTTACCAGCGAGTGCTCGTCTGGATACTGCAAGTGTATGGTGTAAATTTTAATTATTTACCTAAATGTCTCTTTTTTTACGTGTGCGTGCAATGCGAACAACTGAATTACATGTACTTTTAATATCTTCATTATTAAATTACATTATATTATATGCTAACTAATTATTGATACTCATTACACGTCAGATCTCACAAGAAAAGCTTTCACCACACCGAGTTCTTTCTGGAAGAATCGTTCGATGTGTCTGACATGGATAGTATACTCTTGACAGTGCCCTTTTTCTTGATCGGTTCAGGATGAATGCTATTTGTTCCCCGTTTGGAAGTCTTTTGAAGAAAAGAAAAGAAAGCATAATTTATTAACGTCGTCATTGTAATCATCGTCATTAAGAGCACCGTTCTAATAGCTGAAATGTATATTGTGTTCGTTTCGATACTATGCATGAACCGCAAACCATACAGGAATCCGATGAGAACCCACGCAAAAAGGGCAATCGATAGAATCTTTGCTGTGCGTTCAACATGCTTGCGAAATTCCTTCACTATGGCATGATCGCGAAGTATTTTCAAAAAGGGCCGTATTCCGATTGAAAAGTATAGTCCGAAGAGGAGAAAATATATAGCACCTATCAGAGATACTATACCAATCTCCCCCCTTACGAAAAAATAAGCAAGCATAAAGCACGTAGCAGAGCCAATCAATAAAACGAAAGTAGCTTCTCTTTTCTTTAGATTTTTTCGAACGTCGGGATCGAGATCAACTATTGCATGCTGACATCTTCGAAACACAATTATGAGTGTGAAAAGTGCTCCGATAGCTCCAACAGACATGGTTCCTAAAGCATATGGAATGACATATTTTAGCAAATAATTGGACGTCGTGAGAGGATATGACAGTTCACTAACAGTCCACAAAAGTGTGCATAAAGAACTTAGCATAGTGAAGAGGAGAAGAGTGAATCGAACGTTAAACTCATCTCCCCCCTTTCCGTCTATACCAAAGATCAAGACGATACCCTTCCATAAAATAAAGTACCCCAAGTAAACGATGTTTGCGCTGAAAACAAAAATACCAAAATACATTTTAGGCATTTTTTTACGGCAAGCTGATGCTCCTGAAATACACCGTGGAAGAGTCGCATTAAAGGCTCCACATCCTTGTGTATCTAACGACGCACGTATTCCATATTCGCTGTCACAAGCGCAGACACCAGGAAGTTCGGAAGCACTGCTGTAGTAGCACGAAGTTAATTTCGAACCAGTCATACGCTCGCACGATGTCTCACCAAAGCGTGCCATAGTGCAAGGCACATAGCTCCAATTTCCCGGATACGAATAGTTGACTGCATTCGTTTCGTTAAAAACAAAATCATTACGTTCTGCTGTCGCCGAAGAGGCGCACAACAAAAAAAATAGCGCGAGGCGAAACATCTCGAAAAAGTAGTGTACAATGTAAAAGCTGTACCCTCGCGGGAGCCAAAGCCCTCGGCACAATTTTAATATGAGCGTTATCCTCTTTTTCCTTTCCGCCGCCCTTTCCCCGAAACAAAAGACGGAATTCAAATAAAGATACGAAAGTTTAAACAAAACTATTATGAACAAACTTTTTTTTTTTTTTTTATTTTAAATTTTAACATGAAATGTCGCTAAAGTGAAGACAAATTTTACATCTACATACTTTCCAAGGGTACATGCGCATGTTTATAGTAGAACGGTGGTACAATTTTGATTTATTTTTTACATAACGGATCTATTGAAATAGATTCGTTCCAAATTTTAATGATTTATGATGTTGTCCGCCCCCCCTTTGTTCCCCTCTTTATTTATTTGTTTTCCCAATTTTTTTAAAAAAAGTTAAAATATATTTCATGTTTGCATAAAAAAGGACGACGACGCGAAGAAGTAGTACTTTTATAATAGGAAAAGTATCAGTTACAATTTTTATCTGTTATTTCCCTGCGTTTGCTTTTATTATTGCGCACCTGCATGCGCGAGTGGCATCCATCCTCAAGCCAACCCCTCTAGTGCGGCGAACTACTGCATCCCAAAGCAGCAAGTGACGTAAGGAAACCCTCCTTCCTCCTTATATTTGAATTTTAAAAAAGTTAAGACAAAATGATGAAGTATATGTTTCTATTTGCTACCCTCTTCGCCCCTGCGCTTGTAGGGGCGTCTGCCGCGCAAGATCAAGTTGTTGAAATTTCGAATATTCTTCCCCGTCGCGATATAAACGGAGAGCTTATGGACGTTCACGACGGTAATATTTTTTTGGGGAACGATGGAACCTACTACTTTTATGGTATGGGATATGGAAACTGCACCATGCATAAAGGCCTTATTCCGCCGCGCGACTGCCCGGGCATATACACAAAATTTGGTGGATGTGGATTTCAGACGAACCACTCCGTAAACCTGTATACGTCAAAAAATCTTGCTGATTGGACGTTTGTTGCCAATATTCTTCCTGACTCTGCATCAACGAGGCCCACAGGGATCTACTTTCGTCCCAAAGTAATTTTCAATGCGCCCACAGGGCTTTACGTTCTTTGGATCAATTATCTTCCACCTGCTTCTTCGCCCCTTTCTGCCTACCCGAAAGCGACCTATCTTCGCTTTGCGAGTAAAAGTCCGAGCGGACCATTTACATTGGTGAAGAATGGTGCCGATGCATCTGTAGCAGTTTCAGGAGGCGGCGATTTTACCCTTTTTCTCGATGCGAGCGGAAAGAGTGCGTACATTGCATACGATGCTTGGGGTAACTCGCACACAATCACCATCGAAAAGCTTACGCCTGATTTTCAAGACAGTTTGGGATCAAATGCATCGTCGGGAAAGATCTCGCCATCGGGCAATGAAGCCCCAATCGTATTCTTTCGCAAGGGAATATATTATCTCCTTTTTGGTCCCACGTGCTGCTTTTGCTCCGATGGAAGTGGTTCATCCGTGTACACGGCGTCTTCACCTCTTGGCCCGTGGACGTCTCAAAAGTACGATTTGAACCCCAAAAGCTGGTGGCTAGGTTCGCGGACTATCAAAGCGCAAGAAAGCTTTGCCATCCAGACGGGCGGCGGCGACGTTGTGTACGTGGGCGATCGGTGGACAAGTGCCCCTGACCATTTGAAAGGTCACGATTTCCAATTTTGGATGCCTTTGACGTTCAACGACACGGCCACGCCAGCGCGCATATCCCCGCTCAAATGGGCCGACAACGTTACGATACGTGCATGATGCATCTACTTTAATTTTTTACGCGTGCGCAAAAAAAAAAATTATATTTTTTAATAAAATTTATTATTTTTTAATCATAAAAATCAATCATTGCTGCAATCGCTGCTCTTCTACAACAGTCCCATCAGCTCGAATCATGGTTTTCTTTCCATCTGATGTGACGCGCAGTATTGTCGAGTCGGGCATTCGCTGCTCAATATCTCCATTGGGAGACTTTATGACAACGACACCATTTTCAAAAGTCGTCGTCGTCACGCCTCCAGCAACATCAACAACCCTCCCGTCCGAGTAACCCTCCATGTGCATAGAACCATCCGCATACGTCGTTTGCACAATGCCCTCTTTTGTTGTTTGGACCTTCACACCATCCGATCGAACCTCGATAGTTGTCCCAGAATCGTGCCGCTGAATCATACTTCCCGATGGCCTCTTAACGAGAGTGACGCCTTTGCTTTTCTGCTTCGTAGTACCATCAGGAAGAACTTCGATTTCTGTTATACCATCAGCAAATTTGGTGACCTTTCGCCCATCCGGAAAAGATGTGACCGTGCTACCGTCAGCTGTCTTTGTAATCGTTTCCCCGCTTAATGGCTGCTCTACTGTACTTCCGTCAGGATTTTTCTGAACACGATTTCCCATAGGATCGATGAAGAGGACAGCTCCATTAATAAATCGCGTCTCTGACGAACCATCGCCGTGGATGAGATCGACTTGCCCATCTGGAGACGTGATAGTTCTCTCGCCGTCTACAGCCGTCACGATGATAAGTCCATCGGGGTTTGTTTGCGTGATTTCCCCATCAGCAGACTGAACAATGCGCGTGCCGTCAGGGTTGCGCTGACGCTGAGAACCATCGAAAAGCAACTCGATCTTTGTGCCATCCTCCAACTTGGAAGAAAACACAACCTCGTTTTCTTCCGCCTTGTCTTCGAGGGTGCTTTCGATGGCCGCCTTCGTCTCTTCTTTGATCTTCTCGCTCTCGGTTGTGCCCTCTGCAGATAGTTCATCCAGGATCTTTTCCCTCTCCGTCTGAATGATTTCGTTGACACCCTCAATGCCGACCACGATGCTATCGAGGTAACTTATGAACCGTTCGCCGTACATTTTAGGGTGTACAGCAGAAATCGCCTTTTCGTCGTGAAGCCTCGACTTCAGCATATTTTCCATCCTCTTCGAGCGATCGTAGTATTGCAAAATATCGATCACGCTCATGAGATAGACGACGGGCTTCATGTCGGGCGTTCTCCCCTCGATGCCGCCGAGATCTTTTTGCCACATCGACGTCGCATGCCGCGTGGTGAACGAAGCTCCGAGATTTGCGCCGGACTGCAGCGTCGCGCGGTCATCCTCGTTTATGCTTAGCGCACTTGTGAGTGAATCGTCCTCATTTTGTGTAGATGCAATGTGAAGCAAATGCAGCTTCCGGGTGGCATCACTTTCTTTCGGGCAGTGCACCCCAAGAAGAAGGCTGTAATCCATAATCATGTTGTCAATGAGGAATTGGGTGTCAGCTTTAATGATGCGCATAAACTCCTCTCTCGTCGCGCTGTCGAGGTATATTTTTGATTTGAAGTTGAGATCTTTTAGCACAGACGCCTTTTTGGCCTCTTCAGGGGTGCAGTATCTATTTCTCGTAGATCCCTTTAAATCGTACTTTTCCATCAGCACGAGCGGCGTTTCGAAGCAATTTGGCATTACAATAAGCACCATCCACTTGGAGTTCTCAAACTTAATTTTGTAGAGCCCATAAAAGCGGCACATAAGCGAATTTTCGGTGGTGAGCATGTGCTTGTAGTAGTTTTCAAGGATGCCTTTGTGGAAGAAGAAATCTTTTTCAGTCTCTTTGACGGTTTTCAGCACGTACTTTTTATCGGCAGAAAAAAAGAACAGCATTCCACTTTTGCCCTCCCCAACTTGACCGCCCGTCAAATTGGACAGCGACTTTATGTAGTCGGCATCCGAGACGCCAAAGTGTCGTCGTACGTTGCGAAAAGCCCCACCAGCGTAGCTACGAAACTCAAAAGTGGACGAATCGCTTCCAAAGTTCATTGAAAAGTAAGTTTTTGCTGAAAACATATCACCTGACGAATCTGCTCCATCTTCTCCTACTGCCCGTTTGATCGCCCTACTTACACATTTTCCGTAAGGAAGTTTCAGCGCCTTTGCCTTGGGCATTTTCGATTTTCGGCGGAACATTGAAGCGATAGTCGTCTTTTTGCGCTGTTGCTTTTGAGCGGGTCGCGCATCTGTTGCAGGACGAGATGATTTGGCGAGAGGGGAAAGCGTATCGGAATATTCCTGCTGGTTGGCATCGATGTCTTCAGCAGATTCGTTTACGGCAGACAAATTGAGCTCCTTCATCACACTCGTGTGCCTTACCTGATGCAAAACTTGAGTTCCTGGACTAGGCGCGACGAGCGAGCTCTCCGTTTCAGGGGGCGTTGGCGCGCTCGCAGCATGCTGCGCAGCCTCCTCATCGGTGACACCAGCGCGGTATGAAGAAGCTTGCTTGGACGGGGGCGCATGGGGCATCCCTTTGCGCAGCGTCTCGAGAGCTGCCACCCATCGATTGCGCGACTCCCCGCTCTGCGCTTCAAAGTCAACGGAGGACTTTTCTTCACCCTTGAGCGCAAGCGAGAAGCAGTTGCTCTCAAAAGCTTGCACGTTCCCCGATGTCATATGCGCTGTCTCTTTCCCTGCAATCACTTTCTCTACTTCGCTTACGCTCACATCGGACACCACCTTTTCGCCACATTCGATGAGAATGCGGCCGCGATCTTTTGCGAGACGTAGATTTACAAGTTGCCTACCCCCTTTGGGAGAATGCATGATGACGTCCCCACCTTTGTATAGATACCGCACCTCTGCCTCGAAGCGCTTCTCCTTGAGCGATTGCGCAAACTGCGGATCGATAGCTGCAGCCCATTCCTCCGCTTCTTCATCAGTAGAAGCTTGCAATTTGATGTAGCTCTTTGAACGAAATACTTGCAGGCAGTGCTTTCGTCCTCCTACTTCGGACGGTGGTAGTATCCTCACAGTAGCGTCACCTTCAGCAAGACCCAAATCAAATTCACCTTTAAATCGAAAGAGGGCCTCCGATTTCGTCGACCGCTTCCCTTTCCGTTTTCCCAAGGGGGCGTAGTATCTCAAATATCCCCTTCCTTGGGCGTTGGATGGAACACGCATCCGCCGCGCGCTATTCCTGCCAGACAGTGTCCCTGCAGAGCTTGTCACAACACCTCCTTGAGGAGGACGAACAAGCGTAAATGCGCGCGTTTTCCACGTGCGAAACATGTGGCCCTCCTTCGTGAGCATCCCCATCTTTATCACGTGAGGACCCTCTTTGAGCTCCTCCATCGTAAGCCCCGAGCCGGACATGGTGCAATATGATTTATATCGTTCGCGCAACAAAAAGGGCACTAGAATGCAAAGCCGTATTGATACAAATAGTGCGCTATTAGAATTCTACTTCCTCAGCTCGTATTCTCCGTTCCGTTTTACAACCTTTTTGTCGGAAAGGAGAAATAAAAGTTTTTAATTTAGGAAATTATTATTAAAAAAAAAAAAAAATAAAAAAAAATATGATACACTTATCATACGTCGTAGTGGTATTATATCATTGCTTGTATGCCCCAGTATTTAATTAATAACAACCAGTATGCGATTTTTTCACTTTTTGCACCGCACCTAATAAGTACGTATTTCCAAAAATTTTTTAATTTTTTTTTTATGTATTACTCGTATTGTACAGTAAAATGATAATAAAAAAAATAAATAGTTATATTGTACTCGTGATACTCTTACATTATTACAGTTTCGATTCACTCTTGGACTGAAAAGAGCGCTATTGCGCACGAAAGATTGTCAATAGAATGCAGCTCGAATGCCTCGCGCAAAATGCCTTCGCAAACCATTTCCAAATTTGTTTCCCCCGCCCCAAGCTGCACAAATATGTTGTCGATTACCTGCTTTGAGCTCATAACATCCCATACGCCGTCGCAGGCTAAAATTAAAATCTTATCTTCCTTTCTCAGCGTCCTCGTGCGCACATCTGGCTTACAGGAAAGCACGTTGCCATGAAAAGATCGCTTCCAGCTCGCCTCCTGGAGAGGTGTTTTATATTCAATATCCCCGAACGCCCTGCCGACGCCAAGCACTCCATTGACGCGTTTGTTTGCAATCCAGCCCCCGCTCGCTTCAATCTCGTCCCGAATGCGCGGCAGCGTTGGTTTGTGGTCTTCTGATAACTCTTCAAAGCTGAAATCTGCAGTGCCCATGACTGCTCTACTATCTCCCACATTTCCAACAATGATGCTGTCGTCTTTGACGACGGCAAACACTGCTGTTGAACCTGCGTACGATTTCGAAGACAAATCCTCTGCACCCTCAACGCATGCAGCCAAAAACGACGCGTCGACGCGCTCGCATGCTTCTACAATAGCATTCTCGCTGCAATCGGTTTTCAAAACTTCATCTGCTAGATACCGTTTCAAAAAGTCCGAACACTCAGCTCCATTGTGTCCATCATATACTCCGATGAAGGGCACATCTCCGCTCACGTCGATGCAATGCTCATCCTCCATCGTTTCGCGCGTTCCAATGGAGCAGGACATCGAAATTTTCATCCGCACTTTTCCTGATGAGAATTCATCATCTGCGACTATATCCTCAAAACTATATTCTTTTGATTGTGCCATTGCAGGAATCTCTTCGTGCTCAACAGCGGTTGGTTTGGTGATAAGACTATCAAAAGCACCATCAGCAGATTCCACTGCGACGTCGTCTTCACCAAAAGAATCTTCGCTACTTGTTGAAGACGTTTCGGAAAGGGAATGGTTTTCAGCAGCTTCATCTCTATCATCTTTGGACGGGTGTATAGTTTCTTGCCCAACTGTATCAGATCCATCAACCAAATTAGGCAAAGATTTTGCCATCGACTCGCTATTCGATTTACGCTTCATACCTAGCGACGAGTCGCGCCTTTTGCTAGGAATAAACGAACCCACGGACTTTCGCCTATTTTTTGGTGCGCACCGCTTTAGTCTTTTCTCCTTTACGATATCTTTGGCTTTGCTAGCAAGCTTCATCAGCACAGGCTTTATATTTTCAGATAACTCCATTTCCTTCCCACTGGTCATCGCCGATTCTAGCTCATCGCCAAGTACGCCTGAGTAATTTACCTTAATCCCAGGATACTGTCGAAGAAACATCGTTCCATCACACGTAATCCACGGATCGAAAAGCAATTCCGGTACAATCGCCCTTCGGTCGCTTTTTTTTGTCAAAGCTTTTGCCAACATGCACTCTAGTAGCTCATTGTCGGCAGCTACATTTACAGATACTCGTTTTGAGAGACCGTGACCCCGCTCAGAATCATTTTTTTCAGAAAGTCGCCTTAAATTCATTGCCGACATAGTTGGAGTTAAAATGTCGGACTTTGAAAGATTAATGTCGGGATATTCGATTTCATTTTCTTTGATGACGCGCTCAAGGTCTGCGAGAGAAGAGCACTCGAAAGGCAGCTTTCCGTACGAAAGTAAGTAGAAAGATATGCCAAACGCCCAAACGTCAGATGATGCTGGGGAGATCCTATCGTCTGCGTCGCCCTCAAAAAAAAGCTCGGGGCTCATAAAAATGGGACTTCCCTGAAGCTTCTTGATGTCGAATGCCACGTCGTCTGATGATTTTGATCTCGCCCAATTTTGCGAGACGCCAAAATCAGAAATCTTTACATCTCCTCTATTAGACACAAGCATATTTGATGGCTTAATATCACCGTGCACGATTCGCATTTTGTGCAGATAATCGAGGCCGAGCAGGACATCTCTTGCTGCGAGCAGCACAACATTTATGGGATAAATTCGACCGGGAGACGTATCGCTGTCGCTCAGAAGCGACCCCCCCGAGACATATTCCATAAATAAGTACACCTTATCGGACGATGGGTCATTCACAACTTCAAATAGGTGAACGCAGTTGGGGTGATTTACTCGTTTCATGACAGCAATTTCATGTTGAAGAGATGATAAACCCTCGTGTGAGTTTTTGATGAGCTTCTGGGAACGCTTCTTGGGCCTGCTTAGCACTTTTACAGCTGACTTCTCCTTGGTTTCTTTATTTTCGCACAGGCGCACGGAACCAAAGGCACCTGTTCCTATTTCTTTGAGCATTATATACTGATTCACGCACGTTTTTCCCGTCACAGTATCGCGCCTTTGCTTCAGCGTGCGAGTTTCTTTATCCTCCATCTCATGCTTGCTTCTCTCTGACGTAACTCGCCTTTGTCTATCAACATCACTTTCTGAAGCTTCTGCGCGGGAAAGCATGGCAGCAGATCTTGCAGAGCTCCTCTGGCGCGTCAATGCAGCTTTATTTTTAGACATTGTGTACCCTGTTGCAACCCCAGTAGCATTTTTTATTTGTTTGTCTTTTTCAGCGAGCCAGTCATGGATTATATCATCTGCCTCGTCCATAGACGACCTTCTTCTCTTTCGTTTCTCTTTAAATGTGATTGAATTCCTATTTCTGTTATTTGTGCGTGACTTATGTTTTTTGTTTGCATTCCCTACACTCAATGTGTTCACACGATTTGTGCTTGGGAATTCGCTCTTTCCTCGGCGTATCTTGAAGGTCGCGGCCTTCATCTTTGGCTTCAACGGAGTCGGCGCTGCGGAGCGAACGTCCGCGAGTTTTTCATTCGATTCTAGCACTGCTGGCAGTTCCCGACCCAACACACTATTTAAATCCTTATTCGACGCTTCTTT
>JACLAC010014815.1_pt1 | contig 11417 bp, 15 predicted proteins | sample 8027881 | NCBI WGS metagenome assembly JACLAC01 (sample SAMN15725517, study PRJNA655200) | protist metagenome | isolation source: fluorescence activated cell sorting (FACS) single amplified genomes of... | place: Spain: Blaines Bay Microbial Observatory, Mediterranean Sea | collected 2016-01-19 | reverse complement strand
AAGTCTCCACGCTTTATCGTATGCTTCGGCTTTAGTCATTTTCTCTCCTGTTGCTGTTATCCGTAATTTGATTTCTGAGATCGTGAATTCCCCCAACCTTATCACTCATAATCTTCCCAGTTCCAGTCTTGGCCTTCACTGGGATCTGGTAAATCTCTTTCACCAATGGTCTCCTGAGTAATAATTTTCCCATCTAAGTATTTTACTGCAGTCATCCCCACATTGAATGCTGGAGTTTCTGTAAGCGTTGACTTGAAATACCTTTCAATAAGCAAAAAATCATCATTTTCAAAGATCACCCGAGAAGGACCAGGAGTATTGTACTCACTGATGGTTGAAACAACGATTTTGTCTGAATCAAGATCGACTTCTACGTTTATATTTTTTTGTATTGCGCGATATTTAGGGTGATAAATCTGATCAACCATAGAAAAATCTCCTCTAAATCCCAGAGTCCACGCCTTTTCATATGCTTCAGCTTTAGTCATTCTCTCTCCTTACATAATTCCTGACTTTGTAATTCCTAGTACTCACTCATAGTCTTCCCAGTTCCAGTCTTGGCCTTCGCTGGGGTCGTAATCTAGCGGCTCAGATACTGTTTCCTGCTTCAATATTTTTCCATTTCTGTAGGTGATCGCACTGATAGTGGACATATAGACATCCTCTTTTCTTGATCCAAAGAATCTATGGAGACAGACAAACTCGTCACTTTCAAAGATTGGTCTGAACAAACCTATCACGTAGGTTTCCCTGACTGAAGATACAATGACTTTGTCATCTTCTAAATTGACCACGATTCCTGTATTAGGATCTGGAGCCGAATAATCGGGATGATAAATCTCATCTACTATAGAAAAATCATCATTTTTAAAAGCAAGTCGCCATGCTTTGTCAAACTGTTCTGCCTTCGTCATTTTCTCTCCTTATGCTGGAATTCGTGATTTGATTTCTGCGACGGTGTAGCCCACCAACTGCCTTCCTCTGAGCCTCTGCTCCAGGCCATCAAAGAGAATGCTCTCCAAAATGTCAGGCCTGTTCTTGATTCTCTGATGGATTGAGCCTAGCAAGTAGCCAAACGTCTGTGGTGCTGCCTCATTCCTTCTGAGCCAAAAGGCCCAAGCACCTTTGCTGACTCTTCTCTGATCAATGAGATAGTCCACAAAATCTCTTTGTTTCACGCTTTGCGTTGAATTCTTTACTAGAGGTTTATCCTCTAGCTCTGGTTGCCTTGCAGAGTGAGACACTAAATAGGAAAGGCTTTTGGGGAGTAGTAGCACCAGCTTCCTCTGTTGTATCCAAGAGCCATCTGGTTGGCGTTTTGGTGGCCCAGTCAAACGCCTGAGCAATCCCAACTGTTCCAACTTCTGTAGGGTACGCTGCACAGTTGCTCTGCTGATATTGCCCCAGAGCTTGATCAAGTAGTTGTCGCTCAATCGCAGAGATAGTGACTTCCTCTTGAAAAAGACACTGATGAACTTCTCAGCTCGTAAAACTAACAAAGGAGGTAAAGATTGCACCCAACTCTTGAGCCTGCGGTAACGATTTGCCCAGAGTTGACGCTTTTGGGTGGGAGATTGGATCTGTTGCGGCATCCTGCCTCTTCTTCAATGTGGTTGAAGAAGAAGAAGCACTCATGAAAAACCAGTCGCTGATTAGATTTTGGATAATTTGAACCCAAATCTTGCGAAGTTGGTGTAATTATTTCATGATTACCATCGTCCTTCACGACAATGGATCTGCAGAGCTTCAAGAACTTTCACCTGCTAAGTTTTGGTTCTCGTTGCTCTGCTGCTTCCTCTTCTGATTCAGCTTTCCTTAGCATCCCAGCCAATTCCAGCCTACTCCGTAAAAAAAGACTTCTGATTTAAGACAAGCAAAATTTTGTCCTATTTGTGTTCGAGCCTCTCAGCAGCTTGTGCCGTATTTTTCTGATTTCGACATTATTGCTTCATCCGGTATATGAATTTGGCGAGTTGGTTTAAGGAGGTATCGCCACCGAACAACTGAGAGACCTCAATCTTTATGCTCTCAGTCGATATTACGTCTGGGCAAAAATTCTACTGAACCAGCCACCAGAAGGCTTGTTGTACTGACTTGGTTCTACATCAGAATAGATCGTTTCTTCCACTGGTGAGGCTTTTGGAGATTCCAAAAGTTGCTGAGTCACTTTTCTTCTCTCCGTCTGCTCAATTGCCAGCATCTGCTGTAGCTGATCCCTACCTGTTCGCTCCTCCTGCAATAGCGTTTCTGTTTTCTCCAATTGCTTCTCTGCTTTACTCAATTGCTCCTTCAACATCTCCAACTGAGATTCTACAACTGCCAGTCTGATTTGTTGCTGATGGCTCTCTTTGCCAATTACTGAATCTGGGGGCAAGTCAACCAGTTGTACTGGTTCACCTGAGTTGACCTGAGTTGGGTTTTGATAGGGAGTCGCTTCTGTTCCAGAAGCAATGACGCTGCGCAGATGTTCCAGTTGCTCCAAGGTGATCTCCTTGCGTTGAGCATTCACCTGAATCACTTCAATCTGACAATCCTTCAAGAGCTTGACTAGGCGATCTCTGCCAATGTGCAGTTCGCTCTTGGCTTTGCTGAGGGTGATGGTGTCCATGTTGTCTCCTTCCTGGAGTAGCAGTTTCTGAATCCATTCAAGTCCAAGTCAACCAGTTTAACTGGTTGCACTGGTTGTTCCAGAACAGGTGGTTGCTTGGCTTCAAGGATTTTTGAGGTTGCTCTCAGGTTAACCCAGGTTAACCAGTACAACTGGTCGACCCAAGTTGACCTAGACCATGCCACTACAAGGCTGGAGTATGCTTTTGGAGGAGTTGTGCAGGTTTACTTCAGGTCAACCTAAGTCAACCCAGGTTAACCAGTTGTACTGGTCGACCCAGAGGGCAAAGGTGGCTTGGCGGAATTTGTAGAAAAAGCAATAGCCAGAATGGGCAGTGCTTTGGGAGGAAAATCAGGAAGGATTCAGTGTAGGATTCAAGGCAGATTCTTTCATAGCAACTGCCAGCAAACTTTCAAAATAAGTAGAGAAGTTGGTGGCAAACAAATCCTTATGTTTTCCTAACAAAACCTAATATTTTGTTCCAGAAAAAATGAAAATGAGGTGGCCTAGATTCCTCCTTGGACGGTTGAGAAAAAAGTTCCTCAACCGTCCTTTTTTCACCAGCCAGCCTTTTTCCGGTTATTCTTAGAATCCTCTTTTGACATTTTGAATTCGCCAATCAATTCTGAAAAGAATACTTAAAACCGCAACCAAGGAGTGAAAATGAATAATTTTGCTGCCACTAACAGCATCATCCCCGACAGAACTAAAAAGCGAATGTTCCAAAAAAGGTTGAATCCGCTTGCCATCGGAGTCAGCAAACACCACTTGTTGAAAGAGGTAGCTGAATCTGAGCAGCCGAATGAACCGGAGCGGTCATGGAGAAATGTGACTCAAAAAGCGCTATTCAACAAAGTGGACGATTGAAAAATCTGAAAAATTTTACATATTAAATTACCAGCCTTTCGCCTTCATTGATTCTTTAATCTGCCTCTCGACTTCTGGGCTATTCCCAAGCTCGGCCTCTGGGTCAATCCGCCAGCGGCCACCAACCTTGTACGATGGCAATTGCCCAGATTGACACCAGCGGTAGATACAGGTTTCGGAAACATCAAACTCGGCAGCAAGCTGTTTTGGCGTTTTGAATTTTCGGCTCATCTTGGTTTCTTCGTTTGAGGTTGGAATTGCATCACTGCAAGTTCAGTCAATGCTTTGTAAATCTCATCCTCTAAAATGTTCTTGGTTAGGACTGCATTTGCTTCAACAGCCAATGCTGGGGATAGCTTGCTGGGGATGGATAGAAGTCGATTGCGTAACTGAAGCAAAGACTCCTGAATAGCTTCGATAATCTCCTCACGTTTGACCAATTGACCTTGCTGCTGGCCTAGTTCCAGTTCGGCAAGTTGAGCTTGTGCGCTCAATCGTCTTTGCCTTGCTTCCATCAAGTCAATTGGTGGCTTTTGCTGTTGGGCTAAATACCACTTCAGACCTGCCAATAGTTGGATTTGGTTTTTCTGTGAATAAGGCAAGCCCTCTGCTCGAAGCTGCTGAACCCTTCTACTGGAAATCCCCAGAATCTCAGCAAATGTTCTGGTTGCCACTTCAACGTTATTGAGTTGTTCCTTCGTCATCTTCTCCGAACCGAAAAGGTTTTTTTGATGCTGGCACTAGGAAATAATTAGGGTCGGGCGCAAAACCACTGCAAAAAGGCTGGGGAAGTACCTTTTGCCCCTCCTCCCCTCCCTCTGCCCGTCCGGTAGGGTGGGGTATGGCAGCGCTGGAGGACGCTGGAGGAAAAAGTTCCTCAAGCGACCAAGCAAAGCAGACAAGGGAACCTGTGAACCACTACCTCTGACTCCTGCGCCTCAGTGCTGCTGGCTGGTGGCAAGGCTCATGACCAGTGCCAGAAATGTCGATGCCGCTCAGAGAACTGCACGAATCTCCAGAACCAATGTACTGGCCGGATGATTGGATTCTCTTGAGCTGCGGTTCGATAACCTAAATCATACTCCGCTTGCTGCTCTTCATCCCACTCGACTCTCGGCCGAATGCCAGCAAGTCCATCGGCTCGGCCAGCTTGGAAAATGCGGATGTTGGCTTCAGCCTGTGCCGCAATCGCAGGATTAAATGCTGGTAGAATTGGCCTCATATTCTGACCAAGTGGCTGTAAGGCTGTTGTCTCAGCAATTTTCGCTGAAGCTGTTGGTGCTTGCGTGATTGCTGGCTATGCTGCTGGCGTTCAAGCTGTTGCTGACGCTGTAGCTCGTTGAGCGTTTTTCTCAGCTCGTCCATTTCCAAGCGATGCTGCTGTAGCTGGGATTCCAGCAAGGCCACCTGTTTTTCTAAGCTATGCACCCTCCCCCCTTTATTTTCATCAATCGCTCGGCAGGCCAGCGACATCACTTGCCTTACATCAAAATCAAAATTTTCTGCTGTCTTCATGGGCTCTCCGGTAAGGCCGGACGAATCCGGCCGGTGATTGGGTTAGGATCCGACAACAAGGCCTTCTGGCTTTTGAACCAAAATATTCACATAGGCCAAAAGCGTATAATCGACCCTCAGGCCTCCACTCGTAAATGGGTCAGCAAGCAGATCAAGCGATGGCCCAAAAAAGAGCAAAAGGATTCCTGAGAAATCGCCAAAAATGATTCGATTATTTGGACAGGAGCTGGTTGCTCGGAGGCGATAGCCCAGCAAATTTAGGCCTCCATCCCCCCCTTGAACAACCGGATGACCGTTTGAATCGGCAACACTGCGAAGAGATTGAAGCATCGATGGGCTACAGATCCAGGCGCTTCTCGATGAGAGAGCACGAGAATCTGCATGGAGTTTTTCAATTGCAATCAGATCGGAATAGCTGGGGATTCCTGTTGAATCTAAGGCATGACTGGCAACATCACTTCCTGAATCAGCAGCAATCTGAAGCAGACCTCTTGGAACTCCGCTTGCGCCAGAGCCATTGAGTGCTGCACTCAGAAGATTCCGGCCTAGCTGACTGGCAAATTCCTTTTCGAGATAATCTCCGACTGGTTTTCCTCCGTTCCGAGTGCCTTCAGATGATCTTAGAGCAAAGCGTTTGATCATCAGTGTGCAGGAACGGGCGCTGCTAATTTCAAGAGCGGCAGTTGTGCTGCTAATGCTGGAGGAATCGTCACTCCAAGTTCCGTCGGCAGTCCCCCCCTCTGTTTGTCTTGGAATTCTAAATTCTCCGGTAAGATCCTGAAATTCTTGTGCGCCAAGTTCAGGCAAAATCAAGTAATCATTAAAGATCGTGGCAAAGTCATCAAAGGTGTTGGTTGTGCGAACGATGGCATCAGCACCGGATCTTTTTCGCAGTAGATTCCAAGGGATTCTGGCTGCGCCTCGTTGGGCAAAACTCAGGCGATTGGCACTAATTTTTTCCTGTGTTTCCTTATGAAAGAAGGCTCCTGGGCCTGTCATCTTTTCAGCAGAGCGCTTGGTTGCCAGTTCAACAGCCGTGTTCATGGAATCAGAGAAATTCCAGCGATCAGTCAGTTTGTCCATCAAAGGTTGATCATGGGGTTCAAGGCTCTTGGCGGTTAAATTCGACATTTTATCTCCGTTGATATGTCGTTTTTCGATAGCCGATTGCTCGGCTTAGAACTGCCAATTGCGACATTTGGCAGAAGACGGTTGACGGTTTTACAGATTGAGCATCGAGCTAATCTGGAAACGTCAGAAAGTGGATTGTGGCAGGTGCTACAGATGCCGTGGTTCATGGGTTCAGCTCTTTGCTTTCAATTTCTTTGAGGTTCAGGTCTTCAAATCTGCGACTCCAAGGGCAGCAAGTCAGATAGTTATTTTTAATTTTCCAAATACGGATTCCGGTGCGGCTGTTTCGTGCAACGTTGTCCGCCATCCGTTGAAGTCCGTGTGATTTCCTGAGTAGTGATTTTGGAATTTGCCATTGGTCACCCACTTCGCAGCTATCAACCCAACGAATCATGCTGTCCATCAGCATTACCTCATCTTCCGTGTTGTGCTGTGGCGTGACTTCTGTCGTGGGACGCTTTGCTTCACTAATGGGACACCTTGTGGGACACCCTTTAGCCTTTGTATCTTCTGGCCTTGCGGTCTGTTTAGTAGTTGCCGTCCCACCTGTCCCACTACTTTTGTGAGTGCCTTGATTTTCGTTTTTTTGGTCAATTTCCGATTTTTCCAAACACAGCTTGAACAAGTTCATTTGCTATCTCGTTGCTTTGTTCGTGCGCGTAAAGAGTTAATGGGACAGTGGGACATATATAAAAATATATAGTTTAAATATATAATATTATTATCTATTTTACTGTCCCATTGCCGTCCCATTGCCGTCCCATCTGTCCCGTCTATGGTATTTTTCAAATATCGGCAGAGTCTTCGTCCAAGAACTCACGCCTGAATTGCCAACAGCGCTCTTGTTGGTTACTAGCCCAACCTCTGCGCTGCGTAGTCTTGACGAATCGCCCGTCAGCTTCTTTCAACCTTCCAGACAGATTTGGTGGCAAATTATAGCCAACCAACCTCATAACTCTTTCAACCTGACTCAACCGAATCCAGTAGTGCTGTTCGTCCATGAGGTAATGCTCACTTTCTTTGAGATAGATTCGGTCGTCATTCCTTTCAACCCCAACAGTTCGCAACTCTTCAAAGTTTTCAAAGAAAGCATTGGCAACGTCGTTTTCTCCGCCAGTTTGCCGGTCCTTGCCCTTAGCCAGATTGACCATTTCTTCAGCGAGCTTCATTTCTACGATTTCAGCCAAATCAAAGTCGGCTGAAGCCAACAACGCTTGACAGGCACTCATGAGCAGCCCATGCGTAAAGGCCACCCGTGGGGACTGAACTTCACCGGCCAGATAGCCTTCAAGTTTGTCCAAATCAGCAAAAATCCGTTGCCGAATATTTTTCAGGTCCGAAAAGATTCGGTGTCCAATACCGGCACGCTGAGTTGTTGATAGTGCAGTTAGTTCTTTGATTGCTTCTCGGCTATCGTCACTGACCCCACCTTCAGAGGCATTCTTGAAGCGCAACGAAATCACACGCTCTTTGACTGCACCAATGCTGAAGGGTTCAAGGTTTTGAACGAATACTAAGCCAGCGTCGAAGGGTAAGTTGATAACGGTTGAATCATTGGTTTGGGCTGCTCGCGTATAAAGCGAACCACCGTGATAGCCGGTGAGTAGCTGGTTCTCGTCCAAGCCAATGACGTTGTTGTTGCTTTCGTTGTAGGGGATAACAAGCGAATGCCGGTGATATAGCACTCGACTCAAACCTTTATAGGTACTTGAGCGTGAAGCGCTGACCCCTTGCCATAGTTGGAAAAAGGCTTGGTTCAGAAAATCAATCAGCGTTGTTTTGCCTGAACCTTTTTCACCGCTCAGAGATTGGTAGGGGAATGCAGATTTGCGTTGAAGAACTTCGTGTTTGAGTAGCGTGACCACATAGAACGCCAAGACCATTAAGCCTTGGTTGCCGTAAATGCGGCGCAACAAGCGAATGATCTGTTTAAGGTCAATTGGCTCGTAACGGTCAATCAAGTCTTCATTGGTTTGGCAAACTAGACCGTGTTCAGCAAAGAAACCTTCACTGTTCGCCTGGTGGCGTTTGCCTTCCGTGTCATACAAGAAATTACCGAAAACATAGCAACCGGATTTCTCGTCATAACCCAAGCGGTCCACAAGTCGCACATTCGGCGCTTTCTGGCGTTCAAGCCTTGTAATCAAGGCATTCATGACCTCCGGCTTGGTATCCAGTAAGAGGACGTCAGCCTTGGATTTAAAGGCGATTCTGGCTTGGTTTGCTGTTACCAGCTCGGCAGCGGTAAGTTCGATAATCCGCTCAGGTCGGCCAATCGGGTTAACCTTCAGAAAATAGCGGTGTTCTGCGTTGAACTGGCGTTCTTCATTAATTCTGGTGAAGGCTCGTTTAATTGTGGCGTCAACGACTTTTTCGGTTACGGATAACGTGACCTTGTCTTCGCCTCTGCCTTCAACTTTGGTTGAGCAATGATAGGAAGCACCCTTGAATTCAAGCAAGCCATGATAAAAACCGTCTTTGCCTTTGTATTCTTGTTCATAGGCTCGCCGGTACTCTTCAATGGTTTCAGCCAGTAGCAGCTTGCCACGCCATGAAAGCCGTTTGAGCGTTTCCTCTCGGTTTCCCTCTCTGAAGTCACCGTGAACCAGCAGGTCGTTCAAATCAGCGTTTCTTGGCGTTTGTACGACCTTGACGTTGGTAAATCCCAACTCTTTGAGCTTTGCAATGTTCTTGTGCGTGCCGTCTATACCTGCTGCGTCAGAATTCAAGGCAATGACAAGCGGTTGTGTTGGCTTCAGCTCTTTATAAAACTCAGCCGGCACATGACTCGCTGAAAAGGTCGCAGCGGCCTGAATTCCAAGTCCTTGTTGGACAGATAACGCCTCAAAAATTCCTTCAACAATCCAAAGGTCTTTGGTTTCGTCAATTTCGCCAGTGGTCCAAGCACGGTTTTTATAGGTATCACCTTCTCCTTTGTCCCAACGTGTTTTGCCTTCAATGCCTTTGGGTATGTCAAGGAATCGATGCCAGCGTTTGCTTGTCCAAGGACACTTGAACGCAACCGTCGTAAAGGTCTGGTTGCCTTCAAGCCAAGTTGCTTGCTCGAATTCAAATTGGCTTGGGTCAAGTGCGCGACTTTTTAGGTAGGCTTCAGCGGTGGCTTTGGGATTGGCTACAGTGGCTGGATAGCGCTCTGACCAGTTGGTGAACAAATCCGGTCGCAACGCCTTTAAAATGGTTTTTGCACCACATTCGTTCTTTCGTGGGCAATGAATCATGAACGGCTTGTCTTCAAAGCTGTAGCCTTCGCACTTGCCGCATTTTGGACACTGAATCTTGCGAATATTATTGCCCGTAACAACTCCACCAAGCTGTTGCAGCTCGTCAATCAGCGCCTGTTTCAAATCTGAATCCTCAGACCAGCTTGCAGCTTGTACCGCACTCACGCGACCTTTTCGAAAACATGAGGCGGGTGTTTCTGTGTTTCATACAGAAGCGGCTCAAGTTCGCGTAGTTGCTGATATGCAGCGTCTTGCCAGTGTTGTTCGGTAAGGTCGAAGTCTAGCTTGTGGACTAGCTCAATGACTGCGTTTAGCAGCGGCTTTTGTGGGGTTTCTGCATTCATCAGAACCTTTCTCGATCAAAGATTCAGGTAGCAGAACGCAATTGTTATGGCAGGTATTCAGGCAGGCAGAACCAAAAAATTTAGCAAATATCACCAAATTTGGTTCAGCTTGTGGTAGAAGTTGTTAGCCAACAGTGTTGCGTTCCTGCGCACCTGGTAAAAAGCTGCTCGACTGTCGTTCCTGCAAGATTGAACAGTCGGGTGGCTTGCTTAACTTGCCTGCAACTCGCCGATTTCTCGCCTTAGTACAGACTCTACAAATTTACTCCGTTGATGCCTTGGCACCAAGGAATCAATCTGACTCAATACCTGCGCATCAATCACCGCATACAAAGCTCGACGCTCGTCTGGTTGCTTGCGTTGAATCTGGTGACGTTGTTCAAGCAAATCGCTCATTAGTCGTCCTTTCAATTCAGTTAAAATTAATTCTAGAATCTAGATAACAGCAAACGTTCCGTGTGTTGTCAAATCTTAGCAAACGACTCGACTTAGGCGTTAGCGAACCGTTAGAATCGGCAGGAAATGGGAAACTCGCACCATGAGAGAGGCAGAGTTTTCTAGTGTGGTGTGATGCGAGAGGAGGTGGCCCAGAACAGGTCAAAATGCTCTGTAATTTGAGTGGTAGCGATGAGTCTGATAATGCTGCTTAACGAACAACCAAACTGTATCAGAGGCTGAAAATTGGGAGATATTTGAAATTATATATATTTAATCATTTACTCCTGTACCTTGACTTCAGAAACCCAAAGTGGAAAAGTTTCTCTACCATCCCAGTGGAAGAGCATTTGTAAGTATGTGCTTTCAGCAAATATTGTAAAAACAATTATCTTTGGGTGAGGAATATAATGAAAAAAGTTATTACAACGTTGCTTAGTCTGTTGTTGCTCGGATCAACTGTACTTGCAGAAAAAATTCCTGTTGAAGGATGGTTTAAATCGACTGGCGGAGAATGGGGTGATAGTTGGAGAGACTCGGGGCACAGAAGGCATTTTGTTGATGCGAAGTCATTTGCAGAAGTAACGATATATGGAGAAGGTTTCAGTTTTAAAGCCAAAGTGGAAACAGATTGGGGACTTTCGATATTGGATAAGTATATGAATGGCAGAATTGTTACTAAAGAAGTTTGGACTTCAGAAAAAAATCCAGAATCACAGTTTAAAGGCCACAGCAGTTGTGATCTCACATCAGGTTCAACAACTTGTGTTCAATGGTTGAAAGGATACGGCGAATATGATGGCAAAATTATGGAATTAACTTTTAACGAAAAAGATGCTGCTGAAACTGATAAGGATGATAATCCAAACCTCTACATGCTTGAAGGTATCGTGATGAATGAGCCAAAAGGAGAATGATCTGATTTGAAGAACAATCTTGCAATCTCTCTCTAAAACTTTTTGCCAAGAGCGAAATCTCCATGATGCGATTTCCTAATTCTGCACAAATTCTTCAACGCCAGAATGAAACCATCAGCAAATCGAAAGAGGTCTAGGACTCCCCAATCCAATCACTCATAGTCTTCCCAGTTCCAGTCTTTTTCCTCACTGGGATCAAAATCCAAATCACTGGAAACAGTTTTTTGCGAGACGATTTTGCCATCTTGATAGCTCAGAGCAGTCATCATAATGCCGTATGAGGGCTCATCTACATTGAATTGACGTTTTGCAAATCCCTCAACACAAACAAAATCTTCTCCCTCAAAAAGTGCTTTAG
>JACLAC010006679.1_pt1 | contig 11420 bp, 7 predicted proteins | sample 8027881 | NCBI WGS metagenome assembly JACLAC01 (sample SAMN15725517, study PRJNA655200) | protist metagenome | isolation source: fluorescence activated cell sorting (FACS) single amplified genomes of... | place: Spain: Blaines Bay Microbial Observatory, Mediterranean Sea | collected 2016-01-19 | reverse complement strand
GTATTAATTATTGATTTTTTTAATGAAAATTAAACAACTCCAATTTACATGCTGCCTTGGTCTTCTGCTGGATATCCACGAATTATTGAATGAAAGTGGTGAAAAGGCGTAGATGTTGAACGGGAACTCTTTAATTGCAGAGAATCGTTTATCTTGATCGTACCAACGAGTGCGCACGTACATAGTATGGCGTCCTTGGCGGTTGGTGGTGGCGAAGCGGTGGACTACTACTCGGACAAACTCAACGCTGCGGACGTGGGATCCTGCTTTCAAGTTGTGAAGACCAAGAGCAAAGGAAAAATTATTGTGGCGACCAGTGATATCTCGAAGGGCGTGTTGATCCATAGAGAATCGCCCCTTGTGGCCATGCAGAGTTTGGACAATAAATTTGATGTCGTGGTGTGCCACTATTGTAAGTGCAATATTGGCACCCTGGAGCAACAGATTGATTTATTGCAGAGGAAAATAAACCGTTTAGACTATTTAAAGTACGAGCAGAGCTGGACACTTCTTGGCGAAGAGGACATCAAACGACCCCCATCTCATGTAGTTTGCTCTTGCGGGGAAATATACTGTTCTTCAGAATGCCAAGGAAATGATAATGCAAGAAATGGCCATGCTATTTTGTGCACCGGCCCAATCGATGGCGAGAGTTCAAGAGAGCACCCCATAATTCAGTTCAAGCTACATGCTATGGAGACGAACGAAATATTTATTTTGGCTGCACAGGTTGTGACGAGCATTATTATGAGATACAAGAAGGACCCAAAAAGGTCCAAAGAGGCGTTTAAACGCTTTGTGCAAAACAAATGGTGGGATGTGGTGTGGCCGTCAAACACAGCCGGTGATGAAAGCGAGGTACTGGAAGAAAAAAATATGCTGGCAAATACATTGTATGAGTTATCAATGGAATCCTTTCATCTTCTCCGACAGGCTATTCTGTCCAATTGTAGCCCGGTGCAAATCTCAGATAAGGAGTTTGACGAGCTATTTAACGTTGATTATTACGGCTCAATCATCGGTATGTTTGAGCAAAATAATTTAGGCATTCGTCGAAAGTCACTCGTCGCACTTGGAATAGAGGCAAAGATGGCAGACGTCAATGCACCAGTGCCGAAAGGGCAGGGCGTCGCCGCAGGGCAATCCGTGGAGAGTGGACTGTTGGGCAAATTGTTGTAAGTTTGATCATGATTCTTATCCTTTTACAATTCTAACACAACTTATTACATTTTTCACCCTTAGGCCTTTGCTGGCCGAAATTGAAGCCAACGGTATGTGGGACGAAGAGGAAGGGGAAGACTTCGAAGAGAACGCTGGTGACGATGGGCAACAAGCGGAGCAGGAGGACAACAAGAACAGGGCACAGGGCACCGTGGAAAGCATGCGAGTGGAGGTTGAGGACGAGCTTGACCAGTCACAGGAGGGCCACATACCAGCTGACATTAATAGCATTAACCTAGAAGCTTACTTCCCGCCCTTGGATGGCACTGCATTGTTTACAGTGATATGCTGCATGAACCATTCGTGCAACCCAAACGCTGAAATTCTCTGGGATGAGGAATCGAACGCTCTGCAGGCGATTGTGAAAACAATCAAAAATATTAAGAAGGGGGACGAAATTTCATTTTCATACATTGACTCCAGTTTGTCATACAGTGAACGTCGGGAAAAGCTAAGAGATTATGGGTTTACCTGTAGTTGTGAACGATGTGCTGCTCAGCTGTAAAGGTGAGGTAGCCAGTTTCTTTAGTGGTATGGTAACATTATAGAATTTTTAAAAGAAAAAGGAGGGGGGGAAAGAGCTAAACTTCAAATTTCCTGAAAAAAATACGCGAGTTCCTCGTCGTACCTTGGTATTATATATATCATAAAATAAAATACGGAAAAAAGAAGAGAACCACGAAGAATTTTCTTTTTTTTCTTCAAGAAGACGACAACATCTATACGCCTCGTAGCACTGGCATAGAGACTACAAATGTCTTTTAAAAAACACACAATATAACAGGACAGAGCATCAAGTACCAACTTCACACGCACAAAAAAAGAAGAAGTACCGTCAAATTAATTAAATTGCGTGATTCTTTCTATTGGGTGTATAATATTAAATAATTATAATTGTTTCAAAATTTGTTTGCAAAGAAGAAGAACCGCACCTCCGAAATAAACGGCTCCTGAAAAAATAGATACTATCTACGATATAGACACTACTCGGTACCTAAAAAATAATAATCCGATGCTGTGTAGTAGTAGTTTCTATTTATCAAGAAAAGAGATACTACTAGCTAATTTAAAATAGACGACATCACATACTTTCATCAATGCCACTCGCCAATACAACAGGACAGAGCATCAAAAGAACCAACTTCACACGCACAAAAAAGAAGATGTACCGGACCGCCGTACACTATGATACTGTACCATATTATATATATCCTCACATTATAATATTTTAGACGACTATCATTACCCCCTCCACCCTCCACCCCCACGATAAATATGTACTAGTCAGAACAATTGATACTCATGGTCAGACAAACTTAATTTTTGCTAACTTTAGCACATAAACCATTTGACACCAAGTTCACATGAGACAAACGAAAAAACATTAACATTCAAGCAAAAACAGTCAATTCAAACCTTAACAGCAAACCATGGGAGCTTCTATAGGAACATGCGCGGGCCAACCTGTTCGGCCACTGTCGCCCACTGTGCTATCGAGGACGTGCAATAGCTCGTCGTTCACGTACACAAAAGCCCTAAAAGCCGTACATCCCAATGTTAAACAATCGGACGTGCGCAGATCGTTAAATAGATTGGGCCAATTGGTAGGTACGCCTGAAATTGTCGAAAGCACATTCAATTTTGCTGCATCGCAGAAGCAGGAAGACCAACATGAACTGCTCACCAGAATCACCAAGTGCGCTTCGTGCCACGAGCACCTCGCTACAGCAGTTAATAAACCGTGCAACCATAGGTTCTTGTGCTCAGGGTGTTCGCAGGGATACCGCAAGCGCAACAACGGCACGTGCCCGGTATGTCACAAATCTTCCGACCTCATCGACAATGAAATTACGTTCCAAATGGTGAAATCGGATGTATGTAGCAGCATCTCCACTTCGCCAAAAACGGTGAAGGCCGATGTTTCCCGCAGCGGCTCGACTGCGTACCGGAAGGACCTTCGATGTTGCAAGAAGAAGTTAGAAACACTGGGGGTTCGAGAATTGCAAGTGGAAACCCCCTTAAGAAAGTCGGATTCAACTTACTTCGCAGAAATGCTGGAACCCGCGAAACCTGGCATATCATCGATACAAGTTCGTGCGTTCTTGGACAAGCATAATGATATGAAAGGCACGGTGGGGCTTGGGGTTGAATTTCTCAAATGGCTACTGTTGGACCGCACAGAGAAACCCATTGATCACGTCACAATGATGAGGTGTGACTTGTGCTACGAAGATTGGGAGAGCACTTACGTAGTCAAAGACACCGAACACTGCGACCATTTTGTATGCATTGGGTGCATGGTAGCGAACTTTCGAGCAGCACTAAAGGACGGAAGCCTATTTCGGGCCGGCGGGATAAAATGCCCGATGCACGGCTGTAATGAAACAATGGTTGCCAGTGGCTTTAATTTTCTAGTAGACTTAGCAAAAGATCTATTGCCAGACAAGAGAACGGACGAAATTCCATTCAGTGAGGATGAAATCCGGCGCTGCCACCGTTTTATGGCCAAATCCACCATTCCGGTGCACCGACAAATATATTGTCAAAATCCCTACTGTTGTGGGAAGGACGAAGATGGGGAGTTGCTTGCCCAAGACGTTGGATGCGAACGTATGATCACAAAATACCTTCCCTGGGCATGCAAGTATTGCAAAAGTCGGAAATACTTGCTCTGTCGGCGCTGCAAAGAACCGTGGCATCCTAAAGTAATCGATTGCGACCGGGTCGAGGAGTATAAAGATAAGCAAGAGGGAAAAAAACGCAGGAAAAAAGAAAGAAAAGAGCAGAGCAAACTTGAGAAACAAGACAGAAAAAAACAGAACAAACTCGCGAAACAAGAAAGAAAAAAGGGAAAGCAAAACTTAAGTAAATGTAAAAAGGTCCCATGGGCCACGAAGAAATGCCCTTGGTGCAAAGCAAAAATTATAAAGTCAGGAGGATGTCTTCATATGAAATGCGGCTACTGCCAAGGCCACTTTTGCTGGAGGTGTAAAAAGAAGGGAAAGTCCTCCGAAGAAATATATCGCCATTGCAGGCGATGGCATGGTGGTTATCGAGATTGGCTGCAGGGGTAAAAACAATTATTAAGAGTTCTTACTTCGCGCAGTTGTTATTCTCCAACAACCAAAAAACCTTTTTGTTTAAAGACTTTTATGACGAAGAAAAAGAGTAATCCAGTTTATCTAAAAAAATAAAGACTTATTTAATTATGCCTCCAGTTGATTGTAAAACACTCAATGGTTTTAAATTTAATTACTTAAATAACAGCCAATTTTCTTGTTTTTAATTTAGTGTGGCACGAAACATTGATTTCAATCATTCTGCACAACCCCATGATGGGCGCCCGTCCTGCTGACCTGTAGGGGTTGTGGCCTTGCTTAAATCTGTCATGTCGTCCTCGCTTAAGCTCCATGAAAATATGTCTAGATCTGATTCTAAATCCTTTATTTTGTCGGACTTGACCACCAACGCTGGAGAAAAGTCTTGCTGAATTATCCATCGCAACCCAACTTGGGCAGCGCTTTTGTTGTACTTCGTGCCGAGAGAAGTGCACAAGGGATCAGACACCACTTCTCCAGCGGCCAGTGGCGAGTAAGCCTGGCTCGTGATTCCCATACGACTGCAAAAAGAAAACAGGCCTTCAGGGTCGTGGCCCATACCAACGTGGAGCTGAATTTGGTTCACAGCTGGGACGATGACCGGCTTCCTGTCCTCGAAAGTGCTGTCTAGCAGGCACTTCAAGCACGACTGACAATAGTTGCTGACACCAATAGCACGAGCCTTTCCATTTCTGTAAAATTCTGCGTATGCCTTCCATTGCATTTTGTTCAACTCGCACACAGCACCGTCGCAACCGCCTTCATAGCCAAATGGTTCGCTAGGCCCATGCAGCATTAACAAATCTACATATTCCACCTGCAGCAATTCTAATGATTCTTCCAGCTCTCTCGTTGTCAGCTTGTAACATTCGTCCGGGTCGGTGACGTTTCGCTTCGGTGCAGAGGCCAAGTGGACGCACGGAGAGGTCATAGTTGTCAAAAAAATACTTTCCCTCGGCTTCGTTGCAAGACCCTTTGCAACCCCCGGCAAATTGAAGTAATCAAAAGCGCTATGTACGTGATTAAGACCATTCTGAAGGGCTTTGATGACTGCATCGACGGCTTCACTGTTGTTGTAGCCCCCGGTCCCGAGCGCAATCACGGGCATATCAACTCCATTATTTAGTCTGCGTATTGGGTATCCGCTTTCTTGGGGAAAATCGCAGCGCCACGGTGGCATCGCTGGCGGCTGCGGCCATTGTTTAGCATTAGACATATCCGTGCAGAACGGCGGCCGGTCAACTATATCACACCACACACAGCCACCATCAGTTGTTTTATCCTCATCGCAGGGAGTCCGTGTTTTGTGAAGATTGAAGCATTTGTCACCAGCCAACGCAGAAGCTGCTGCCAGCAGCGCCAGCAAGGTCCAGACGAAAACGGGGTTCAACATATACATTCTACTTAATGTGTCTTAATTTTCACCGCTGCAATGTTGCAAGGAGACACTTATTAATAATTGATTGATTGGACCGTGGGGAGCGAGAAAGAGAGAAAAAGTAGCTGCAAGATGCAACATAAGAAAATACATTTTGCAAAATTGTTTTTACAGTTTAATAGACTAATAATATAATAATAAAAAAATATTTATTTTATTATTATTATTTTAATTATTATTGCAGATAGTATAATATATATAATAGACTAAAATACCGAAGGGAAAAACAGAACAAGAAACAAACAAACAAATGAAGAGTTTGTGTTGAAATACGTATATTTCCTAAGTGAAAATCGAAGAGAAATGTTAATTTATTTTAATGAATGCTGTGTATATATAATCGTAGACTAAAATACCGAAGGGAAAAACAGAACAAGAAACAAACAAGAGTTTGTGTTGAAATAATAATCAAATTTTTATTCTTATTTTATACCTTGATATTGTATTTAGTAATAAAAAGAGTGATGACTCCTCCTCGCATCATTTTATTTTTTTAATAGTCGTATTAGACTAATAATATTATAATTTATTATTATAGACGACTATTATTGTATTATTAGCCTATTATTAGAGAGAGGATTATTATTTGCCACTCAAAAAAAAAATGGGAGGGAGGACTCGTGTATTGTACCTCTCGTCCTCACAGCTCCCGATGAGGAAGATAGAATAGTAGGACTGCACCAAGTCGAGCTTCGTCTTGTAATAATTGATAAACAACATTTTTCTGGACGATTTACCATTAACGTTGCACTCGTACAGTATTGCTAAAGATTTTTAGAGGACCTTTTCAATTGCCCCCAAAAACCCTTCAGCCGTACCGAGCAGCGCCAACCTGCGACAAAGGCTGCTACGATCAGCTCCTTGTCAAACGAGAAAAGTGCATGGCCTCCACGACGAGAAAATCGGCCAAGCGCTCCTTGGAGAAGAGTGTGCCATCGTTGGTCGCTACCCGACGGAAACATCCGCGTTGCCTGCGGCGTGAAGCAATATTTTGCGTTGGACAACACGTGAAAGTTCTTCGTACCCACTTGGAGGGCGACATTCGACCACCTGTTTATTACCATGCCATCGTGCGAACGGTTGTATCTCGTCGGGTGGGACTGTCGTCTGTAAAATCAGTTCCATTTCGCTATGATGTCTCGACCCCTTATTTTGACCAACAAACGGCCACCTCCTCGGCGCCTCTTTTGCAGCTGCGGTACCGCGAGACATCCGTTCCAGAGCACCGTCTTTTCAAGTTAGACGAAGTCGTGCCTTCGAATGCTGTGGAGGTGCCGTTTACAGGCCTTGCGGTCGCTCTTCCGCTGCCCATCGTATCGATCAAGAAGAACTGTGCCTACTTGGTAAAACAGGAAAATGATCGTTCTTTCATCCGCACAGGGACTGTTCCATGCCCTGAGCATGCACACTATGATGGGAAAGAGAAATTTCGTCTTGATCTGCGAACAGAACTGTCGCAGTGTCTCAAAGCCGACATTGCGCAGTGCGAGCAAGACACGGCTGAATCGTCGTCGCCCAATTATTCAGAAACGGCGCGACGCCTCACCCTTGTCGAGGGTCTTCCTGACACGTTCATGCTCGACTTTACCAAAGCGGAATTTTTTCTCTCTACGTTGCGCGAGGCAACTTTGCTCGAACGAGACGTCGTTGCAATAATCAAAGATGGCGTGACCAGCGCCCGCGATCCAGAAAGGGATTATGCAAAGACGCCCGCCCGCGTCTCCATGTCTTACTGCTCTGAAATGCATGACATCGGCACCGTCCAGACCAACGTGCGACATTGGACTGATGGTGAGAAAGAATGTTTGACAAGTACTAACGTGGAGACCACATTAGGATTCAAGTACACATATTCCCCAATACACGAGAGTCATGCTGTGTCAAGATGCATGCCTTGGCGAGTCCGAATCTGTTTGGAAGAGCTGACGCGAATTCTTCGAAGCTATGGCATGTTGCACCACGATGTAAATGCCTGCCAGCTGCTGACGTACGATGTAAGACGTGGAGTGTCGATTGGATTTCACCACGACGGGAGCCCAAGCTCTTCCCAAGCAGAGAACAGCCAGCTGCTAGGAACGTCTGTTCTGAGCATCTCGCTTGGGGCGCCAATGGACCTAGTCTTTGCCATTCAACATAAGGAGAGCATCAACGGGATGGACGAGGTCGTTTCTCTGCGAATGTCGCACGGGATGGTGCTCTCCATGGGCCCGATCACCGATATTATGTACAAACATTCTGCACGCCCTTGCGCAACGATGATGGTCGAGACCACAAGGGAATCCGGCATGTGTTTGTCTGCCGTGCTCTTACCATAGTCAAGCGTTTCTACGGTGCAGGATGCGGTCATCCCGATTTTCCGTTTCAGCTAATACCAACACAACAGGATCAGGAACGATTGGCAGAAAGAATCCGTGAGCGGCTGTCGCAACATCGGTACCCAGTTCAGCTCGAATACCCAGGAAGAAGATACAAAGGGTATGTAACGGGTGTATTAGATAACGGAAAGTTAGAAGTCTGGGTACCGGAAGACAACTCTTGCGTCGAGGTTGGTTCCGCCCGCATCAAATTTTTGAAAAACAGATTCCCAGGCTTCTAGAAGATCAAAATAACTTTGTGTACAACCTTAGAGAGGGGCAAACACTAACAGAAATATTACTGCGCCAGAAAATGACAAATGAAAGCAGGAGGGACATCTATCTCCACAAGTTTAGATCATTACTTAAATAACAGCCAATTTTCTTGTTTTTAGATCATGCAAGTTTCTAGTTTTTATTATAATCTAATTCTAATAATAACTAGTACTAATATCATAGTAGAAAAAAAGACGACGACGACGACGATGGATGATCGATGATGATATTGATAAGATGAGACTATTTTCTGAGACACCAAGAAGAAGGTTTACTTTTTCTTTTCACGTACCTCCCTCGTTCAACGTACAAATATCATGAAAAGGCAAAAGAACTAAAATGCAGATGAAAAAGAAATAAACCGTGTTGCGCAGGAGAAAACTTTACGAGGTGCAATATATTTGGAAAACAATGGCAGTGCCTTACCACGAAAGACAAGTCGGTCGTTTGTGCGCTGTTCATGCGACTAACGGTTTGCTGGGTAATCAGGTGTATCAGGCGAAAGATTTTGATGCGATAGAGAAAGAGCTTGGTATTCCTCGGGAGGGCCCGCGAACACTCTTGCAAAAGGCCTGCAATTTCGTTGAGGTTTGCTTCAGGTGCAACACGCCCAACAACGTCCAAGGCAACTACGATGCAAATGTGCTCATGGTTGCCCTATTAAAGGAAGGGGTAACCATGAAATTTTGGGACGCAAGGAACAAAAACAGTACCGCGCTTTTGGCCGCTTTGAAATCACCTGACTGTATAGGATGCGTCGTCAACGTTCAAGGCTTTTTCAGTAATTTTTTTGGTTTGTGTTTCGGGGAAAATGGACACTGGGTAGCCGTGAAAAAGGTATGTGCTGCGTCAGGGACTGTTTTCTTTAACTTGAACTCTAATCTCCGAGCCCCGTCGCCTTTTAACGAGGACAAAGTTTTTGAAATTTTTATTTTGCGCCACTTGAAACGCGAAGCGCATGTTTTAATTGCCACGAAAACTTCTGTTGGCAGCACGAAGACCAGGGAATAGAGTGAGAAGCCACATCTGCCCTGAGTAGCAGTACTCGTACAAAATAATATAGAAGTGTACGAGTATGAATTGAGGATTGGGCCGTCTATAATACGCTAAGAATATCAGATTATTTTTGGAGTTATCATGAGCGCATAGTCTTCCATGTTTACTGTTCATTCAAGGTCCAAACGCATTTCCATTTCAATGGCAACCAGGAGCTTTTTCTTCAACTCCGCCTTCGACGTATACATTGGCAACTCTAGGCGATTGAAGCAAGTGTGCGCTTCTGGGAACATTTTATGTTCTCGTTTTACTCCTAAGATTGTGAACGGCGAGGTGTTTCCAGAGTGGGTCTGCAGCTCCGAGAACCCCCCGACTGGAACGCGGCTGGACCCCGTGCAAAATTGCAGCAGTCGCGCCTGCTCTTCTTCATCAAATTCTTGTACAACTTCCCAGAACCATTTTGATGTATTACTATCTTTCCCAAAGCAGCTTCCTTCTTTGTAAACTGTGGCCTTTTTCCAGTCTTCAATGTCAACGTATGGCAGCCCGCACAGCAATAACTCCAGCTCTTGGAATGTAAAAATAGAGATTAAAGTTGGCGGGATCACTTCGTAAAACCCCGTCAGCAATGCAGCCAATTGGTCTTGAACGGATTCCAGCAAACGATACTTTGACAACAGCATTATATATTCGCCCTTGTTAATATCCGTAACTGCTACGCTTCTTCCGTCCGGTATCAAATCATGTGTTGAGGTCCCTCGTTCATATGCGAAGACGTACGTGGCATCATTTTGAGCAGGACTCTTAGTTGTCCCTTCAATCTTCTTCCGTTGTTTTGTGCTGTTCATGAAGTTAATGTGTTGGTCGTTCCACGCTCTTATCTTTGCCATGTAAGCCATTGCATTTTCGCCCGTTTGGCGAGACGGCTGCGGTCCGGGATCTGTCACAGCAGCACCCTCTGTTTGCCCCTTTGCCACTGCAGAAGGAATGGCTTGGGAATTGACAGTTCCATCAAGAGCATCGATGCAATTCTGCGGGTCTTGAAGCCACTGTACTTTCAAGTACAACCCTTCGTCAATGTACTGCAAATCGTCGATGGTAATCGGGAGCCCTAGCAAGTGTTTGTAAATCGGCAGCGCAAAGTGCACGTCAATGACTGTATCTTGCAACAATGCCTTCCCCAGCAACCGGCCTACGAACTTGAAATACCGCAAGTGGCCTGCAGAGTTGTCGCCCTTCTCGCGTTGGCACGCCGTTTCACTCATATTGTTCAAATGGTACGTCAAGTCCCCCTTTCCACCTTTCCTAAATAATCCAAAATCTGCAGAAAATAGCTTCGATGTCAATTCTGTAAACCATTCCCTGCTGACACCCCCCGCGTCGTTCCCGTCTTCACCGATAAACTGAACTTTAAAAATTTTCCATGTATCCCGTATGGACATAGGCATGATTTGCTCAAAGCTTGAGTTAATGATACGATCTCTTTCGATCCACAATTCGATGTGTCCTTCTTCCCACGGAACGTGCAACGTCTTACAACATTCACGAAACCATACCCGCTTCTTTTTGAACGGGAGAGAAGCGACATATTGCAGGTCGCTGTCTACCCCAGCGTTTTCTGTGCTATCCATTTTCCCGCTCGTGCTCAATGAAATGGGACTGGATGTCTCTAAATCTGAAAATTCGTTAGCCGGCAGCCAATCAAGCTTTCCGTTGTCGCGAAGAACTCTAACCCAGGATTTTTCTGGTCTCTTCTTCTTCTTCTTTGAATTTTGCTCAGTGCGTTTGCTTTGTGCCCGTGCAGGAATAACACGGCGGGAATCCCTTTTTGTGTTTCGCATCCAAACGTTGCCTTCGGCATTTTTTGCCTCTTTTCTGACCCAAGCCGACCCGGGAGAATCCACGCTGGGAGGCCTTGCTCTAGCGTCTTGGACACCTGATTTGTTTGCAAAGCGTACTCGGAGCGACTGAGCCCGTAAGTGCTGCTGCAGCGGCTTGTCGCTGCCTGGCGCACCATTTCCGGCGTGGTCCTCTATC
>JACLAC010006164.1_pt1 | contig 11421 bp, 12 predicted proteins | sample 8027881 | NCBI WGS metagenome assembly JACLAC01 (sample SAMN15725517, study PRJNA655200) | protist metagenome | isolation source: fluorescence activated cell sorting (FACS) single amplified genomes of... | place: Spain: Blaines Bay Microbial Observatory, Mediterranean Sea | collected 2016-01-19 | reverse complement strand
ACTGATAGAGTTTTACCAGAGATCTAACGGCGTTAACCGACTTCATCGGGTATTTTTTTTAAATACAAGAACAACTAGAATTTTTGGAAAATCATTTTTCAAATTCATTATCTGAGCTCGATGACCCTTCGTATCATTGTTATCGGTCTCGATCAGATCACAGTGGTGTAGTGTTACCAGGTGTCCCTGTAATTCTTGGCTCCATGATTTTAAACGAAAATTTTGGCAAGGAAAATAAATATTTGTTTTAGTGGTCGTGAAGACGGAACAAGCTACCGTCGAAGAAATTGACGAACCAATGAAAATTGAAATAATACCAATGAATGGAATGCAAGTTATCAATATTCCGATAAATGGAAACATTACAATCATTAATCCGTCAATGGTTCCATCCTCTTCAGAAACTTCAGGATTTGAAAATCTTCAAGTTTTGAATGAAATTTCAAAACCAGCTGATGTGAAAATGGAGACTGATGAAGGGGAAATTGCCACAATTGAAGAAAAATAAGTCACAGTGTCTAAATCTTGCAAATTGCAAGTTGCAATCTTCAAATAAATCTTAACGGATACTTATGTTATGTTGTATTTACTGGCATGATATGTTGATAGTGTGATTTCTTGGATCGAGAATAGGGTGATTCACGGTTTTCCAGATTTTTTTTGCGGAATATTGCTAGAGTTTGCTAGAGTTGCGCAATAATATTTATAATAATTCTGGGTCACTGTGAGTCCATTGGTGTATAGCTTATCTTGTGAGACCTTGTGCGTCATAAGTTATGACCATTTCAAAATGGTATGTTTAGCATTACGGAGATAGGGAAAAATCGAAAAAAATAAAAGTTTCCATATAGAAGAAGTACTATTGGGCATTTTTTCATAGTAACTGCCTATGATGACACCTAGTGTATCTAGCTTTAATATGCATGTTTAGCATTTTTTCGATCACGTGATTTCACTGGTCAAATATGGCCATAAAGTTCGGTCAATAATACATTTCCGAGATAGGCCGTGAATCACCCTAATCGAGAATGAAACGTCCCGTTCTCTTTGACGGTGATTTCAAGTTTTTTGGAACTTTGAGGACAAACATAGAGTCTGTAAATAAAGTTCAACGATAAGAACAGGCATGTCAAAATTAATTTACTTTGGTCACAAAATATTTCGTAGTAAAAATTTTGAAAAGGAAAAATTTGCAAGAAACAAAGCTGAATCAAAAATTTTGAAAAATGAAAGAGAAAGAAAAATTCGAGGAAATGGAACTTCAGGAAATTCAACGTGAGGAAAAAGAGGCCCTTGTTCCTATCAAGAAAACAGATGGTGAGTCTTATGCGATATCGGGGTGACATCGATGTTGGTTGCGGGTGTTGTAGACGAAATATATTAGTGACAACTTTAACATATTGATAATGGTAAAACTTTTGATCATTTCGGTCACCAACATCCACTATCTTTGCACATTAGCGTCGGGTATTAACATTCAAAATATGTTACCTAGATCGAAATCCTGTCACCAACATCCGAAAATTATCATCAATTTTAAGCCACCGAAAAAAACTGCTTATTGAAAAATCTAAAAATTAAAGAGAAAGAAAAAATTGAGGAAATAGAACTCCAGGAAATTCAACGTGAGGAAAAAGAGAGTCTTGTTCCGATCAAGGAAAATGGTAAGTCATATGCCGCATATTATGCGACATTCGTATTGGAGACAATATTTTTGGTGACAAGTTTAAGATGTTGGTGACATACTTCATCAAGATTTTCAACTCAATTCGAGTCACAAAAAGCACTTTGGCCGGAGTTTTTTGTTTGATACTTTTTCTTATAAATCAGAACAATGCTAAAACGCAATACTGAACCATTAAGCTGTCATTGAACTGACCACTGATGACGAAATTATTCCGGAATGGTTCCAATTAATAATAGAAACCGAAAGGATCGAGTTTTCAAAATAAGTGATTTTGAAAATATTTTATTCAAATGGCTCCAGTTATTTAAATTTTCCATTCAATATTAAAACTCAGACTAAAAGAATCCCTGATCGCCAAGATGATGATTATTTTGATTTTTACGAAAATCCTGATTGGAAACCATTATCCACGAGCCAAAAAAGTCTCCATAGGATTCATCGATGTTTTTATGCAATGACTGGTCCGAAATTTGTTCTTTCAGTCCTAGGAATTGTTCGTACAAGAGCCTATTATGGATAAACCTCGAAATTCATATTATTTATATTCGAATCGCTTGTCTTATTGAACATTATCAGTTTTTCTTTTGCTTGCTTGCAGTGGATCTATTCTGGCTCTAAAGTTTCACTTCTGTCAAAGAGATGCAACCGATTTCATCTTCAGGCTTTGTTCAACCTTCAGATCAAAAAGAGTATTTCCGCTTGTTATTTTCTGTTTAGAGCACTTTTAGGATTTAACTTCCGGTTTGAGCGGATCTGACCAAAAGGTTTATACCATGCTGAACATAAATTTTAGAAAACAATGTGAATTTTTTGGTTTTACCGAAAATCCTGATGATGAATCGATTCTTATTATACATAGCTGCACAACAAATTTGGAGCTTGATCTCGATGCAAATTCCAAGTCTGGGTGTATAGAAATACACACCGGAAATCAACCTCGCTCAATAATGACAAAAGGTGCTTCAACAAGACCTAAAAGTCGAATTCCCGGAGCTTATAACAATTTTGATCCTGGTAATGATGACAAATTAATGATATCGTATAGAAGAGAAAGGTCACATGATTATTATATGAGAGGAGCTTGTAGTGTTGCTTATGAAGGGGAAATGCATTTCTTTGGTGGTCACAGTTATGGTGTTGACCATGATTTCACCAAACAGCATTTTGTTATAGAAACTCAAAGAAGTAGCCAACTGGTAAAAATGACGAAAAAAGAAGATCTTACAACCGGATTCAAGAATCCTTCATGCAGCAATTTTGAATTGTCTGATGAATATACTGGTGATGCATTAGCTAATTTTAAGACCAATTTTGTCGTCTTATGCTTCGATGGTAAAAATCCTGATCGTTATTGTCACGCGTTCGATGGTAGAATTGTTTTTATGTCAGCAGCCAATTTTGCTCATTTTGGTGCTGGGTTAGTTGGGTTTCGACATACTTTATGTCACATATATTATATATTTTATGATAAACTCCATTTGGAAATTGATCGTCAAGCGGGATTCGAAACCCACTTCAGCAAGATATAAAAGTCACTTACTTACTGTTGGTGACAACATCAGCAGACAGGACACTGAAATCATGGAAATCGACCGAAGTCCTGAATGGTTATATAATGGATTATATACTTGGTCTGTGGTTGAACCAGATTTTAAATTCGCATCAGGACAGGGTTTGTCGAACTCAAAATAGAACGAGCAGCAATTTTTTGAAACGAGGTATTCTAAACCGAGGTTTTCATAGAACCGTAAACATGCTAGGCGAACCCTTTTCCAGCTGGCGCGATAATGCAGCATTCCTTGGTTACTATCCCCTCATCTGATACAAACGAAGAGTATGTTTTGCTTATTGGTGGAATGAATCAAGATTTAAGCAAGAATTTTTACCATCCTTTAGACACCGTTTTTAAATTCAATGGTACCTGGTCTCCTTTTGGACTATTGAACAAGCCCAGATATGATCATTCATCAATCTACTGGAATGGAGCTGTATATGTTATTGGTGGACGACCCGGCAAAGCCTGGAGTGACGCCTGGGGTGAACCTAATCCGAGTGAACCTAATCCTTTCCTTATCCAATATTTCAATTTCTCCTTTACGCCAATTTACGAATTCAAGGAAGATGTTCCCCATCGAATCAAAATTGAGATTTGGAATATCAAAGACTCTCCAGACCAATTCGAGTCTACAGAAAATTGGCCAGAGCTTTTCGACTGGAAGAACCCACATTTATTCATTGTTCCGGACTCATTTTTTCCTGATTACTGAGTTAATAAATTGGTTTTACCACGATGAGTCGATCGAGACAGATCACACTGTGTCATTGAGGTGTGTCATTGAGTATTAAATATTGAGAAAGCTAACACTGCGACTCTGATTTTCACGGACATATCTGGGAAGTCCTGGGTCACGTATCCAAGCCCATTTTGTTTGAACCATTTACTTTAGCCCATTTAAGGGTACTGGGTCGAATCACAGTAAATTGGAATAAGATCCAGTGTATTTTAAAGCAAAAATAATTGATTCGACCCAGTACAGTACTCTGGCAGTACTCTTGAATGTAGACCATTTTCAATGTTCCTGATTATAAGTTGTACTGAATCAGCCATTCAAGTGTCTATTTGCTGACCTTCACACTGATAGTACTCGAAATTTTTTTCAATCCCGTTGTGTTTTGGACCTTGACCTTGGCGCGTGTCTTTAAAAATGAGTCTTAGATCATCTTCGCGTCTTTTGTGATTCTTTGTTAAAATTGTGATCTTTGTTAAAATTATGGTGAGTCATTGATAGATTGAAGAGTTGATTCACCTTACGAGAAGCTCCTTTCCTCGGGGCTCAATTCATTTAACGACTTTGAAAAGAGATTATTCCAGAGAAAAACCATTTTAAATATTTGAGAAGAAAAAGGTTACCGTCGAAGGGCGGAAAATTACTTGAAAATACTTGAATTTGGCGAAAATGAAATTTTGGCAAAGATTTGGGAAATTAGTCAGCTGTGGCCGAGTCGATGATTCAAATCAAAGTTTAGATTCTCACATAAAGGAAAATTTTCTGAAATAGAAACGGATTGAGCCTAAAATGGACGGTCTTCTGAAAGTAAACGGCACTGAGCCAAAGTGTACGGCCAAAAAGTGCAAAAAAGTTTAAGCACCATAAATGTAGCTATTCTGAAAGACCGTCCAGTATTAACCCTGGCGCCATTCACGTCACTCATTCTGACCATCCAATTTACTCCCATTTTGGTCATGACCGCCCATTTTGATTAAAAATGTTTTATCGAAAATGCTCAAAAGATTGTGGTGGTGGGAGATGGTATGGCTGGAAAAACTGCACTTTTAACTCGATTTGTTCATCCAGATACTTTTACCAGAGAATATAGTCCGACAATATTTGAAAACCAAAGTCATTTTATTGAAATAAACAACCAACAGGTGAGATCACATGAAAAAACCATACTGAATTAATCATGATTTTTCATTATGACGTTCTTTTTTGACTTTGACCATCTACTTTGACCATTTTAGGCTCGTTCACTTTCAGATGAACGGGTCAAGTCCAAACGATTAAAAGTGGACGGCCAAGTATCAAACTAGACGGTCAAAAGACGCAAACTGGTCGGTCCGCGAAAGTGGACGGTGCTAAGAGCGAAAAATGGACGGTTCTTTTGGGATGAAAGTAGATGGTCCTCAAAATTGACTAGAATACCATTTATACAATATAAAAAAGATTATATCTTCTGGACCGTCCACTTTTAGTCAAATGACCGGCTTCTTTGACCGTTGACTTTGGCTCAAAGCCTGTCCTCTATCATCCTATACCGACGGATATATAATACCGTCCGCTTTAGTGCAAATGACTGTCCAGTTTTGAACGGTCCATCCTCTTCCGTGCGATCGTCCACTTTGGACCGGACTCAGCTTAACCTCTGTAGACCAAGTTGGGCAAGACCGTCCAATTTTGACTGTTCATTGACTCGACATCGCTTAGGACCGTCTAGTTTTACCTCGGCCATTTTCCTAGGGTAGATTTCGGGAGTCAAGAAAGAAAAAGTGTCTGCATGATAGTTTCAAGAATTTTATCATGATATCGTTCGTCATAATTTCGTCAAATTCTAAAACGGCCCGACGCAACCTTCTGATCGGAAGGACCACCGGATGTTTCGATGACTGATCTTTACGAAAACACTTAAACTCCTCGTTTTTCAAGTTCATTTAAAAAAACATATTGAAAGCTTTTTATAGCCCTTCAAACCCCATGACTATGACCAATAATTTATGGGGTTTCAAGGTATTTTCTATAAATCAATAAGGAAAAGGTGCCGTAATGACGAATGATGGATCAGGACGGATCGGTTACGAAATGAAGTATTTGTGGTTTGAGACACGCCTTTAATTACGTTTCATTTTAACGTCTTAATAATTGGTTTTCACGTTTTCAAATTCCTTTCAAAGAAAGCTAGTGTTTAAGTTGCCCTACTGTATGAATCAGTTCCGAGTCAAAGATCTCTAGAATTTGAACTGAAAATTTTTGAAGTTTAACGCTTATTGATGTTTGAATTTTTCTATCAGATCAGCCATTTGGAATCACTATTTCGAATAAGTAAAACAGAATGGCATAAAGCAAGTTCTTCGGGGTCTCGGGCGGCTAATTTTTAAGTTTTGTATCTTATCGAGCGAAAGTAGTCGATTTTCCCAATATATAGGGATCGTCATGTACAACCCGATTTTGATAAATATGGCCAACCATCACTTTGTTCCAAACATCGGCCACTTTCGAAAGTTTCGACCTCACATGCGCCGCTTTGACCTAGTTAGATTAATTTGAATCAGAATCTTTACTCTGATGTCTTTTTGGGGAATATCAAGCAAGTTTAGGCAAATTCATTGATCGTCTATATTATATACCTTTAGACTATAATATTTAAAATATATTCAATTGTAGCTTATATTTAGCACCCTTACCATGGAGTACCTAGAAAAATAGCTCCACCCCCTCCAGCCAAGCATACAATTGTATACCAATTTGGGTATTTCAAGTGGTAGGCTCACCACTAATTCATAGTCAAACCCTTCACATAATGTAGCCTTAAATTTGAAGAGCCATTTTAGCAGCGACCCTGTAGTATGAAAAGACTATAGCGATAAGGATGCTTCCTATATCATATAGACTATATGTAAACCCGGTATAAAGGCGGCTTCCCAGGCGGCGTCCGGCCAATTCTGACCCTGTTAAACAAAATGAAGATTTTTCGACTCATTTTACTTTAGTATAATTTAACACTGTACGATACGGCAGGACAAGAAGAGTACGAAGCCCTCCGTCCAATGTTCCATGGTCAAGCAAATGTTTTCGTTCTTTGTTATTCAGTCGACACGGAATCGTCTTTTGAAAATATAAAAAATAAATGGGTTCATGAATTACGGTCTTTTGGTCCAAACACACCGATTATTCTTGCTGCGAATAAAATTGATACCAGGTTAGTTTGCTGATTGAACAGCTGATTTTATACGGGGGTCATATCACACTCATAAGACTGATGCACGGACCGTGGGCCAAAGTTGCTCTATCCACACAGTTTAAACTACGCCGTGTCGTTCCTTGGCGATTTTGGTGACACTGAGACATATTGGTCACCATTTTTAATGATGACACTAAGACTTGGGGTTCAGCATTGAGATAAGCAACACTGAGACACCTCGACCAAATCTTACAAACCAAGCGCCCTATTTGAAATAGGCTACTTCTTATCTAGAATAATACACTTGAGACTGCACCGCAAAACGAAAGAAAAATTCAGTATTTTGGCGCTTCGCAGTGTAATCTCAATGTCGAACTCCACGTACCAGTGTTATTATTTGAAACAGTGCTAAAAGTGTCTCAGTGTCACCATTCTCACCGAAAAATCTCGCGACGCAATGTTACCTGTCTCGATGGTACATCTGCAGTGTTATCGCCGATAACTTATCGGGGACCCTCCTATAAAATAATTTTCAGGGAAGCCGGAAATGGAAAGTTCAAAACGTACGAAGAAGGGTTACAATGCTCGAAAGATATAAAAGCAGCAGGATATGTTGAAAGTTCAGCCCTGCTCAATGAAGGAATTCATAATGTGAGTATAGGGGCGAATGGATTAGAGCTAAAAATATCGGTTAAGGTATTTTATGAAGCAACAAATGCATTTATTGAATCGCAACAGAAAAAGAAAACGAATATATTAAAACAATGCTTCACGCCGGATTAACATTTTTGCATTTTTTCTTCAACAAGTCAAGTTTCTGTGAATACACCCTTACCTTCACCTCCAAACCGATTATTGAAATCCATTAGAAAGATAAAAAAATTATGATCACCGGTCACAGTGTAACCGTAACACAGAAAGTCTCTGTTTGAAACTTGAAGCCAACCGTTGATACTGGGGACCATACGACTCGTATGATACAAGCTTCATACTGAGAGTCTTAGTCTGAGACACTGGCTCAAATTGGTAGAGGTCACACTGAGACCCAAACTCATATAAAATATTTAGAAAGATTTCCTTAACGAATCTTAACCAAACTCTCAATGATTACGTGGGTGAAGCAACGAAACTTCGTGCGTTCGCACATACCGTTCTTATCCATCGAATGCAATGCAAAATATATGAGGCCTAACTGATTTAAAACTAATGATAGTTCTAGAATTGACGATCTGGAGATGACAGTTTTTTCTTGGAAGTGGTCCTATTAAAGACCAAAGAGTTATGGATTTGTATTTAATATTAACGGTAAATATCGGTATAGACTAAATGATTTATAAAAGTACAAAAGGTAAGAGATTCCTCATAGATCCTTTAACTGTAACCAAGATCAATGGATTTTGGCGGCTAAACGAATGAAAATCTTCACTGTAAAATTCGTACAGTATTTATACTGTATAAGTCCACAATCTGACGTTGTCAAGTGTTGAAAACTGGGACATGCACGCGTATATATTTTAAACTTATAAAAATAGACTGCTATAAAAGTACATATTTTGATCATGTTTGAGCCTTTATGGGTTCACGCTAAATTAAACTCGCTCTAAAATATCTCATCCAAATATTTTACTCGATTTATAGACTGATGGAATTTGTAAAGTTCGATATTTTTCTGCAAGAGTGCGTTTTCCAGTATGAATACGGGTGCAAGCCAAATCGAACGAAATCAAAAATGCAATTTCGACAACATGAGAAATTGTAACGAACCCATATTGTCGAAATAATCTCCGTTGGACTCTCATTGGACGCCGAAATAAATAGACTTTTGCTTTTCGAGCACATAATTTTAATTGAGATAAATAAAAAATATATTTTAAAAATATATTTTATTAATTTCATTAGATTTTTAATCGAGAAAATTGCAATTTCAAAATCTCCAACGTCACAAAAAGGTAACACTTGACTGAATAAAGAAGTACTACGCAGGTCACGTGGCAAGGGAACTGTTCAACTCCTATCTGATAAAATTTAGAAATATCGGGGGTCATTTATGGACAAAAAATATCAGGTGATCTGATCGGTTCTAATGATGTCATATATAATATATGATATATTATAAAATGATGTTTATGATGATATATTATATGTAATATTATATGATATATAACATATCCAAATTCTAGGAATTCGGCAAGCCTCATTCTGGACAGAAAATCCAGCAAAAAATCGTTCGAGATTAAATCACGTGACGTCATGATCGAGTGTTATCACGTGAGGAAAAAACTACATCATTGTTCTTTTTAACTCCAGTTCACTTCTAGAATTTGATTTTTCAAATTTTTGTTGGATTTTCCGTCCAGAAATGACCCTTATCAAATTCTCGAAATTTGGATTATTCATCCAGAAATCACCGATAGGAGTTAAGTTGAGTGTACCTGGATTTTTAGTTGAGTTCATAATCTAGAAATAGACAGATTGAAAATTAGGCCAACACAAAAACGTGTCTACTTTGCTATTCTAATTTAATGGCAACTTTACAGTGAAATCCGGTTAATGTTTGAGTCACCCAATCTCCAGGGAATTCATCCCATCTCCAAAACCAGCGTTCACCACCCTAGTTATACCATCAAGGTCTATTTCCCTCCATTTCACCTAATTTTTCAATTCTCAAATGAATAAAAGCGATGAACCGAAAACTGGGTCAATAGCCATTCCACCGTTATATCTTTAGAAAAAGTAGGTCAACAGAAAGTAGACATCAGACAGAGACCATAATGTATTTCATAATTTCATATTACCATATTTACTAAACATGGCTTGTCACTTTGAACTTTACAATGAACTATGGAACTCGATCCAAGTTTGCTATGAAGGAAAAAGGGGATGAAAGTGGACGGTCGTTGGGAGTAAATGGACACGTGGAGGGTCATGAAATAAGACGATCATCTGAATCAGAAGCTGATGATTTTTTTCTGCATTAAAACGGTTACCAACATCTATAATCGGCAGCCAACATCTCAAATGGGTCATCAACATTCTAAAGTTGTCACAAACACATTTCGGCTCCAACATCAGTCGCCAAGATCCGCCAATGAAAAAAGTCACCAACGTAAATTTGTCACCAACATCATTGTAGGTTTTTTACCAAATCCGTACAGTTTTAAGGCCCGTCTACTTTTGACGACGCAACTGCATAAAAAGGGTGAATTTGAATCACGTGACGAGGTTTTTGATAGCATCAAGTTTAGAATTACTTTGACATGATATTTAATACTTTTGATAACTTTATCTGAAGGGGAAAACCAAGCAAGTTGGAATTTTTGAAAGTTCGGATATAAAAGCTACCGTAAAAGTTCATTCCAAACGAAAATCATCAATTCCGATTTCAAATATTTTTTTGATTTTATAAGGTAAGACTTACAAATATTCTGAAATAATTGACCACTTCGGAATAAAACAGAACTACAAGCTGGCACAGGAGACTCATTTTCACCACGAACTTTTTTTGACTCAAATGATAAGCATTTATATGAAGTTCGAAAGTAAGAATAAGTTTATTCCAGATACGTTTCCATTAATTATGAAATCTCACCTCAGAATCCGAATCTGGGAAATATTTCATAAGTAACTGTAATATCAGGTTCTAGACAGATCATGTCTAGAACCCTTACCGTAGAGAACCCAGAAAAATTGCTCCACTCCCTCCCAGCCAATCATTAACCAATTTAGATACTTCAAGTTGTAGGCTCACCAACCACCATTTTAGCGGCGACCCTATAATGTAAAAAGATTATTGCGGCAACTTAACCCGCCGGTGAGGTCCTCACCGTGAGGATACTACTTATTAATGTTTTTGAATGCATCCATCGTCTTTATGAGTCATAAATTATGTCAGTCGAGCGTCATAGATTTTCAACCTTCAATTTAACTGATGTGACATAAGTAGTATCCTCACCGGCGGGTTAAGTTGCCGCTATAATCTTTTCAAAAAAATAAAAAAGCAGCTCAGGAGCAACCATCCCCCTTTAAAATTCAAATGGAAAAACATTTCATTTGACAATGCATTTGGTGCATGTAAAGTGCTGGGGGTACTTTGGCACTGAGTCAATTTCGTCACGCGACAATTATGTAATGTATATGTAACTTTGTCTTATGTAGTCATCTTTGGCTCGAATCCTAAAATCATGTTATCTCCTAATTAAAACCGAAGTGTTCCATTTAAAATGGAACATTTTGTATTTTTAAAAGTTCATTTTTTAGGAAATATTATCAGTATAAAT
>JACLAC010023193.1_pt1 | contig 11427 bp, 9 predicted proteins | sample 8027881 | NCBI WGS metagenome assembly JACLAC01 (sample SAMN15725517, study PRJNA655200) | protist metagenome | isolation source: fluorescence activated cell sorting (FACS) single amplified genomes of... | place: Spain: Blaines Bay Microbial Observatory, Mediterranean Sea | collected 2016-01-19 | reverse complement strand
ATAACTCCCGCCGCCAGAAGCTCGGTCGCTGGTGGATCGATCATCCTCGTCTTCTTCGTCGTCGAAAATCTCGTCCTCGTCGCTCCCGCTATCTCCTAGAATATCCATTGCAAACGTCTCGTTTTTTGAGTCTCTACCGCTGCGAATTTGTGATTGTTATGTTCCTCGTTGGCTAAACTGTTGTGGCGGCGAATCCGGAAACTAAAAGACCTTTTTCCGATCGACCGAGCAACCCGAATTTTTTTCGCACCGCTGCTGAGAAACGCAAGAGAGATTCTTGTATCAATCCTTGTCGCCCTCAAAGTATGTCGCTTGGGATTTCGTGTGGTAATGATATCTCAAGGAGACGATACTAGTCGTTGTGATGGTGCCATATGCCTAGTTGTTGATAAAAGATGCTGTAACAAAGACAGTAGGTTAGGTCTCGAATCTACGAGGCAAGGTACGTGCGCCGTCGGCCTGGCGTTACGGAATTGAAAAGCGGTCCTGTTGTAGCAAGACATTGCTACGAATCCATTTCAAAAAACACTTAACTGGTACCAAGTCGAGAATCCGAATGCCGTGCTCAAATTCTGGTAGAGAGTTTACAGGAAACCGATCACAAGCGGGCCGACAAAGTCATAACTGGTCATAATTGAGAAGCAATGCGCGTGACTGACTTGCGCTTGCCAAAAATTGTTACTCTACTAGAGTTGGGGTTATTATTGTGTTGGCTCCTTCCACAACATTCTACTTCGATAGTGAAAAGCAAGTCTACAACATCTTGCTAACCATACAGTATCTCCTACTTCTATTTAAACTACAGTAACGATACAACTACCTACTACTATGTCTCATCAGTCTTAAAACGGTTGTCCGAAGCTTGCTAGTAGTCATCTCGTCCTTCTCTTCCTCGCCTGCTGGTGACGACGACGAACAACAAGAAGAAGAAGAAGAAGAAGAAGAAGAACCAACAAGCCGCGACGATCCCACAGAATATTTTTGAGAGCCTCGGCAATTGCCATTGGCAGTCTTGAAAAGATTCTTGTAGTTTGAGAAGGTGGGACACACATACAAAGAATAGTTGTCGCAAAGAGAACAAAGGTTCGTCTCGAAAGAAAAAAAGAGTCTGCTTCCGATTCGACTCGTAGTACGAGAAAGTGGGAACGGTCAGGCGCGAGAGGAACGTGTGTTTTATTGGAATTTTGAGTCGCGTGGGAGAAACTTTTCCAGTTGAAGAGCTTTCTTCCTCCCGGGAATTGGATGTTACTTATGGATGGCGCGGGTCCAGCGCGAACAGAATTTTGCACGACCACCAACGCGATCTTTTTCCATCGCGTGTTTCGTGGGAAGAAAGTTTGCAACCATACGCGATGAGTGTTTCCGCATTCTCTTTATTACAGATACTGCTCACCTCCGGTATTAGTATCATTGGCCGTGGATCGGTTTCTCACACGGTTCTTGGAATTGAGAAAAGACAGGATATCGTCTTCCTCTGGTCTTGTATTAGGTTTGATACAATTGCTATTCGGGAGATCAACAATGAAGAGCTCCATCGGCCACAGCAGCGCTACCATGGGTACCCGTTTTGGGTTTCTTTTGACAATCTTGTGCTTCTTTCTCTTGCCATCGGCAACGACTGGACAATCCTGCATCGATGACTTGAGTATTATTTACCAGAAGGAAGCCTTCTATCCGGACCCTTCGTTTCCCCGTTTGTACATTGTCTGCCCACGACACATTTTCGACATTGGGAAACTCGATTTCAATGGCAATTTGATTGAACCTCCCAACGTAAAAGTGCATCCGCCAATTCCTCTTCGCCCCAACATGACGATTCGGTGCGGAGACGATGGCAGCCGCGGGAATCTGTGCTGGTTGCGAGGAGGTGATTTGCATTTGGACGGAACCAAGGTACTGGGCATCAAGGACGACACGCTGGAGAATGTCGTGCTCGAGGGCTTTACCTTTATGGGAGCGAGAGAACACGCTCTCTTGGCCCACAAGCCCGGGTCCGTCACGTTCCGAGATTGCGAATTTCGTGATTTCACAAAGTCCGCCGCTCCCATCATGTTGGATTACTACGACGCCTCGGCTCCTTCGAAAGAGCTGGTGGCAACATTTTTCAACTGCGACTTTAAGGTGCGAACTTCACTAATTTTGGCACTGTACAGAATTGCAAAGCATTTTGAGGCGCTACGAAGCTGCATCAAGCACAAATTACTCACTTGTCCATTATTTCTTTTTTATTCTTGTAGGACAACCGATACTTTGGAATGGGCTCGCAAAGTGCTTTGATTTACGGAAATAGCGACCAAAATCGAATCGAGATTGAGGGAACACTTTTTGAAAGAAATGATATGGTTTGGAACAATACTCGACCAGACACCCACAGTTACATTGTCGAATCGCTGGGTCCTGTGAATATGCGTGCGTCTTGTTTCTTTGACAATTTGGTGGGGTCTTCCGATGTTGCCGTCTTTGGAAGCACCTTCCACAATGAAATGAATTTTGCCAAAAACAGCAGTGGAAACCTCTGTCCGTTTTTGTCCGTCTTTGAGACCACGGCTCAGTTCCAGGCCTTTACGCCAATCTGTATCGAGCACGGTAGCGACGCATGCGAGCGGTTTGCCACTCGCAGCCCTACAGCAACACCATCTGCCAGCCCTACGGTTTCGATCGCGCCCACATCGGCTCCCACGGCATCCCCGTCCGTGTCTCCCCAACCCACCATCTCGTCCAAGCCCACAACGTCTACCCGTGCGCCTACTGCGGCACCGACGCCAGAACCGACATTACCTCCGATTGAATTCTTGTGGCCGACTGTCACGGAAGCAAATCCTGCCGACGACTCTGCAGCTGCTTTGTCGTTTTCGGGAAACACCATGCAGCTCATCCTTGGCAGTGCCGTGGTAGGTCTCTACTCTTTCTTGTAAATGGCAGAGAGACAAACCCAAATGGTTTTCATCTTATGAGTTCTACTAGCATGAGAGAACCTACAAACCAAACCAAGGGAAACCAAATGTGCGCGCCCGGCGGAAGGCGATGAAAGACAGAATAAAATAGAATTATAACAATGTCTCCTCTATAATTTTGTCTTGTAGTTCTATGATTGGAGGTAGACTTTGTTCTCTACTACTAGCTAGAGATAGGAAGTAGGAGCAGTTTTCTGTGTTTCTCGAGTTTGAAGAAAAGTTGATTTCAACTCCGTTTTTCGTCTGTCATGCGTGCGTATGAAAACTTGTCATTTTTTTTTGCGGGAAAAAAGAAAAGCCAAAAGACACAACAAACGAATCTTTGGAGCGGTGTATAGTAGACGAGGGAGAACTTTCCATCATTGACACTGCAAGTCTCCAGGCACAACCTACTTTAACAATGAGCGCCCAGGTCAAGAGAAAAATTCCAGTTCCGTCCTTTGCCCTGCCGGTAACACCCAATGAAGCTTCCAACGATGGTGCCTCCGAGACGAAACGAGTCAAGCTTGCGGTCGAAATGCAACGCATGATTAATCTGGAGAATGCCTTGCAGCTTCATCTACACCAACAGAAACAGCAGGCAGCACCAAATAGCGATGCAATTTCCTTCACAGACTTTTCCAAAATATCTTCCAAGATCGACACAAGCAGTCTTCCCAACGAGAACAATGAGGACAGCAAAACGGAATTGGAATCAACTGGTGCCGAAGAATTGCCAGACTTGGTGAATCTTTCCAGAGCAGAACGATTTTGGCACGACGTTTATTGCATAGCAGTGCCGGATTTGTATAATGTGGTCGAACCTACCGAGGAAACGAAGGATGACATTCCTCGTGCTAAGAAACGAAGACGACTCGTGGCATTGGCCTTGGAACTGAAACCAACAGTGAACAACAAGAATTTGGAAAGCAAAAATCGCCTAGGGGAATTGCGTCGGCTGATTCGAGAGGCCAGCACCAAGGGAATTCCAACATCAAAATCCAAAAAAGCCCTTTCTCTCTTGCTTGCGCTCAAGCAAGAAAAGGAAAACCAAACCGAGCTAGCAACTGCAAGCAAAAGCAGCACCATCAAAAACTCCAACGAATCCAGCATTGTGGATTCCCTGTTGCGAGACACGAATGCTATCACTACTACATCAACTGCTACTACCATTGACGATCGCATCCGGGCCCGGGCCAAAGAACGGGAGCGGAATCTCGAGCAAGCCAAGGCGGCCCGAAGAGATCCACGAGAAGAACGCGTCGCCATTGCGGATGCTCTCTACTCGTATGCCTGCCACATTCTCCGCCGCAAACAGTCGCGATCGAGATTTTCGGGAACGTCCAATAAATCTGCAGCATCGAAAAAATGCAGCGTGACCTTTCAGGAAATCGTCCAAAAGTCTCTGCCAACCCGGTCGAGAAAAGAAATCACTCGCATGCTGTTGGACATTGTCAAGGTCTTGTCCGAAAGCACCTCCTCTTCGAAATTCCTCAAGTGGAAGGACCTCAAGACGGGTCAAGCCTACGGGGTTCCAATTTCCAAGAACGCTTCGGTGACCATCGATACCTCTGATTTCAAAAATGTCAGGGAGATTTTGAACCGAGAAAAAATGTTGAACGGAGTAGATGGCAAGTAGGATGAAAATGGGGATCCAAAAGCTACAAATATTGAACGCTTCAGATTTGTGGTTAAGATTAGATTAGATTAAATCTCAAGTATGAATCTAATTACAGGCTACTTTTTCTTTTTAAATCAATAGGAACATCTAGTTTCAAAACATAAAGCTTTATTCTGCGCTGGCACAGAGTGTCTCCCATGGACGAAAGCACTCGTTGGAATGGGCGCACCACGAATATCCAGCAGACAGGAGGCAACCGTGCTCATCGCGATGTTCTCCGAGATTGTTTTCTCTCGAAAAGTTACTGTCGTAGTCTCCTCCGTCGTCTCTCGCGGCCTTGGCAAATCCAATCGTCTTGTCGTGATAGTTGAAGACAGTGTAGTATTCTCGCATAAAGATGTCGCCCAAAATCCATTGGGGAGCGGTAGGGGGATTGTAGTTGGCGGAAAAAGCAAACAAACAAAAACCCTGAGATTGAATGAAGGTCTTGGAACCTGGAATTGTGTACTCGATGCCACCAATTACAATTTCAATGTCTGGGATCTCATCAACCCTGTCACAATCGATGGTGTACTCGCCAATGATATTGCCCGTGGCACCCGCAGCCTTGGCAATTCGGTCCACTTCGGCTCTGGGTCCTGTAATGAACGAGGTTCCCGAGTCAATAATGGCCGTCATATCGTTTCCGAAAGGGAGCTTCTGGTAATCTCCCATTTGGAACGAGTCCATTTTGATTTGCCAATAAGTTGCTTCGTCCAACTTGACATAGTTCAGATCTCCTTCGAATTTGGAAGAATCGTATCCTCCAAAGGTCAATTCACCGGGGCGTCCGCTCTCCCGGCCCAGGTAAAAGGCAAAAATGGGTTGATCGACCACATTTTGCCGAATGGCATTCTCAAAGACCGTGCTTCCAAATCCAATACTGATACTGGAAAAGGCTAGCCCCAAGATTCCATGGAATTTTCCGAGGGAATAGGTGGTACCGAGGCCGCCTGCGTCCGTAACCTCGGCAAAGGTTTGGTTCTGAACCACAATATCCGGAGTCAATGAGATAGATTCCTTGGAGAAAAATCCATGGACGCCTCCACTTCCATACATGATTTCAAAGTCCGATCCATCTTCTTCGTACGAAGAGCTCTGCGAAGAGTCATACTTGTTTTTGGATGCAACGAATGGAAGCCCGCAATGGGTACATCCAATCTTTGGAACCCACAGGTCGGAAGATCCGGTGTCATAGACTACTTGGAAAGACTGAGGTGGCGTTCCGATTTCAACAACACCAAAGTATTGAGTGTTGGAATAGTCCTTGATGAGAATCGATTCATTTCCTTTGTCGTTGGTGTCATTGCTTGCCTCGACAAGGTTTCTGCGTCGAAGGTTATGGTCGCGTTGGTTGTTACCACCGACTTGCATGAGCATTTGTTGAAGAGCATCGCGCTCGCGTTTCAAGTGAGCAGCAATCAACTCGTCATCGGAACGCTTGTGCAACGCAATGCGAGACAGCTTGTCCGTCGCTGTAACCCCACAAGGGGAGGCAATCAGCAATGATGGCAACAGAAGGTTAATGGGATCTGAGTAGAAAACCATATTATATACGAGCGGTGAAAAGAGAGAGCATCGAGAGAAAGATACAATATCAAAATGGTGAGAAGCATCTTGCATCAACTTGTTTGAAGGGTTCCTTCTTTGTTTGGCCCAGGTCTCCTTGTTGCTCTAGAGTGTGGAAGAAAGAGATGCCGTCTCACTTACAAAAGAATTTCATATTGGATATGGTGTCGCGAATCAATAAGATAGATTGTTACTTTTTATGAGAACGAAACAGATTACTTTTTGTGGACCACTTTCTTGGATACAATGCGAGGAAGCAGTGTTGAAAGTGAGAAGCTTCTCACAAACCAAGAACAAAAATTGTGAGAAACTTCTCTGAGAAGCTTCTCACGAAAAGGAAGTCTTGCATTGATCCAGTCGTGCCGTCAATCACGTTTGGCAATTACAACCTTAACCCTAATTTATAAATAATTTTGATCGGCGTTGAATTTTTGAATTTCTCGAGATGTTTGGTTCACATCTGAGAATGACGATGACAGTCAGTGTCTTCCATTGTAGAAGGTTAAAACAACATTCTGTTCAACTATAAAACGCAATTGAATATACCATCAATGAATAATAGCAATACGAGAAAACGTTCAGCACCCGATGTTCGGGTATTTTTGTCGCGTCCTGCATATCCCCTGGGAGGAACCATTGTCGGGACGGTTGTCATTCAACAACCACAGCTGGCTCCAAACGGCGGTTCTAGCAATAAAGAAGCAACTTCTTTGAGGTCACTCTTGGAATCCGTCACAGTCTATGTCGCGGGATTTTGCAAGATCGATGCCCGGTGGCACGATTGCTCACAATACGAAAGAATCTATGGAAGGATCCACCCACAATTAGAACCTTTGCAAGAGAGATTCGATAACGAATTACTAAAACAAAAAGACGATACTGTATGCTTTTGGTCATCAAATGGAATGGAGGCTCTGGATCTACCCGAGCGAAGCGATGGAATGTTGTGGAAAAACAAAGAAACCGACTTTCAAACTGGTTTGCGCGATGACGAGGATACGAACCACGGAGATGCTGTCGACGATGGAGAGAAGAAAGACGACAAAGCAACAAATCGCGACATCCTAGCCTTTACTTTTCGAGTGGATATTCCCGAAGATTTGCCACACTCGGTCCACGCAACGACATGTCGATATTTTTATTCGGCCCATGTGCTGGTCAAGACAGCTACTGAACAACGAGCACTAAAAGAGAACTTTCGGGTTATTTCTTCCACGGGGGCAACCAATTACAAGGAAGAAGAAATAATAAACCCCACTCATACTCGTGTCAAGCTTGGCAGTTGTTCTGGTTTGGCTCATTCGAACGGCCTACCGTGTCACCTTTCCCTTACGGAAATCCATAAACCCAAGGGGCAATTGGTGGTGGTTCAAAATCACTGCTTGGTGGTGCAGTACCATCGCAACAACGACGTCCAAACACTGAAAGTAACCAACACAGCAGGGAAGCCTGCGTGTATGCTCACAATTATTGGTTCTCAAAGTCTATGCCCTGGGGCTTGCATCCATCTCCAGTGGGACTTTCCGAACGAAGAAACCAATGATTGGGTTCCCTGTCACCAGGTCTGCGCTTGCTTACAAGGAGAGGAATTCGCCATCTTCGAAGATAACAGCAAGAAACGGACTCAATCTTTTCTCTTTGACACCTGCCATGAGTGGGTCGATCCTGGGGTTACTGATCGGGTTTCCAAGACGCTGTGGTTGAGCAGCAGTGGGGATGGTGGCAACGGTAATACGGGTCATTTCGAAGGGGTTGCCGCTCCATGTGATTTGAAGACGGACATTATGGAGGTTTCTACCTGGTGTCAGGTAGACATTACGGTCGGGGAGCAAGACATCAATTCTGAAAAAGAAAGCAGCGGCTTTCAGAACTTGAGTCTACAAATACCCTGTCGTGTAAAGCTTCGAAATAGTGCGAACGATGAGCAGGATGAGTACGAAATGATGGAGCAACAAGTTCAACCATTGAACGAACTCCTCGATATTGAAACCAAAAACAAAGCGTTTCAAACTAATGATATTCGTTCCGATCTCAAAACGCTGTCGCTGATGATGAACGAGCTTGTTTGTGGTGATGATATCCCTATCTTACGCCGGTAGCATGAGTCAACAGATCAATTTTTATCATGAAAAAAATACAGATCATCGACCCATTAAGAACATCCGATTATTTCGATTGAATATAGACTGCCTGCTTTTATTACTTCTGTGATTTGTCGCGATTAAAAATTTATTGAGAATACTTCGCCAAGCCCTTGACCGAAAATTTGTATGGGACCCCAGCGTTCTTGACAGCCCGAACGCAAAACAAGGGACTGCTGTATCCATCGTGCTGTTCGATGGGGTAACCTTCGCCAATCCTTATTTTCTGTTCGCCGTCCTTGAATGAAGCATATGCGACATCGCCATCGGGTGCCAAGAATTCGACAAAGGTCACTTCTCCGGCCTTTAGTTTTTCGTTAAAATCTTTGTAGGACACGGTAGGTTCGTCAATGGTAGTGGCATCCAAACCTCCAAATTCACCTCCACGGTAGTTGAAACTCAGTCCATTGAAGGCCGTAACTTGGTTGCCCTGTCTGTACTCTGCTTCTTGATCTGCGAATGCCGGAGCAGCCGCACCAAAGGCGGCAAACGATCCTCCGGCCACGACCGACTCGAGAAATGCACGGCGGCCGTTTGTCGCTGGGGCCAATCCGTCCACAAAAGCTGTAGACAAAGCAAGCAATGCTGCTGTAATTAGAGTATATTGTTGGAACATGTTTGCAGTATTCGTGTCTTTCTCTGGTTCTAGAACGAGGCGAACGAACTTCTCAGCGATGGGCAACCTTTTGAAGCGTATGAAGAACAAGCTTAAGCTTTTTCTCACAGTTTTTTGCCATCGGCATTCGTCGTTTCTCATGATTTTTCCATGAGAACTTCAATCATGGGACAACGAACCTTTTTGAGTCGCTCGGCCAATCAGAGTTCAGTATTTGGGAGAAATAAAGGGGGCGAGAGTTGATGGGGGAAGTAATCTGTTTTGAGATGAAAGATTTACGGAATAGGTCCCATACCTCTTTCTCACCGGAACAGACAAAGCCAATCGTGCATACAAAACATGAACCAGTACAGAAATGTGAATCGAAAACAAATTGCATGCCGAGGTAAACTTGACAACCTCGTCTGTTAGTTGAATCGTCGAATGCGACGTCCTCATAAAACAACAAAAAACATTTTCAAATATGCAAGAAACTCAAGAAACACCGAAAAACGCCATTGATGGTCACGCTACTCCAGCAGCTGATCTCTTTGCACCCCGCCCAGGCCACAGTTTGTCATGGTCTAATGTGTCTTTCACTGCGGGCGACAAGACTATTTTGAACAACCTAGAGGGATGTATCAGACCAAATGAGGTCTGCTGCATTATGGGTCCGTCAGGAAGGTAAGCCATTAGAAGAAACAAGTACAGACGAAAACTGGGGTACCATTCGAAACGCACTGTTTTTGTAAGTATTCGTCTCTAACTTCTTTGCTCCTATCGTGACTACTAGCGGCAAAACATCGCTTCTGAATGTGTTGGCTGGAAAGGTCAACACTGGGAGAAACATCAAAGTCGAGCGCGAGATCAAGTTGGACGGGCATACCATTGACCCGTCTTCGATCGAAACGAAACGCAAGATCTCGTTTGTCTCCCAACACGACGATTTGCCATCCACATCGACCGTCAGAGAAGCCTTGACCTTTTCCGCCCGACTCCGATCCTCCAAAGAAGTTTCTGATGACGACATTGATAGTTTGGTCAACCAGATCTTGAAGTTGTTGCGATTGACATCCATAGCTGATTCCAGAATTGGTGGACCTTTGTTGCCAGGTGGACGTTTGTCAGGAGGTGAAATGCGACGTGTCAGTTTGGGATTGGAACTAGTTGTCCGCCCCAGCATCTTGTTTGGGGATGAGATTCTCAGTGGATTGGACAGCTTCAATGCTGAAACGGTAATGGAAATCGCGAAAGGGATAGCTGAAAGTGGGGCCGCCGTCGTCCTCGTCGTCCACCAACCCACCAGCAAGGCCTTTGCAATGATGGATCATCTCATCTTTCTTCGAGAAGGACGGATCTTGTATCAAGGATCTGGAAAGGCACTGGCGAACCATATGGAGAATTGTGGCTTGCCTGTTCCGATGAACCATAACCCCGCAGAATGGATCATGCAAAATGCAATATTGCACGAGGAGAAGTTCTTAGAAGACAATGGACTCTATGAGAGCATGGATATGAAGGTCCCAGAAGCCTCAGAGCATGCAATGCCTAAACGCCGAAAGCTTTCCGTATACGACAGTCTCGAGAGAGAGGAACGTATCCCTCAGTGGAAAGAATTTGCTATCTTATTGAAACGAGACCTCAAGGATATAATCTTCAACTCCAAGGTGACGGGCATTCGCTTGGGAGTTATAGCCTTTGGCGCTGTCATGTTTGCCATAATCTTTGAAGGTATCGGTCGAGATTCATTGGAGGGTCCAGAGGCGTTCCTGGGCCACGCATCTGCCTTGTTCTTCGTCGCCATGGGGGTGATGTTCGTCGTGACACTTGCTTTGACCGACATCGAACAAGTGCTGCCGCTCTTCGTCCGTGAATACACCTCCTCTCACTACAGAATGCTCCCATACGCTCTATCAACTGTAACGGCGGAGGTGCTCCTGACTATCGTGCAGGCTCTATTATTTTCCACCATTACGTACTTTGGGATGTCTCTCGCCGGAGATTATGCTTTCTTTTTTGCCGCCACTCTTCTATTTGGCGGAACAATGATAGCGCTAGCCAAATTGGTCGGAGCTCTTTGTCGCAATCCTGCCAGCGCAAAGGAGATTGCTCCTATTCTACTTCTTCCGCCCGTCCTATTATCAGGCATCCTCGTGTCGACCAAGAGTCTTCCGCAATGGTTACAAGGATGGTATGTGATCTTTCCCTTTGCCTATTATACAAGATTACTTCTCTATAACGAGTTCCAGGATTGCATGGATTTTACCGAGGCCGAACAACACGTCATCAACTGTTTGACGTCCGCCAGAGCTGGCTTGGGAAGTCTTGGAGCCGGTCAAGATAGTATTAGTGAAGTCTACGACCAAGAGTCAAAGCTGCGTTCCGCTCAAACTGGAATATTCATGGGAACAGAAACCATTGAGGAATACAGGAACTTCCTCTCGGAAGGCAACAACCCAGATTCGGCACTATGGTTCTCTTGCAGCGTGGAAGGAGCATTTTATTTGAATCTCAATGAAGCCACTGCTG
>JACLAC010004546.1_pt1 | contig 11427 bp, 7 predicted proteins | sample 8027881 | NCBI WGS metagenome assembly JACLAC01 (sample SAMN15725517, study PRJNA655200) | protist metagenome | isolation source: fluorescence activated cell sorting (FACS) single amplified genomes of... | place: Spain: Blaines Bay Microbial Observatory, Mediterranean Sea | collected 2016-01-19 | reverse complement strand
GCATGTGCACGTTTTGAAAAGGGCGGAAAAGTATACTTTTGAGCGCCCCGTTTTTTCCGCGAGCATATTTTTTTTTAATATTTTCATTGTTGTTGTTTTTTCGTGGAACGTGTCGGTTAGCTTTTGAGCGTCGTTCGACTGTTTGTTTGTAGGTGTTGAAATCGTCGTGCGATAGCTGCCGCTTCTGCGTTTGAATAAAAATGGAATTTGAGCGCAAAGATTTACCCTGCAAGCCTGGTTGCTGCGCGCCTGCGCCCCAACCTCCCTCGTCGACGCCTTCTTCAACGTTTATGAGTGAACCTATCATAGTCGCCGAGCCCTGCAAAAGGGGATGTTGTGACAATGGTAAGAAAAGTTCCCCTGCGCCGGTTCCGAGACATATTCAGACGTCAGCGTGGAGGGGATATACTGCAACGAGGGTTTATGAAAAGCAGGTTGTTGCAACGTCGCCCCTTTCTTCTTGCTCCAAGGGGTGCTGCGGGGGAGTTGATAAGGCACAACGTAGGTCAGTAAAAGCACCCCCGTCTCCGGCAAAGGCGTGTTCCAAAGGGTGCTGCGGAGGAGATGATGAGGCTCAGAGTAGAAATGCCGCAGCTGCAGCAGTAAAAGCACCCCCGTCTCCGGCAAAGGCGTGCTCCAAAGGGTGCTGCGGAGGAGATAATAAGGCTCAGAGTAGAACTGCCGCAGTCGCAGCAGTAAAAGCACCCCCGTCTCCGGCAAAGGCGTGTTCCAAAGGGTGCTGCGGAAACCAAGTTCAAGCGATCCGTGCGTCTGTGCCAGCTCCAGTTCCAAATGTATTCTCTGCGTCCAGTTGGCGAGGATACACGCGAGACGGCGGCGCCGATGATGCCAAGATACCTCGCCCTGAATCTGCTCAAGCGTGCTCAAAAGGATGCTGCGGAGGAGATTCCAAGTCTAAACGTTCAGCTGCTGCTGTTGCCGCAGATGAATCGTCTCTCCCCAAACCGGCGCAAGCTTGCGCCAAGGGGTGCTGCGACAACGATCTTCAAAGAACGGCGTGCTCTAATGGGTGCTCCTTGTCCGGAGATGGTAACAGCGCGCATTCGATGAAGTGCGGCGATCCCGCGTTTGTTCATCGTAATTGTCGCAAAGATGGCGTTGAGTCCATCGCATTTTTGAGACCCGATGGGACATTTGACTGCTTTCGCCCGTCTTATTCGTCTCCAGCACTTCCCGTGCAAAAGTTATGCTTTATAGAACCGCCGCGCCTGCAAGGAGAAAATGCGCCTTGCGCGTTTGAGGGATGCGGCGAGAGTAGTCCGCATATTCATGCCCACGTCCGCAACGATGATGCTGGCTCATGCTGCGATCCTGCGCGCGATGCGAGCAAGGTTGAAGTTGTGTTTGTGAGGGACAAGTGCTCGTGGATGCCTTCAATTGAACTCGGCGGCTCGGCGTGCTGCGAGAATGAGACGTGCAGCAGTGCGAGCAAGGGATTGAGGTTGCGGCGCTCCCACTTTCCAGCGGAAAAAAATAATCCATTGAGATTACGCGACATGGGCGACGGAACTGTCGCGCTGCTCGGAGATCGCGACTGCGAAAAATCGAAATCGGCGCAGATGGGTATTCGCTTTTCCCGCATTGCAGAGTGGAACTTTTTTGACGTTGCGCCTATGTCGAGGGATGTGCGCAGCTACCTCGCGCCTTCTCCCCCCAGACGACAGCGAGATCATGCCATCGATATGACAGCGCTCAGCAAGGGTGCCGAGTTGAAAACGGCCAAGACGATACTTTTCGTTTCTGGACTATGCTGCGCATCTGAGGTAGCCATCGTCGAAGCGATATGCGCTTCTCTTCCTGGCGTCAAAACGGTGCGCGTCAACATCATGTCAAAAGAGTGCACAGTCTTCCATGATCCAGCGACGACGACTGCAGCAGCAATTGCAATTGCGATGAACCGCAAAGGCCTCGGCGCATCGGTTTCATTCACATCGCTCGATGGCGACGGGACGAGAAAGCAGGTCGTTGATACATCTTCACGCCTTCCTAAATGGAACGTTACACTGGCGCTTCTTTGCTGGCTCGCGTCGATGCTTGCATACATTTGCAACGAGCACGACAATGAAGTCGACGCGCACGGGCACGATCATTCGAACGATTGCCACAATCCCGGATTTGCGCACCTCAAGTATGCGGCACTCGTGTCGATTGCTCTTGTGATTCCCAGGATGCTCCAGCGCTCATGGGCGTCTTTGCGCCAGCGCGTCTTTGATATCAACGCGTTGATGGTTCTCGCTGCCCTGGGTGCGATCGCTATCGCTGAGTATCAAGAAGGCGCAGCTGTGCTCACGGTGTTTGCACTATCTGGGTGGCTTGAAGAAAAAGCGACCGCGCGCGCTCGGTCGGCCGTTGCTTCGATAGTCGCCCTGCGACCAGATACGGCGACGCTCGCTTCGGGAGAGACCGTGCCTGTAGAAGGCGTCGCTACCGGCACCCTTGTTTCTGTGCGTCCAGGGGATAAAGTGCCGCTCGACGGCATCGTCCAAGGCGGCTCATCGGTGCTCGACGAAAGCAGTCTGACGGGTGAAGATCGTCCTGTGAAAAAATCTCCCGGCGATGCAGTGTCAGCCGGCACCCTCAACGTCGGCGGAGGGCACCTGACTATAAAATCAACTTCCCTTTCAGTCGACTCGGCTGTTTCCAGGCTTGTTGCCCTCGTAGAGCAGGCGCAAATGCAGAGGTCTCCAACAGAGCAGCTCGTTCAAAAGATCGCAAAGGTGTACACGCCAATCGTCGTTTTGTGCGCAGTCATGCTGTGCACTGTGCCGTGGGCATGGGGGAACAAAGTGGGCGACGAATGGTTCTACAAGGGATTGAATCTGCTGGTCGTTGCATGCCCGTGCGCGCTTGTCATCTCAACTCCAATCACTTACGTGTGCGGCATGGCGCATGGAGCGAAGCGAGGTATTCTCGTAAAGGGCGGGCAGCACCTCGAGACGCTTGGCAAAATCAAAGCGATCGGTCTGGACAAGACGGGGACGTGCACCGAGGGTCTATTTGCCGTTCGCAACTTTGTAGTGCTACCGGGAGCTAACATCGAACGTCCGACGCTCCTGCGCACGCTGGCATCCATCGAACAGATGTCCACGCATCCCCTTGCTGCAGCGCTATGCGACCTTGCCTCTTCTGAAGGCGCGATTGCGTACGACGAGGGAAGCGTAGCGGACTTTTACTCGCTTCCTGGCGAGGGAGTCGGCGCGGTTGTGAATGGTACTCGGGTTCTTGTTGGCAACCGGCGGCTCGCTGAGAGGCTTGGGTGGACCCTCTCAATTCCCAACGCCGCGTCTGAGGCGATGCGCTGGGAAGAAGAGGGCATGACGGTGGGGTGGATGGCTATGGGCAACGTTCCAGTTGCCGTATTTGCAGCCAGCGATGCTCCCCGCGAGCACGCCGCGGAGGCGATCGCGGCGCTCCGGCTACTTGGCGTGCGACCTGTGATGCTCACCGGTGACAACGCGGGGTCGGCAGAAGCGTGCAGGGCGGCCGTTGGCATGTCCAAAGTCGATGTTCACGCCGGTCTGCTGCCTGAGGACAAAGTAAGCATCCTGCAGGATCTCAAAAAGGAGCACGCAAGAGAGGGCGCCACAGCATTTTGTGGAGACGGTGTCAATGACGCACCAGCACTGGCTGCAGCGGACGTCAGCCTTGCAATGGGCGCAACGGGAACGGTTGTTGCAATGGAGACTGCAGACGTTGCTTTAATGGACACGGATCTGCGAAAGCTTGCAAAGGCGATCCGCCTGGGCAAAAAGACGACGCGGAAAATCAAGGAAAATGTGATTTTTTCTTTCGTATTGAAGCTGGTGATGATCGCCCTCACCGTAACGGGGCACAGCCAACTGTGGCTCGCTGTTCTCGCCGATGTTGGGTCTATGTTGATCGTCACACTCAACGGCATGACGTTACTTGGTTCTCGAGGCAAAAAAAAAGCAGCCGCGGTGGAAATCAGCAATGTCTAAATTGGGAAATAATATTAAGTATTCTCTAATAACAACTATATATTGTACTCATTGAATATTCTGCTATATATAGTCATCTGTATTTTAAATATGTTTTAATTTTGCGAAAACAAAGTATTGAAGTAATTACTAATTACATATATATATTTAAATGATATTTACAACACCATCCGGTCATTCCAAAGTATCGAGTCCGAGTTCACTCTCGAGATCATTGAGCATATCGAGGAACGAGACGTCATCGTGCGTGTCCTGAGAAGCGTCTCCCTCTCCCGCTCCCGTAGACAGCGCATTTAGTTGCATCATCAAATCATCTTCCTCGTCGGGCAAGCCTGCGTCGTTCATGAGCGCCGCAAAGGAATCGCTCGCCTCAAGCTGCCGCTGCTGCTCGACAAGATCCACCTCTTGGTCACGTCCAAGTCCCTCGCCTAAAATACTAAATGGTGCATTTGTGCCTTCATCTATGCTTTCCCTCACCACCCGCCGCTTCCGTTTTGCTACAGCGTCCCAGAGACTCGATGCAGATCCAAAAATGCCGCCATCCTCATCGCACGATCCTCGAGGTGCACTAGCCACATCTTGGTTGGATGCGGCATCAAAGCGCAATGAGGCAGAGAAGTCTTTTGGAAAACGCGAATCTCCTGGCACGCCGTCTAAATCGTCCGCAGAAAACTCATTTTTACCCGCAGCGACGTATCCTGTGTGCAGCGCAATGCGAAACATAGACGTCTTTTTCCCAGTTACTGCATCGAGGTGGCGACACCGAATCAAAATGTCTCCCCTGAGCAGCCAGTCGACTTGAAATGCAAACCCGTCATTTGATGCGGCGAGGCACTCAGCTGGAGTTTTCCCGCCGCTATCCCCGTGAGATGCGCACGTGTACACCAGCTTTCCATTGACGTATGCTTGGAGATAAGGCCTGCATGCGCCAGGTTGAAATTCAGGAACGCCACCAGACACAGAAAAGGAACGAAGCCGCACAGGCGTCTGACGAGGCTTTACGCCGTCCAAAACGCGATCAAAATAATTAATGTAACGTCTTTGAGATGGAATCGTCGCATCCTCCACCTCGGCTCCCACAGCAGCAGACACTTTTGCTAGCGCTTCAGCCGTCGTGTTCGCTTCGCATATCCACGACATTAGACACGAAAGCGCGACGGCCGTTCTCCCTCGGCCTGTCATGCAATGCACGACAACCACATTGCGATCAGATGACTTTAGCCAGCTTGCTGCAGATGTGCAAATGGAGACGACTGCCTCTAGAGGAGGAGCTGGATGACCAGGGAATGAAATTGAGTGCACAAATCCCTCGAATATTTTTGGATTGTAGGTTGATTTTTCTGAAAGATTCCAAATCATGTAGTTACCCCCATGCGCGTCGTTTAGTTGTTTTGCCATCGCGTCCCTTAAGCGCTTGGTAGGATACTTCATGGCGATGAGATGCGGAGACACATACGTGATTGCACCCTCCATAGATTCCGCGGTAGATGACACCGGAGTGGTAAGCGGCAAATCAAGCTCAAGCGACTTTAAAGAAGCGGCTGCTTTTTCGGTAGCAGATTCTATTTTCTTGCCAATATTTTCGCTGATGGAGGCCGCTGCCCGCGAGGCAGATGCAGCGAACGAAGAAAATTTTGACCAGGGGGATGTTATTGAGGGAGATGATGATAATGACGATGATGCTGGTGGAGTGTTCATATTACGCGCGCTATCCCCACTATTATGCGCAAACGAGGACATTGTGATGTTTTTTTCACCGTAGGCGCCAAGGGAGAAATGCAAATCTTTTTTACATTACGCTACATATAAATATTTTTAACACTACCTTACTTCGTTTTATTAGTAAACATTCTTTAAAAATTAAATCGTGGATACCTCCTGCAAAATACGACAATACTTTCGGAGGAAGTCAGTCCTGTGATGACCGACGTTGTGGATCGCCGCATTCACATGCGTTTTTTTCGCTTCGTCCGAATTTCGAAATACATATTGTCGAAGTTTGAGAGAGAGCATTTTGAAAGTGTCTATTTCCTTCATATCACATTTCGAAAGGTCGGCGTGGTCGCAACATGCGAGGAGAAGATCTCGTCTGAACTTGGTACTCATATCGCTGCGCGTTACTATCCACTCTGTGCCCATTTGCTGCGCATGGTTGGCGTACCCGTCGAAGGCGCTCCAAGGCCCTCCTCTACTTGAAAAATCTTTGAATATTTCTGCAATCTTTGAATCGAGGACAAACTGGCCATCTGTGATGCAAGAATATTCTTTCCGGAGCTTTTGCATTTGTTCAGCAGGCGTTCTATCGATGAGAGGTGGTTTGGTTTTCGATTTGAATTCTTTCCTCATTCCAAGTGCTCGAAACCAAGTTTCGAGTACAGTGTCTTTATACCCGCTCGTTTTGAAGAATTCAAGAAGGCAACGTAGCAGATCCATTTGGTTTGAAGCAGTAAGATCCATGACGACGATATCCTCTTTTGCTACGTACACATGTAACAACATCCTCATATGTACTGTCTCCCCCGCCTCTAATAGTCGCTTGATTTTATGCCTAGTGACTGCAGTAGAAAGCTCAAGACCAGTCAATGTGCTTTCAGCAAGAAAAGCTGGAGTATCAGGGTACTCGCACGTTGCCTCTGCGCAAGTAAATGTGAATGGCGTGCCATGAATAAAGTGGTCTCCTGCTTTCATGGTTCTACTTCGAAAATGAAAAAAATGGGAACACTTTGCTTCAATTTCTTCAAAGTCGTCCTCCATGCGCGCGCTTGCACTCATGCGAGCTTTCGTTCTCAAGCCATGCGCGCAAGAAATTGCGCAAAAAAAAACGAGGAGCCTCATTGTCACAAGCGTCACTTGATTGTCACTTGATTGTGCAAGAAGCATTGCAATTTTGGAAACGTTTCTCGGAAATGTAGCAACGACGCGCATTCGTGAAGGAGAGCGACGTTTTTTATACATATTATGTAAATAATATTTTAAAAGTAAATAGTACATATGATGTCATAACTCATGACAAAGCAATGACAAAGCAACGAATGCATGATGCTCTCTCGTGAGGATGAACCTCAGCCCCACGATTCCACGATTCACGATGGCGAAAATATAACGGTTCCACTTTCAAATGTAAAAAATTATTTAATATATTTCTTCTTTTTTCCTGGAAAGCAAATAAGGACGAAGCGGCGCAAATCTTTTTAAATAGCTACTATATGCACGCGCGCGCTTTGTCGACGGTTTTGTAATTTATTGATTTTAAAAATGAGGGCCTCTTCTTCGGCATCGCTGCTGTTGAAAGCGACGAAGCAATGTCGCGCTGCCTTCGCCTCACGTGGAAAGCGCGCTTTTTCGTCGTTGAAAGCGCCGCAAAAATCTTCTCCGCAGGAATCAAAATCTGCAATGTCAAACGTAAAAGAGGTCCCGGAGGAGGACCTTCTCCTCGAGCTTAAATCGGACAGGCGAAAGGCTATTCACATGCTCGTGTCGCATTTTACAGCTCCTGCGCTTGCGAGCGCTCTTGTCGATAGAGAAAAGGTCCTCGCACGGTGTGCGAGGTATGTATCTGAATCCCGAAGTGATGACTTGGAGAAGCTCTTGATGCCCTTTTTGCTCGCGGATGATGCGCCTGGGGACTCTACAATCCCCTCCTCGATGACCCCTGAGTATTTTTCATCTATGTCAGACCATTTGAGCCGGCTGCCAAGAGTGTACCAAGGACTCTCGGGGCCCCTCGAGCGGCGCGCATCTGTTCTGATACCCCTATGCCACGACCATGGTGTGCCGTCTGTGCTCTTTACCCTCCGTGCAGACACGCTCAAACGTCACGCAGGCCAAGTGTGTTTTCCTGGAGGCATGATAGATAAAAACGACTATTCTGTTAAAATCGCCGCGCTGCGCGAGGTAGAAGAGGAGACGGGTATACAGCGAGAGGACGTAAATCTGCTAGGCGTGCTCCGTTGCGATTGGGCGGAGCTTGCTTCGCTCACCGGTGTCGCGGTGACTCCCATTGTTGCGGTGCTCAAGAAAGACTTGGCGGATTTGAACATATCGCCCAATCCAGACGAAGTGAGGCAGTGGTTTGCGATACCCTTGCAAGAACTCGACGATGATGACAAGTGGGTGCGCCGCAAATACCAAGACAAGGTATACTCGCCCGTATTTCACTCCTCGAACGCGCCTCATACTATATGGGGACTTACCGCCTACATTGCGGATAGGTTTATGCGCAAAGTGGTGCGCAGATCGGGCAGAAGCGCGCCTGGAATTCTAGAGAAAGAAATCAAGGATGTCATTCGGGACGATTTAGAGTCCGATAGAAGGCAGCGCAGGGATGCTGGGAAGAACGTTTAATAAAATAGAATCTAGTTGTGTACATAAGTAATGATCTGCCTGTGCTTTTAAATGAATAAATTGTTATCGTCCCCTGGAGGCGACGGAAAACGAAACTTCGTCGTGACCGACGATGCCTGCAGTAATCTTGTCGCCAGGCACAACAGGGCCCACTCCTTTAGGCGTGCCCGTGCATATGATATCGCCCTCGTTTAGCGTCATGACGTCCGTCACAGCTTCCAAAAGCTCTGGTATTTTGAATATCATTAGTGAGGTGCTATCCGACTGCTTTGTGTCTCCGTTCACCTTGAGCCAAAGGTTCAGGTCGTGGGGATCCTCGACGTTTGCTTTTGGCAAAAACTTGCCAACAGGAAGAAACGTGTCGTACCCCTTAGCGCGCGTCCACGGCAGACCCGCCTTTTTGGCGTCGAGCTGCATGCTTCGCGCTGTCATGTCGATTGCGAGGGCATATCCCGCAATGTAGGAGTCGGCGTTCGCCGCTGACACGCGGCGCGCCTTGCTGCCAATGACTACTGCGAGCTCCACTTCATGATGCACACTCTCAGCTTCCGTAGGAACCTCAATAGCGCCGCACCCTTCCTCAAGATAAGCGCTGGGCGGCTTTAAAAAGAAAAATGGAGCATCGGGTACAGCATTTCCCAGCTCTGAAGCATGTTCAACGTAGTTGCGACCTATGCAAACAACTGTGCGACCAGTGCGCGCAAAAGCAGCTGCTGCAGACATTACTTTCAACTGTTTGATTTTAGATGTATGTAAATGGTAATGTTCAAATAAAGAAATATCGCTACGTACGATAGAACGCGCGAATGTAAAAAGAGCAATAAAGGATCTTTATTTTCATAACTACAATAATTATTATACAAAAGTTAAAAGTTGTCGGAGTTCCAATGCGTTCCAAGTGCACCCATGATTCTGGTGATATTTTCATTATTATTATCGAGTGCATGGACCATGAAGGCGTCGTCCTCGACGGCGCTGCTGCTGCACATTGATGCGAGAAAGGGCGTATCGTCGCAAATGATGGTCGCTTCAGTCGCGCTACTCGGCGCAGCTTCAGAGGCTGCAGTGTGAAAGAGTGCGTGAAGCGCGTCTTCGCGCTTGCTTGATACTCCGTATTCACGACACCGATAGGAATGCGCTGTCTCAACGACGCTGCAGTAACCAACAATGTCGCCGTCGTGCTCTGCAACCCATAGTGTGCCCACGACGGCCAGCTCCACCCACGACCACCGACGAAATCGATCCAAGTCGCGGAGTTGTATGCCCGAATCGATACGCGCTTCTGAAAACTCTTTCCATATAGCATAAAGAGAGGGTATATCACTGCGCGCTCCTCGCCGACAAAGTATGCCTGAAAAAGACGACGCATTGTTGCATAGCATAACGCGGAGTAATCGCCTTCTCACAGGAAGTGCAATATTCCAACCAGCCCGCACGTAGAATTCCCTCAGATGTTTACTTGCGTGGAGAATAGAGTAGTCCATTTCCTGATTTTTCATGCTTTTCACAGCCTCTTCTAATAGTTGCCGCCCAATGCCCCGTCTGCGATAGTTGGGATGTGTGCATACTTCACCAATGCCTCCTACATTGGTGTACGAACGACCGCATATCTTTTGCTTGAGGCGGAATATTCTTAACGAGGCACAAAACGTTGAGCATTCGTCGGTGGCGACTAGTATGAGCGGTTCGTTGGCATCGGCAGAATATAACAGGTGGCGCTCAAAGTATTCTCTCGGCGTTCCTTTGCTTTTAAAGCATGCAGCTACAAAGTCAAGCCACGCATCGCGCTCCTCTGGCCATCGCAACCGTCGTATGTTTACAGGACGCGTTGAGGCCCTCATCAATGTTTCGAAAAAAGTAAATGCAAATAAATAATAATAATAAAATAATAATTTATGAGATGAAAATACGATATTGTATTTCGTCAGTAGAGTACAAAACAACAAGAGAAATCATTCCTCTGAAATGGAGAGGTGACTCCATCCAGAGTATATGTAACCTCTTTGCTTTTCAGAAATTTTTGGTTGCGGGCCGTTTTTGTCTATCGCCCTTGCGCAAATTTTATTATTTGCGGACCCACGCTCGAGAGTGATACTCCAACGCTTCCACCCAAATTTCTTTTCGCCTTTTTCTTCTTCAGCGTCTTCGTCAATCAACTGAGCGTGCGCCCACGTTTCGCCACCATCGGTAGACACTTGCACGGTTTCGATGGCATTGCCGCTTCCGCCCGCGTAGGCGATTCCTCGCACGCAAACCTTTCCATCGGATATTTCGCGAGCATCCAAGCAAATGCATTGGAGAGGCAGCTCCTGAATTTGCTCGCCGTTTTTGTTTTTGTAGTAATACGAGTTCCACGGGGCGTCTACGGGCTCTGTTTGAAGCCGAATGGATTGCAGCCACTTGACGTTCCGCGCACCTGCGATGCCAGGAAGGACGGCTCTCAAGGGATGCCCGTGATCTGGGGATAAAGGCTCGCCGTTCATACTCGTCGCCAGAAGGCACTTGTTTTCTTTGTCCAAAATCCTTGCGAGGGGTGTAGAAGCCGAATAACCGTCTGCACCCTCAAAGATAACATGCCACTCTTTCGAGGACGAGGAAGCTGATTCGCAAATGGAGGGGTACATCGCCAGCAGCACATCGGCAAGGCTAATTCCCTCCCACAAGAGATTTCCGCACATCCCTTGCGAAATTTTTTCAAAGGGTGTCCCAGTAAACCCACTCGGCCCTGTTGCCGCGAGATCTTCGGAGGCCCGATTCCCTGCGCACTGCAGAACTGAAGTGACGCGTATAACGGGAAACCGGTCTTTGAGCTCCGCGATCGTCACGATGTCTTCCCCGTCCTTCTGCTCAAATATGATCTCGTGATCTTCGGATTCCTCCCAAGCGCAGTCCGGAACTGGAGCATGATTCCGTACGTAGAGCGCATCATCTGGCGTAAGGTACGACGATGCGAGGACGCTATTTGGCGTTTCGCTGCAATATGGCCGCTTGACAAGAACTCGTTGCTTGGATGTCGACCTAACAGGTTCTAAACCGTAAGGATCGTCATCCGTAGGGACGTCATCTTGATCATCAAGTGTGCCAATACGAAGTTCGTCAAGAT
>JACLAC010021080.1_pt1 | contig 11428 bp, 5 predicted proteins | sample 8027881 | NCBI WGS metagenome assembly JACLAC01 (sample SAMN15725517, study PRJNA655200) | protist metagenome | isolation source: fluorescence activated cell sorting (FACS) single amplified genomes of... | place: Spain: Blaines Bay Microbial Observatory, Mediterranean Sea | collected 2016-01-19 | reverse complement strand
AGGGGGGCGGCCACACCAGCGCCGTCTCGACCGGGGTCCTGGTCCCAATGATTGCGGACGCGATCCAAGGGAAACGGTCCAAGCTGAATGGGGGGCCCATCTACTTGGTCGCCGCGGGAGGGATCGTCGATTCCAGGGGAATGGCGATGGCCCTGTCCTTTGGGGCCCAAGGGGTTTGGGTCGGCACACGGTTCATTTGCTCGGACGAGGCCGATGCCTCCCCGTCCCACCAAAAGGCCGTCCTGGGCGCGCAGGCGGAGGACACCACGAAGACGCTGATCTATTCCGGACGACCGCTGCGCGTCCTCAACACGCCGTACGTCAAAGATTTCAACGAGAACCGTGCCCAGGAAATCAAGGAACTCTGCGACCAAGGGATCGTTCCAGGCGTCCATGACATGAAGAAGCTCCAGAAGGCCGGGACCTTCGATTTGGTCAAATGGAGGCCGCAGCTCATGGGCCAGGGCGCCGGTGCCGTCAACAACATGCTCCCTGCGAAGGAGATCATCCGTGAAATGGTCGAAGGCTGCGTCGAAATTACCCACCGCAACATGACCATGTTCCGCATCGCACCGTCGTTGTAAAATGTCCCTCTATAGAAAGGAAAGAGAAAAGTACACAAAGTTGAAGAAACGTCACGAAGAACGGAAGGATGGATCGTAGAAGAGCATCAATTCAATAATCCATAATAATTTATTATTATTATTATCTTTTTTTTCTATGGTTATACTTTTATTCTAATTAGTATACTATTAAATTCCTATATAAATATCTTTGTCCGTTAAAACTGATTTGACTCACTCACACCACCAAAACAAAAAAAGGAACTGGGCATAATTTGTATACTCTTATATGCAAGTTGACATTGAACCAACGATCAATCGTTTTTCAAATCAAAACCACCACCACCACCACTCGATTTAGACACACACTTTTCCCTGTTTCAAAACCATTTCGTTTGCTCCATCGTTTGATCATGCCAACGCGTCGGGTCAGTCGAAAGTCGCCGCGGGCACCTCCAAAACCACCGCCGCCACGATCCGTCGGTCCGTTGAACCCCGTGTCCCCCCGGAAACAATGGCACAATCGAAATACAGGGATGCTTGCAATGAGTGAAGACGTTGACGTGGCGAAAAAGGCGGCGTATGAGAAGGGGGCGGCATGGAACAAAACGAACGCCGGGATGAGGTTCTCGAAACGGCGACAATCGACGTGGAGAGTTGCCAACAAGGGGTGGAACACCACGCACCTTCACGACCACGTCGGCGTTGTGGAGAAACAAGAGTTGACGAAGCTGAAGCGAAAACCGCGATGGGGGAGCTACGCCACTCGTGGAACGACGTGCAATTATGTCTCGCCAAGGGCTCCCCCGGGGAGTCTAGGCGTACCCCCACGGGCGTTTACGCCGTGCTGGAAGCCGGAGTACGACCTTGCCCAACAACCGACCACGCTGGAAAAGTTAAGGGCGAAACGAAAGGCCATGAACGAATCGGTTGGGATTGACTTTGACGGGGATGGGAACGTCGACGAGACTGAGGCGCGGTTGTCGAACCTGATTCTACGCGCCGAAGGGGCGACGGTAGACGACCTGCTGAACCCAATCATGGGGAAACGGTTGAAGCGCCGCTTGCGGCATAGAATGGCCCTTGGGAAGCGTCTTCTGGCCCACGAATTCCTTGACCATTCCCCCGTAGACACCAGAAAGCTTCATCCGAAGTTTCGCACCATGACAAAGCGGGAGCAGGCAGATTACATTGCCAACGCGGCCAACATGCACCAACTTATGGAGGCACTAGAGCGAAAGGAGCGGACAATTAAGTCTGGGGCGTCCGAAGATGTGAAGATTCTCTTAGACCCTTGCACAGAGGGGGCACGCTACGGACCCCACAGCCCCCGGTGGAAGCCGATCCAGAAGAACGAAAAGGTACAAATGCCTTGTCTGTCGTACCGGGTCACCCGGACAAAGGCACGCCGGCAGCGCCTCTTTGAAGGGTTTTGCTCCTGACTAGCCGGACCGGGAGGAAGAAAGTGGAAGTACCAGAGAGAAACATGTATAAAGTACAAAATAAGTATCGCGCGTCAGGGTAAGATTTACAATTTAAAAATTTACTACAACTCCTCTTTGTACAGCTCTTCCAATCCTTCCGCAAGCCGGACGTGCCCGTTCCGCCGGGCCGCGTCGCTCGGCAGTTCACCATTCTCTGCCCGCTGGTCGTTCGTCCATCCAGCATTTAACAAGAAGTTTACAATATCCAGGTGCCCGTGCGCTGCCGCACGGTGCAACGCTGTCAAACCTTTGTCGTGGTCGTGGGCGATCGGGTCCGCCCAGTTCGGGGTGTACTCAATTGGCCTTCCGTGGGGATGGACACGTGCCCGGAACGGACCGCCCCCACGTCCGCAGCACGCATGCCCTCCATAGATATCGTCGCCATCTTCCAGGACTCCTCGGCATATGTCCACCAGCCCCTCGTGCCCGCAGGCCACCATGACGGATTTGTCGTGTGACCAGTGGGCATCCCCATCTTTTGGGGCGGGAAGATGATGGTTTCTTGAGGCATCACCAACCATCGCTTGCATTGCAAAAACGATTAAAACAGCACGCGACGCCAACTCCATTCTCGTTCAGTACAAAGACACAAACACACACACACACACACACACAGAGAGAGAGAGAGAGAGAAAGAAAGAGAGAGGGAGAGAACGAAAGAAAGCGTAATTGAAATGAATCGAATGAATGAAATCGATGCACACAAGCAACCACAACAAAATGACGAACATCGATTTTAAAACATGATGTCATACTTTACTTCATGACTCGTTTGTACTTCACTCACGTCACATGCAAATATGTTTTCTCTTTGATATTTTATTGAAGAATATTGTTGAATAATGTGTTGTTGTACCGGTATATATGATGATACTTGGTATTGCTGCTACACTCTACTCTAAAAAAAAGCAAATAATATTTTATTTTTTCTCACTTCTTTTTTTTAGATTAATGTTACATTGTTTACATAGACTCTTCAAATAATACAAGTATTGTAATGAAATATAAATTTATTAGGATGTTTGTTGTACAAAACATTTTATACATTTCATGCGAATATTACTTCAAGTTTACACCCCAACGATGTTGCGTCCCCAACTTGGCAATAGGGATTTGAGCTGTCCAAGTTGATTGGCAGTTTCCAATATGACAGCACCGAGATACTCCGTATCTTTTGTCGAAATCATCAACCGTGTCTGTTTCAAAAACCGTTTTGCTGTGTACGCGCCTTCGGTTTTGAACGAATGTTCGTGCACCGATGAGGTTGGCATGACGGGCAAACGGGCGCCTGCCCACATCCGCAGTGCCTGGGCTATGGCGGCGCGGCGTTCAGAGCGAGGGCGATGCCGCCACCAAGATTTTGCGGTGCGGACGTCCTTCTCACTTTGCTTTTCGTCGGGCTCCAATTTCGATCCCCATGGTGCATTCACGATGCGCTTGTTCAATCGAGACCCTGTCCGGGGCGAGCCAGGAAGAACGATAATGGGCGAGGACACGGCGGGCGACAAGCTGCCGGTCTCTACAGCGCCAGGACCATGGTGGACCAGGGCTTTCACAGACTTTGCGATGTGGGATTTCCCGTGCGCGTGCAACAGCTCGTCAATCTTCTTGTTCAGGTGGGCCTTGCTGCCTTTTCCCACCGCACCGCCGTCTGTTTTGGTAAAGCTAAACGGGATCGCCGATTTGTCCAAAATGTTGGACGTGGCAGTCAAGTCCCCATTCGTTATTGGGGTCACATCTACGTCGCCAAAATCTACGTCTTGAAAATGTTCTGCAAAGTCGCCGTAAGAAATTGTCAAATCGCCGCCTGCAGCGTTGCTTGTGTTGGGCGTCGTCACCACTGCCTCTCCCTTGCTTTCCTGTTTCCCGCTTCCCGGAGGTGTGTCTACTTTTTTCTCCGTAAAAGTAGACGGTACTTTTGGTGTAGTCCCAAAGGCAACTCCGGCAGTTGTCGCAGGCTTGCTTCCAAATGCAACACCAGTAGTTGTGGCAGGCTTGCTTCCAAACGCAACCCCGGCAGTTGCTGCAGCGGTACTCCCAAATGCAACACCAGTAGTTGTCGCAGGCTTGCTTCCAAAGGCAATGCCACTGTTTGTCAGAGGCTTGCTTCCAAACGCAACACCAGTGGTTGCTGCAGGCGCACTTCCGAACGAAAAACCGGAGCTCTCCGCAGGCTTGCCTCCCCCAAAAGCCCCGTTAGTTGCCACAGGCGTGCTGCCGAATGCAACTCCAGTTGTTGTCTCAGGGCTGCTGCCAAATGCAACACCAGTAGTTGCAGCAGGCGCACTTCCAAACGAAAACCCAGAACTCTGTCCAGGCTTGCTCCCGAACGCTGCTCCAAAAGAGGACGCCCCATCGGACGTTTTTTCCTCGGAGCCTTCGCCAACGTTTATCTCGGATGTATCTTCTGATTCAGCCTCCTCTTCTTCCTCATCCTCTGTCTCTTCCTCTTCACTCGCTGCCGAGTCTTCCTCGGATTCTTCCTCGGATTCTTCCTCGGATTCTTCCTCCTCGTTGGGGTCAAAATCTTCGTCTTCTTCCTCCTCTTCTCCATCGTCTTCCTTGCCAGCTTCCGCAGGCTTCATTGCCCCGAACGAAAACCCGCTCGACTTCTCACCGCCAAATGAAAATCCTTTGCTTGCAGATTCCGGCTTTGTACCGAACGAAATCCCCGTTGAAGATGTAGAGGACCCAAAAGACGCTTTTGTGTCCGTGTTTTTGGTGCCAAAGTTGATACCGCCTGAAGAAGGGGCTGCCCCAAACATGATTCCATTACTAGCAGCCTTCGCGTCGGACGGCGGCTGGGAACCAAACGATACCCCCGTCGTAGACGCGTTGGACCCAAATGTAACAGCACCGCCGCTCGCACCTTTGTCAGCTGCCCCGAATGTAATGCCGGCATTCCCCGTACCGCCGGCCGTAGAACCAAACGTGACGCCACCACCGCCCGTAGCGCCGAACGTGACGCCACCACCGCCCGCGTTGCCGCCTCCAAACGAGACGGCCGCCCCACTGCTTGGTGCCGCTCCCATGCTGAACGATATCTTTCCCGCGTCGTTCCCGCTTCGAAACAGCGATGCGGCGGAAGGCTTTGGCGCCTCTACTTTCTGCCCTGGGGGAGGACCGTTTGGGTTTTCGGCTTCGCAGCACACGCACTTCGCTGCATCTTCTTTGTTGTAAACACCACACACCGGGCATTTCCAACTTCCTGGAGCCCCGCTGGCAGCTGCAAGGAGGGCCGCAAAGCCGCCGCCTCCCCCACTGCTCGCACCTTGGCCTGGCGCGTCGGGGACATCGGCAACGTCTTTCGTGTTAGCTTCCGTCAAATATAGTGACAGAAGGTCGCTGTCGATCTTATCGGCCTCGTCGCCTTCTTCCAAGTCCTCGTTGTCCTCCATGCTTCCCAGAACGGCTTCGTCGTTGCCGAGGTTGCTGTTTATAAGGCCTCTCATTACCGTCACCCCATCGTCCGTCAAATTGTTGCTGTTCAACTCTACCGCAGACAGGCGCTTGAAAAACTTTCCGTCCGTCAGAACTTTTCCAATCATAACCGCCGAACGGTTGGTGAGCTCACACTCGGACAAGTTCAACACCGTCAATGATGCCCCCAGCGCCGACTGGCTCCCCCGGAACGCCTCCGCGACCAGTTCGGCCCCTTCGAAGCTCAGCGGGTTTCCCTCCAGATTTAATACAGAAAGGCAGGTCTTGGTCCGCACGACGGCATCGAAATCCCCGAGGCCATCGCAGTCGATATCATTGAACGCTACGGACAGTATTTCGAGCCCACGGCAAACGCTCGAGTCTTTCAGGGCTCCAAAGATGGGTTGGATCCCTTCGTTTCCAAGGGAGGTGTCTTCGAGTTTCAGGACTTTCAGGCATGTTGTATCCTTCAGCAGGGTCGACAACGCGATTCCGCCCTCTGCTTTGATGGAGTTGTCGCTCAGGTCCAAGGACGTAATGGCGCGCGACGCCGCCCGGAGGCCTTGCGCAAGCGATTCGCACCCTCTGACGCTGCACGTGTTTGCGCGGTACACGAACGATCGGAGGAACGGGGAACACTGAAGCAACCGCGAAAATATGCCCGCAGCCTCGTCCCCGGCGTCGTCCCCTTCTTCGGAGTGGTTGTGGTTGGATATTTCCAGCACTTTCAGGGGCAGCGCGGACCTCTTTCCACCGTCCGTAGTGTACTCGACCAAGTCTTCGCACGCACTCAACGGGTACGAGTGCCGGAATTTGTGCTTGCAGTTGACGTAGAGTTCTTCTAGTGTAGACGCACAAGCGCTGCTTTGAAGGAGCTTCCCCCACACCCTACCAGAATTCGGCCCCAGCTCGTTTGAGCTAACGTCGACGCATCGGATTCCACTATTGTTCGTTTTCCCGGCCAAGACCGTGTCGACCAATATCCCACATGCCTCGGCGCCAACCCCCTTCGAGGGGTCGCGGTCGTGCGTTATGCAGCAGAAATTTAACGTGTGCAGATTAGGCATCTTGGCTACGAAGCGTTTGCAGAGGCTTCTCATCGCCTCGGGTCCGATACTTTTTGACGACAACGTCAAAACACCGCACCGTTCGAGCTGGGGCGGTGCCGAGCGTTTCCCCAACCTCTCCTCCATGCTCGCCGCGCCGTCGAACGTTTCAAACTCTTGCTTTTCGCCCTCTTTTATGTCAAACACGCCCTGCTCCGATGACACCGTGGCCGCACTGCCTGCGGCCATGGCCGTATTTGGCGCCCCAGGCAGGCCGTATTTGTTCTCCACTCGCTCGACCAAAGCCTTTTCTGTTATCGTGGCGTCGGTCTTTGCTTTTTCCAGCAAAATATCCACGGTTTGTATTCGCGCCGGATTGTGCTTTGCGAACAAATCGATGAGCTGCTCGCGGACGGTCGATGCCGCGCCCGCGAACGGCGCGCCATACTTGGTTTCCAGCGACTTTACGAGCGCATCGTGCCTGCCCGCAAATTTTGCCAGAACAATATCCACAGAGACTAGTTTATCCGGGGCGTTGGCCTCGTAGAAGGCAATTAGCTGCATTCGAAAGTCCTTGGCGGACGGTTTCGGCAGCGCTGCGTCGTATTTGTTTTTGACTTTTTCTAAGAGCACCTTCGCCGTGCCTGCCTTGGCGGCCTTTTCCAATAAAATGTCGACGGTGGCGATTTTGGAGGGGTTGGCCTTCCCAAAGAGTGCTATGAGGTCGTCGCGAAGGTTGGTCTGATCGGCCCTACCTGCCCCCTTGCCAAAGGATAGCGCCTTCAGCGCGCTCGCATCAAACGCACTATCCTGCCCCGAGTTGAACCCAAACAGCCCCTTCGCTGGCGCGGACGCCGTTGCCCCAGCCGCCGGAAACGCCGGTGCTGGTGCGGACGAGAAATGCTCGGAAAAGTTTCCGTACGATATGGCCGGCGTACCTCCCACCAGGGCCGCGTCGCCGGCGGCCTCCTCCGCATCACTGTCCGCCTCGCTCTCGTAGTCCTCTTCCTCCGACTCGTTGTTTTCAAAGATAAGCTTGGCCCCAGCGCCCGCTGCCGCCGCAAGGAGCTTGCCTTGGGACTGCGAAGGGATGAAGTTGTCTTCGAGGTTAAGGACCGCCAAGGACGGCGACCCTGCAATGATCTGCTTCAGGTGTTTTGCGCCCCGGTCGTGTATGTTGCACTCTTGAAGGTGTAGCTCCTTGAGCTTCAGCGCGGCCCCGCAGCCGTCGAGGACCGACGCCAGAATTCCGGTCCCTTTGTTCCCAATTTCATTCCCCGTGAGTTTCAAGTATTGAAAGTTCGCTTTCCCTTTCAAGACTTGCCCTAGGAGCCGGAGGGGCCGATGGGTGAGGTCGTTGTAGTGGATGTGCAGCCGCTCGAGCAGGGGACATGCGTGGTCGCCGCCGAGGGCTTTGAATATTTTGGCCATCCCCTCGTCCTGGAAATTCAGGTCCCCAATGTTCAGCTCCGTCAGTCGAGGGAGCGACAGGAGGGACAAGCTGAGCTCCTTCGCGCCGGACACGTTGAAGGTGTTATCGTTCATGTCGACAGTGTGAAGCATGGTGCAGTGCTTCAAGGCTTTGCAGAGCACGACCCCGCCGCCCTCCCCGCACCTGGTCGTGGCCATCATGAAGTCTTCAATGTAGGGGGACTGCTTCAGAAGCTTCGCAATGGCAACCGCGCCCCCGTCCCCGCTCATGTTGTTCCAAAAGTGAAGCTTTTTCAAACGGGTGGGGCTGCTGAGCTTGAGAAAGAGGCGCGTGATCTCCTCGCACGCCTCGGCGGACAACCCGTCGTTCTTAAACGCGATCCCTTCCAACGTTTCGCTCGAGCTGAGCAAGGGCTCGCAGACGTTGACGCCCCTGGGCCCCAGGGCGTTGTCGCTCAGGTCCACCCACACCAACGGGGTCTCAACGAGGGCTTTACTGAATATGTTTAGCACTTCGAGCCCGATGGAGGTCTCCCGGCCGGCGATGATGTCGGACAGGTCGGCAAACTTCAAATTCTTCATCAACGTTAGCTTTTCCGCTGCGACCCGGGCCGACGGGGCGTCGAAGCTCTTGTTGCTCAGCTGAATCTTCGTGATCCCCGGCGCGTTCGTTGGCGTGATCCCTTCGAACAACTCCCTTGTCCGCGCCTCGGTCAGCGACTCCCGCTTCCCGTCCTTGGACAGGTCGAAGAACGCGCCGATCGCCGCGGCGGGCTTTGCTGTGGCCCGCTGGGCGGCGGGTAAGCCCGCGGGGACGCGAAAGGCCTCGCCGTACCTGCTTTCCAGCGCGGCCGCCAGCCTCTGCTCGTCCCACCCGCTCGCGGCAGCGACCTTTTCGACCAAAATGTCGAGGGTTGATATTTTCCCCGGCGCATGGGCGGTAAAGTACGACAGCAGCCTATCCCGGAGGGTCTTCCGTGTGGAGGGAGGCGTGGCGCCGGTGGCCATGGCGGCGGCGCTGGAGAGGTGCTTGGAGCTCAACGGCGACACGGGCTGGGCCTCCTGGAACGGGACGTTATACTTTCCCGCCAACTTTGCAGAGATCTGCTGCTCGGAGAGTTTCTCGAGGAGAATGTCAACCGTCGCGACCTTTTCCGGGGCGTGAAGGGTTAAATAAACGATCAAACGTTCCCTCAGGGACCGTGACTGTTTTTGAAATTTCAACGTCGAAAGGAGCATAGTACCTAGAGTCTTGCTATATTTTATCGTCTAAAACAAAGAATACAAAAGACAAACAAACCCGCACTGTTCACAAATAGAACCAAGTCAACTCGTTGTTCATGTAAATTATAAAACAGAATCTTTTGTTCAGTCTCCTCTTTTTGTCTGTTATGTTTGTTCTTCTTTTTTCATTCAAAATTCAACGTAATAATATAAAATCTCTTTCTTCGGTGCAAAAAATTCGAAATTCAATAAATAATAAACAACAAAAACAAAATTCGAATTATTATTTTGTTGTGTTTTTTTGTGGTGAAAAAAGAAGAAGTGTTAGAGATGAGGAAAAGGTTAGGGTTAAAGAGATGGTTAAAATAAGGGTTTAAATATTGTAAGTTAGGAACTCTGTACATATCTACTCTTATCATCTATCTGATCAACATTGTATCCATATTGTATTGAATGCATTGGTTGATATGAATATAATATCCTTAATATAATACTTGTACTTTTAATACTTTATCGCCGATCAATATAAATAGAAGAATACTTTTTCATGCTATTTCATTGTATTGTGAAGATGGAAATATTGGTGTTTTTTTTCTTATTTTTTTTTGCGCGGCAAAATAATAATAATAATTAATATTTCCTTCCTTCCTTCCTTGTACCTCCTTCCTTCCTTCCTTCCTTTTTTTTTTGTTTTGTTTTTTCATTCTGAAGAACGAGCTATCAACTTTCAACTTTCAATAATAATTCACTATTTTGTTTTTTATAAAGAGCAGTACGGAAAGAATCAAAGTTAAACATAAACTCATACCGTTAATTACCTCCTCATCCTCTTGAAACAAGTGACGAGCGGTTGCTTCAAGTGGATTTTACAGTATAAGATATTATATCCCGACCCACCCCATGAAACGTGCGCACTACGACACTTTGGCGTACCCGCCTCCGTCGTCCGAATCCAACTCAGTGCGTTACCGTTCGAACCACTCAAACGGCCGGTTTTGCCATGCGACGAGACAACCAATGCTCCTACGAAACGAAAAAAATTGTAAATACCAAAAAATTAAGCATCAGGGACTTTCGTACCGCCAGCAGTACCACCCGAACGTCCCTTCCCTCGCGCCGTACAACGCACCGGGGGGCCGGCCCGCGGCGTCGACGAACATGCACGGGTACGGGCATTACCACGGGGGGCAAGCAAGCACGTGGAGCGCCCAGCGGGAGCGGAAGCGCCCCCAGGGGCAGACGGTTGGGCAGGAGAGGGCAGGAGAGCACACGGACCGGCGTAATCGCCCAGATCACGGTCACAACCGCATGGATCAATCCCGCAGCCGCCTGGGGGATCGCACCCGCAACCGTCCCACGGAACGTGGCGGGAAACGGCCCAGTTTAGGAGAGAAGAAACGGAAACGGGTCATCCTCCCTGGAGGATACGAAAAATTTCAAGTCACGTCAAAGCGAGGGGATACCCGTGAGTTCTTGGACCAACAAGAGGAGATTGACATGAAAAAAATTGCCCAACGTCAAAAGCAGATTAATTTTGGGAAGGATACGGTCGGGTATGCGAATTATACTGCCACGGTGAAGCGAAAGGATCGCGGGAAAGATTGTCCACGGACCCCGGATCCAAAGAAGAAGTACAGCAAGCGAGCGTTCGATGGAATTGTAAAGGTGTGGCGGCGCCTGCTTCACAAGTACGACGACGTGGACGTCACCAGTGCAAAAATTGCGTCGACAACGAACCCGGGGCGGGGGGAGGGAGCCGGCCCAGCAGTAGGGCAAGGACCACCACCACGTCTCACGCCCACCCCCCACCCCGCGGCCCGTGCTGAACAGGCGAACGCGGCCACTCCCGGTGGTTCCAACGATTACAAAGCGTTGGAACAGGAACTGGAAATCGATGATTTGCTGTGATGATACACGGTGACCAATAAATTACATAAACAATATTTAATCTCAAATCGTTTGACTTATTCTTGGTACGAACGTTTGTTTGAATCAACAAATCATTTTGACAGAAGCAAAAAGGTATGTTAATGATAAAAAAAAAACCACCCCTGACACTTGGAATGTTTCTTTCGGCGGCGTCCACCTCGTCTTCCTAAAAAATGAAAAAATTAAAAGGTTTTTATAAAAAACAAAGAAAGGATATGGATGATGCATTAATGATGGCGCTCTGTTAATTTAAAAATTCTTTCTTGTAAAGTTTCGTGTCGCATTTTAACGAGAATGATCTGTTTTAACAGCTATGCATATTATAGGCTCT
>JACLAC010004545.1_pt1 | contig 11430 bp, 6 predicted proteins | sample 8027881 | NCBI WGS metagenome assembly JACLAC01 (sample SAMN15725517, study PRJNA655200) | protist metagenome | isolation source: fluorescence activated cell sorting (FACS) single amplified genomes of... | place: Spain: Blaines Bay Microbial Observatory, Mediterranean Sea | collected 2016-01-19 | reverse complement strand
GCCATCCCCTTATTATTATTTATTATTGTTTATAATTATTGCAGTAATTTTTTCAGGACCACGAGCAAGACGCCGGAAAGTCTCACAACAGCTCTTTTGGTCGAGACCTGCTATTACGCTATTGATCCTCCGATTAAAGAAATAATACATTTACCCATACCCAACTTTCTTGCGCTGCAGTTGCAGTTTCACTTTGTTTTTTGCAACCGCTTTAAATATCCCAGAAACATGCAGATGAGGACATTTGCCGCTCTTGTGCTCGTAGTATTAATCATAGCATATGTAGTGATGTCGTTTAAAAATGGCGACGGTGGGAGTTCGCCTTTGCTCGATTCGGACCCTGCAACGGGATGCTCTTGTAGAGATAATGTGCGCGACCTTCGAAGAAAGGTTCAAAAACTTGAAGACGAAAATAAAAAGCTTAAACAAACTCTTTTTGAACGGCAGCACATTGATGATCAGTTGTCTCGCTCGCACTGCAGCTTTATCCAGAATTATTGGTATAAGGACTATAACTCTAAATTTGCCTCGAGCGACAGAAGTATCGTTCTTGGGGCTGGACCTGGAACAACTGCAACAAGGACGGTCGGCATGTTGGTAGCTAAAATCTTAAGGAAACCCGTGGGGCATTATAAAAAGGTTTATACTGAACGCGGAAATCTTTCGGCAGAAGAAACGGTGAACCTGAAAGATAAGTGGATGAGGGCTATTTTCGATGGCAACGAAAGTCTTTACGAGAATTTGAAGCACAGCGAGCCAGAGATGATTGATTATGCTCAAGTAGTCCCGGAAGATATATGGGGCGTATTCGATGTGGAAACACCCTCGCTTTTCCCATTTTTCTTTCGTGCTTTCCCTAATGCCAAGGTCATTCTTACCGTGCGCAACGCGACAGAATGGGTAAAATCTAGGCACGAGCACCACCCGAACGCTACATTGCCGTTTACCGGACTATTTTTTCGGAATCATGACAATTACGACGTCCACGAAGATGATATCGTAGGGCAGCGAAGCACAATGAAGAAGTCGGAACTCTTGTACGAGCTGTACAACATATTGGTGAAATGCATTGTCCCTCCGGAGCAGCTGCTTGAAGTGGATGAGTTTACAATGAACGACAACGACGTTATAGAGTCAATAAAAAATTTTTTGCTGTAATAATAAGTACAGTAGTCATAATGGATAATAATAACAACTAATAGTATAATATACTAATAATACGAGGTAAATATAATATAATATTATAGTAGTTGTTACGTACCTGGATGGTGATTAGGTGCGGTTCGCTCGGAAGAAAAATTATTAAATAGATGATGGAAAAGAGCGAATTCATTTTTATCACGTTTTCAATATTTTTTTTCACTACACCAAACGAGTCATTGATGCGCATGTGGATGCACTATTGATAAGAAAGAATCGTTTGATCGTTGATACGGAAGAGGAACTTCATTGAGGATGGACCGTGCAGGTGCTCCACGCGAAGGTGGATACTCTCGACCGAGGTCAAGGTCGAGGTCGAGGTCGCCACCTCGTCACCGCCGTCGCAAGCGTGTACGTCGCAGACCTACACTTTTTGATGTGATGCCAGATGGTGTGAGCGATCCGATAGAGCCCGCAAAACCAGCGAATGGTTTGAGCGCTAACATGCCTCCGGAGCGCGTGCAGCAGCAGCAGAAGCTGCTGATACAGACGCGGCACGCAAGGCGGGTATACGTTGGTAACGTGCCATTGAGCGCAAATCAGGCAGATCTCTCGAATTTTATCTCATCTATTGTATCTATCGCTCTCGTGATGCCTCCAGAATGTGCTGATACGCACGCCATCATCAGCACGTACTTGAATGATGTGAAAAGGTTTGGATTTATTGAATTCAACACCGTGGAAGTTACCAACGCTGCTCTCGAGTTGGATGGTGCCATTTTCAAGGGCACCCCTCTCCGCGTGAAGAGGCCGACTGAATATGATCCCGCAACGTCACCAAAGCCCAAGTATGTGCTAACGTGGGACTTTTCCAAGATGCCGGCTACATTTCAGGAAAAGTTGTCTGGTGATGCGAGCGGCGTATCTGCAGACCCAGCGCTCTCGTATCCACCCGGTTCAATGGAGCGACTTCGCCGCACCAAAATTATGGACGGACCGCACAAATTATACATCGCAGGTTTCCCATTTCACGTGAAGGACGAGCAGGTTCGCGAGCTGCTGGAAAGTTTTGGTAAGCTTCGAGCGCTGCACATCATATGCGACAAAGGTGGCGTAAAGAAGGGATTTGCGTTTTGCGAGTATGAAGACCACGGCGTTACTGCTGCTGCTACGAGCGGCTTAAACGGCCTTGATCTAGGAGGTAATATGCTTCAAGTGCGTGTTGCGACTACCCGGGCAGTCGCAGCAACGGGCGCAAATATGATTGCTCTCGGCGATAGATCTGCCGCTGATGCGGGCGCATTGCCATCGGCGCCACTTCCGCCGACGCGGTTCGTGAAGCTTGGTAGCATGGTCACTGCTGCGGATATCAGCGATCCGCATGAGTACGAAGATATCAAAGATGACGTCAGAGGGATGGCGATGCAGTTTGGAAACTTGAAAAATATCCTTATCCCAAAATCAGGACCCAGTTTGGGATGCGTGTTTCTGGAATATGCTTCCTCTGCAGGCGCGTGTCTTGCATGCAACGAAATCCGCGGGAAAATATTTGATGGCAGACTTGTCACAGCAGACTTTGTGAAGGAGGAAACGTACGCAGTAGAGGGACGATTGTAGATACGTATCTTAGCTGGGAGGCGATGATTACGTATAGACTACTTCCCACACTCAGTATTTATTTATCTAAATAAATAAATAAAAAATAATAAAAACTAAAATAATCCTACTTCTCTCCCTTCATGAATCGCTCCAGCTGGTCGTCGGGCATTGCAGACAAAAAATCATCGATATCGTCATCATTAGTATCTTTGCTAGTCTGGACAACATCCCGCACGCCGCAATTCGCGATTTCAAACGGCATGCAACGAACCTCACTCGAGGACGACTTAGCGACGCGTACGCCACGCGAAGTACCGTAATTTTCTAAAAATATTCTAACGTTGACGCTGTGCGCCCACGTGTTGCCAAGCGCGGGGCTGACGCTGGTGGTCTCCTGCCGGCCTCCAGTTTCAGCAATAGAGCCTCTGATTTCCCAACCGCGACGATTTGGATTTTTATAAGCCGACTTGACCTGATTTGTTACAAGCACGGGAACCTTTGCAGCATTTGCGATCAGCTTCAGCGCGGCGCCTTGACGAGCGATCATCTCATGCTTGGCGATGCGCTGCTGCTTTTCAGAGCGCGTGCGCTTTGTGGGACGCACAGACTCGGATAAGGACGCCATGGAGTCAACGATCAGCAGTCCAGCTTGAATGGGGTTCGTATGATCGAGCAACTGCGCTTTCGCTTCCGCGATCGCCGTTTCCAGCTCCTCGCTCGTCGTGGCAGACAGTACAAATATATTTTGGCCAATATATTCGAGGTCGGCGTGAGAAGGCAGATCAATCTTCCTCGCTTGCACGATCTCCATCAGTCTCTGCGGCCTAAATTTGTTTTCAGTGTCAATATATACAACCCGTCGGCCAGACGCCGCAGCGAGGATGCTCGCTGTCATGCAAAACTGCGTCTTTCCAGCACCAGATTGGCCAACGAGCTCCGTCACGTGACCAGCTCGAAAGCCGCCCCTGAGAGCGCTGTCGAGCGCCCCAACGCCCGATCGAGCGCAGCAAATAGCTGAAACTGAACCGCTTCCGTCGTCCATATCATACGCTGATATCAATGGCGGTGTAACTGCATCCACAACCAGCCTGAAAAATGTCTCCACATCTTCGTAGTTCACGCCATCGTCCATGCACGAGAGTCCTAGAACATCAAACTCGCTCAGTTCAAGCAAATCCTTAGCGCACATCACTCGCTCCTCCGAAGTACTCTTTGAACTGCATAAACTTGCTGCTATGCGCGCCGCCAGGGCACTCGGTCCATCTCTAGGAAACAGCTCCACGAGGGGAGTGAGCGACGACGACGCTGAAACCCCCGGCGTCCTCAGCATCGCAGCAATAACCCAAAAGTATTCCTCCCACAACACACACTTTTTCAACAAATGCGAGAGATATTGTTATCCATTGCAATATTTATTTGCAAATGCGGGTAAGCAGGAATGACAAAACCTTGTGGGGAAATAGGAAAAAAAACGCTACGTTCGAAAAATTCAAATAATTTTTAAAAAAAATTTACAAAATATTTAATGCAGTCACGTAAAGTATGGCTTCAACATGGAAGAGTAAGCGCAATTATAATATGATATCCCTCGTGAACTCATGAATTGAATGCATTCACGTTATTAAGTATGGCTTCAATATGGAAGAGTAAGCGCAATTATAGGATATCCCTCGTGAACTCATGCGTCGTATTTATTACAATCGTCCATTCGCGTGCCCCCTCGCCCTATTATTAAATACGAAAGAGGTAAATAATAATAAATGATGGACATACAATGATCTATTTTATTATTTATCCAAAATGTACAATAGCTTGCATCGGCCCGAGGCGCTTGATCGGGGAAGGCATAATACTTATAGCGAGACCGCTGCTCTTTTTTTGTTCATGGCGCGCACGTTGCATTTTTTTCCGCCTTTTACAAGCAGGTAATAGATGTATCGGCGTTGCGACATTTGGAGCTTTTCTTTTATTTGTTGGTTCTTTTGAGTTGTATTTACGCTGGTGCAAATGGTGCAAGTTGTAGATTTTGCAGCCGAGGAGCTTGCAAGGCGGGAAAAGCGAAAAGCGAGAAAGAATAGCGGAGGAAAGCATAGAGGGGGATCAAAAGTTGGACGATTCGGCGATGATGACCGTCGCGGGAAAAAGAGGCCCAGGCAGGAGCATACTACGTTTGGAGAGGCGTGGGATTCAGTGATGGACCTTGGAAAGTCGGCAAGGGACAAGAAACAGGCAAAGCAGGCAAAGGTAGATGCCTTGCGACGGATCGGAATTCATGTCCGAAAGGAAAAAATGCCGTACAATATTTTGAAGTCCATGAAAAAGACGCACGCGCGAAGGAATAAGAAACGCGTCGAGGAGGAGGTTGCTGCGGGGCTCGTAACTGCCACGAGTGGAAAGAAGAAAAAGAAAAAGTCAAAGAGAGATTTTGGCGATCCTGGTCTCCGCGAGCTTACTGCAGGCAAATTTAAGCGCGGCGTGCTTTACTTGTCATCGGGCAAAGATTAGGCTGGAACCATGGAAAGGACGCCCAATCCTCACCGAGCAAGCTTTTTTTTTCTTTATTTGAAATTGTTGTGTTTAGTATTATTTATTGCCCACCCTAACTTTTCTCGTTTTGCGGTTTGCTCTTTCACTGCAATTTATTGAAAGATAAAATATTTACCGGGCCACTTTTTAAAAACTAATTACCGAAACTAAGAAACTCATTCCAGTTGAGCAGGAGGAGAAGAGACTTTCGCATCATGCACTTCCTTCTCTTCGTCCGTCATTTCTACATTTGGCTTTACATACATCGCAACGATGGTGATATCGTCGCAGTGCCCTATACGCTCTTCCCACCTGCGAGCTGATTCTGCCACGAGCGTCTTGCACCCAGAAAATATTTCTGATGAGCTTGACATGTAGGCGACTACCTCCTTATTGGGAATATGCTCGAAAACACCGTCTGACATCACCGCTATCATCTCAACTTCATCCTCCAACAAATCAAGGCACTTAATTTCGGGTACAGCAAAGACGCCGACGGATTCTGCCATGAGATCTCCAAACGAGCGCGTCACTGCCAAACCAGGTTTAACGTTTTCGAATCCTTTTAACCAAATGCGTTTTGGCCCCCTGTCGTGGAACTGCGACACGGCACCCCCGCTGTTTTCGATGCGCTCTGCCTCGCTTGTGTTATCTGGAGAATGGTCCTCTAGGCATTGATCGCCGTCCAACTTATCGTCTGCGCCCTTGAATCCAATGACGCATCTGCTGTCTCCCACTTTGCACACGTACATATTGCCGTCCATGACGAGGATCGATATTGCTGTGGAGCCCGCAATATCGAGCCTCCAGTTGCACGTTTGTGCTTCAAATTTTAAATTCAAATCTGTATCCTCGTGGGCTTTTTGTAGAGCCTGCTCTATCGTCCAGCCTTTTCTTTCGCGCCTGTCCATGTACTTTTTTACCATCTTGGGCAGATCCTTGGCCACAAAGTTTGAAATCAGCTCCCCGTTCATACCGTGGCCATCGTAGACGCCAGCAAAGAGATATTTGCCATTGCTTTCCAGAGGGTACAAGCACGTAAAAGCATCTTGATTTGTCTTGGGACTTCCTTTCGAAGTTCCTGCTTGCGAATGAGTGGCATAGCCAACGCGAAGGCAGCGGTCCGACGTCGGCTCCCCGATAGTGATAAATGTGTCGCCCTCAGGCACCGCCTCAGAATTCCAGCACTCTTTATACTTCGTATCGCATTTAGTCTTTGTACTTCTCATATTGCGCGAGGTGAGATTATTTGCCGATTCTACTTCGCCATCGGCACTCAAACTGAACGTCTTTCTCCTATATGAACCTTTTTTACCACTATCCAGTTTTTCTTCACCGGCTCCGCCAGTTTGGTACACTAAAGACGCGGTCCTCTTCTCGTCCGTTGCTTTTGAATTTCCTCCTCCCATTGTCGTTTCTTATGACCCCTCTTCAACGTTGCAGGCCACGAATCTATCGAGCAACATTTAATATATATATAATATATATGTTTCTTTTTGAGGGCGCAATCGCTCACGTCGTTCCTCGTGGAGAGGGGAGAAAATGATGAAAAGTACTATTGGTGCCGAGAATACCAAAGGAACTCCTCGAGGTGGGGCGTCATCCATCCATCCGGGGACCTACTCCTCTCGCGCCGCGCGCAGCCACTAAGCAACCGATCGTCATCATGGGATTCCACTTCCGCACCAACACCGTGAGATCTAATTTTATTATTTATTTATTGTAAATACAATATTTAAAAAAAAAAATAAAATGTCAATATGATGCAAGATACGCATATACGAGGGGTACATTTAATAGAGGCCTTCTTTGCAGTACATCCATCGCCGAAAAAACAAGATTCCCAGGCTCCCGTTTTAGGTACATTTGGAGCTGCTTCACCTTTGCAAAAGTAACCGATATAACAAACAAACGGCTATATTATATATAACGACAACAATATAAACGGCTTCATTATATTATAACAACTATTTACTGTGAGACTAACTGCCATCTTCTTCGCCTACCTGCCCGGCGGGCCTGATCGACGATACTAATATACAAATATTTATTTAGGTAAATATTAAAAATATCATATTATAAATTAGGGTATCATAAATCATAACATTATAAAGAAAGTGCTCAGTGCTCCATGCTCACATCGTCATGATGATGAAAGTATGTTGTAGTAGTACTACATATTATTTTATCAACACGGTTTTATGATTCGAAATACATAATAATTATTTTTTCTTTATTTTGTTTGCATTTGACCTTTTTTTTTTTGCGTAATTTTATCGCGCCGATCATTAGCTCGCATCGCAGGAAAGGTGTCCTTTTTTTCTCAAGCTGTTCTTTTTGAGTATATTTATTGCAGTAATATAACATGTCGTCGGAATCTGTCCGGGTTGTGGTGCGGATGCGCCCTCTGTCCTCGAAGGAGGAATCGGATGGAGCGGGGTGGGAGTGCGTTGACAGCGGCTCGATTAAGAGGTGCGGCTTATCGAGTGTGGACGAGTCAAAGGGCGTACAGGAAAACTTTAACTTTGGTCGCAACAACGTTTTTGGACCTAAAGCCTCCACAAGCGATTTGTACAGCCAGACGCTCGACGATGTCGTCGATTCCTTTGTCGAGGGAAAAAATGTCACTGTCTTTGCTTACGGGCAGACGGGAAGCGGGAAAACGCATACGATGTATGGCGACCAACGAAGCGGCGAAAAGGGTGTGTCGCAGCTCGCCGTCGAAGACATGTTTTCCGCAATCATGCGTATGACCGAGACGAGTAGCTTTTTCATACGCGTTTCGATGTGCGAAATATACAACGAGTGCGTGCGTGATTTGCTCAATCCACCCTCTACAAACTTGATCATTCGAGAAAACAAAGCGAACAAGAGCGTCATCGTGATGGGACTCAGCGAGCATATCGTGGTTAGCGTCGACGAGGTAATGGAATTTATGGAAAAGGGCAACTCGGAGCGCGTATTTGGAGCAACAGCTTTAAACGACGCAAGCAGTCGCTCGCACACTATATTTCGGGTAATTTTGGAAAGTACCGACTCCAGTAAGGTGGGTAAACGCAACCAAAAGGTGAAGCAGTCGACGCTTAATCTGGTAGATCTTGCTGGCAGCGAGCGGTCGAGCCAAGCCAACACAAAGGGGCTCCAGATGAAGGAGGGAAACCACATCAATAAGTCGCTTCTCGTTTTGGGACTTTGCATCAAAAAGCTAACCCAGGCATCGAGCGGGAGAAAGATCCATATCCCCTTTCGTGACAGCAAACTTACCCGAATTCTGAAGCCCTCTCTCGGAGGCAACGCGAAAACGTTTGTCATCTGCACGACGACGCCCTCCCTGAAGCACTCCGATCAGACGCTCAGCACGATGCGCTTCGCGTACAATGCCGGGCAGGTTAAAAACAAGGTATCTGTCAATCAGGTGGCATTCGAAAACGCGTGCATGGGCCATCACCATCAACGCATTGTAGAACTGGAGCAGCAATCTGATGGAGACAGCGGAAGCTCGCTTGGCGCCGCTAAGCCTCTGAGTCGCGATGAGATGGAAAGCGAGCTCGCAAGGCTCAAGTCGCTGGTCATTTCAGCGCGCAGCGGAACTCTCGGAAGTCCCTTTCAGCTCGGCTTGGCAGATGGGGGAGCACGAAAGAGAGATCGCCGTCGTCTTAGTATGATGGTGACGAGCGGCTTCCAAAAAAAGCGCGATCAGAGATTTTCTATGGGCGCAAATGCAAGTTTGGATATTGGCGAATTTCGGCCGATCGTAGAGGAGGAGGAAAGCAGCGATGCGTCTAGCCCTGCGACGTTTCGCACAATTCAGGTGACGCAGCTTCAAAAGACGGTGAGCAATCTGAAGAAAAAGCTCAAAGCAGCGACTTCAGCCATTCAAACCCTCGAAGATGAACGAGATGTCTGGTACGATGATAGATCGAGGATGGTTGCGTCCTTGTGCTCGACGCGCGTGGAAGTCGAGGCGCTGCAGGGGACGGCACTCACCGCCCGCACAGATTCGGAGCTAGACAGAATCGAGGAAAGGCTTCTCCTCGGTCTTCGCAATTTGCAGCGAGAACGAGGACGAAGGTCTGCCGACGCGCACCTTGCGAGAGAAACGATGCTTCGCGAGCTGCAAGAAGCCAAACAAGCGCACGCTCTCGAGAGAGGTCTCCTCCTCGACAAAATCGACGCGCTCAACGCGTCGCAACAAGAGTTCAACGCTCGCCGCGAGTCTTTGCAGGGCAAGTATGATACCATGCTCGCCAACGAATCAAAGCAGAAGCAGCACACCATACAGCTGGAGATGAAGCTGAGGAAATCGTACGCGACCAAAAAGCAGGTAAAAGAGAGCACCGACGGCGCAGCAAAGGCCCACAGGCCCCAAAAAAACGAATCTACTGCCCCTGGTGGAGGACGCGCCGTCAAAATTAATTCCAAGAGCATCGCTGCCTTCTGCACGCCGAAGCGCAAGCGCAAGGTTCTCAAGGAGAAGAACCTCGGCCAGCCGTCCCTCCCAAAGGAAAATGCGACGCCCTTGCAGCGACTTTGGGGAAATTAATTTTTAATTTAAACGAATAAAATATAAAGTAAATGATTTGTTTTATACTACACTTTCCACCGTGCACACGACACATGACGCTTTCATTTTGTTTACCCGAATAAAATTAGTGCCAAATATTTATTACAAGACACAAACCATACAATCTACGCGCGTTGCGCTTTGGTATTATGGCGGCGCGCACCATCGAGCTCTCGAGTGGCTATGCTATGCCTGTGGTGGGTCTGGGAACTGCTAGAATGCGCACAACTGTGGTGAGAGAAGCGGTCCGGAGTGCACTTCTTGAAGGCTATAGGCACATCGATTGCGCAAAGGTTTATGGAAATGAGGAGTATATAGGAAGAGAGGTGGAAGCGTGCATCAAAGAGGGTATTATTGAGCGAAAAGATATATTCTTGACATCAAAAGTTTGGAACGACGACCATCGGTTCGTCGAGTCGGCATGCAGAGAAAGTTTGAAGCGCCTTCGCGTGTCTTACCTGGATCTCTATTTGATCCACTGGCCACTCGCTTGGGCAAAGGGGACCATTGGATGCCCTGATAGGGCCGTTACAATTTTAGAAACGTGGCGAGCCATGGAGAAGCTTGTGGACAAGGGATTGGTACGCTCTATCGGTGTATCCAATTTTGGAAAGAGCCTGCTGCAGGAGCTCTTTGTCGAAGCTCGCATCAAGCCAGCGGTGAACCAGATAGAACTCCATCCTCTCTTGGCACAGTCTGAGCTCGTTCATTTTTGCCAGAGCAATAAAGTCGCAGTGGCAGCTTGGTCACCGCTTGCGCGCTTTGACGAAAAGCTGATCAAAAGTCCTGCAGTGGAATCTATCGCAGACTCGAACGACGTTAGCGAGTCGCAAGTCATTTTGCGATGGCATGTCGACCGGGGATGCTGCGTAATTCCGAGAAGCAAGAGCAGGGATCATATTAGGTCCAACGGAGATTTGTGGGGATTCGAGCTATCCCAGAGCGAGTGCGACTTGATTAATTCGCTTGACCGACAAGAGCGCATCACTAGGGATTTCGTTGGCGTTTTTGAAGACACGCCGTTTTTCCCTTGGAGCGTCGCCGGCGCTGTGCTCAACGCTGCCCTCGAAGCAGCCTTCACCTTTTTTATTCCGCGCATTGTGGATTTTAAAATGCCCCAGAAAAGTGCGCGGGAGCTAATAAACGTTAATCTATTCACGTTTGCCGACGCATTGCGCATTTGCGCATCCGCAGCCATTTTTTGGCAAGCTCTTAAATGGTTTATCTTTCCTTAACAAAATTGTAATGTTATATTATTATTTATTTAATAACGAATATTGTGATGTGCCTTCAGTCTTCACCGAAGTCCATCGCTTCTCCAGGTAGCTGCAGAGGCCTCAATATGGTGAGGATCAAGAAGTCTAGCGGGATCAAATTTGCGCTTCATCTCATCAAAGGGCAAAAGAGCGCTGTCGTTTGGACAAGGAGCAATCAAGTGCGACACAAAAGCCCCGACGCTTGGAGCAAACTTGAAGCCCTCGCCGTTAAATCCGGCTGCCACGCATAGATTCGGATCATCAGGATGTCTCCCGACAACAAAATCTGAGTCTATAAGGTTCATCAGATACATGCAGCGCTTGACGAGGAAATGTTCTGAGTTG
>JACLAC010006163.1_pt1 | contig 11431 bp, 6 predicted proteins | sample 8027881 | NCBI WGS metagenome assembly JACLAC01 (sample SAMN15725517, study PRJNA655200) | protist metagenome | isolation source: fluorescence activated cell sorting (FACS) single amplified genomes of... | place: Spain: Blaines Bay Microbial Observatory, Mediterranean Sea | collected 2016-01-19 | reverse complement strand
ACTGGAAAACATATTGGATTTTTGCTAGTCGCGTGCTTACAAGAAAGTCCCATTGAGACCAGGCCTCCACGGAGGGTCCACCCGTCTATGTCGACAACGGACCAAAATTCAAGCTCCGATCGTTCATTTCATTGACGGACTTGGTCGCTGGACCAAGATTATAATTTTGAGGTGGACAAATGGACGGGTTTTGACGATCGACCATTCATGGACGGATTTGAACGACGGATCGTAATAATTCCACGTCCGTGGAGGCCTGATTGAGACTAAATACGTTGGAAATGTGAGAATCTACAGTATTGTCTTAACAGGCCACCATTATGAGATTGGATCATATCCCTCAGACTTCCTACCGGATTTTTGATCTTCCTTTTGGTTCAGGATTTAGACGCGCCGCTTAAAATCTTTAAATCAAATCAATCATTGCTTAAAAGACCAATTTTATTATGGTATAACGTGAATTGAAAATCGAACATTTAAATTATAAACTATAATTGGTTCTGTGAAATAAGCAGTCATTCGTTGATTTTAAAATTTTTTCTGGTGAGAAACTTGAAATCAGTGCTTCAAGGATTACACGAGCGAATTTTACGTAAAAAGTCAGTTTATCGATCAGTAAAAGGCTTTTGTAGATTAATTATGTCATTCTTTAGCCAATCAAAATTAGATTATTAAGCCATTTCAATTAATTTAAAAATAAACCAAGATGTGAGACAAGTTGGTACAGCACTGGTTCCAAAAAACTTGTTCTACACCGAGGCAATTGCCCAGGCAATCATATAGATATGACCCTTGCGCCAAAATGAACTCGGCCAAACGATGTAAATTATGTGTTATTATATTACCTTAGGTATATACGCTTTTGACCATTTTGGTCACCAAAATCAACCACCTGTTTACATTAGCGTCGGGCAACACGACGCTAACATACCAACATTCGAAAGATGTCACCATCATCGAAATAGAGTCGCCAACATCCACAAATCGTCATAAACTGCAAGAGACTAACATAACGATGTCACCCACATCATTGTCACCGCATTTATCACCGTAAATCTTCACTACAATCATTGGAGTCCAACCTTCATGATGGTTTTGCAAACGTGGTTTAGAAAATGCTTATGAAATCTGCTGAGTAAAATAATAATAGAAGGTTTTAAAAAGTCTTTATTCTAGATAAAGATCACGACGATGACCAGCCGAGATCATTTCACTTTAAGCTGTATTCTGCTTGATCACATGATTAGCCACGTGTTGTGTAAGGTTCTTCGAGTTATAATTTACTCAGAACGTCAAAAACTGCGATCGTTTTTGGAAGTCTTCTACCGTCCGGTCCAAGTTCAAGACCATTACCATTACCGATTGAGATTATTTTCAATTCAGTGTTGAGTTCAGTCTCACCCAGGCCTCTACGGACGGACTTTCGTCCATATGTCCACCTCCGTCCACATTTTAAAATTTCTAATGGTTCGTCGTCTGAATCCGTCCATGAGGCGGACGATCCATGGTAAAAAATCCGTCCACTCGTCCACCTCAAAATTAATACCTTTGTCCGTCGTCCGCATCTGTCCATGAGATCTGTCCGTTGTCTACATGGACGGATGGACCGCAGACGGCCGTCTTCGTCCGTGGAGGCCTGGTCTCACCCATATCTTGCCGAACCATGAATCATAGTCTATGACGAAGAAGTTGCGGACGGTCAAATTTTGGTTACACGGGGAACATTTCCTAGGGAAGTCTTTCAAAATACTACCAACGTGCGTTTGTGGCTCTGTAAGTTCATCCTAAAGTTGACATCGCAACTCAAAGTAACCCAAAGTGCTTACTTTGGATATATTTAAGATAACTTCGGTATGCACTTTTTCTCGCCTAAATGCAATCAATCGATCATGTGATCATCACGTGACCACACAAGATTGTAAATTGGACACGGTGTAAATATTTTTGAATTTGAAAATATGTTCATGAGAGGTATTTGTTTTAGACATCTCATGTTCAACCTCGAACGTTTACACAAATTCCAAAGCTGAAGAAAAATTTCTCAAAGCTGTACCCTTGACCTTTATTTAAACTGTAAAATTCTTCCGACAAGTGCCTAGTGGTTAAACAGTCCATTTTTGAGTTCAATCATTAAAGCCTAAAAATTATAGGCTATAATTTATAGCCTATATGCTCAATCTATCTCACATCGGGTCCAAATTACTAAAATCCGAGATCATTTCATTTAATGGCACTTCATCCAAGACATGTTGAAACTGTGGCCCGTGAAAATCTTAGAAAATAACCTTTTTGTTGAAAGTCCAGTCTTGAATAATACCATTGAAGTCTATAATTTATAGCCCCTTCGATATAGGGGTGCTCAATTAGCGGGGCAACCACTGAGGCTGTGTGACTGAGCTACAATATGATTATTTGAATAAAACGAAATTCGGTTGTACACGGATAGATTATCCTCAACAGAAGTGAACACGAGAGCTTCTAATCCAAAACTTTTTTCATCATTCCCTCTTCGTTAAAATAAATTGAAAAACGGTGAGCGTATGAGATTTTGATTGTATTTCAAAAACGAAATCCAGAAGAGTACAGACGAGTTCATGCAATTTATGTTAAATATACCAGGTCGTAAAAACCAGGTATAAAATCCAGGTCGTAAACCACGATTTTAAAGGGAGATGCGTCTTCTCGATAGTTGCCGTCTCTTTACTGTCCCGTGCGCATCCCACTTTACTTCTCGCGACTTTCCGACAATTTGGTCTCTTATGATTGAGCATTTTTCAATTCTATACGTTTTCAACGATTATAAATCGTTCAAAAATGATATGAGTTTTAGAGAATGCATTCAAACTGATGAAATTCCAGACGGGATCAAGACGGGATGTAGAGACTTCATAACCGGTCAGAATTTCTGGGCCCAGAAATTCACAATCATCTTTTTCGCAGTTTCTCTTGGACTGACTTTGATCATTTTTATTGCAATTTGTTTGTTTCAATATGAAAAACAAAATAGAAAACCGATCATTAAAGATGGACACGATTCTTGCTAAAATGTTTTCAAAATGCGTTAGAATTCAGACGAACAGAAATTCAATAAATATTACGGTTAAGCAGAAATAACTCATGCATATGTAAATTATTTTGAATCAATAGTCATAATGATTGAATGCAAATGCCTCATTCGCAATGGTTTTAATATATTTGACTCGAATTATTTGACGAAAGTTATATTAAAACATGCGTCAAAATCAGAACAAGCTCGAATATGCCCAATGAACCGATTATATAACCATTCTTCATCACTGTTCGCATAGTATGGTGGGTCATCCCTTGGGCGTATGAGAATGACTACTCAATTTTATGCCGAATTACAGATAATATAGTCCAAAACCATATCTATTCATGCATAATCAATGGCAATAAAATAGAACTATAAATATCAAGTTGTAGACTGTAAGAGTTCAATCTTAAATAACCCAAATGAGAAGATTTTCAGATATTTTTATATTTTCGACATTGATGGTGCTCGGTTATGGAAAAATGTTTGACTCACTATACAGAAAAACTCCCTGTGAAAAAATCATCGGAAAGGCAGGAGATCAATTATGGAATAAGCTCTGAAAAGGACGGTCTAAAAAGAAGGATCGTGAACGGTCTCTGAATTTCTCCGGTCCAATTTACGGCCGTCTACTTTCACTGAATCTCAGAATCTCTAGCCCATTCTAGCCGAACAAAAAATTGATCTCCTGAAGAATATCATTAGCAGTTGCTCAATATGTGACCAGTTTTTAGGAATTTTACTTACTTTAGTCAACTTGATTAAAATAACGATATATTGCACTTTACGCAAAGGAACCCTTTTAACAAATGTTTTGAGACTTGAATGAGATAAATTCAAAGATGTGAACAGTTTCACGAGAAGATACGAAATGAATAAACCAATGCGAAAGAAACTTGCAAAGAGCTGTAAAATTGTGCGAGAATGCTGCTTTCAATTAGATTTGAGCAATTTCATCAACAAATAAACAGATTTTTATTCCCATTAAATAGAGATAAATGAAAATACACAAGTTTTCACAAAAGTATACAGTTACCTGTCACCGCTATATCATTGGATCCAGTGGAATAATAGTCTTCGTCCATTTTATCCAAGTCATTGTTAAATCCAGGTTCCATAGCAAAACTTGCATTTGTGGAAACAACACTTTTCTCTTTATACATATTTGGTCTATTCATAAATTCGTTCAGATTTGTGATCGATTGCCGTAAAAACCGGCACTTAACTTTCCGACAGTTGACTTTCCGACACTTGACTCGTAACAAGCAACGAATCCATAGGCTACTAGCCACGAGTCGTCAATGTTTCGTCCTCCTAGGATGAGACTCATCTTCAGCCCAATATATTTTATGAAATTTCTATGACACATAATATTAACTTCGTATTCTGACAATAGATAGTTGGGCCAGTTATGATGAGACGATTTATAAGATCAACTGAGGCCAATGTCAGAAAATGGCGTGAACACATGTCGGCGAACATTCGATTCACATTGAATATAATTTCCATGCGTTTTCAATGAGGTGTCCAACTCACCATAGCCCCGTCACGACTAGCAAGGGCCTTGACCTAACTTCAGTTCAAAGAACGCCAGAGAAGAAAAAATGAAACGTAAGACTATGTTACGTCGAGGTCAGACAAAAGTTGGTCAATAAGTCGATTCTCGACTACGGTAAAATGGATTTTCATATGCATCGAATTTTCTATTTCTCACACGGTGACCATATAAGAAAACCCAAAATTCTTAAAGTCATTATAATTCAAAATATTAAAATACCTTTTTATTGAAAACCATAGAAAATGAAAACAATCGCAGCGGTTATTTCAATGGCATCAGGTCTTGCACTGTCCCAAAACGAGTTTCCATTTTCAACCTACCCAGGAGCTTGCCCAGAAGTTCCAAACCAACCCGATTTCGATGTGACAAAATACACTGGTGTTTGGTACACCTATATTGCTAATGATAAACGCAATATTCCAGAAAATGCAAATTGTGTTGCTGCCACCTACGAGATTTTGACCGAATCTTCCATCTCTGTCAATAACACAGCTGTCTACGATATCGAGCGACGTGGTTACAATACAATGCTGCCAAGTTGGGCATATGGATCTGCAGTCGTTCTCAACCCAGAATACCCAACTCAACTTTACGTTTCATTCGAAACTTTTGGTGGTTGTGGTGAATTTGGATTTCTCTGTGCCAATACCGAGAGAACAGCTGACACGGCCGTTCCATATCTTCAGTATGAAAACTACCGTGTTACTGACACTGATTATGAAAACTACTCCGTCGTTGTGTCCTGTATTCCAGCTGGCGAAGTACTTCATGGTGAAGTTATGTATATCCTTGTGCGTGACCGTGAGTGGCCAGCAAAAAATCAAGCCAAAATTCAAGAATTGCTTTATAATGTCAATCAATGGGGTATTCATACAGAAGACTTGATCTTGACTCACCAAGACGATTGCGAACAATGGGCTGATCAAGGTATCCCATAATTTATGTGCCAAAGGAAGACCTCATTTTCAGAACAATTCTGCCCATATTACTCCCAATAAATTACAAAACGCCCAAAAATTTTGACGAAATTGAATTTTATTTGGATCTGAAAACCCTACTCAATGCAAAGTAGTGTTATCTATAGTCTATGATTAGGAGAGATTCCATAGCCTACGCAGGGCGACCCATAAGTAGGCTGAATTCCGTGGGTGATGTTGATTTGCGTGGGTATTTCAGTTTCAAACTCATCTTTGGATCTCTTAGATCTTAAGCGAAAATCATATTAAATTAATACTATTAATATTGCTACGGGTTTGGTCTTGGCTTCAAACATTTAACATTGAAACCTTTTTCTAGACGTATTGATCAAATAAGTTTTTATTTTCAAATCGTAAAAACTCAGGAAAGTTTTAAAAAGTGAGATTTAACCAAGATATGACTCTGGACCGGCCCAAACGATTGCCATTCAAAACATCAGAAAGCTGAGTTTTTTTAGATTTTACCCGATTGCCTTTCCCAGGGAATTGTATCTTAGTTTTCGGGATTCCTAGCAATAAACTCTAATGGAAAGAAATCCTGAAAAGGAACTTGACAACTCCCCAATAAATAAGCACTTTGAACTTCCCGATTGTAAAAAAGAAAAACCAGAAGATTTATTCAATAAACAATTCAAAAAGCCAAAAAGCTGAGTTTAATAGATTTTACCCGTTTGAATAATGCAAGATTTTATTCTAAATCCAAATGTGGCACAATACCGAAGGGGCATAAATTAGCTCAAAATGGATTTGAATTGAGTGACTCAATTTGAGTCGTTTGAACTCAATTGAAGTATTCTGCATACTCTGTCTTAGATTTTGTCCTATTAACTCTGTTAAATAGAAGTCGTGAAAAGGCTTATGAAATAGGCAAACAGCCGAAACACAATCATAATGAAACTTCAGTTGGTGAAATAGAATGTCTCAGTTCGGAATCCTCACATTCGCTACACCGATGACAGCTTTTTGTCACCAAAATTGTCACTAATTAGAATCATGATTGCGGATTCCAATTTACAGAATTTACAATTCAAAATTGAGACAAAAATACTGTAGTAGAGGTTCAACGGACGAAAACAAATTTACTACGGTCGCAACAATTTTATGTTTAGTTTTTATCGGTGGGGGTCACAGATGGAACCTTTTAACTACAGGCCATTTTAGCCTATCACTGAGATCTGGTGACTACTCTAAAATCGTTTGATTTTACGGTATTGTGACCGCTATTTATAAAGGTGGAGTTATTGCAGCAGGTATTCATAGTTCTTATCAATACACGAAGGAAACGAGTTTTGATGTCTCAACAATAAAACTTGCCCACTTGTACCCAAGTATTGTTGACATCTTTTGCGCCCTCTTCACAATGAGTTTTTGTATAATCATAGTGGATTCTAAATATGAATAGGGCGCCAAAGATGTCATGATTCATTACTCATGAATATTTGAGACCCATGGATTATATGATATACAATATATGTAAGTGGTTGGTATGGCGATATTTGACATAACTTCAAGGACTTTTTTGAAAACTGAAAAAGAAAAAACTCGGAATCGATGCTCGCGTTGAAGTCTGTTATCCGGTCCTTGGTTGTTTTACTAATAAAGAACCGTATAGGCAGGGATGAATTATTGCTCTTATTTCTATATTTTTGAATTCTCATGCGGTACCTTATAACATTGCATCATGTCGACCCAGTTGAGACAAGTGACACTGCGACGCGAGATTTTCTGGTGGCACCTTTCTCAATCTGAACCTTGCTTTGCATATAATCAGTAGACCTCTCAACAGGGCCGCCATGGCGTTATGTTATCAGGCACTTATTATATTGTAATTTGTATCCCTTTTGAAGTTGTCTTGAAGGACTCGTTCTACCAAGTGAGTAAAGAATCCCCGGAGACTAGTATTATATTTATTAAACTGATTTTCTTGAACTGAAATTATTCAGCTGATCCAAAAACGATGTGGTTTACCTACAGGCATTATACTGAGAAATCTTCATATACGCCTATCGAATATGATGACATCAAATTCAATTGGGAGCTGGGAAATAAGTCGAGTTTTATTTAAGATAGTTAGAAAATAGCGTTATTGCGATAGGAGAAACGACATCGGTTTCTTTAATATTCAACTATCTTAACTGAAACTCATGTTAGATTCTGATAGCAATTCATGGATGGCATAGTAGATGGTCTAGTTGGCAAAAATTGACTCGAGACTTCGGAACGTTTATTTTGAACTATATATAATGAATTATTAATGGGTGCACGACAGCAAACAGCTCCACAAGTTCCCTTGGTAGCACAGGTAACACTGAGACAGGTTGAGCACCGTTTAGACACAAAAGACTGAACGGAGTTCGTTAGGTTATACTGAAACACCTTGAACCGATCTTTCATAGTTGGCTCTCAGATGTTTGGTTTTTATTTAGTGTGGTGAGGTGTTATCTTTCTCGACTGGGCCACCGTGCAGTGTTACCAGAATTTTTTCCTATATGTACAAATCGGTATAAACTGTTTAAAGCGATTACACAACCCAGAATGACCTTTATTGGCGTTGACTGGAATCAGCTAAGGGATTCATACTTTAGAAAGGTAATATACGTATTACGTACTTGAACAAGATAGTATTTTTTAATCAAATTTTTAATCCTAGTTTTCTACTATTCTAAATTGCTAGGATTGATCTATACTAAATATGAATTCTGATTCAAGGAAGCAAAGCATATGGATTACTCCAAGTCTATTCAAGAAATTCGGGCTGTGGCTCGTGCTGGTGCTGTAATACTTCAAGCCAGGATCAATGTTTGTAATTGAGTAGTCCGGAAGATGATTTCATTCAAATTCAATATTGTTCTATGCCATACCAGTAGAATCTATGTCATGGAATTTAGGACATAGAGTCTATGTCGGATCAGCCTATTGATTCCACCTCTTGCATTGATTTCATAAAGGAAATGTACTTAGGTCTCGACTGACCTTAAATACTCAAAATTGAATCCACTCTGAAAGATGCTGTTAAAAATGGTATAAAACCAGAGAATATTCATATTGTTGGCCATTCAATGGGATGTCAAATGAGCTCATTCATCGCAAAAGGTTGGTCGAGAAATAGTTGTTTAAAACTGACTAATGACTGTTCTTTAGATTTCAGAACACTGACGGGTAAAACGATTGGACGCTTGACTGGCCTTGATTGTGCTGGGCCAATTTTTGAAAACTGTGGACCCGAAGGCAGGAATACGTTTTTCAAGTAGAATTCATTCGCCCAGATTTGATTTATTTAGCGCCTACTCGAATCAGCCATGAATTCGACAAAGACTTGATAAAACTGATGCCGACTATGTTGAGCATATTCACACAGCCTCCGGACCACTTCCTGCTTTGTTAAGGGATAAAACTTCGAAATTCTTTCATCGTCGAGAGGCTCGACATAGAAAAAACTCATTTTACACGGGTGACGAAACTCTAACGGTTAGAGTCTAACCATCGACAAATTTATCAATCTAATCTAGATCACCTGTATTGTTTTGATCCTTTATAAAGTCAATGATAGAGGCTCATGCTGACGCTGATTTTTACATTAATGATGGACGAACTCAACCTGGTTGTAAATTTTAGGTTTCAATTTACTACGTTAAACTTGAATATTATTTCTTATAGATTTTTTTCACTTAAACAAAAAAATGTTCTCAATTGCAAAAAGCTTTTGTTGAAACAAATACCGCCGCATGTGAACACGACAGAGCAAATGATATTTGGACAAGCAGCTTAGGTTGGTTTTCAAATGAAACTCTTTTCTCTATTCGACACCGAGCGTAAAATCGTTTTGAAATCCTTTTGAGTTAATGAGCGTTGTAATGCGTGTCCATGCCAGGAACGATTTTGTATTTTCTTCATATCACTCATATAATATGAGTCATATTGGTAGCATTTTCCTAAAATTAAAAAAAAGTCGTATGATGATTTGATGGCAAATAAATGCAATGTATGTCCCGGTGAGATGAATACTGTCGGATATTATTCAACAAAAGTCTCTGATGAACCAGTAACATATTATATGAAAACGACTGCTACAAAACCATTCTGCATAAATAGTGGTACGCCTTTGGGCTGATTTTGAAGAAATAATTCAGTGAAATGATTTCTGATGTCGTGAAAATTTGATAACAAAAAACGCGAGTTAAGAAAAAAACAAAATTTGATTTGGGATCGAATTCGTAGAGGTGATTACTGAGCTTTCGCACGTCAATTTTTAACACATTTTTATGCGTTTTTATTAAAGGAAGTATAAAATTATAATTTATAAAGGAGATTTTTTACCAATTGCTATCAACCACCATGAGTTCTGCATATGATCGCATATAAAAGGTTTTATAAGAAGTAGTGGAATAAATATCGAAACTTCCACCTTTGTATTCCCACATTTCAACTGGTAAGTCTGCAGCCCCACCTACAATGTATACCATCTCTCCTAAAATAATGATGTCAAGGGGTTTTGTATCATCGAGTTTGAGTGAAGATAAATTCTTACCGTCTTTCACAACACGATGACCACTTCTTGCAAAGGCCATCTGTTGCGGATGTCGTTCCCAAACGAAACTATTATTCATCTTGTAGACCGTTGAACTAGTTTTTGAACTCAATTGTGAACCACCTGAGAAAAATTTATTGACAACCACCAATGGGTCTTTGCTTAACTTTAAACGACCTCAAAAAACTCACCGAAAGACCAAACGAAGCCACCAATTTCAACAGCCGAAAAATCGTCATATTGTTCGAATTCTGCTGTTTCACCTTTGACTTGCCACTGTGTCGCGAAAGGTTCTTTATCAGTTTCATCAACGGTTCCATTTGAATATAAAACTTTTCAAAATTAATGAGAAAAACCATTCCTGATTCGTCGAAAAATTCGGTTGAACCTCGTCGATCTCTATAACCACCGACAATAATGGCACCTCCATTAAATGACGAGATAGCACCAGTAAAATGATCATTTTGGGTTGAACCAACCATAACCCATTTTGATCCATCATATGACCAGCAACCTTTCGCATTTGAGTTTGATGCACATGCAAGAGCAGCCGTTCCAGATTTGAAATCGGCACAGATTCCATTTCTAAAAGGAAAGGGCATTTGGTCCAATTGAACTGCCTTATTTCAGATCTCAAACCAAACTACTGATGACTCAGAGCCTTTTATCCGCATTATTTTCTCGAGAATTATAAATTTCAATATAGCCCGGCTCTGTAACTTATCAATTATGATTCAAGATCCGACCTTATTGGGTTCCATTTTGAAATGTCGATATTCAACGGATGAGACTGTATCAGATCTTCCACCGATGACATGAAATTCGCCATTGACTTTGAATGAGCACATATATCTTCGCTCAGTGTATGATGGATCGAGAGTTCTTGGAACAACTGTTTCGTCTTTTCCGTCTGAAATTTTATGATATGACCCGTTGACGAACCCTGCTAGAATTTAACCTTGACTCTGATAAAGCCAGCTGACTTTGACCTGTGCATCTTTTTCCGGATCAAAGACAACAAAGTTCAATTCGCTTCCACGACATTCTTGGATACACTTGTCATAAGCTCGACTACAAGCGGAGAGACATTGCAAATCGCCTACTCGACAGTCTTTGGTGCAGTCGCGATTTTGTGAGCTGCAGGTTCCTTCGCAGCTTCTGGTTTCTTTTATGATGCCCTTGGCCAGAGCAGAACCGATTAAAAATCCAGTTAATTTCATATTTAACTCTTAGAACGTCAGTTTAAAGAAGAGTCAAAAGATTCTGAAATGATAAAAAACACATGAAGGATTCCCACATACAACGAAATAATTTTC
>JACLAC010015306.1_pt1 | contig 11432 bp, 21 predicted proteins | sample 8027881 | NCBI WGS metagenome assembly JACLAC01 (sample SAMN15725517, study PRJNA655200) | protist metagenome | isolation source: fluorescence activated cell sorting (FACS) single amplified genomes of... | place: Spain: Blaines Bay Microbial Observatory, Mediterranean Sea | collected 2016-01-19 | reverse complement strand
TGTTGATCTGTCATGTGTTGGGAAGGTGGGTTCTCTGTTGAAGTGTGCCGAGTGCCGCGAGTTGGTGTCCATGATCTGCGAAACTGGCGCGCGCTTCGTTATGGGCTACTTCCGCGATAATTGTTCAAGCATCCCTTTGCTCGCCAGCGCCAACAGGGACGTCGGGCACCCTTCGTTGTTGCAGCCTTTCCATCATGAGCTCGTTAAGAAATACCGTTCGGTGCCCTTTCCCTGCATTGCTTTATGCAACTCGGCACGACTGGCGAATGCACCATGCCCCGACTGGGAATCATGCGCGCCTGCGTTTGACCAATGGCCTGGGCACGAACTGGTCCCAAAGGGGACGCATGCTCCCGCAGAGTGTTCTGCCAGTCATGCGTGCGAAGTCAGGATCAGCCGCAGCTGCGGCTGACATTGCATTTTGTTGGAAGCTGCAGCAGAAAACGCCGCGGATGGATAAGTGGTACCTTGGTATTCACGCCCTCATGATCTACGTTGGGACGGCCCGTTCGGGCGATGGCAAAGCAAAGGCAAAAGCAGCCAAGGCAAAGGGCAAGGCAAAGGCAACGCATGCCATGGCGAAGCAGGCCGCCTGACGAGTTACGCCTACAACGGCATCGGTAGCGCAGACCGCAGTTGCGGTCTATGCTTTGTTCGCAGTTGCGGACTATGCTTCGTTCGCAGTTGCGGACTCACCAGGATCGCTGGCGCGGTCCCCCTTTTCGGCGTCGGCGGAAGGCGCCGCGCGGATAAGTATTAGCACTCGTGGGGGTTCCTGGTTGCGAAATGACAATCATCACATCCATTACAAACTCGCAACAGCACAACGAGCTAAATGCTTTATTTACACATGTTTGCCCGGTGTATTGAGGGCAATGGCTGCGTTGGCACGAAGCTATACTTAATTGCCGCATTTGCCTTTGCGCTCAATTCGTACGAGCGTCTTACTTCTACTGCTAGCATCGTTAATTAGTCCGACTATTTACGTAAGTGTTGCATTATTGCTCGCTGTTCTAGTCATTGCGCTGCCGGAGTCCACTAAGCATCTATATTTGTTCGGAGTAAGTCGGGAATCTAGCGCATATAACGTCTAGATTTTGGGCCGAGGGCATTCTACTTAGTATAGTACTTAATCAAGCACAAGTGCTAATACATATTACAGCAGCGCTCCTGCCAACACTTATTTGCCACTCACGTCTGCCGTCAGCGAACAAACCGGTCAGGCGTCGCTTGTGTATCCTTGCTCATGTTCTGCTCATCATCACAGCAATTGTGGTTCACACTTTTGTTGTGGGGAGGCGGCGCAAGCCTTCTGCGGGAAACAAGCTCGCAGCTGCGAGTTTGACAGAGCTCGCAGTTGCGAGTTTGACAGCCATGACCGATTCCAATCTCACCAGTGTGGAAAAAGGTCGGCCTCTCGCGTCAGGCAATGGCTTTGCGTGTGAAGTACCGAGTTAGGAAGGAACGCGGCCTGGCGTCTGTTCCTGTTTCGTCTTGCGGGCTTCATTCGGGCAACCGTGGTGGTATGTACCCCCAGCCAGACCGCTGTATGACACTCGGAAAGGCTTTGCTTCGTTTGGGCTTTCTGATGGAGGAGGCGACACATGCCGCAGTTGCGGCTCAGGAAATTCCGTTTAGCAAACGACCCGATGGCTATATTTCATTCACCGACTACAATAAAGCAGCAACGAAAGGCCGCCCAGTTCTCGCAACATGTCTTGAACACGTCCTCGAGCTGCTTTATGGGCTTTGGGCGCACAACCATTTTATGACTGTCCTTTTGTGTTGGCTAACAGGGGCACCCTGGGACTTACGCGACAAGGACGACAAGCCTCTCTATTGCAAAACATTGAAGCTTGACTTGTCCGCAGTTGCGGACTTGTCAAACGTTTCAGAAATGCTTGAACTGTTGCGGATTGGCTTTACGGTCGATGTGCTTTCTTACACAATGACACTTGACGAGCCACACGCAGCGGGCCTCATTTCCTCTGCACTAAACCTCAGCCAGGAGGTTTCGTTACGCAGCACGGAACTGGAAGCCATTGCAGCCTTGACGGGAGAGGTGACCTTGCTCATGGAACGTAAGACCTCGCAGGCAATTGCGTTCGAGACAGTGCAAGCCGCAGTTGCGGCCAAGCTGTCATTGATTGCTGATGAACCCAGATGTGTGGAATTGGTTGATTTCGTTATCAGTTTGGACGCTGGGAGAACTCCTACATTGCTGGCTTGATCAATTGTGGCAGCAATTTTGTGAACCAGCGCATTCGCCGCTTGCGCCTGCGCGTTTTGCTGATGTGAATAAGATCGACGCGCGCCTGCCTCGTATCAAAATCGCACATTTGTTTGAGCGTGCGCTTCGACAGGGACCTGTGAACGGCGTTTGCCCTGGCATAGACGCGAGTTGGAAATATCGTAGTTTGGGGGCAAATGCTGGCTCTGGAAGAAACGCTTCAATTCTTCCACATCGCTGTAGAATCCGCAGTTGCGGATCAGCTTCCTGATGGGTCAGTGCTTTTGTTGTTTTTGCAACTGTGGATGTCCAGGCAGCAAGTGCGTTTCTCGAAGTGATCGAGCAAGCCGCTGCTGATAACGCACGCAATGTTCTACTCACAGCTCTTCGGAGGTATTACGCGCAACTGGAAAGAGCAGCCCCTTAAAGATGTGGGCACCGCTGCGTTCGAGGCCATTGCACCGAAGTGGATGAGTTGGGACCTTGTTTCGTTGGGCAGCGAGGACAAGACCAAGGTTATCAAAGAGGTTCTGGTGCCCAAGGTCATGCAGTTTGATGGGCGCACTGGTCAGTTGCAGAACGAACAAGATGCCAGCGCCGCTCAACGCGGCAAATAGAAGGCAAGTTGGGTGTTACCTTGGCGCGCTTGGCTGGCCAGCCCCGTCGCTGCCGACATGGGGCTGGCCACCACCGACATGCAAACCGCAGTTGCGGCTTTGCATTTTCTTCACACCAATCCCCGTTTGGGAAAGCAGTATATCGAGATCGAGTATGAGGAAGGGGGAAATCGTGCGAACGTTAGAGCGACCGAGGATCTAGAGGCATTTGTTCTGCAAATCCCGTCATGCATGCCAAAACCAAATATGTTGTACGGCACAAGCGAACGTCCCTCTAGAGTCCCTGTGTCGGTGACACGTAGAATGAAATCCGCAGTTGCGGATGCTGATGGTGCTTTGCCATTTGGGCGAGGTTTCGAGTGCCTTTCTCCATCCCGCATGGAAGGAGGACCTCGGTAAATGGCGGTTCAGTGGGGAGGAGCGCGCTCATCCATTTGGCAGTGCAACGATTCTCTGCCGAGCAGCTTCGTTCTCAAGCCGCCGCAGCGAATTGCACCTACATGGATAAGGAATTTCAATCAGTGTTGCTTGGCACTTACCTTGGTGAGCCATGCGCCATGATGCGCAACGTCAATGCCCATCGTTTGACACATTCTTGCAACGTCCGTAAACGATGCAACATTGATTATGGAGGTAGGCAAGAAGGAAAGCAAACATTTGAAACGCAACGTGACATGGGAAGACGATGCGCATAAGCCTTGCACGCAGCCGTCTACACATAAGAATGCCGCAGTTGCGGCTTCTTCGGGCACCCCTATCGAAGTGTATGGCCCCATGCAATGTCGAGCAGAGGTTGTGATTTCGATGAGATTTGGCGGGGGCGCAGCTGCGCCGCCATTGGGGAAACTTATGCCTGCCAGGGTCTCTGGGCGCTGTCTTGCCGCAGTTGCGGCTCGCAGGCTGGTCGCCGTTCTGAGCAACGGCGCGCCGTCTAGGGCGGCCGCGGGCGTCATCGTCATCTTTTTTCCGGCGCGCGACTGGGCTTACACAGTTCTCGCCAACGACAACGGCGTGCGCAGACCCTGTCCGTGACGGACAGCGTGATGCGTTTTCAACGTCTACAGTTGCCCGCCCAGGACTTGCTTTTCAACACGTTGTCGACCTTCTCCGCCACGGGCAACTGTATACATTGAAAACGCGTTACCCCTTTCCACCACGGACAGGGTCTGCGTACTGTGTTGTTCGGTCCTGTCTTCCCCCTCCTGGACGTTTTTGGGTGGCGAGAAGCCGCTCTCGAGAGAAATCCCTTTGCCGACCCCGTCCTCCCAAGAAAGGGGTCCCCACGCTTTCGCCGTGTGCTGAGCGGCTGTCGTGATACTTGTGTTTGCCGTCGCAGTCGCCGTCGCCGTCGCCTTTTTTCCCCATAGTTGTGTATTTTTGTGTCGTTGTGAGCATCGCCGCCGCTTCTCCGAGCTACGCCTTGCAATTACTTATTCCTGCATTGACAGTTTCGGCTCAAGGTATGCTTCGTTGTAGCGGCGTGGCATCGCCCTCAGCACGCACCGCAGTTGCGGGAAGCCCACGCAGTTGCGCGGACGCGTGCGTTCGCAGCAGCCATGGGAGAGGAGAGCACGATGTCCAGTTGGGTCGTGCCCACGGTCGAGTCCAAACTTGTGGTTAAATGGGGTGGCTTTGCGAAGAAGAAAGAATTTGCTCTCGGTGTTCTTGAGCTGACGCTGGGCACGGTTGAGGAGCAAGGCCGATTCGTCAAGCTTGCGAAAATACGGAGTGGCGTTCGAAACTGGTTGCTGGCCCCGCCGCGGCAGAAGGTCAGTTGAAGCGCGCCACGGTTCTCGAATATATGCGGCGGACGATGATCACGCATGCTGCTCGCACCACTGAACTAGCGCCCGAGCAGGAAGAACCGCAGGATGTAGGACCCGCCGCAGTTGCGGCGGATCCTATGATGTCGCTCGCTTCCGTTCCTGCGCTTAGCACGCCGAAGAAAACAGCGGAAGACGGAGATGAAGACCAAGCGACCGCATAACAACGTGTGCCATTTGGAAATGCCAGTGCGCCCGTTGGAACTTGACGGTCCCAAAGGTCCGAAACGAACTGTCGCCTGCTTATTGATGCGCAATTCCCTGTTCATTCGCGACCATGACCTTCCTTGGCTGCTGCGTTATATGGTCGAGGAGTTGCAGCATGGCGGTGTGCCCATTTGCAAGGAGGAGACCGATGTGCCAGAAGCCAACACAGGTGTTCCAACATTGTTCATCGCTTGGGATTTGTCTGTGGATCCTGCGTGGCTTGGGGAGTTTGTTGATGGTCCACTGACAGGAACACGCATCCGTTCTTCGATCGCCAATCGCACACAACAGAAGTGGGATTTTCTACGCAGTTACCATTATGATATGGGTGACTGTGCACAAGCCACTGTTGCTGACAAAACATGTCGCGGCTTGGCGCCGCAGCAAGATCCACAGCTTGACGCTGCTCGACAAAGCTTGCAAGCATTGACAGCAGTTGCGGTCATGGGGGAAGCCGCCCATTTATAATTCACCGCAGTTGCGGTCAAGCAATGGACTGTTGGCCGCGCGATGAGGGGGACGCTCAGTGTCACACCTCCGCATTTCGTTTAAGGGGCGCGGTGTAAGTATTGCTTGTCGTCGGTGAAGCAGCATCAGGGCCGCTGCATCACAATATCAGCATCGGCCATCCGCAGCCAGATTGCCAGCGCTATGTGGCATTTTCTTGGCACACGGCATGACAACCGCCGAGAACCAACCCGAATGGGACAAGTGGCTACGCGACTATACTGCGAAGCCGCCTCGCCGACAGGGCTGTCGGCGACGGCACTCGTGCTCACGTCTGTGCTTTTCGCTCCCTGCAGGGCGCAGCATCCAGTGTCCAAGCAAGGAGTTATAGGGCCGCCGCTGCATGTTCGCCCTTTCTTGGGAACGGACGATCCGTTTCTTTCAGATGGCCATGAAGGCCACGCGTGACCAGTTGAACCCGCAGTTGCGGAAGTGCCACCCGCAGTTGCGGAAGTGTCACTTGCCCTCGCGTCGCCTGCGCCACCTTCTCCAGACAACGGCGAGGCGGAGCCTCCATTGCCGCCACCGACGCCCCCGCCGCCACCAGTCACCGCTCCACTTTGTGTAGTTCCTGCGGCGGAGGCCTTACCCGAGGAGGCGCCTTTGCTGCATGACTCCGCAGTTGCGGATGTCCAAGACTACGACGAAAGCTGGAGCATTGTTTACAGCCACCCGCTGCGTTTGGCACGGGAAATCCGCCGCCCCAGGAGCTACGCTTGTTACAACACATTTTTCTACTCCTCGCTTTAGCAAAGGGAGTGCGGGCTTGTGCTTGGGAAGGCGAGAACAGGGTCGATGTAGTCCAAGCCTTCGCTCCTTGGGCGACAGGGCGGTGTTCACGCGACTGCATCGTATATGTTGTATGCTGCTGCCTCAAACAGCAGCACGGGCATGCGCGCATGATGCAGGTGTATGAGAAAACCCCGCTTTCAGAATGCAGGCATTACCTGGCGGGTACGTTCGTCGGCCCAGACGCCGAGCCCCGTAAGGCGATGGCATCGAACGTTATCGTCGGAGACTGGACCTCGCGGTTATGGGAAGCATTGCGGATGGCGATTGCGGCCTTGCTGTGGCCTGCATGCTCGTTGATCGGCCACCGACCTGTGCGAACCGGGTTGTGCTGACAGAAGAGATTAGCGAGTATAGCATGGAACGTTTCGGAGAGCCATGAATGCATGATATGATGGTAGCGTGCCAAGAGTTAGCTATAGACGTTCTTGCTCGCTGCAGGGCGTCGCGCCGAACCTTTTTTGTTCCCCCGAGGCTTCGGCCGCAGTTGCGGCTGAGCCAACCTTGAGCAATGCTCCGATGCCCGCAGATGAAATCAACACATTAAACGACGCACTGCTCGACCCTCTGGCTGCTAAGAAGGCATTGAACTGGGCGACGGAAGTGACTGATGAAGCAGTGCTGGACAAGGTCGTTGCAGCATTGCAGCCCGCTGCTGTAATTGAGCACACTGCAACGTTCACAGCCTCGAAACATACAAGCCAGCCACAGTTGCGGCAGGCGAGCCTATCACATGCAAATTCCAATTGTTGGCGCATCGAATCAAACCTTGCTCACAGTCTGGCGACCACCTGACATAAACTGGGATGCAGATGCACGAACCGCTACCATGCGGGGTGGCAAACAAAGCGTTGCTTAAGACACGTGCTCAACGCCAAAGCAAGAGCAAGCAGCCATACAGAGGGCGCATGAAAGAGTTCCGCATTTGGAGGAAGGAGGGCCCTGGTGGAGGTGTGCTTAAGTCGATCAATAAAGGAGATCCTCGCCATCGTACGGCTGAGAACCGCAAGCGCAGGTTGCTTCACCAGGACCGAGCGCGTAGTGAGCCGTTGCTGCGGGAGGAGTTGTATCGTTGGTTTGTTGCGATGCGCTGCAGCATCTATTGGAATGCTCTTGACGCTCAGCGCCGCAGTCGCGGCACATCCAAATGCATAGGCCGTTTCCCTCGCCGTTTGCTACATGTCAAAGTCCAGCAGTTGTTAGCATAGCACTGCACGACCGCCTTGCTTTGTGGAGCGCCAACACAAGGGTTTCATATTCGGAGCAGATGGTTTCGTGGGTGGGAAGATTCGTTTGGGTGTGTCCATGAAAAAAAGAGCCAACACACACAGTTCAAGGCGCCAACGTCTATAGCTGCAGCGCGTTGTCTCCGTTTGGGGGACAAGCGTAGCGCGCATTCGCGCATTAGCAGAGGCGGTGCTTGGGTTACGATATTGAAATGGAAAATGCTGATCAATCCCCATACCACCAACATGAAGTCGGCGCACAGGATGTGCCGACGCTGGCTGCTGTAAACGCGAACACTGTTCCGATACTGGCTGGGGAACTCCGATGTGAGGAGCCGCTGGACGGCGACTCTGACAACATTTTCTGATAAACAGCGGCTGCGTGCTGGCGACCTGCCTTTATGATAAACTGATGCGCAACGCTGACGGAAACCGAGTGCAACTCCGCTTGCGTGCATATATACGCAGTCGCGGACATGCCAATTGGATTTCCGTCGCGACATCCGAATCGGCGTCGTGCAAAACAAGTGACATAATCGCGTTCTTGGACGAGCACTTGCCGACCATGGAGGGCGGGCGTCGCTGGCGCTTGCTCTTTTTTCATACGAGTTTAGCGCCCATAAAATGCGGCTGTGTACAGGTGCTGCTGATACAGCGGGTACGTCATGGTGGTGCATTGCGGTGGCGCCACCCCAGTTACACAGACTGTAGACACATACCTAAACCAACAGGTACGCGCCACATACTCGGCGTTTGTGGCGGCGCATTTGCTCAGCTTGTTGCGCTCTGGTATGGCAACACCGACGACATCAGCCGAACCATGCATCGACATGCTGTACGAGGTCTTGCCCGACGTCGAACTCCACATCGATGCCGCAGAGGGCGATAAACAACACAGCTGGGGCGAATGTCGCCCTCTACGGTACGGAAGACGGGAATGCTGCACGCGAGGCAGGCGTTTTCGTTTAATGCGTTGGCTGTGCGTGCCAAGCTGAGCACAGAAATCGCGACGGTGAGGGGCGAAGCGCGGGCTGGGCGTCGTCGCTGGACCTACAACGACGTCCGCCGTTTGAACAACGCGTACCCACCGCGAAAATGTTACGATGACATCCTGGCACGCACAAAAGGAGTAGACTTTGTTGATGCAGAGGAGCATCCGTTCGATGACGAGACTGAGTCCGCAGTTGCGGACGCAGTCGATGCAGACGCCGAGGAAGAAGCCGACGCATCGTCAGAGGACAGCGAGGACTCCGCGGTTGCGGATGTCCCTGCAGACGTTGATGACATGCCTGTGGAGAACGCTTCGTCGGAGGCGCGAGACCAGTATATCATTCGAAATGCGTTGTCACCTGCACCTAACGACCAAATGCAGCAATCGACCGAGTTGGTCGCGGTCTTGCAAGCAGCGCAAGCGTCATTGCCGCAAGCTGGTGCGATGACCGCCTGCAATAAACTTCAATCTGACAGCTGAAAGCAGCCACGTCGTGCCAGGAACATTTGCCGCGACAATACCGCAGTTGCGGAAGCCTGGCAGCGCATGCGGGATGCCGAACAGACAAGGCAACGGCGGCAGCAGCAACAGCTTGCACTCTTCAACAAACACATGGAAGAGAAGCGCCAACTTCGAAAGGAGTTGGTCGAAGCGAAAACTCAAGTAAGAACACGCAAAGCTGAGCTGCAGGACTATGCGCGCTTACTTGCGACGCAATCTGCCGCCAGACGCTTTTCGCTCGAATATCTTGGCGAAGGCAGCCGCAGCTGCGGCGGTGCCGCTGCCAACAAACGGAGAGGGCAAGTGCTAGACCGAATGTCTCGCACAGGATCAGGCCTTTCTGCTGCCCAAAGGAATGAATTTGGGCATGGTGGAAGGACGCCTGGTATTGCAAACTGGCGGAAGAGCACAGGGCGCGTTTGGGGGTCCGTGCTTGCTTCCTGGATGCAACACGTACTCGACCAGCTCCATGGTTGGGGTGAGCAACGCATTCTCTGTGCTGGTGCATAACGAAACGCGTCGGTGTTTCGACGAAGTGCCAGCGTTCCTGGCCCCGCTAAGGTGCAGTGAAGCGTCGTACTTGCATCGGTTCGCCGCTGCAATCGCCATCATCGTCATCATCGTCGTCATCGTCATGCTATTCATCACCATCGCCTCATTATACCCGTAACTGGCTCCTTTCGACGCAAAGCTGCAGCCGCGTGGCGCGTGCCGTTTTGCGCGCGCCTCTCCCACAGGCGCGCCATGGCGGATCGCAGAGTCCGCTTCGGTGCGTTGAATGACAATCGGGACGGCTGTTCGAACGCCGCAGTAGCGGCTTCCCGCGCCGCAGTAGCGGCTTCCCGAGCAGCGGTTCGGATGACATCTTCTGGGGCGGCGCTTCAATGCGATCATTTCGCATGTCAGACGAATCGGCCGCAGCTGCTGCTGACTTTGCGGGTTTGTCCTTGCAACGGAGCAATTCCGAATAATCGCTGTTAAGCATGGTGGCTGGCGACAGCGAGTGTTCAACGGAGCAAGATAAGGACGACCCTGACACGCAACAATCCGCAGTTGCGGCAGATGCGGCAACGCCTGATGCAGCGACGGCGGCCACCGAGACCACTTCAACGGCGCAGGCGCTAACGGAAGCGTCCAGGCGGCCAGGCAACCCCGCCGCAGTTGCGGCGGACGGTTGGAAAAGAAGCGATGTGTTGAACAATCGTGCCGACGTCGGCAACATCGGCCTTTTCTTCGGCAACTACGGCTAGCATTCCGACGACCATGTGCGCCCAGACATCGGCATGCAACTGAAACGCGGACCAGCGTACATCGTGGGCATTGCTGAGTGCCAGGGAAACCTCGAAGACTACTTGCGAGCTCCGCACGAGGAGGGCGAAGACGCGGGGGCTGCAACTCCCGCAGTTGCGGAGATGATGGCCCGTCCTGCGTACGAGTACATCACGTGCATGGGGAAAAGAACGCGTATCGTTGTGCCTGGCGGTGCGTGAGAGGAACTGCACGACGATCGACCTCCTCTTTGGGAAACCATTCTTCGCGGGCCGATACACATTTTCTGGTGGCAAGGGGAAACCGTCTCGTCTGGCAAACGCCTACACGCGTATTCTGGCCGGAGAAGTACACATGAAGCAGAACGTGGGCTTCTTCGGGCAACGAGTGCGCGTTGGTTTGGTGCACCTGCATTACCACGTTGTCAACAATAACAAGGGCTTCCGCAACACCTTGAAAGAGTTTTGGCCAAGGCTTGTGAGCATTATTGCCCAGACAAACATGAACGTCCTGATGGGCGACTGTAACATGTCGCTCCTCAAGGTCATTCCAGAACTCCGCAGTCACGGCGTTCATATTGACTTGTGCGCGTGGTATCCGTGGAAAACAGCCCACAGCGAGGCGATGCTGGATTCGTGCGGGATCTTCATGGTAAACAAGCCAGTCGTGGTCCAGCTGGTCCACGGCCTCGGCAGTTTCCATGCCAACGACAACAATGGTATTTTGTGGGAGGGCACAACGCGGGCACACCCAGGCACGGACTGCCCTTTCGGTGTGTACGAGTCGCATGGCCCTGGTCAGCACTTGAACGCTTATCTCCCCAAAACAGGAAAGTGGCAGGAAAATATCGCACCAACCTTGGCGCCATCAAGCCTCAGCGCAAAAGGCGCTCCAGGATATGCCCTTGCCCGCAGTTGCGGGCAAGGGCAAAGATCCGACCGCAGTTGCGGTTGGACGCAGTGTGTTGAGGGTCAGAGAGAAAGGCCTTGACCCCGACGTGTGGCAGCTCGGCTCCATTAAAGGCGTGCACTTTCCTTTGCGCTGTTTCACGAACAACGTGGGTCGCCGCTCCGAGGACGCCTTCGTGCAGCGGCGTCAGAAGCAGAACGCGCGGGCCGCCCAGGCCAGGGGGCAGGAGAAAGGCAGAGGCAAAGAGAAAGACAAGGGTGGCAATGGCAAGTAATTAGTTAGCCTTTCTCAGACCCAGCAATCCGCAGTTGCGGACTTCGCAGTTGCGGATCTCGCAGTTGCGGATTTCGCAGTTGCCGCTCG
>JACLAC010015848.1_pt1 | contig 11434 bp, 8 predicted proteins | sample 8027881 | NCBI WGS metagenome assembly JACLAC01 (sample SAMN15725517, study PRJNA655200) | protist metagenome | isolation source: fluorescence activated cell sorting (FACS) single amplified genomes of... | place: Spain: Blaines Bay Microbial Observatory, Mediterranean Sea | collected 2016-01-19 | reverse complement strand
GTTATATGGCGGAAATTTTCACTTTTTGGAAAATTGCTCAGGCCCGAAATCGACCCAAATGTACTGGTGTTTTTTATTTTTTTTTTTGAGGCGAAAGTGAGGGGACGATTTTTCCCCTCAATGGGTGTAGGCCTAGTAAATACCTTATTTTATTATTTTTTAAACAGTGCAACATCATAAGAAGTAAACTAACATAACATATGTTACAATACATGCTGAATAATGAGTTTTGCGCTGACTTGCAGACCGATGTGATGTTCTTCAGCGTGGGCAGGGGAGCCGGACGCGTTGCGTCATCGCTGAGGGAAAACGAAGAGAGGCGTCTAATATTATGAAGTATAGCACAAGGTACTCGTAAACTACATGATGAATAATAATTTTTGCGCTGACTTGCAGACCGATGTGATGTTCTTCAGCGTGGGCAGGGGAGCCGGACGCGTTGCGTCATCACTGAGGGAAAACGAAGAGAGGCGTCTAATATTTGGAACGAGCATTTTAACGCCCTTTCGCGATGCACTTCATGAATCGTGCGCGTGAGCACGCAGCGTTCCATAATGAATGAATGGAGACTTTCCGCTACGTGCGCGCCTCGAAAGAAAAATTAGGAACATGGGGGTTGCGCAGACCCATGCCCCCTGCTACCTCAGGAAACGTTCTTTGGCCTTTCTATTTCTTCTCTTCGTTTTTCTGTTTTCTGGATATGGATCTTTTGTTTGAAACTGAGTATTGCAGTTCACATAGTAAAAAAATCATTGTAATATAATCGTGAAGCGAACTCTCGGTGTGTTGTTTTGTTTCGCTGCAAAGCATTTTAATTTATTTACCTTTTCGCATCAGAGATAAGAATCAACGCCTTTTGAACAGTCACGAATAAGTTGACGTAACAAGCGCATTCAAATCAAAAATCATATAAAATTATAAAAAATATACGGAAACAACTGACATCTTGATTAAAACCGTCACTTTAAAAAAAATGAAGATAAGTAGCATCGTAGTTCGATTAGTTGTATGTTTTGCTTTTGTTATGGTCCTCGCGCAAGCCGCCGGACAGCGAGGCACAAAGAGAAAAAGAGGAAAAACCGGCGATTTGAGAGGAGCTAGAACCGGCGAAGAGGAAATATCTTGTGGCCCAGACATTACATTAGAAAAGTGCTATCCTATGGATATGTCTGGATCATGCTACCATGAAAAAAATGCTTGCGATGTTCCCAGCGAATTTAGCTGCGCGAGCAATAGTGCTTTTAATGCCGAAAAATGCAACAAAAAGTTCAAAGCAATATTAAAATGCATTGAAGGCCGTAAAGGTTGTGGCGGAGTAGTCGAGAGGGAGTGGAAGAAAGATGACAGTGTTTGGAAGGCGCACATGCAGAAATTCTTTAACGGCAAATCCAAATACGGACAATCCAACTACAACAACATCGAAGAATTCAAAATCGGACACCTGCAGGCACTGAAAAGTCAAATGAGAGCTTGTCACCGCATTTTTCATGCTAACGACAAAAGGAAAGACCCTCATCAAGAACAAATGCAATTTGGTAAAACGGAAAGACAGCTAGCCGATAAACTTTGCACTAATGTTGCAATTAAAGCAATTGAGATCCAAATAGCAGCACTCCAAGGACCAGCTATAGCAGCATAGCAGCGACCAGCAATATAAGGAAAATAATTACACTACTATTGACAATACACTCTTAGTTTATAATGAATATAATAATATTTACTAGTGACAATAATGACAATAATATCGAATAAAAAAACAATTTGCTTGCATCTTCGTACACCGCCGCGGCTAATGATCGCGCACGCGTATAAGAGAATGCGCAGAAACTGGTGATGATCACCCGTCAAAAAGCGTCAAGAGCAATATGCACAGGAACGGTAAGATCGCCAGAGCCAGTTTCATGTTGTGTTCGTTTTGTTCGTGTTTTCGTGCCAATGCATGCATACCATATCATTGGCATTTACGGCGTGCATGCATTATAACTTTCGAGAGGCATACCCTTTGCTGCTACGATCCTACCGCGCAAATAATTTTCTGGTACAATGTATATTTTTTGTCACCATGGCTAATGACCCTCGCTTTCGCGCGTCCCATCTAGGGTGTAATGACCCGGCCCGGAAATAGAGTATTTCAGCACATGGTGATCGTCTTGTCGACCTGATGTTGGCGCCATGGACGCGTGAAAGTTTGGCTGCGTATAATTACAACCCGCCTAGAGCGGATTGTACTATACGAGTAAACGTTAGGAAAGCGGGAAACGGAAACATCCTTTCATTTCTCAAGAGGTGTCCGATTTTAATTACTAACGTACTTGGCCTATTCACTGCACATACAAGGCACACTAATGCTATCATACTTTCTTTTGGGGATTGGATTGAGCTGCCGTTTTTTCTTTGGATTTAAGATTTAAAATAAATATTTTTAAAAAATGGATAAATAATAAATAAATAATAATAAATACAAGCAATATACAATATATTAATCAAAATCCTTTATTTTTTTCATTGCTGAACGCCATGTTCAGCGCAGGGAGCCGGTTGCAGCGCGTCATAATTCATAATGTCATCACATTATTTACCTTATTTATTACTATTTACCTGGTACTTTAAACTTTAAGTATGATTTTTTTATGAGAGCAATTTTTTCTTCGTTTCCTGGCTGGATATGGATTCTATTTTGTTTGAAAACTGAATAAATTATTGTAACTAAATTAAATACCTTTTAATATAATCGTTAAGCGCACTCTCGGTGTGTTGTTTTGGTTCCCTGCAAAGCATTTTAATTTTATTTACTTTTTCGCATCAAAGATATTAATTGCCGCCTTTGGAACAGTCACGAATAAAGTTGAAGTAATAAGGGCATTCAAATCAAAAACACATAATATTATTAAAACTGACATCTTGATTAACACCGTCACTTTTTAAAAAAATGAAGATAAGTAGCATTGTAGTTCAGTTAGTTGTATGTTTTGCTTTTGTTGTGGTCTTTGCGCAAGCCGGCGGACAGCAAGACGGCGGACAGCAGCCCCGCAGAACGCCCGCAGGAGGCGCAGAGAGAAAAAGAAAAGATAAACCCAGTGATCCCAGTTTGAGAGGAGTAGCTAGAACCGGCGGAGAGGATAAATCTTGTGGCCCACACTTTACAATAGAAAAGTGTTATCCGATGGATATGTCTGGATCGTGCTACCATGCAAAAAATGCTTGCGATATTCCTGCCGAATTTAGCTGCGTGAGAAATGGTGCTTTTAATGCCGAAAACTGCAACAAAAAGTTCAAAGCAATATTAAAATGCATTGAAGGTCGTAAAGGTTGTGGAGAAGTAGTCGAGAGGGAGTGGAAGCAAGATAAGAGCGATTGGAAGACGCACAAGGAGAAACACTTTAAGGGCAAATCCATATACGGCAAATCCAACTACAATAATATCAAAGAATTCAAAATAGGACATCTGGAAGTACTCAAAGCTCATATTAAACAATGTCACAGCATTTTTCATGCTAACGAAGACAATAAAGGCGCTTATCAAGCACAAATGAAATTTAGTGCAGAGATAAGGAAAAAAGCACTCTCGTTATGCACTAAACATGCAATGGCGGCAATTCAGACGCAAATGGAAGCACTCCAAGGACGAGATAAAGCAGGACCGCAGCAAGTGAACGCTGTACGCGTTTGGCAAAAAATGCTGCCCAGCATCAATGAATAATTATACTATATACCATCGACAATACCCTCTTTGTTTATAATGAATATAATAATATTTACTAAAGAATGACAATAATATCGAATAAAAAAACATAGTGCTTGCATCTTCACACGCCGCCGTGACTAAAGGCCATATACGTGTATAAAGGGCATGCGCAGAAACCGATGATGATCAAGTAGGTGAGCGTGGTTCCGAGGAGCTCAGCGGCATGGATAGCATCTTTTGGGATACCCAAGTGCGGTTTCCGCACAGTTTTTTTCCATCCCCAGAGCAAGTGTAGTCCCAAGACGACAGCGGTGAAAACATACCAGGCCACCACCTTGATATCTGAGAATACTTTTACTTGAACCTTTGCGATATCGCGGACGACAACGCCGTGCACGACGGTCTCGTAGTACTCACCAAATCGAAACGTTTGCACGTGCGTGACGACGAACAAAAGTAGCAATAGGCCACTGGCGATAAGTTTGTTCCGCGGCCAGGTGTATTTTTTGTCTTTGATCGTCAACAAAATCGCCATCACTACGTGAACAGAAAAACCAGCAGCCAAGTAGACTTCCACAATCAATAGTACCCTCGACTGATGAAGCTTGTGGCCATAAAAGTTGAACGCCTCGGTGGAAATAAATATAGTCAGGTTACCTGCAACATGGACAAGGAGAAAGGCAATGAGGAATACCGCAGACGCAGAAACTGCGTGGCGCCTCGACTTTGCTAGCGCAAACGCCTCCCGGCCCGCAATCATATTGACGACACCGACGAACGTCTTGCCCATACCTCGTGCAGTATCCATGCTTCGACGGATGTGTAAATAGTTTCACAAATGAACAAAGGCGGATAGTTCAAAAAAGAAATATTTTCTAAAAGCATGATGTCTAGACTAAATATCTAAATAATTGTATTTCTAAATATTAAATTTAATGCAGGTTTTATTTATTACTATGATCTATGATTGAGGAGCACCTGTTGAACGATGGCGATTTTCACGTCAATGTGGCGAATATCAGCTTGCAGCGTTTTCATCGCCCTCCGCAGTTTTCGCACTCGTGCGACAGCGGTCGCGCCGTCGCTCCTCGCAGCAACGCGCAGCGCGGCATCGTCGATCGCCGCGTCGAGGTCTTGGACGTGCGCAGATGCCTCGCGCGCTTGCATGGAAGCAACGTCCGCGGCATGCTGCGCTTTGCGCAGCCGACGCGCATGAAAAGCGTACTCAGCTTTCAGGGTGGACGTCGTCGGCATGCTGTTGATCTGCCGCTCACCTTTTTCGACTGCAGCGGCGGCAGATACGCATGCCGCCGACTTGCATCCCAAGTGCCTTTGAAGCGGTCCAGTGGCGTCATCCGCCGATAAAAAGCGCGTCCCCGCTTCGATAATGGCCTTCCATCGCGGGGGCTGCCCAAAGGTGATTTTTCCTATCTGTTTTGACACTCTATCGCGCTCCAGCATCCACGTCCCCGTTTCGCTGGATGGATTGCCTTCACTTGCACAAGGCAGCTTTGGTGGACATGCCCCCCGTTCGTGCTCGCAATACCATTCTTTTCCCTCCTCTTCATTCTCCTCGCTTTCATCGCTCGACCACACTTCCCCATCGACGTCGACGGCACTTGCTGGTGGTAACGTTCGCGTGTCGACGACGCGCTTTTGAATGCGTGCGCGCGAATCATTCTCCAGAGAAAGTATGGCAAATTGCTGAAGAAGAGCGCACGCGTGCCGCCCGTGCGCCTGCGAAACTTTATTGATTGGATAATGGGACGAATCAAAGAACGGAAATGAGCTCCGCGCGGCGTTCAGTATAGATTGCACCCGCACAATAGGCTCGGCATCCTCTGCAGAGGGCATCTCAAGAGGAATGCAAGCAGTTTTGCACAAAAAATCTGCCACTCGGCAAAAGTCTTCAAATTGCACTTGCGGGCATTCTCCGGGTATTCCAAAGTAGTGCCGCGTCAGACATCGAGGCGGAACGCCATCATTATCCCGCGATCTGGAGAGAAGCTGAAGGTAATCGGAGAGCTTCCAGGCTTTTTCAAAATCATCAAAGTGCGTGGCACCATTTGTGCTGACGACATCGGAACTTTGGCGCCGCTCTCTGTCTGCATTGGCATTCTCGGCATTTTTCCTCGATGTCTTTGCAAGAGGTGATTTTTGAGGCGAAAAGTTTACAAGCTGTTTCTTGCTTCCTACGCTCACGTTAATGCTCAACAAGAATTCCCGCTCTTCCAACTTGAGTCGCGCTAGCCCAGTCGACGAACGACGACGCTTTCGAAACATATTTCTATCAGGGGCCTTTGCATCGGCAGAATCGCCGGCTGCCATCGAATTCCTGCGTCCTGCGCTCGTTCTGGTGCGCGAAAATAACGGCGACGTGCTCTTTATACCCGCCAAAACCCTTGGACTAGGGGGCAGAGACGACCGCCGGGCGCTCTTCGATTGCGTCGGACTTCGCACCTTCATCCTTTTGAATATGCTACTACCATATGCGACTTTTACTCTATAGTTTATTGTTTTCGCCGCCAATACTGGAAAAGAAAACAATGCATTATTTACTCTTCTCTTTTCTTTTTATTTTCAAATAAATTCTTTTCAAAAATCAACGTTGGTGAATAAAAATTAAATTAATTTTCAATATTAAATTAACGGATCTTCCAGCATAATAATATTAGTAGTACTCGTATCTCGTATGTTAACATAACATAATAACATAACATAACATAAGGTATGTTACTCGTATGTTATTTACCATATCAATATTATACATCATACGAGTAAGAAGACATACGAGTAATAAGGTAAGGTAACATAACATAGTACTCGTAACATAATAAGTAAATAGATGAGGTAAACACCTTACCTTAAAGATATGATGCCCTCGTACTCGTACGAGCGTATGTTGCGTGTATATGATGTAATAATATACGAGAGGTATTTAATATGTTTTAATAATGTTCAATATTTTTTATTACTCTTTTTTCGGAAAATAATAAATTAATGATAAATATTTTTTAAAAATAATGTTCATGAGAGTATTATGATTTTATAATCAACGAGGAGTGTTGTGGTAAAGTCATTATTTAGCAGTTGATGGGTTTTGCGCGGCAGCTTTGTCCGAGATGCACGTCGCCAAACTTGTACTTGTATTCGCACTTGTCGGAGTTCTTGCATCCCCAGTTTCTCCACGAGTAGTTCCAGGCGCCGCACGTGGGGACCGTGGGGCACTGCGCAGTCTTTACACCCGCATTTCCTGCGAAGAAGTCGAAGGCTTCCTTCATCGCTGGGTTCCGTATGTCATCGGTCTCCGTCCAAATATGATGTTTAGAGGTAGGATAATTGGTGAGGGTGCACGATTTGAGTGACTGGTCGCAAAATTTCTTCGTCTCTGGATTCAACACAAGTCCATCCGAGCCACTCATGTCGCCGGCCGTTTGAATAAGAATGGGAGTAGAAATCTTACCCTCGCCTTCCATGAACTCCGCAAATGCATCATACAGGTCAAAGAACTCTTTCGCTTTGCCTCCAGTGACGCCGCCAAGGCAGAGACCGACGTGGTTATCAGGTCCGATCTTCTTATCTTTGTACGTTACACATCTGTCGCGGGACTTCGTCCACCGCTGAACAGACTGAGTCGTTGCACCGTTAAAGTTCCCGTTGTGGTAGTTATCAAGAAAGTCCCCTTCTTTCGTAGGCGCATAACTCGTTTCGAGCCCAAGAATCTGCATTGTGGCCCCAATGCCGACGGCAACAGAGTATGGAAATGGGGACGTGTCCGCTTTCACAAGAGGTGCAAACGCGACGACAGCATTGAAGGTCGTATCCTCTCCAGCGTTGTACTCGTTCAAAAGATGCGCAAGAGCGATACCGCAGCCCATAGAATGGCACGTGAGATACATCTTTTTGCCTGCGGATTCTTTTTTCACGATCCTTACAAACTTTGCAAAGTCCGCTGGGTAGTCTACAGCGTTCTCGACGTGGTTTTTGAAGTGGTCGTCGATGAGGCGGGTAGAAAATCCTTGGCCGCGATGATCCATTGCGTAAACCGTGTAGCCTTCCGTCATCATATCGTAAATGATTTCAGAGTACTTGAGAACAGGTTCCGAGTTTCCGACAGAAAGGAGCATCACGCCCTTGTTTCCTTCGCTTTGGACCTTGACGTACTTGATTTCCACGTTTCCTGCGTCGCGCTGCTCGTGCTTGCCGATGTCAGAAGTAAACGTCTTCCATTCTTTTGAGAGAAGCCATTCGTCCAGATCGGCGACACCCGGTCGGGTGACTACATCGTTTGCGGGGTTTGTCGAAAGAAGTGCTGGGGTATCGATAACTTTTTCCTCCTCGTTCAGCGCTCTCTTTCCGTCGTGAAAGTAGTGCTCGTGCGTGTACGACTCAACGACGGCATCGAGAAATTCGTGGGGATCGTTCATTGCAAGAGCGGTCGCCGCTTGGAGATTCATCTGACCCATAAAAGGCTTGACAAGTTCCTTAACTTCACCGAACTTACTCGACTGGGCACCAAGGCGCCTCTGATCGGCGGAGACCCCCGTTGCGAGGAGAGCCGCTGCGGTGGGAAGAAGAAGTGAGAGCTTCATTATTTTCAAAGTGTTTGTTCGGTTTTGGTACAAATGGTTCTATTGTTTTGCTTTGAGTTGCGTTGCGAGTTGCGTTGCGATTGGTGCGAATAAAAAGATAATGAAAAGAGAAAAAAGAAACATTTGCCGCTAATGAAATAAAATAAAAAATGTAATGCGTATATTATAGATTTTACGTATAATTAATAGTAGTTATTCTCCTAAATCCTAAATAAAAAAATAATAAAATATAAAATTGAGACTGTCATAATAAGCTCCTTGAGGGCAGGGATCCAAATGCTGCATTCGTATGAAAACGGGTTCTAATATATATACATATAAAAAGTATACTCACATAGGTAACGATCATAGATTTTTAAAGCCCATTTCTCGCCGAGCTGGGATACTCAGCCCAAATGACGCGCCTCGACTTTTGCACCGCGCTAGTTTTTTTAATATTACTATTGTGCCTGTTGTTTTGTACCTTATTTAGGTACGGGTACCTTTAGGTCCTTTTATACCTTAAAAAAAATCACTACACAGAACATACACATATATTATAACATTACCATTTAAGGATTTATCCAAAAATGAACCTTTTCCAGTTTTTTTTTTCTTTTTTATTTTAATATATGCAGATGTTAGATTATAATATTACGCATAGTTAGCTACATGGCGAAAATGTTCAATTTTTGGAATAAATTGCTCAGGCCTGAAATCGACCCAAATGTACTACTACTGCGAGAGTTTTACTTTTTATTTGGGGGCCTCGCGTGGGCCCTTTTTTTAATGAAAATTGGCCCAGGCTTTGTAGAATGCGGGATATCCCACACTCCCGCATTCTAATTAGAATGCGGGAGAATCTGAAAGTTAGAATGCGGGATATCCCACACTTACATATAAACTATATGGGAAGCTGTCGGAGGAAATCCCGCATTCTAAGCCTGAATTGTGATTTTTTTAATTTAACCTTTAGGTGAAATTTAGGTGATTTTAGGTGATTTTAAATTACAGTGAAGATGTTATTTCCTCACTACCGCGCCAGAGAGAGTGCGATCGCAGGGTAAAATATCCCGCATTCTAACACAATGTGACAAACCTCATATATTAAAAAAATGCAACTTTGGTACATTTGCCTCCTCAGGCCCAGTTAGAATGCGGGAGAATCTGAAAGTTAGAATGCGGGATATCCCACACGATCCCGCATTCTACAAAGCCTGAAATTGGCACATGGCCACATGCCACATGCCTATCTATCATTATGATGTTCGTTGTTAATTAGCCTATTGTATAAAATAATACAACACTGGGTAATAATAAGAAATAATAATGAATGTAGATATAATAATATATTACGTTCAAAAAGCACGAGTAAATAGCCAATGTGCTGATTGCACATTTTTCTGATTTTTGATTTTGTGAATTTGTGATTTTGCGTTTCCAGATTGATGGCATGCGCCGTTCAATTAAGTTTGTTTGGGGTGAATCTGTGAACAAAGTGCAGCTGCCCGCCAATGTCGGCAACGGAGAAGAAGAAGGGACGGGTTACGTGGGATGAAGAAGTGATAAAGGAGCATGATGAGCTCCGTGGAACGAGGCAGGTGATTGATGAGCCTCCAACGCCGTATGAGAGGGAGGTGAAGGCGATAGACGATGAAGACGATGACGTTGCTGCTGCTGCGTCGCCTGGGGGAAGAAAAGATGAAGAAAAGGATGAAGAAAAGGAGGCAACCGGCGTGCTCGCGACGGCGCTCCAGAGAAAGCTAGAAGATGCTGCGAAAGCAGCGAGTGAAGGAAGTCGAGCTGCTGTCCCAAGCGCATCAAAGTTTTCTCAAGAGGCAGATTTTTCAGAAAAACGCAAGCAACACTACAACGAATTCGAGGCTCTAAAGCGCTGGCGGGAAACTCACGCCGATGATGACGACGACGACGAGTGAAGTAGCGTAACGTAACGCAAGTAGCGCAGAGGCATATATATTGTCACATATTTAGTTGATGTAGTTTACAGAATAATTATTGGTATGTATTTATACAATCACTCACCGGCGGCGTTTTCCCTTTTTTCCCTTGCCCTTTTTGCCCTTCTTCTTCTTCTTTTTTGACTTTTTCAGTCGTATGCGGGCAAGCTTGCTGCGAAAAGCTGACTGGAGCTTCGTCGCTGCAGCGGACAACTTTCTCTCCCACGCACGCCTGCGCGCTTCTTCAAATGCGACTTCTCTCTCTGACGATGGGAGCGAGAGGATGGCCTCCATCTCTTTTCGGGCGCAAAGGTAGCTGTCTATGTGATCCGCGTTAGAAATGCCCATCTCGCGCAACGCCGTCTCGTTCAGCTTCACTGCGTCGTGCAGATTGAATATATTCTCATCAAGGAGCGTAAAAAGATATTGGGCGAGTCCGTGGTCGTCGAGCCACGTTTCCAGCTTTTGCTCCTCTTCCTCGTTGGCGATATCTTTGTCGATTTTCATAAAGTACTCCTCGAGACGTGACAACTCCTCTTGCTCGCTCTCAAAATTCTTTCGCAGCTTGTGAAGCTCATCAAACTTCTCCTTCATATCTTTGTCATACTTTTCGACGAGGTGCCTTACCTCAATCATAGCCTTATTTTTCTTTTTCTTGAGCGCAGCGAGCTCCGCTTTGTTTTCTTCCAGCGTACGCTCGAGATCCTCTTCGCACGTAGCGACTTCCTTTGCGAGCTCCTCGAGCTCTGAACCGTGCGCCTTTTCGTTGCTGTCAAGCTGCGATCGCGTCGACTTTTGAAGCTCTGCCGCTAAAGCAGACGTTTCCTTTTTCATTCCCCGTAATTCTGTTGATATCTTATCCTCCAGGTGTCGATTGCGCGCTGCGTTCTTCTCCCTCGACGTCCTCTCCGAATCAAGTTCCCGCTCTAGGACCCGAATCTCATCCTCATTTTCCTTTTTTCTCGCCAAAAGCTCATTAAAGTACTCTTCTTTGTGCCTTATTTGCTCAACTGTAGTAGAAAGGTCTCGTTTTACGGCATCCCGCTCTCGCACAAGCCACGTAATAAAGTTTTCCATATCACTCGTTTCAGGCTCTTTCGACTCTTTCAGGGCCACTCGGACGTGGGAATGGCGCCGAATCGCCCTATTCAGGCGCCGCGCGCAATTTCCAACGTCTCGCCTTGCCACTTCTAGATCACCTCCTGTAGCTCGTCGCGCGT
>JACLAC010006357.1_pt1 | contig 11434 bp, 7 predicted proteins | sample 8027881 | NCBI WGS metagenome assembly JACLAC01 (sample SAMN15725517, study PRJNA655200) | protist metagenome | isolation source: fluorescence activated cell sorting (FACS) single amplified genomes of... | place: Spain: Blaines Bay Microbial Observatory, Mediterranean Sea | collected 2016-01-19 | reverse complement strand
AGCTTTTGCGCTTGCTATTGGTAGAGTCCGGGCTGAATTAGGACCACCCTATCATGAGGTCATTGGGATTAACCCTAGACAGATGATGGTCGATATTTTTGGTACTCGCCGGCTTGGAGGAAATAATTTAACCATCATCAGTTTCCTGTACGCATTCAACCGTTGTAACCGCTCACACCCAATGCCCAACCAAGTCGAAAGTTTACGCATCGGTGAGCGTGCTAGAATACCTGCCCTGCCACTTATTATCGCATTGGTATTCGCGATTGGCTGTGGCGCTTTTGCGACCTTTTGGTCTTACTTAGAGTTTATGTACCGTTATGGTCTAGATCGGTGTCATGGAGCAATTGGCCATTTCGGGCGAGAAACGTTCAATCCTCTCCAGAACTGGTTACAACACCCGCGTGAGACCGAGGTTCGCGGGATTACTTTTATGTTCGGTGGTTTGGGGTTCGTTTTTCTTCTACAGTTCTTGCGAAGCCATTTCATCTGGTGGCCACTTCATGCTTCCGGTTACGTCTTGTCCGGAGCTAACTGGGGTGGGCTAATCTATTTCTGGTTTCCTGTGATGGTTAGTTGGCTCATTAAGTCTTTGGTTCTAAAGTTTTCAGGCTGGCAAACTCACAAAAGATTAGAGCCACTGTTCTTGGGTTTAGTCTTGGGGGACTACGTACCTAGAAGCATCTTGAGCATATTAAGTTTTGTTCTGAATCTCTATATGCCCTCTTCTGGAGCAGGTCATACTTTGTAATCGAAATTCATGATCGGCGAATGGAATTGATCAATCCTTTAATTGGTCTGAGTAAACCAATAAATAACGCAGACAAAATACCCAGTATGACCAATAACTGTAGCAATTCTGAACCAAGAGCAAGTAGCCCAATGTAAACGATGAAGGATATGAGGCCAATCAGGCCTATCTTCTTGAACATCTAACCAATTATAGCTTTCATGTACTCTCGTCGCATCCGGCCTATATTGGAAATAGAAATTTCTTTCGGGCAAACAGCTTCACACTCACCATGATTCGAGCAATCACCAAAGCCCTCTGCATCCATTTGCTCAACCATTCGCAGGACGCGAACTTTACTTTCAGGCTTCCCTTGCGGTAAAAGTGCTAATTGAGCGACCTTTGCACCGACAAACAAAGAAGCTGATGCGTTTGGACATGAGGCAACACAAGCTCCACAACCGATACAAGCCGCGGCATCCATAGCTTCGTCGGCCACTTCTTTAGCAATCGGCGAAGCATTTCCATCAGGTGCATTTCCAACATTGACAGATACATATCCACCACTAGCGACAATTCGATCAAAAGCAGATCTATCGACGACGAGATCTTTGACCACAGGAAATGCATTGGCTCGCCACGGTTCAATAGTAATTGAATCTCCATCACTAAATGAGCGCATGTGAAGTTGACAAGTAGCAGTGCCCGTTTTGGGCCCATGAGCAACACCATTAATGACTAAACTGCACATTCCACAGATGCCTTCCCGACAGTCGTTATCGAACTCGATTGGTTCATCTCCCCTACGAATTAAATCTTGGTTTAATTCATCTAGCATCTCCAGAAAAGACATGTCAGGTGAAACACTCTCTACCGCATAATCGACCATATGCCCAGAGACTAAGCGATTATTTTGTCTCCAAATTTTCAGATTTAGTTTCATGATTTACCCATTATTATTTATAGCTTCTTTGGGTCAACTCAACATTTTCGAAAACTAGTGGTTCTTTATGTAGACTCCAATTGATGTCTCCCTGTACCTCAATCCTTTCCCAAGCTGAAGTATAGCTATAATTCTCATCATCTCGGAGAGCTTCACCTTCAGGTGTTTGACTCTCTTCACGAAAATGGCCTCCACAGGATTCGGCACGATCTCTTGCGTCGATAGCCATCAGTTCTGCTAGTTCTAAGTAATCAGCAATCCGACCAGCAAACTCTAGATTCTTGTTCATAGTATCTTGGCTTCCTACTACATTGACATTCTGCCAGAACTCATCTCGAATTTGAGAAATGTCTTTCTTAGCAAGCAGCAACCCCTCAGCATTCCGCGACATCCCAACATAATCCCATAGAATTTGACCAATTTGACGGTGGAATTCTTGTGGTGTTTTTTCGCCTTTTATTGACAGTAGCCTAGTGAGTTTATCCTTAGCCTCTGACTCGACTTGACGAAAAGCTGGGTGTTCTACTGTGACAGAAGGTAGTTCCGTACCTGCCAAGTAATGTCCTAGGGTATATGGAATAACAAAGTAACCATCAGCTAACCCTTGCATTAATGCACTAGCCCCAAGCCTGTTCGCCCCATGATCAGAAAAGTTAGCTTCGCCCAGTACATGTAACCCCGGAATATTACTCATCAGATTATAGTCCACCCACAAACCGCCCATCGTGTAGTGTACTGCGGGGAAAATCCGCATAGGCGATTGATAAGGGTTTTCATCAGTTATACTTTGATACATATCAAACAAATTTCCGTACTTATCCCGAATCGTTTGCTCTCCCATACGTTCGATGGCATCAGCAAAGTCAAGATAAACAGACAAACCTGTTGAACCAACACCACGGCCATCGTCACAAACTTCTTTTGCATTGCGTGAAGCTACGTCACGAGGCACTAGATTGCCAAAGGATGGATATTTTCGCTCTAAATAATAGTCGCGCTCATCTTCAGGAATCTGATCAGGTGGCCTCAAGTCTCCAGTTTGTTTAGGAACCCAGACCCGACCGTCATTTCGCAGGCTTTCACTCATCAGTGTTAGCTTCGACTGGTGATTACCTGACACAGGAATACATGTTGGGTGAATTTGTGTATAGCAAGGATTGGCAAAGTAGGCCCCTCGCTGATGACATCTCCAAGCGGCGGTTACATTAGAGTTAATGGCATTGGTCGATAGGTAGAAAGCATTACCGTAACCACCTGTACAAAGCAAAACTGCATCGCCAGCGTAGCTTTCAATTTCTCCATTAATCAAGTTTCGAACAATAATACCCCGAGCTTTACCATCAATCAATACGAGGTCTAGCATTTCTCTACGAGTGAACAAATCAACTGCACCAAGGTCGACTTGCCGCATCATTGAGCTGTAGGCCCCCAATAAGAGTTGCTGTCCGGTCTGTCCACGAGCGTAAAAGGTCCGAGATACTTGGGCACCACCAAATGACCGATTAGCCAATGTCCCTCCATACTCGCGAGCAAATGGAACCCCTTGTGCAACACACTGATCGATGATATTAGAACTGATTTCAGCCAAACGATGCACGTTTGCCTCACGAGACCTATAATCGCCACCCTTTATGGTATCGTAAAAAAGTCTCCATACACTATCGCCGTCATTTGGGTAGTTCTTTGTGGCATTAATACCACCTTGAGCAGCAATGCTGTGAGCACGACGAGGTGTGTCTTGAATACAAAATGTTTTGACGTGGTAACCAAGTTCTGCCAGTGTCGCCGCCGCAGAAGCTCCAGCTAGCCCCGTGCCTACAACTAGGATGGAAAATTTTCGCTTGTTGGCAGGATTGACCAATTTCATATCAAATTTGTAACGTTCCCATTTAGAGCCTAAATCACCTGCTGGTACTTTTGAATCTAGTATCATTTCGTATCCTCCTTCCTTATCTTATTTCTTAACGGCAATTTTTATAATTGTTATTATCAGTAGCACAGATAAGACCCTTTATTTAAGCGATTTAGCAAATACAATAAGGGGAACGGCTATAAAGCCAAACGACATGAGCAGAGAAAACAATAATCCTGCTTGATGGATGGCTATTTCAAGCTTTGGAAATCGAATACCGAGGGACTGGAAAGCACTCCAAAAACCATGTCGCAAGTGCAAGCCTAGCATTAGCATAGTAATTGTGTATAGAGCTACCATGTGTAATTTACCAAATTCTTCCACTACAAACTTGTACAGATCCCTGACGGTTTCGCCATGTAAGACGGTCTGGTATCCATCTTCCATACCAGGGCCGAATTTAAAATGTTTGACATGTAACACAACGAAAACTAGCAATAGAAGTCCAGTAAAAGCCATTGATAATGAGGAGAGTGTCTTCTGGCTATTTCCTCCTGCATTACCTTCTTTCTGGTATGAAATGGGGCGTGATCTCAATTTGTTCAGGGCTATTGATACGCCAGTTACGATGTGGGTCAAAAAAAATGCGATTAAACCTAGCTCCATCAGGTACAAAACTTTTCCGTGGCCAACTGTGTGAAGAAAATGCGCATACTCGTTAAAAGGGTCAGGATTGTCTGTCAAGAGCAGTAAATTTCCCGCTAAGTGGGCGGCCACGAATCCAGATAGGCCCAGCCCGGTTATACCTGTCAATAATTTTTTTCCGACTGACGACCAGAGTAATTTGGCAAGTTGCACCGTTTATTATTCCTTGAGGACTTAGTTAGGTCTAATCACTAGTTATCGCCATAAAAAGTAACACATTCACAAAGCCTGATTCAAATATCATTTGTAACAAATGACAATTGACTCACGTCTCGTACTAGTTATGAAAAAGGCCTATAATTGACGATTATGAAGTATTTATAGTAGAATGAGGCAGATGATAGATTACAATCTACCTCGAGGCAAATCCGAGAGATGGACCTAAATACAAAAGTAGCAGTTGTAACCGGTGCGGGGCAAGGAATCGGTCGTGCGATCGCAAACAGGTTAGCCCAAGCTCAAGCCCAAGTTATATTGCTGGACATTCAGCTTGGGGCTATTGAGTCAGTAGCTGATGAAATCTGTTCTAATGGAGGTTGGGCAAAGCCAATCAAACTTGACGTAACTGATGGAGATCGGATTCGATACATAGTAAAACGGATAATCTCCGAATTTCAGAGAATCGATATTCTCATCAACAATGCTGGCATTACCGGTCGAACTGCTCCAATGATTCAATTGAATGAACAGGACTGGGATCAAGTGATGGATTTAAATCTCAAATCCGTTTTCTTGTTGTGTAAAGCCGTACTTGGGCCAATGATCGAGCAAAAGTATGGTAAGATTGTTAATGTAGCATCGATTGCTGGTAAGGAAGGAAACCCAACTTTACTTCCTTATTCTGTTTCTAAATCTGGTGTGATTTGCTTGACTAAAGCACTGGCCAAAGAAGTCACATGCCATGGAATCAATGTTAACTGCGTCTCACCGGCTGTCATACAGACACCTATTTTGGATGGGATGGCGGCTTCGACCGTAGACTATATGATTGATAAAATTCCAATGGGGCGAGTTGGTCAACCAGAGGAGGTTGCGGCCGTGGTTCATTTTTTGGCTTCTGATGACGCCAGCTTCGTAACAGGCCAGTGCTATGATGTCAGTGGCGGACGTGCGACCTACTAGCCAACTATTACCTACTTCTCAAGCAGGAATGACATGGCTTCAGCTCTTGGTATTAGTATCTGTAACATTTTTTTTTCTTTCAATGTCTGTTCCATTATGGCTTGAACAACGAAGAGTCGCTCAAGCTGATGTAGACGTGGAAGTCATTTCGGAAGCTATCAAGAAATATAATCGCCATACCAACCAATACCCGGAATTTCTTGATGATCTAGTTTCAGACCCAGGAATAGATGGATGGCGATATCCTTACTTAAATGAGATTCCAAAAACACCATGGCGAGGTACATATGTCTTAATACCCAAAATCTACAAAGTCTGTATGGCTGACGATGGGAGAAATGTGTCAGAAAAATATCTTGTTGGCGGAGCTTCGGAAATCAGTCGTGTGTATTTGGAGGGACGGCAGGCAATACGGTATTGGTGGCAAAGCGGACCTATAGATTAGAACTTTATGGTTAGTTCACCATTCCAAGTTCTAGACTTGTTCTTGCTTGCAAAGACCATGTAAGGGTCTCCAGAAGCATCGAAATAGCGCCGTGTCATATTGTGGCTGTTAAATGCAGGGTTAAAAGTATTATTCGTGAAATTGTTTTATCTCAAGTCTTCCAGATTTCGAGTAACCAATCAGATGAATCAAAATTAATCGACCCAACCAATAAGTTATTGCAGGCTATGAATGTTCGTCGGTTAGAATCTGAGTCAATTAGAGAAATTGAAAGCTACGCTGGCGATGCAGTTTTGCTTTGTACAGGTGGTTACGGTAATGCTTTCTACCTATCGACCAATGCCATTAACTCTAATGTAACCGCCGCTTGGAGATGTCATCAGCGAGGGGCCTACTTTGCCAATCCTTGCTATACACAAATTCACCCAACATGTATTCCTGTGTCAGGTAATCACCAGTCGAAGCTAACACTGATGAGTGAAAGCCTGCGAAATGACGGTCGGGTCTGGGTTCCTAAACAAACTGGAGACTTGAGGCCACCTGATCAGATTCCTGAAGATGAGCGCGACTATTATTTAGAGCGAAAATATCCATCCTTTGGCAATCTAGTGCCTCGTGACGTAGCTTCACGCAATGCAAAAGAAGTTTGTGACGATGGCCGTGGTGTTGGTTCAACAGGTTTGTCTGTTTATCTTGACTTTGCTGATGCCATCGAACGTATGGGAGAGCAAACGATTCGGGATAAGTACGGAAATTTGTTTGATATGTATCAAAGTATAACTGATGAAAACCCTTATCAATCGCCTATGCGGATTTTCCCCGCAGTACACTACACGATGGGCGGTTTGTGGGTGGACTATAATCTGATGAGTAATATTCCGGGGTTACATGTACTGGGCGAAGCTAACTTTTCTGATCATGGGGCGAACAGGCTTGGGGCTAGTGCATTAATGCAAGGGTTAGCTGATGGTTACTTTGTTATTCCATATACCCTAGGACATTACTTGGCAGGTACGGAACTACCTTCTGTCACAGTAGAACACCCAGCTTTTCGTCAAGTCGAGTCAGAGGCTAAGGATAAACTCACTAGGCTACTGTCAATAAAAGGCGAAAAAACACCACAAGAATTCCACCGTCAAATTGGTCAAATTCTATGGGATTATGTTGGGATGTCGCGGAATGCTGAGGGGTTGCTGCTTGCTAAGAAAGACATTTCTCAAATTCGAGATGAGTTCTGGCAGAATGTCAATGTAGTAGGAAGCCAAGATACTATGAACAAGAATCTAGAGTTTGCTGGTCGGATTGCTGATTACTTAGAACTAGCAGAACTGATGGCTATCGACGCAAGAGATCGTGCCGAATCCTGTGGAGGCCATTTTCGTGAAGAGAGTCAAACACCTGAAGGTGAAGCTCTCCGAGATGATGAGAATTATAGCTATACTTCAGCTTGGGAAAGGATTGAGGTACAGGGAGACATCAATTGGAGTCTACATAAAGAACCACTAGTTTTCGAAAATGTTGAGTTGACCCAAAGAAGCTATAAATAATAATGGGTAAATCATGAAACTAAATCTGAAAATTTGGAGACAAAATAATCGCTTAGTCTCTGGGCATATGGTCGATTATGCGGTAGAGAGTGTTTCACCTGACATGTCTTTTCTGGAGATGCTAGATGAATTAAACCAAGATTTAATTCGTAGGGGAGATGAACCAATCGAGTTCGATAACGACTGTCGGGAAGGCATCTGTGGAATGTGCAGTTTAGTCATTAATGGTGTTGCTCATGGGCCCAAAACGGGCACTGCTACTTGTCAACTTCACATGCGCTCATTTAGTGATGGAGATTCAATTACTATTGAACCGTGGCGAGCCAATGCATTTCCTGTGGTCAAAGATCTCGTCGTCGATAGATCTGCTTTTGATCGAATTGTCGCTAGTGGTGGATATGTATCTGTCAATGTTGGAAATGCACCTGATGGAAATGCTTCGCCGATTGCTAAAGAAGTGGCCGACGAAGCTATGGATGCCGCGGCTTGTATCGGTTGTGGAGCTTGTGTTGCCTCATGTCCAAACGCATCAGCTTCTTTGTTTGTCGGTGCAAAGGTCGCTCAATTAGCACTTTTACCGCAAGGGAAGCCTGAAAGTAAAGTTCGCGTCCTGCGAATGGTTGAGCAAATGGATGCAGAGGGCTTTGGTGATTGCTCGAATCATGGTGAGTGTGAAGCTGTTTGCCCGAAAGAAATTTCTATTTCCAATATAGGCCGGATGCGACGAGAGTACATGAAAGCTATAATTGGTTAGATGTTCAAGAAGATAGGCCTGATTGGCCTCATATCCTTCATCGTTTACATTGGGCTACTTGCTCTTGGTTCAGAATTGCTACAGTTATTGGTCATACTGGGTATTTTGTCTGCGTTATTTATTGGTTTACTCAGACCAATTAAAGGATTGATCAATTCCATTCGCCGATCATGAATTTCGATTACAAAGTATGACCTGCTCCAGAAGAGGGCATATAGAGATTCAGAACAAAACTTAATATGCTCAAGATGCTTCTAGGTACGTAGTCCCCCAAGACTAAACCCAAGAACAGTGGCTCTAATCTTTTGTGAGTTTGCCAGCCTGAAAACTTTAGAACCAAAGACTTAATGAGCCAACTAACCATCACAGGAAACCAGAAATAGATTAGCCCACCCCAGTTAGCTCCGGACAAGACGTAACCGGAAGCATGAAGTGGCCACCAGATGAAATGGCTTCGCAAGAACTGTAGAAGAAAAACGAACCCCAAACCACCGAACATAAAAGTAATCCCGCGAACCTCGGTCTCACGCGGGTGTTGTAACCAGTTCTGGAGAGGATTGAACGTTTCTCGCCCGAAATGGCCAATTGCTCCATGACACCGATCTAGACCATAACGGTACATAAACTCTAAGTAAGACCAAAAGGTCGCAAAAGCGCCACAGCCAATCGCGAATACCAATGCGATAATAAGTGGCAGGGCAGGTATTCTAGCACGCTCACCGATGCGTAAACTTTCGACTTGGTTGGGCATTGGGTGTGAGCGGTTACAACGGTTGAATGCGTACAGGAAACTGATGATGGTTAAATTATTTCCTCCAAGCCGGCGAGTACCAAAAATATCGACCATCATCTGTCTAGGGTTAATCCCAATGACCTCATGATAGGGTGGTCCTAATTCAGCCCGGACTCTACCAATAGCAAGCGCAAAAGCTATAAAAATAATATAAAAAACTGAGATAGTCCAAATTGACATACCAGCTTGAGAAGTAGGTAATAGTTGGCTAGTAGGTCGCACGTCCGCCACTGACATCATAGCACTGGCCTGTTACGAAGCTGGCGTCATCAGAAGCCAAAAAATGAACCACGGCCGCAACCTCCTCTGGTTGACCAACTCGCCCCATTGGAATTTTATCAATCATATAGTCTACGGTCGAAGCCGCCATCCCATCCAAAATAGGTGTCTGTATGACAGCCGGTGAGACGCAGTTAACATTGATTCCATGGCATGTGACTTCTTTGGCCAGTGCTTTAGTCAAGCAAATCACACCAGATTTAGAAACAGAATAAGGAAGTAAAGTTGGGTTTCCTTCCTTACCAGCAATCGATGCTACATTAACAATCTTACCATACTTTTGCTCGATCATTGGCCCAAGTACGGCTTTACACAACAAGAAAACGGATTTGAGATTTAAATCCATCACTTGATCCCAGTCCTGTTCATTCAATTGAATCATTGGAGCAGTTCGACCGGTAATGCCAGCATTGTTGATGAGAATATCGATTCTCTGAAATTCGGAGATTATCCGTTTTACTATGTATCGAATCCGATCTCCATCAGTTACGTCAAGTTTGATTGGCTTTGCCCAACCTCCATTAGAACAGATTTCATCAGCTACTGACTCAATAGCCCCAAGCTGAATGTCCAGCAATATAACTTGGGCTTGAGCTTGGGCTAACCTGTTTGCGATCGCACGACCGATTCCTTGCCCCGCACCGGTTACAACTGCTACTTTTGTATTTAGGTCCATCTCTCGGATTTGCCTCGAGGTAGATTGTAATCTATCATCTGCCTCATTCTACTATAAATACTTCATAATCGTCAATTATAGGCCTTTTTCATAACTAGTACGAGACGTGAGTCAATTGTCATTTGTTACAAATGATATTTGAATCAGGCTTTGTGAATGTGTTACTTTTTATGGCGATAACTAGTGATTAGACCTAACTAAGTCCTCAAGGAATAATAAACGGTGCAACTTGCCAAATTACTCTGGTCGTCAGTCGGAAAAAAATTATTGACAGGTATAACCGGGCTGGGCCTATCTGGATTCGTGGCCGCCCACTTAGCGGGAAATTTACTGCTCTTGACAGACAATCCTGACCCTTTTAACGAGTATGCGCATTTTCTTCACACAGTTGGCCACGGAAAAGTTTTGTACCTGATGGAGCTAGGTTTAATCGCATTTTTTTTGACCCACATCGTAACTGGCGTATCAATAGCCCTGAACAAATTGAGATCACGCCCCATTTCATACCAGAAAGAAGGTAATGCAGGAGGAAATAGCCAGAAGACACTCTCCTCATTATCAATGGCTTTTACTGGACTTCTATTGCTAGTTTTCGTTGTGTTACATGTCAAACATTTTAAATTCGGCCCTGGTATGGAAGATGGATACCAGACCGTCTTACATGGCGAAACCGTCAGGGATCTGTACAAGTTTGTAGTGGAAGAATTTGGTAAATTACACATGGTAGCTCTATACACAATTACTATGCTAATGCTAGGCTTGCACTTGCGACATGGTTTTTGGAGTGCTTTCCAGTCCCTCGGTATTCGATTTCCAAAGCTTGAAATAGCCATCCATCAAGCAGGATTATTGTTTTCTCTGCTCATGTCGTTTGGCTTTATAGCCGTTCCCCTTATTGTATTTGCTAAATCGCTTAAATAAAGGGTCTTATCTGTGCTACTGATAATAACAATTATAAAAATTGCCGTTAAGAAATAAGATAAGGAAGGAGGATACGAAATGATACTAGATTCAAAAGTACCAGCAGGTGATTTAGGCTCTAAATGGGAACGTTACAAATTTGATATGAAATTGGTCAATCCTGCCAACAAGCGAAAATTTTCCATCCTAGTTGTAGGCACGGGGCTAGCTGGAGCTTCTGCGGCGGCGACACTGGCAGAACTTGGTTACCACGTCAAAACATTTTGTATTCAAGACACACCTCGTCGTGCTCACAGCATTGCTGCTCAAGGTGGTATTAATGCCACAAAGAACTACCCAAATGACGGCGATAGTGTATGGAGACTTTTTTACGATACCATAAAGGGTGGCGATTATAGGTCTCGTGAGGCAAACGTGCATCGTTTGGCTGAAATCAGTTCTAATATCATCGATCAGTGTGTTGCACAAGGGGTTCCATTTGCTCGCGAGTATGGAGGGACATTGGCTAATCGGTCATTTGGTGGTGCCCAAGTATCTCGGACCTTTTACGCTCGTGGACAGACCGGACAGCAACTCTTATTGGGGGCCTACAGCTCAATGATGCGGCAAGTCGACCTTGGTGCAGTTGATTTGTTCACTCGTAGAGAAATGCTAGACCTCGTATTGA
>JACLAC010010583.1_pt1 | contig 11445 bp, 12 predicted proteins | sample 8027881 | NCBI WGS metagenome assembly JACLAC01 (sample SAMN15725517, study PRJNA655200) | protist metagenome | isolation source: fluorescence activated cell sorting (FACS) single amplified genomes of... | place: Spain: Blaines Bay Microbial Observatory, Mediterranean Sea | collected 2016-01-19 | reverse complement strand
AAGTGACCATAACGATGAAGAAGCCGCCGAGCAGCATCGATTTTTCAGACAGCCCCGATTACAATCTGGAAGACATAGAGAGCGAAACCGTGCTCTACGACGGTCCGACGCGTGCAGTCTGTGCCCACTACCCGCGCAATGTCAACTCGCACGCGGCGACTGCCTTAGCCGGCATCGGCTTCGACCGGACCCGCTCAATCCTGGTCGCCGACCCCGCGCTCGACGTCTCGCTGATCGAACTCAGTGCACGGGGTCAGGGCGTCGAAATCGACATCCGCCGCGCCAACCCCATGCGGGGCGTCAGCGGTGTGATGACCTTGCTCTCGAGTTTGGCCAGCATCTGTCGAATCAAAGCACCCGGCGCTGGTTTGCAAATCTGTTAACATGGAATGTTGAATGGACGGCATCGACACCATCCGCAAACTGCGCAACACCACCAAAGCCCCAGCGGTATTTATATCCAGGCGTCCCTCCGCCATGGCGATGGGACGCCTCGGACTGACCCATCCCTACACCAAATACCGTCAAACCCATTCGCGATAGCGCCTTGGGCAAAGCACTAGATTCCCCGCTGACTTAGGTAAAGGGTGGTCAGCTCAATTTCGCCGGCGGCGATCCTCGCCAGCGTCGCCGGGTAGAGCCGGTGCTCGACCGCCAGCACCCGGGCCTGTAGTGTCGTGGGCGTATCGTCGGCCACGACCGGCACGCGATCCTGCGCCAACACCGCTCCCTCGTCATATGGCCCGACCACGAGATGCACAGTCGCTCCGCTCTCCGATTCTCCCGCTGCCAAAACCGCCTGATGCACGCGCAATCCATACATGCCCCGACCGCCGTATTTGGGCAATAGCGAGGGATGCACATTCACGATCCGGCCTCTATAAGCGGCCAACATCTGCGCCCCCAATGGCTTCATATAGCCCGCTAGGCAAACCACTTGCACACCGTGCCGCCGCATCGTTGCCAACAGCGCGCCATCCAGTGCGTCGGGATGCGTACGCTCGCTCAGATGATACGCGGCAATACTCTCGACTCGCGCCCTTTTCAGCACGCCTGACCGCGAATTATTGCTCACTACCACACAGGGCTCGGCCTGTAGCGCACCCGCGTTGCAAGCCTCGACAATGGCCTGCACATTCGACCCGTTATGCGAAGCGAGAAATCCTATTTTTAGCATCTATAGCACGTGCAAGGCCGCTGCCTGCACATCCTCAACCGCTAGCAAACCGCAATAAACCATAGCCGCAGATTTTCCTTGTGTACTCGTATTTGATTCCCAAGATAAAAATACATATCTTGCCTTGATGAATACCAACAATCGCACTACATCCGCAGATACCGATTTTTACCAAGAAAACGGCTATATTCGTTATGAGCATTTCTTCTCCGACCAAGAAGTCACCTCATTGCGACAAGCCGTCGACCACGCCATCGACACCCACCGCGCCCGCATCAAAGGCGCCGCCAACGATGGTCGCACTTCCGACGAATACGAGCGCGTGTTCAACCAAATGGTCAATCTCTGGACCGATTACCCCTCCGCCAAAGCGATCGCATTCCACGCCCACCTCGCCGAAAGCGCCCGCCGTCTGAGCGGCTGCCGCCACGTCCGCATCTACCACGACCACGCGATGATCAAACCGGCGGGACAATCAAGCAAGGAAACGAACTGGCATCAGGACGCCCCGTACTGGCCCATGGAACCGGTTGGCGCTCTCTCGGCCTGGATCGCAGTTGACGACGTGACACGGGAAAACGGCTGCCTGCACTTCGTGCCCGGATCGCACAAATACGGCCGCCTCGAACCGATCAAACTCGGCGTCGATGGCGAGAGCATCGTCGACAAGATGAAGCACCAAGGTTACGATGTGCCCGAGCCTGTGACCATGGATATGGCCGCCGGCGGCGTTACTTTCCACCACGGCTGCACCTTCCACTACGCCGGGTCGAACCACACGCAAGCACCGCGCCGCGCCTTCGCCGTCATCTTCATCCCCGACTACACCACCTTTACGGGCAAAAACGACGCCGCCGGTGCCGCCGAAGAAATGCAGGCCGGCGGCCTGTGGGATCATCCATTGCATCCGATTCTGGCAGGCGACTGACCGGATCGCCCCCAGGTACTCCGGCCCTGCCCTCATCTACCGAGGACGGGGCTTTTTTATTTTCCCATCCCGCGTAAATTCTGCAAACAGCGCTCGACACATTCGAGCGGCGCATACGCATAGGATTCCTGCTCGACGATATACCACTCGGTCGCGCCACTGCGCTCGCAGACTTCGAAAACCCGCATCCACTCTACCTCACCCTCGCCGATGAGCGCTTGGTCATTGCTCGACGAATATTCTTTCAGGTGCACCAATTGAGCCCGACCCGGGTATTTCTCTAGAAAAGCCACCGGCTCGGCCCCGCCGTGATACATATTGCCGGTATCTAACTGCATCACGACCTCTGCGCGCGTATGACCAAAGAAAGTATCCCAAGGTAATTCGCCGTCCATCGACTGAAATTCGACGTGGTGGTTGTGGTAGCCCGTCTGCATATCGTGCGGTGCGAGCCTTTCAGCGATCTCGTCAAAGAGCACCGCCGACGCCAGCCAAGCCGCCCGCGAGTCACGCTGTTCCGCCGCCAAACCCGGTACAATCAAATAGCGATTATCCAGCGTCTGATTAAAAGCTACTGTCTCTTCCAGCACATCCCCCAATAATGTATCAAGTCCAATATGCGTGCCGACGACCTGCAAACCGTGCGCATCGCACAAGCTCTTCAGTTGTTCTGCACTTCGCCCGTGATAACCGGCGAACTCCACGCCCTCATAGCCCATCCTAGCCACTGCTTCGATTGAGCTCTCTAAATCTCGAGCACAATCCTCGCGTATCGAATAAAGCTGTAGTGCAATAGGTATGCTGCCCATAAGTTCCTTTCTGACGATCATTATCGCTGTGTTTAGGAGTTGAGAAGCTATATAAAGCCCGCTGTGTTTTCAACCCAACCACAACCACACAGAAGATCCCCGTACACCAGTATGCCATCCTGTGTACACCACTCTTTTTACGGTTGCGAGACCACACCGCAGCAGTGCTGCTCCCTGTATGCCTATCAAGATACCGTCTTCGCCGACCTCTGGTCATTTGAACGACGGGACGACAAGAGCTATACTTCACGCGTGCAGAGCCAAGCCGGTGAAGCCGGCCTATTGACCGCTCATCTCGCGCAATCCGACACTATGGTCTTTTTCGATATCGTTTCGAATGAAAAATAACGAGTATGCTATGAACTTTGGATGCGGACGCATAGGCAAATTCGCGGATACCCATGGCCTGAGACGGACTCGACAGATCGCGATTGCTCTTTGCGGGTCTGATCCATTGGCCTGCATGTCGGTGGACGCATGCGATAAAATTCGCCGCTTTTGCGACACCAACGCCCCACCCAAGCGAATCAGCACTGCTTCGACCGAGGCCAACAGTCTTTTTTCCGCCCATCTTCTAACGACGACGAGTTCGACATCAAACCACTAAGCATGCCAGAATCTGCACCAGAAAAAAGATGGAAATAACGCATCCGGGACTTCGATTGTTCCCAACGGCCTTCGCGCTGCTGTTGCTATTGGCAATACCCGGGCAGACGCAAACACCACAGCCCGCCGATAGAGTGCTGGTATCCATTGTACTGGCTGACGGCACCCAGATCCAGGGCACCATCCTCCAGCAAGACGAGACCCATATTCACCTCAATACCTCGTCCGGCTTAGAAGTGAAAGTGCCACGCGTATCAATCGTTTCTATGCGCAAAATAAACAATAGCTACAGCGGTGGATTCACCCGCTCCGACCCAAATTACTCGCGCCTAATGTTCGCCCCAACCGGTCGCCCCCTGCGCCGGGGGGAAGGCTACTGGTCAAACTATTACGTATTTTTTCCTGGCGTTGCCTACGGGTTAACCGAGCGACTCAGCATGACCGCTGGACTGTCGATTTTTCCGGGGGCTACTCTCGGCAATCAAGTCATATCGCTGGCCCCCAAACTTGCCCTCTATCAAAACAGCGACTTCGCCCTCTCCGCCGGCACGCTCTATATGAGCTTCGCCGGGGAAGTCGGTGGCGGCATGGCCTTTCTCGCCGCGAGCAAAGGATATCCCGATAAGAGTTTCACCATTGGCTTGGGCCTTGGTTATATCGACGAAAATGACGAGCCCGTGAATTTCGCCGCACACCCGGTGATCTTGTTGGGCGGCAGTATGCGCCTGTCCGACGGCCTAGCCCTCATCTCAGAAAATTGGATCATCACCGGCGAGGGGTTAGGCCCCGGCGAGCAACCGCTGGGCATCGCCCTGCGGTTCTTCGGTCGAAGCCTCGCCGTCGACCTCGGCGCCATTATCGTCGGTGAAATTCTCACAGAAGGGTTCCCCATCCCTTGGCTCTCTTGTGTCTATCACTTCGGCGGCCAACCGTGATCCGCATCGGCATCATTGGCATCGGCGGTTTTGCCGGCCACTACCATCTACCCCGTCTCCTCGCCCGCGATGATGTTAGCATCACCGGCGTCTGCGATGCAGACGCCACCCGCTTGTCAAAAGCAGTTGCACAGCTCAGCGACACCGCTCATTTCACCGACTACCGCCCGCTGTTAGACCTCGACCTCGACGCGCTGCTCGTCAGTTCGCCTAATTGCTACCACTTCACACAATGCCAGGCCGCACTCGACCGCGGTTTGCACCTGCTCGTCGACAAACCTCTGACTATGACCGCAGACGAAGCAGCCGCACTTATAGCACTTGCCCGCGCCCGCCAACGCATCTTAATGACGGCCTATACTCGCCACTTTATGGCCAGTGCCCGCACTGTGCGAGACCGCCTCGACGCCGGCGCAGCACTCCAGTCTATCACCGCGATCCAACGCAAAAACAACGACCAACGCGCCCCCCTGCACGGTGGTATCCTGCACGCGCGCACCGTGCATATCGCCGACCTCATTCCCTGGCTCACCCAACGACCCATAATCGGTGTAGAAGGTCGGATTGAATTCGGACCGGCGGGCATCGAGACCTTTGTCGATATGCGCCTGGACCTCAAAAACGGTCCGAGTGCACACCTACTCGCCATCAGCGGAGATGGAGAGTTCCAGGACGAGATTTCCGTTTATTGTCGCGAGCAGAGCTTCCGCATCTGCAAAGAGCAACTCTACACTTCCAACCGCCGGGGTATGTGGTCACCGATCGACGACTTGATCGATTCCGGCAATTCAACCGATCATTTTATCGACGCTCTGCAAGGCAAAATAAACCGCAGTGATTCACCTACTGCTCTCTACGGCCAAGACGGCTTACAGGCCCTGCGCGTCATCGAAGCGATAAAAGAGGCGGGCCACACCCACCGTTACGTCGCCATTCCGGAGAACTAACATGGAACGAATCCGCTTTGCCCAACTCAGCTTTTGGTTTATGCACGCGCACGGCATCTGCGCTGCAGTACAGCGCCACCCGCATGTCGACCTGGCCTGTATCTGGGACGACGACCAGGCGCGCGGCCGCGCCGCCGCACGCAAATTCGGCGTCGAATATATCGGCGACCTAAACGAAGTACTCGCCCGCGACGATATCGACGCCGTCGGCATCTGTTCGCCAACCCAACAGCACGCCGATCACGCCATCGCCGCTATCGAAAAGGGCAAACACTGCCTGATCGAAAAACCCTTTACCCGCACCGTCGCACAAGCCGACGCGGTCATCGCTGCCGCCGAACAACATCAAGTCCATGTCATGCCCGTCTATAACCTGCGTTTCACCCCAGCCAACGAAACAATGAAGCAATTTGTCGACGAGGGCACTCTCGGCCCAATCTACCAGGTTCGCCGTCGGCACGGGCACCGCGAATACGGCAAAAACAACAACGACGCCCAGGCTGTTATGAACGATCCAGACTGGGCTTGGAAAAACGCCGACGCCGAGGGCCGGCGCTCGCTCTACCACGCCGGCTCGCACGCGATGCTGTGGATGGCATGGATGTTCGGCATGCCCGAATGCGTCATTTCACTCGGCGCCACTAGCGTCAAAGGACTGCCCGTCGAGGATAACAACGCCTGCGTCTTCCGCTACAGCGACGGCATGCTAGTGACGCTGCACACCAGTGAAACCGAGACGGCCGCACCGCTGGCCACAGAGATCTACGGCTTCGACGGCGCGTTGGTGCAGACGCGTGGTGACGGTCCGTCTACTTTTGCACAATTCGGCGCACCAGGTGCGCTGATGCACTACAAAGAGTCGACGAGAGAGTGGCGAACAGTCGAAGGCATATCGCCACAATTCCAGCCCGAGGGCTACAATCCCAACGACCGCTTCTTCAATGCGTTGCTCAGAGGGGAGGAAATGCCAGTGACCATGTACGACGGCCGCCGTTCGGTACAACTTTTGGCCGCCGCCGAATTGGCCGATCGCGAGAGGCGGACGGTGGATTTAGCGGAGATACACTAGCGACGATGCGAGCAAAATAACGTATATCGCGCAAGCAGAAGTTTTTTTCGCATATGCGGAATATGTGCCCGGTGGTCGGCAGTCAGTGTGGCTTGCCAACAATCAGCAATCGCCCGCGAACAAACGCATCACCTATTTTTTGGCCTTGGCACACGCTATCTGATCATAGCCGACGCAACTGCTGCATTTCGTCCGCATCCAAAGCCCAATCAAAGATATCCATATTCGCTCGCAGATGCTGCGCTGAACTCGCTTTTGGAATCGCAACGATCTCTTGTTGCACCAGCCAGCGCAGAGCCACCTGCGCCGCTGACTTGGCATGCCGCTCACCAATTTCCATCAGTAGTGCGTCATTGGCCGCATCGCCTTTGGCCAGAGGCCGATAGGCCGTTACAGATACCGCCTTTTGCCGACAATGCTCGACCAACAACTCATCGATATTGCCCACGTGCAGTTCGACTTGATTGTTGACGATCGGTGCAGTTGAGAGTGCGCACGCTTCGTCGATCAACTGTGGTGTAAAATTGCTCACGCCCACACTGCGTGCTCGACCGCTCGCGGCAATCTCGTCAAAAGCCCGCAGGGATTCGCCCAAGGGCACCGTCTCATTCGGCCAATGCACCAATAGTAGATCGACATAATCCATTGCCAGCATTTCTAAACACGCCGCGAATTGCTGCAAGATCTGATCGTATTGCAGCGCATCTCGCCAAATCTTCGTCGTGACAAAAACCTCGCTGCGTTCGACACCGCTCGACCGGAGCCCTCGCCCTACCTCAATCTGATTTTCATACATATACGCAGTATCGATATGGCGATATCCTACCTGCAATGCCATCTGCACCACTCGCTCACACGCCGCGCCACGCAGATTCCAGGTACCCAACCCCAATAGGGGCATCGCATGCCCCGACTGCAATTCAATAGCGACCATTATAAACTCCCGATTTCTGGCGCATTGACAATTGCCTCAACCTAACCGAAAGCGCTCGTGCGAACAACCACAGACTTGCTATGATTTCGGCATCGCCCTAACCTAAACATTGGTCCGTTTACAACACTTACACAAATAATGGTTATTATGCCCAGAGAAAACACCATCTACGATGAAGAGCAGGTTCCGACCTACGACCTGCCCGATCCGCTGGTTGCGGAAGATGGCCAGCCCGTCACTGACGCCGGCGCCTGGACACAAAAGAGGCGCTCGGAAATCCTCCAACTCTTCAAAACCCACGTCTTCGGTGAAATGCCCGCCTTGCTGCCCGACACCTGCTTTGTCACCACCGAAGAAGGCCAAGCCCTTGGTGGACGCGCCCGGCGCCGACAAATCAACGCGCAATTCGCTCCCGACGGCCCCAGCATGGAGATCCTGCTCTATCTACCCGCCGACTCCGGAGGCCCGGTACCCATTTTCTTAGGGCTCAACTTCTTCGGCAATCACACCGTCATGCTCGACCCCGAAATCCACCTTAACACTGGTTGGATGCGTGCAGAACAGAAAAATGGCATCGTCGACCACCGCGCCACGATCGACTCGCGCGGATGCCTATCCAGCCGCTGGTGCATCGACGAGATCGTCGCCCGTGGCTACGGTGTGGCCACCGTCTATAGCGGCGACCTCGACCCCGACTATGACGATGGCTACCAAAACGGAATCCACCCACTGTTCTTTCGCCAAGGTCAAAACCGGCCTGCTCCCAATGAATGGGGCACCATCGGTGCCTGGGCTTGGGGTTTGAGCCGGGCGATGGACTATCTGCAAACCGATGCCGATGTCGACCCCAACCGCATTGCCGCGTTTGGCCTTTCGCGCCTGGGAAAGACCTCGCTATGGGCCGGCGCCTGCGACGAACGCTTCGCCCTAGTCATCTCCAACGAATCGGGCTGCGGCGGTGCCGCGTTGTCCCGCCGGCGTTACGGCGAAACTGTCAAGGATATCAACGAAGCATTCCCACACTGGTTTTGCGACATTTTTCGCCGCTACAACGACGCCGAAGACACCTTGCCCGTAGACCAGCACATGCTGCTGGCCCTGTGTGCACCGCGTCCACTCTATGTCGCCAGCGCCGTTGACGACCGCTGGTCCGATCCGCGCGGCGAATTCCTCGCCGCCCTGGCCGCCGACCCGGTCTACCGGCTGCTGGGCACCAGCGGCCTGCCCGTCGAGCAGATGCCCGCCGCCGACCAACCGGTGATGGGCCGCATAGGCTACCACATCCGCAGCGGCTACCACGATATCAACGCCTACGACTGGGCGCAATACCTCGACTTCGCCGACCTGCATTGGGGAGATCGCTAAATGCCCAACGGAATAAAGGGCACCCGCGATGGCGAACATACGACCCTGATCGTTGCGCAATGAGCGCCCTGCTCCCATGTATAGCAACCCTGTTCACCTGCGCATCACTCGCCACAGCACAAAACGATTGGCCGCTGGTATGGGCCGATGAATTCACCGTCGACGGTCTACCCGACAGCTCGAGTTGGCGCTACGATGTCGGCGGTGGGGGCTGGGGCAACCACGAATTGCAGTATTACACCGCCGAGCGCATGCAAAACGTGCGCATTGAAAACGGGCTACTGATCATCGAAGCCCACCGCGAAAAATACCAGGACCGCAACTACACCTCTGCACGCCTGGTGTCCAAACGCGACTGGACCTACGGCCGCTTCGAAATCCGCGCCCGACTGCCCACCGGTCGAGGCAGTTGGCCGGCGGTGTGGATGCTGCCGACGCACGATACATATGGCGAGCACTACTGGCCCGACAACGGCGAGATCGACATTATAGAACACGTCGGTTACGAACCCGACAAAGTGCACTCTTCAGTCCACACCCGCGCGTATCACCACTCGATCGGAACGCAAAAGACCAACCGCCTGGCACTAGCTGACGCCAGCACCGCATTCCACGTCTACGCCGCCCGATGGACGCCCGGGGAAATCCGCTTCTCGGTCGACGGCAAACACCATTTCACTTTTGCCAATGAACGCCTCACCGACGCCGACGCCGATTACCGCCAATGGCCCTTCGATCGCCCCTTCCACCTGTTGTTTAATCTCGCCGTCGGCGGCAGTTGGGGTGGCGCACAGGGCGTTGCCAGAGATATCTGGCCGCAACAACTGCAAGTCGACTATGTCCGCGTCTACCAACCGCCACCCGCACCACCTACGAAATAGCCTCCAAGCAGAGAGCCATTACCCACTAATATCATTTATCCGACTTATCCAGGAGTATTGATGCGCCTCGCCATTCTCTGCGATATCCACGGCAACCTGCCTGCTTTTGAATCAGCCATCGCCCACGCCAAACAACAGTGCCCCGATCTTATTATCATTGCCGGCGATATCGTCACCGGTAGCCCCGACTCGCTCGCTTGCTGGCAGCTCGCGCTGACCCTCAATTGCCCGATCCTGCGCGGCAACCAAGAGCGCTACGTCTGCGAACTGGCCACCGACCAGGCTCCTCCGCTGTGGCACACTCTGCAATTCGCTCCAGTACAATGGACGCGGGCACAATTGGGCGATGAATTGAGTGCGTCATTCGCCGACCTATCGTTGTCATTGCGACCCGAAACAGGCTCCGATCTCGTCGTAGTACACGCCTCACTGCGCAACGACACAGACAATATCTGGTCCTACACGCCGGCCAATGAAATAACACCGATGTTTCCCAATATCGCGGAAAGACATATAATTCGCGGTCACAACCACTTCGGAGATATTCGCTTTTGGGGCGAACGTCAGATCATCACTGCGGGCTCTGTCGGCCTGCCGATGGACGGCACCAACACCGCCCAGTACCTGTTGCTCGACCGCCAAAGATCTATCTGGCATGCCACCCATCACGCCCTGCCCTACGATCACGATGCGGTAATCGCCCGCTTCCACGATACAAACTATCTCCGGGAAACCGGTCCCATCGGCCGCCTCTGCTTCCGCGAGTTGGTCACCGGCACCCCACATCTGGTGCCCTTTCTTCGGCTCTACCCCCGCTGGCGCGGCGAAAATCTCGGTCTCGATGAAGCCGTGCAGCGTTTTTTTCAGCGGTATTAGGACATTTATATCGCGCGAGTTATCACACACACTGTACTCGCGGTCATAGAATGGTGATATCTCCATACCGCCATCCAATCCGAGCCCTCTTGAGCCAATTGGGCAATTGCTTAGATTTGCACTGAGTACCGACACATCGACTCCCTGAGGTATAGCCCATGTTCAAAGCCACCGACGCCCAAATCGTCCAATTCCAAGAAGACGGCTTTCTGCTCGTCGAAGACCTCTATAATGCCGAGGAAATGGACCTACTGCTGCAGATCGGCAAAGCCGACCAGGAAAAAGCCGCCACCATCCACGCATCCAAAGACGTCGAAGGCCGCGAGAGTAAGCTCTGGCTTACCTCCGACACCGATCGACAGGATATTTACAATGCCTGCTGCCACGGTCGCCGCATGGTCGATACCATGGAAAAGCTGCTCGACGACGAGGTCTATCTCTACCATTACAAAATGATGGTCAAAGAGCCCCTAGTCGGCGGAGCCTGGGAATGGCACCAGGACTATGGTTATTGGTATAACAACGACTGTCTCTACCCCGATATGGCCAGCTGCATGATCGCCGTCGATCGCGCCTGCAGGAGCAATGGCTGCCTCAAGGTGCTGCGCGGCTCGCACAAACTCGGCCGCATAGAACACGGCTCCTTCGGCGGGCAGGTCGGCGCCGACCCCAAACGCATCGCGTTGGCCGAACAACATCTCGAAACGGTCTACTGTGAAATGGGTCCCGGCTCGGCACTATTCTTCCACGCCAATCTGCTGCACAGCTCCGGGCCCAACGAAAGCGAAGACCCGCGCTGGAGCCTGATCTGCTGCTACAACACCCGCCACAATCCCTGCGCCGACAGGGCCGGCCACCCGAGCTATTCGCACTTAGAAAAATGGGACGACGACCAAATACTATTGCTGGGTCGCGAAC
>JACLAC010009348.1_pt1 | contig 11447 bp, 9 predicted proteins | sample 8027881 | NCBI WGS metagenome assembly JACLAC01 (sample SAMN15725517, study PRJNA655200) | protist metagenome | isolation source: fluorescence activated cell sorting (FACS) single amplified genomes of... | place: Spain: Blaines Bay Microbial Observatory, Mediterranean Sea | collected 2016-01-19 | reverse complement strand
AGGTACCTTAAGAAGCTCAAGGAGGGAAGGGAGTCTGCTGATTTAAGCGAAGCGCAGGCAGCTCAGATAGAAAGGAAATTGTCGCATGTTTTGGGCTTTGTTCCCAAGGTAATAGATCAAGCGTACGAAAGAATCATCGGTGAACGTCAGGTTGCCAACGAAGACAAGATCCTGAGTATTCACGAGGAGCATGTGAAATTTCACAACAGAGGAAAGGCTGGTGCGTAAGTTGAGCTTGGGCTTCAGTGGTAGTATCGATCTTTGCCCCTGTCTGAGTCGCATGTAAAAATCTCGATTTCTTAAGAACCAACCTCACGGTTTCACTCTTGTAATTTGCCGTTACAGTTGAAAATCATGGGATGATCTTTCTACGATGTTGTAAATGGGAAATTTTGTCTCTAGTTAAGTGGGATTCCAAAAGCACACCAATTCGTTGGAGTCCATGTTAAAAAGCCCCCGTTTTCTGTGTCCTCTTTTTAAGAGTCACTTAACGTTGGCGTTAGGTGACTTTTCATTTAGCGTATAACTCTTTAAGTTTTTCTATCACAATGCTTCAAAACCTAGCAGTGATACCCATTTTCGGGTTCTTTTTTTGTTTGCACAAGGCTTGTGGGTTAATGGAGAAGTTTCAAGAGGAGCTGTGGGTTAACTTATATCAATTACATAAAATAATTCACTAATAATTGTGCCCCGTACAATGGAGGCATGGCTAGAAAATCAGAATTACCAAAGAGCTTCTATAAGGAAGACTTTATCTCTCTTTACAAGAAAGAGGTTTCTCCGCAGGTGAAATCTAGATTTCTTGGTTGTTCACATATCCAAAAAGGCCTGACTACTCAAGCTGTTGCTGACCTACTGCATGTGCAATACAGAACCGTAGCCTACTGGATCAAGCGATACAAAGAGTCAGGGGTAGATGGGCTTAGGGATCAAAAGGGGAGAGGCCTAAAGCCAAAACTTGATAAAAAAGATGAAAATATTTTATGTAATAAAGTCCTTGAACTTCAGAGAACAAGAAAAGGAGGGAGAGTACGAGGTGAAGATATCATCACGCTGCTTAAAGACGAATTTGATGTCGAATATAAGCTTTCTGGCGTTTATAACTTACTTCATCGAATTGGGTTAAGCTGGATATCAAGTCGTTCTCGACATCCAAGTCAGCTTCCTGAAGTTCAGGAGGCTTTTAAAAAACTTCGCGAATATCGTTGTAGATGCCATCAATGCGGATGTCTCCTTTGAAAGCATCGACGTCTGGTGGCAAGATGAAGCAAGGATAGGTCAACAAGGGAACATCACTAGGATGTGGGCTCCCACTGGATCAAGACCAAGAGCCATACGACAACAGCAGTTTGAATATGCTTACATCTATGGGGCGGTTTGTCCTCAGAATGATGATGCGTCTGCTATTGTAATGCCAGCTGCAAACAGTGAGGCAATGACAATCCATCTTAAAGAAATCTCGAAGCGAACAGCACCAGGACGACATGCGATTGTGATCATGGACCAGGCTGGCTGGCACACATCAAATAAACTGGGGCACTTTGGAAATGTTACTCCAATAATGCTCCCTCCATATTCACCTGAACTAAACCCAGTTGAGCAGGTGTGGCAATGGTTGAGAGATCGATCCTTGTCCAACCGATGTTTCAAGAATTATGAAGATATCGTTGATTCATGTTGTGATGCATGGAACGAATTCGTTGGTGAAGCAGATTGCATCCGAAGCCTCTGCTCCAGAGACTGGGCGATTTTATGAAATTATTTAATGGGATTGGTATTAAAGGAAATTCCTATCCCTTGGTGAATGTGAGCATGCCAGAAGACCCCGGTGCGGTAGTTTCGCATGCCGGGATTCCGTGAGTGGGACGTCGGGTAAGCGACGGTTCTACCTCGATTCCCTCAAGCAAAAAACCAAGGCTGTCCAGAGATTATTCAGAAAGGTCGTGACTCATACTGATCGTCACTGCCTCTTATTTTAAACAAACTTTGTCTTGCGGCATACTTAGACTCCAGGATTTCACTTGTTTGGCCATCTCTCTGACACGCTTTGGATACTTAGATGCAAGATCATTTGATTCTGAAGGGTCTTTCTCTATATCGTATAGCTCCGGCAGGCTACCATCTATTTCACACATGAGCTTCCACTTGCCTTCGCGCATGGCCAGATCCGGCAAATTATCAACTCCATAATAACTGTTTCGGCCCGGTGGGCGGCGGTAAAAAACGGGAGCCTGACGAGATTCCATAGTTCTTCCCAATAGTACACCAGGAAGAGATTCGCCATCGTAATCAGTATGGGAATCCGCACCAACGATATCAATAAGCGTCGGTACTAAATCCATAGCCGTAAATAAAGACTTTTTATTCCTCAAGCCTGCTGTATTTTTGTCTAACACACCGGGTCCCCAGGCGATTAATGAAGAACGAATGCCGCCTTCATACAACTGTGTTTTATGGCCTTTTAGTTCTCCTGCACGGCCAGCATTTGGCTCCGGGCCGTTATCTGAACAGATAAGAATCAATGTATTATCACGTAATTTTGAATCATTGCGGACATAATCAAAAAGCTTCGCAAACTGCTTGTCCATCTCTTCAAGTACAGCCAGATAAACTTCGCGTTTATGGGTTTTGCGCCAGGGGCGGTCCTTGATCTTGTTTTCATCGGCACTGAGTTTGGATTTTATTTTCAACAGTCTCTCATAGGATGGGAAAAATGGCCCGTGAACATCATCTGGCCAGACATTTATATAAAAAGGCTTGCCGTCGCTCTTGGCCTTATCCATAAAAGGGATCGCTGAGTCAATGAATCCACCGGTTATTTTCCAGCGCTCCATCCAGGTAACGGGCTCACCAAGAGTGTGTTCTTCCTTGGTCCAGATACGTCCAGGTTTACCGTCTTTATTGATCGTCAAAGGCAAGAGCTTCTCTCCAATTCCTTCAAAATTGGTCAGTGACTTATCGAAGCCGTACTCAGTTATCTCAGGAGCTTCACTGACATCGCGCTGACCGCCCATATGCCACTTGCCGAAGTGTCCCGTTGCGTAACCGGCATCCTTGAGTGTTCTTGCTAGCATTGGAGCTTTCGGATCAAGCCAGTTGGCCATGCCGCGTTCTTTGTTATTTTTTTTAAATGAAAGAAAAGAAGAAATTTTCCAACGCTGGGGGTAAGTGCCTGTCGAGATCGCTACTCTCGATGGTGAGCATATTGGGGAATTGACATAGAACTGTTCAAAAGCGATGCCCTCCTGGGCTAGTCTATCCACATTTGGCGTCGCCGCATCGGTATTGCCAAAGCATGAAAAATCGGCCCAACCCATATCATCGATAAAGACCAGGATGATATTCGGTTTTTTCCTCACTTCCAGCTTTGTTGTCGCATGGCCTTTCGCCATGACAACTGACAGCATGATAAGTATTATTTTCGTTATTTCTTTCATTCAGAACGATCCTTAATTGTTAAAATCTCTGAGTAAAAAACTAAAGCCGTACCTACAACACTAACTTTTTCCCTAATCATGATGAAAACTCATCTCCTCATTTCCCGCATCTAGTTTCTATACTATATACCAAAATAAGTATATTTCAATTGGTCGGTCATATTTTCTCAAAATGTCACTTTTGATTTTTTTTGGTGCCATATGGACTATCCCCTCTCGTTAAATCTACGATACGGTCAGCAGTAGCGAGAAGATACTTGGCGCTAAAAGGTTAACAACAAATGCAAGGTCTTGAGTCTATACGAGCAGTATGCCCAAGAGTTCGTGGTAAAGCAGCGCCTGAGGTGTCATTTGGATTGCAGTATTTTGTTGCCAAGACAGACAAGGCCTTCTCATGGGCTGGGAGCGGAGAGATGGGGTTCCTCAGAACGACAGCAAGGTTGTTAAACTCTATTTGAGGACCTAGATGGTTTGCTTCACTTATAAAAACTCAGGTTTTTAGGCTGACTCTGCTCTAAGAGCAGCCCATTGAGTCATCAGCACAAGATGTGCAGATGTGGATTAGACGAAGGATTTGCCGAGTCCGAGCTTGTTGCGTGAGGCTTGGTAGATATCGTTCATTTCTGGAACTTGCTTATCGAGTCTCTCCATGCGGTCTCCACTGGCAGGATGAGTGGACAGGTATGACTTGAGTTGGTTGCTTCCGTATTTATCGGCAAAGCGTTTCCAGACGCGTGGTGCTTCGGAGGGGTCGTAGCCAGAGGCGGCCATCAGTCGGATGCCCATTCGATCAGCTTCGTGTTCGTGTTTTCTTGAGAAGGGGAGGATGAGGCCAATAGAGACGCCGGCTCCCGTGGCGTACAGGATGGCTTTCTTCACGTCACTTTCAAAAGCCGATGAACGACTGAGGGCATAGGTCCCAATGGCGATGAGGGCCGATGCGCCAATCTGCTGGGAGACCCTCTCGTTACTGTGCTTGTTGATGATGTGGCCAAACTCGTGCCCGATAACCGTAGATGCACCGGCTTCATTTTTGCACATGGGTAAAATGCCCGAGTAGAGGGCCACTTTGCCACCGGGCATCGCGTAGGCGTTGACGGTTTTGGGGTCGTCGAAGAGCACCACTTCCCATTCGTAGTCACTGGTTCGGCCGGGGTAGAGACGTTCCGTGGCTTCGATGGCGCGTTTGGTGGCCCTTTTGACGGCTTGGTAGTCCGAGCCGGACTTGATCAGTTTGCCATTCTTCTTTTGTTCGTTGTAGGCATTTTTAGCTTGGTTCTTGAGGACGCTATCGGGGACTAGCTTTAGGGCTTTTCGCCCCTCGGCATTGCTCTGGGTGCAGCCGGCGGTGGCCAAGAGAAATTGTAGTCCGGCGATCTGAAGGAAATCTCGTCGGTCGATCGTGCTCAAGATGTCTTTCACGTTGCTAGGTTCTCCTGCTTTGCTTTTCAGCTAAGCGTTATATCGCGCAGATGCGGACTGAAAAGTTTTTTTGAGACCTTTTAGGCCTCAACGAACGTTGCAACTCATTGATCGCCCCAAACTCACGGCAACTTGCTCGTAGGAACCACACAGTATCGCCCCATGGGGTCGGCGAAAACAAAATGGGTCCTTGACCATCGCATCAAAATCGTTGACCTCTAAACGACCCTTTTGCCAGTCCCGCTAAATTGGGGACATCGTCTAGGGGCATGTTCTGCTTTCCCAAGGTATCTTTAAGCCTTTTCTCTCTATCGCTCAGGAGTTTTAAAAGTAAATGCCTATCCCTTGAGATGCTAGATGGATGCTGTGTTCATATGTGTTCCTGTTAAAGTATATTTATTGTAGATATGTGTAAGTGAATATCTATAGGCAAGAGTCCACTGAGGTGTCCTTCAGGCAATGGAGTGCAGCCGAGGGAGTGTCCTCTTGAATCAACTGTTTACTGGATAAAAGCATAGATATTTAAGTGGAACAGCGCAATGATCAGGCTAAAATTGTTCTAGAAGGTCGTCTCAAAAAGTGCATGATCCTCTAGGAAAACTATTGACTTTGATATATAATTGATATATTAATAACTTCGTACTGCAATACATTTTAATGAGTCCTTCATGAAGATAGACAAGCGCTTATGGAATAGTTTGAGTGTCATAGGCTTGATACTGCACCTGTGCTGTTGAAGTCATCACTCCGTTTTTCAGGCTGAAAAACGTGTGTACGAGCTTTGGCAATCTCAACGGTACCCAACTTGTCAGTCGAGACCAAAGCTAGAAAGAAGAACACTTGCTCTCACGACAAGGCTTAGGAGTGATGGTCCTACCCCATTGAAATACCTACATGGGTCTCAACGTTTTCGGCTACACCGGTGTCGAGCGCTTGCAACTCACCTAAAAAAACACTTTTAAAAGTAAAGTCCTATATCTACGCTGTAGAGAAAATTTCATGAAAAATAAATTGCGATATGTTCTGGCTTCGGCCTTTTTTTGCTTGGGGGCGGTAAATGCCTTTTCTACATTTGAAACCGATGATGCCTATAACCGTCGACTCATGGCCAACCAGGCATTTGTCAAAGCGGATCAAAGTAAAGATTACAAGATTTCGGAAGTCGACGGTAAAGGGTGGGAAGCCTATGGTCATCTGGATGCCGATAAAGACGATTTTGTTTCGATCGATGAATTTGTGGCCAGAGCCCAGTTGCCGTATCCGAAATGGAACGGGAAAGTGACCCGCAATATCGTTTGTAAACGGAGCGGGGATGAAGTCGTTCTCTTGGATGTATATGAACCGCGCAAAAAACTGCCGGGTAAAGCGCCGCTGCTCTATTACACCCATGGCGGAGGCTGGGTTGGTGGCAGCAAGGAGATCTCCGGTCATAACCATGAGGTTGCAAGTGAACTCTCTGATCAGGGCTTTGCCGTGGTGGGGGTGCATTACCGATTGGTGAAAAAGTGGAATAAAGAAGATCCGGTATTGATGCGCGACTGTGCAGTGGATTGCCGCGACGGTCTCCGTTTCCTCAAAAAACACGAGGATGAGCTGAATCTGGATATGGATCGGGTTGTGGTCTTCGGTTCATCGGCAGGGGGGCACCTGACCCAGCTGCTCACATTTTCCGGTGCCGATGACTTTGCAGGGGATCCGGCGCTAGCGCCATACAAGGTCAATGTGGCTGGCGGAATATCCTGGTTCGGTCCTTCGGATTTTCGCGACAACAACCTTTTTCAATGGAGGGGTCCGGGTAGAAAGTTCGAAGGCGATCACTGGGCGCGGAACATCAATAAATCGAAACGCTTTGATTATAAAAACGAGAATGCTGTCGTGCGCAAGCACACGGAAGAGCTCAGTCCTGTGGTGTGGTTGAAAAGAGACAGCGCTCCGCTATTGCACATTCATGGGGACCAGGACGTGGTGATTGCTCCGCCACATGCGGCACACCTCAGAAAGCATGCGCAATCCATCGGTGCTGACGTGACCGTACAGATGGTCAGAGGGGCGCCTCACGGCTGGTGGACACCGGGGATTGAACCGACCAAGGATGAGATCGTTCGGATGTCCGTCGATTTCGCGGTTGATTGTGTGCAATCGAAACAGTGATCCGTCTGTAGGACGAACATGAACGCTAGGCGTAAGGCTGCTATAAACGGTCACAAGGGGAATTTTCTCGTGTGGCCTTTTGAAGGCCAATTTCTATCACTTGATCAAAAGAGCTCCACAAATGGTGCAGCCCTTTAAGTGCCTCAGCTTAGGGGGTCACTATCGATCCACTCCCATTGGGCTGAGTGAAGCTTTCTACGAGAACAAATGAAAAGGGTAAATCATCCCTGTCGAGGGAACGTCTCTCCCTTGTTAGAGCCCTTATCTCCAACTGGCGATCTCACATTCTTCCAGAGACCAAGAGTTTTACAGATTAAAAGTATACGCTAGTCATGAGTCCAGGTATGAACTGGTTGGGTAGTTGTACACACTTTTTACAGAAGAGCCAAAATTTGACTATTTATTATGGCATATATGTTAGCGCTAAACTAAGGCTAACAAAATGTGAAATCTATAAAAGAAGATCAGGTTTAGCGGGTGGTCTAACTAAAAATGATATAAGAAAAAATCAAAAGAATGAACAATCAAAAAAATAACGGATCTTCTACAAAAAGTGTGCATGCACATGATTTGCACAACCTCTTGAAAGAGTATCACCCCAACGCAACGATTGTCTTTGACCATTTTCATGTCAGAAAACTATTCAACGAAAAGCTATCAGCATTCAGGCGAGATCTTTATCACGCACTTCCCGACAATGAACAGAAGAAGGTTTTGAAAGGTTCACGCTGGTTGTTATTGAAGAATTCAGAAAACCTAGATGAGAGTAAGAGCGAAAATGACAGACTGCAAAAGGCCTTAGATTTGAAAGAACCGTTATCCATGGTCTATTACATGAAAGAAGACCTGAGGCAAGTTTGGTATCAGGAATCGAAGGAGAAGGCTGAATTAAAGCTCAAAGAGTGGGCTAACAAAGCAGCTTCATCAGGCATCAACATACTCAAGAAATTTTCGCATCGTCTACTTGGTTGTAGAACGGCGATCTTAGCCTACTACGATAACCGTCTTTCAGCGGGACCAGTCGAAGCATTCAATAAAAAAATTAAGACAATACAAAGACAGGCGTACAGATACAGAGACCAAGAGTTTTACAGATTAAAAGTATACGCTAGTCATGAGTCCAGGTACGAACTAGTTGGGTAGTTGTGCACACTTTTTGTAGAAGAGCCCAAATACCTATCCCTTTATACCTAACCCTTCCAAAAGCAATGCGCTACCCAAAAAAATTTTTAATAAAACTAGCCTTACTCTGTCTTCTACTTAGCTCAAGCCTACTTTATAGTGAACCTGGTCCTTATAACGATACATTTGACCTAGCTCAAGATTATTACCCGAGCAATATGACTCAAACATTTACCGTAGATTTCGATTGTCGGTTAAATAATATAGAGCTTTTCATGCAAATGAGATACTACGTCAATAGCTTAAAAGTTAATATCTTAAATAATGATGAAAGTCTGGTAGGATCTGCAACGATTAGTGGAAATGAAATGAGTTCTGTTTTGGACTGGAGTACCTTTACCTTTCAAAATGACATCAAACTTTTCTCTGGAAATGTCTACAAAATGACTTTTGAGGAATCCAATGTCTACGGTGGAACTGATGGATATTTAGAGTTTGGGGTCTCACTAAGTGATGCGTACCCAGATGGCAAATTCATCTATCCTTATGGAACGAATACTTATGACATCATGTTTAAAACTGACGTTACAGATATCAATGACTTACCAAATTTTTTACCTCAAACCATCACATTTAACTCACTGCCAACTCAGACATTTGGAGACTCAGCCTTTCACCTCACAGCTACAGCATCATCTCAGCTACCTATAACTTATACTAGTTCCGACTCTTCAGTTGCATCCATCTCTGGTAGTCTAGTTTCCATTCATGATGTCGGCAGTACAACGATCACAGCATCTCAAAATGGAGACTCCAACTATATGGATGCAGAAAATGTAAGCCAAACCTTATCTATTTCTCAAGCTTCTCAGACAATCTCTTTTGGACCACTATCTGCAGTGGAAGTTGACTCTCCAAGTTTCGACTTATCTGCTACAGCAACATCTGCCTTACCAGTTAATTTTAGTTCAAGTGATACGTCTGTAGCGACGGTTTCTGGTACAACAGTCACTATTATCGGAGCAGGATCGACGACCATCATTGCTTCTCAAGTCGGAAACTCTCAATACCTCCAGGCACCCAACGTAAATCAAACTCTAGCCATTTCTAAAAAAACTCAGTCTATTCTTTCAGATGGAAATGTGGGAGCGAAAGCAGTTAAGCTAGGGAATCTATTTTCCATCGTTCGCCATACCACTTCTGGCTTAACACCGACGTGCATATCAAGTAATTCTTCAGTTGCAACAGTGCAGCATTTACATACCAACACTTACTTGGTTTCATTAACTGGTATTGGCACAACTGTCATCACAACTTCCCAGTCAGGAAATGACACTTATCTTCCTGCTCAAGATATCCTTTTAACTCTAACAGTTACTGCCAAAGACATTCCAGATGTGATTTTCTCAAATCCAGCACCCATCAATTACGGTACAGCTTTAAATTCTAATCAATTAAATGCCAGTTGCTCTATTCCTGGAACGATCACGTATAACCATGCGACTGGAGATATCCTAGAGTCTGGAATAAATCTTATTACAGCAACCTTTTTTCCAGCAGATTCAGCCACATATTCAAGTAATACAAGCCACATTTATCTAAATGTACAAAGAGCTCCATTAACCGTAACAGCAAGAGCTAGTACTAAAAAATTTGGAGAACCTAACCCAAGCCTAGCATATACCATTTCAGGGTTTGTTAATGGTGATTCTGAATCTGATTTAGATTCCCCCATTACCATTAGCACAAATGCTTTAACATCTAGTGACGTCGGTCTCTATAAGATCACTCCAGCTTCTCAATTAAACAACAACCTTCAATTTGATAACAACTATAGTCTTAGTTTTATTGAAGCTCCTTTTACGATTTCAAAGGCAGAATCAAGCATCTCCTCTTTAGGCAACTACAGCCTAAAAATTGGCGAAACACTTGATTTGTCTACTATTTTTCAAAGCACTGCAAATATACATCTGACATTTTCTGTAGAAGCCCCTAGCCTTGGTGCTGTTTCTGACACTATCTTAACAGCTATTTCAGAAGGAGTCATCAATATTACAGCCAGTTCAAAAGGCAATCACAACTACGAAGCTCCAAATGATTTCACTCAAAGCATTCTTATTGAAAAGAAAGATAACCATATTACAAATAATCTGCCGAACTTCATTTCATACGGAATGGTCCAAGCTGCTTCTAACTTTGCTCCTTCTAGCACATCAGGAGATATTGTCATCATTTCCAGTTCGAATACTTCAGTTATCGACAATGACCTTACCGTTATAGGATCTGGTGTAGCCACTCTAACTTATAGTTCCATCGAAACAAATGAATTTATGGCGACTATCTCTACTCATACTATCACGATATCCAATACAGTCCCTATAGTCTCACTTAGTTCAATCCCTACTCAAGCAAAAGTAGGAGAAACAACACATTTTTCAGGAACCATATCAGATTCTGATTTTAGCTATATTTCTTGGCTTGCCTATTCTAGTTCAGATAATTCTCTAATTGCCTCAGGAAATGGCAAGATCATCGACTTTACTACAGTTTTCAACTCTGGTGATTCTGAAGGAGTCTATATTATCGCTAACGATGGAGACAAGATAACAACCTCAACTATCTCAGAAATAGATATTTCTGCTAGCTCTTCAGTTTCAGGCAATGGTGATGTGTTTTCTGGCGTTGACTCATCTGTTTCAACTTTAGATAACAGCATTAGTGAAAGACAAGGTTCAATCATCTTAGATAATCTTGCAATGAATACTTCTGGTATTGATTTTAGCGATTCACTCAAAGCTTTTACTGCAACACTAAGCTCAAACACATCAAAAACTTTTACTAGCGGTAACATGAAAGTTTTAGCTTTCAACTCAACTATTGATGATCAAGCAGTCATCGGGTCTATTAATATACATATTCCAGCTGGAAATACCATTGCAATTGCAGCGAACATAGATCGTCAAGAATTTGAAAACCTACCAGAAACTGCTATTTACACTTTTACTATAGATTTATTTGACAGCGAGGGGAATGAAATTACGGAAGGATTTAGCCTGACCAATATTATCAAAGGAATCGTTTCCGACCCAACAATCGATTATAAAATTTACACTGCTGATTTTAATGGAAATTTCAATGACACAGGCTTCATAACTACTATTGTAAATGACACCGACTTGCATGTTACCATGACGCACTTTTCAACTTTCTCTGTCATAGAAGAAACACCTCAAGTGAACACTAATTCATCAAATAGTGGTGGAGGTGGGTGTCTACTCAAATAAGTACTAACTTTGCGACGACCTTCACAACCAG
>JACLAC010016206.1_pt1 | contig 11449 bp, 10 predicted proteins | sample 8027881 | NCBI WGS metagenome assembly JACLAC01 (sample SAMN15725517, study PRJNA655200) | protist metagenome | isolation source: fluorescence activated cell sorting (FACS) single amplified genomes of... | place: Spain: Blaines Bay Microbial Observatory, Mediterranean Sea | collected 2016-01-19 | reverse complement strand
ACCTAGCCGCTCTAAGTGCGCCATCCATCTCGCCTCTAACGCTTCAGCTTTGCGGACGTCCAAGACGCAAGTGTTTTCTCCGCCTCCGACCACGCGTATCATGACGTCGTCCGCGACAGCGCGGTACAATGCCGCGATTGGGGAGGCCATCCCCTCATCTCTCTCTCTCTCTTCTCTCCGAGACTCTCTCTCTTTCTTCTTTGAATAAGCGTTTCTAAAATAAAACGTATTATTGCCTCACATTTTTAACGACATGATTTTGAGCTCAGACTGTTCGAGCAGCTCAAGATTTATTTCTCGCGTTTAAATGCAACGACCGTTATGGCCCAAAATGCTTGTTTGTTACCTATTGTCGGGGAGCGATGAATTACATTTGCGCTATTGTTTTTACGACTATTTTATTAAGAAAAGAAAAAAAACATTGATTCATTCTTTCAAGGACACAGGTTTAAAGAGTCAAAATTCATTACTTCTCTCCCTCTCTCGACCAGCAGAATGAAACTAGAGGCAGCTAATCTCGAGAGCGATAATAGGTTGGGTTGCTTGCGCCTACATGCCTGTACGGGGGCACTGGCAACTTACAGGCAAGTGGTCTGGAAGATCTTGGAGGTAACAACATAGGGGTCCATGTTGGACGAGGGGCGACGATCCTCAAAGTATCCGCAGCCATTTTGCTTGGTGTCGTTACCGACGCGAACGGAGGCACCGCGGTCAGCAACGCCCCACTTAAAGGTCTCGATGGAAGCGGTCTCGTGAGCGCCGGTAAGGCGAGCCTCGTTACCCTCGCCGTATACAGCGATGTGCTCCTCGTGTTTGTCGGCAAGCTTCAAGATAGCAGGGATGATCGCTTTATCAAGGCCACCCTTTGCGCGCATGGCCTTGGTGGAGTAGTTGGTGTGGCAGCCACTGCCGTTCCAGTCACCGGGGATCGGCTTAGGCTCGAGTGAAACAACGATGCCGTGCTTCTCAGTTACACGGTTGAGCAAATAGCGGCTCATCCACAGGTGGTCACCGGACTCGATGCCAGTGCAGGGACCGACCTGGTACTCCCATTGGCCGGGGAGTACCTCTGCGTTGATGCCAGAGATCTTGATGCCAGCGTAGATGCATGCAAGCATGTGCTCCTCGACGATTTCTCGGCCAAAGACTACGTCAGCGCCAGCAGCACAGTAGTAGGGGCCCTGGGGTCCGGGGAAGCCGAGCTGAACAGTGGGGCCGCCAAATGCGCGGGCCGTGCTCTCGGGCCAGCCAAGGGGGCGGCCATTCTGGAACAGGGTGTACTCCTGCTCGATGCCGAACCACGGCTCCTCCTCGGGAGCAGCGTCGAAGAGCTTCTTGGCCGGGGTACGGGTGTTGGTGGGGATGGGCTCGCCCTGGGGGGTGAAGCACGCGCAGAGCACAATGATGTGGGGCGCCTTGCGGAACGGGTCAGGGAAGACAGCAGCAGGCTCGATGATCACCTCGGAATCCTCGCCGGGGGCCTGGCCGGTACTGGAACCGTCAAAGTTCCAGGACGGGAGCTCATCGAGCTTCATCTTGTCCTTGCCGTGGAAGACGCGGGCCTTGCATCGTAAGCCCTGGTTGGCGTCGATCCACACGTATTCTGCGATGACAGTCATCTTTTCTTTTCTTTTCTTTTCTTGCTTGTCTTGTCTTGTTTCAATTGGTTGCTTGAGCTAATTGCTTATTGGGAGTCTGCCCTCCGTCAACTCGATCTTGCACTGTCTGTTCACGACGGACCCACTTTTTTTTTCTTTTTTTCCTTTTTCACAGGTTCCTGCTTGAGTCCAAGGCGGTCCGACGGAAACCGTGGCACCGAGATCTGATCCAATTTATATCAGATGCACCACCCCTCGCCTCCTCTCACAGTGGCGGATCGGCTTTGGTCGGGCCCAAGCGCCGAGGGGCCCTCAAAGACTCGCGGCGCGCATCGTGAGAAATGCGCGTGCAGGGCCGCGGATTTTTAACTCACTTTTGTATAGTGTAAAACGGATGTACAGCCGAGTGGCCCTGCCGGTGCCCCTAATGCGCCTCCCCACTCAAACGTGCCCGGTGTCAGTATTTATCGACTTGCTGTTCCCGAAGCTGCACAAATCTGTCAAATACTTGTATAGATGGAATCCGTAAAACCAGCCTCCCCCCCATCGAAACCAGTCAAGCGCTACTGCCGGGCTTAGCAAAGAGCACCCAGTTGAGGCCCTGATCAAGTGGCTGAAACTCGTGTCCGCCGCTGGCCCGAAAGCTCTACGGCCATAAAAAGCAAGAATGAACCACGTGGCGGTGGGATAGCCCTATCTGAACTCTAGGTAAGATAGAAGGATGGCAAAGGAGATGGCACGCTAATACGTTTTCCATAAAGGAATGTCCACCGAGTGACCGAGGCACATAGTGGCGGGCAACTGGTGGCACGATTTCCATCGATAGAATACGCTGTGACTGGAGCATCATTGCTATACGGGGGGTCCCCCAGTTTTCAGCTCTCTCACTTCAACTTGACTTCCAGTCACTTGTTTCTATGTTTTGTGAGCCGCCTCTTGCCCGACCTTTCCGAGGCTATTAGTCTTACATAGAATGCAGTATAGTGCCAGTATACACCGTTTGTGCCCACCTCACGTAGTGAGTCACAATTTTCGCGTGGAAAATCGCACCGTTGGCACTGAGGGACTGGCATCATGGCATGACGCTAACACGCGTCGTAGACTCGTAGTAAAGTGCTCGGAGGTAGTTTGCCATAATTAAGACCTTTTCAATCTCAGGCTCTCACTCAGTAGGTTTTTCTGCGTGACTGTGATGGACAGACAATGTGTGCACTGAATTTCATACAGTTGTCGAGCCAACCGCAAAATACGCGGGAAGCCACCAACTTTGATATGTACTTTACCTTACAAGGCAGTGCCGTCCAAATCAAGGCACACTTTGCTGGCATACCCACTCACGGGAATGAGAATCAAGCACAAAATTTTCCGTTACAGAAATGAACGAACCTTTTGATTCTTTTTCTTTCCTTTGGGGGTTAGGTTTGGTTAGGTTGCGGTTGTCCTTTGGATTTTTTTTGTTGATTGCCAAAGGTTCCCAGGTTTTGCCGATGGACGGTTGTTGGTATGTCTGTTGCACCCCCCACGCTCTCTTCTCCCTGTCCCCCAGGAGACAGAGGAAGAGGAGCTTTGAGTCAATGTCCGAAAGACCGTCAATGTCACCGTCATGCTGTCCAAGTGGTGGGTGGACACACATTTTGTGCGACTCCCCAAAAGACCCCGTTTTGTGTGGAAAGTTTTGGATTGACTTGAAGGGCTGGTGGTGGCAGACGACAAGTACGAGTGAGTCGTGAAGTTTCTCGTTTTGTGTTCAGGCAATCGTGCTCAGATTCGTGCTGCAACTGCGTCACGCTCTCGAGGAGGCCAGGCCGCCAGGGTCCTTATTGCCTCCCTCCCTCAAAAAGTGAGGGACCTCTCAAAAAGACCGGATGTGGGTTCGGTGCACATATTCCTGGCTTTTTAAAGATTTGAACACATGCAGGCGTCAAGCACTCTTGTCATGCCATGCTGCACGAATCCTTCAATCTTGCTCCCACTTCCCATAGAAACGTGAAGGTAAAGCCCGAAGGTGTCATTATGATACAGGACCGGAATGTTTGGGTTTTCCCCAAGTGCTGGCATTTTTCACTTTTTGTTCAAAACTTGAAGAACCAAAAAAACGAAAAAGGTAAAAAATGGGAACAGGTCGAGTTCGGCTGGAAGAAGCAAACCCAAAACCTTCAACGCTTAAAGCCTTAAGCACATTAAATACTGAAGCCTATCACTAGCAAGATGTCCGGACTCAACGCTAGCAGCACCAATGAGGAAATCATTGACGTCATCAAAACAATGATTGGCCTTGGTGATGACGACGAACTTATCCCCGACGATGTTCCCTCTTTTGTCCAACAGGGAACCAACGCGGACAACACCTGGATGCTTATTGCTGGCTTCCTCGTATTCTTCATGCACGCAGGTTTCACCATGCTCGAAGCGGGCAGTGTGCGCCACAAGAACGCCGTCAACATCCTCTTCAAAAATGTTGGCACCATCTCTATCGGCGCCCTATGCTACTACCTTGTTGGTTGGGGCATCGCTTACGGTAGCGATAACGCTGTAGAAGGCGGATCCTTCCCTTTCATCGGATCGGGCCAATATGCGCTCGACGGTGTCGAGACCTCAGGCAAGGCAGGCTTCTTCTTCCAGATGATGTTCGCAGCTACTGCTGCTACCATTGTCTCTGGAGCTGTTGCAGGACGCATCAACCTCGTGGCTTACTTTCTAATCGCTGTATATTTGACCTCTTTCGTGTACCCTGTTGTAAGCCACTGGGTTTGGGCCACAAACGCTTGGCTCAATGCATTCTACAAAGCGGATGAAGATCAACTTTTCGAGGATTCACGCCTGTTCTGTGGCGCTATTGACTTTGCTGGCTCTGGTGTCGTACACATGACCGGTGGTGTTGCCGCTATGGTATTTGCTGCTGTTCTTGGCCCCCGCCTTGGTCGCTTTGACTCTGATGGAGCTGCAGTCGCAATCCCCCCCCCACAACATCGCTATGCAAGCTCTTGGCGTATTCATCCTTTGGTTCGGATGGTACGGCTTTAACTGCGGCTCCACCCTGGTTATGGATGGTGATGTCGCAGGAAAAGTTGCTGTGACCACCACTCTTTCACCTGCTGCTGCTGTTGTTACCGCTATCATCTACTGCAAGCTTGTTGAGAAGAGCTGGAACATCGGCACTGTTCTCAACGCTGCTCTTGGTGGCCTCGTTTCTATCACTTCTGGTGCTGCCTCTACCGATGCGTGGATGGCCGTTGTCATTGGCGCTATCGGCGCATTTGTGTACATTGGCTCCTCAAAGCTCATGCTGAAACTCAAGATTGATGACCCGGTTGACGCTGTTGCTGTACACGGCTTCTGTGGTGCATGGGGTGTTCTTGCTTCGGGCATCTTCTTCGATCTTGCTGCTGTAAGTGTTGGCTACAGCAACTACCCTGACTCAGGCGAAGGCCCATGCTCGCAGGGAGAGCAGTTTGCTACTCAAGTCGTTCTCGTTCTTGTTATCATCGCTTGGGTCGCTGTTACCTGCGTTCCCGTCGCAATTGGAATGAAAGTTGCTGGTCTTCTTCGTGTGTCTGCTGAGGATGAGGAAGCTGGACTTGACCTATCTGAGCACGGCGGCTCCAAGATCCTCTCTACTAGCGTTACCCCCGCTGATGTATAAGCATCACCAGTGTACACGCTACTAAATATAAACTAAAAGCATTTTGCTCTCTGTGTCCTTAGGTTATTGATTAAAGCGTACGTGTAGTACATGTATCACAGTCCAAGTGAGACGTTTTGTGCCGATAAAGACGGCCAGCTTTCCTGGACAAGGCCGAAAAATGCACATGACTTCCAAGGGCATCGAACTGGTAGGGAGGACAAGCAGGTGCAGCTCAGCGTCAACCTCTCCCACCCTAAGCGCGCCATTCCATCTTCCACTCCAGTTACTTAAAGTTGAAACCCTAGAGCGAAGCAGCTCGAATAATCCTGGCAGCGGCTGCTTGTGCGAGCGGAAAGTTAAACCGGCAGCGAGCATACGGCGTAGCTCCAAAGGGTTATCGTAGACATCCTTGTCCGTCATCAACGCCGTCTCATAGTTGCCTATATCCGAAAGGCATTAGCCCTTGATGCGACCTCTAAATTGCAAAGCCATCAAGAAAAGGCGGCACTGCTGCAGCGATGCAAACGAAGAGGACAGAATATCATCGTTGCTCGAGACGAATTCTGGGTCGCCCGGTGAACGCGATGCGATATTTCATTCGACAGGCAAATTGCTTTGGAGGAAGAATTAAAAGGGTTGATCATATACGTAATCTTCACGACCCTGGGCCTCGACCATGCGCTCCGCAGATTCTTGTTTGCGCTTTGTGTTATACGAACGAATCTCTCCGGTCTCTAAGAGCATGTTGAGGACTTCATAGTACGAGTTGCCGTCCACAGCGGTGTGGCTCATGCTCAATATCAGGGCAAAACGGGTCGCGTCCCCTTGATCAGACACAAGGGTTATTCGAGTAATCAGCGACGGCGCGGCCGCAGAGCTGGTAAAATGGAGAGGTGTAAGCAAACAGCGGCAGCTGAGACGCTGGGGCAGAGGAGCCCAATATAGCTTTGCTTAGCGCGTCATAGTCCATGTTTGGCGATATTTGCGGAAAGTCGTCCGGGTTGACGCGCACCAGCTCGTCCATCACATCGTCCGACACCGTTTCCCCTGCAGCCGGCGAGAGGAGTTGCAACAGCTTTTCGCCAGGCTTTCTCACAATCCGACCGGCAACCCATGTGTTGGCTGCGATCACTTTAGTCAGTCGCTCACGCACGGCCGCCTGTGCAGCTTGGATCGAGCCACCTTGGAAAAAGCTAACCGTCGTGACCGATGGCATCCCGACGCCAGTTCTCGAAGACTCGAGAGCGGCAACAACGGCTCCGCATGCGTCCAATAGCCAACGCGACCAAACACACTACATGCCGTCGTAGAAGCGCGCCGACACCACACCCGGTAGGCCACCGCCACTGTTCCGGTAAGGCCAACCGTCGCGCCCAAAGCACGCATAATCCCAAGTGTAACTTTCTCCCCAAACCTAGTGGGAAAGGATGAATCAGCAGTTGCAAACCTTGAGAGTCAGCGGTTGAGCTGACGAGTATGCGAAACACTTAGAGCTATGTGCACCCCATGTGGCTACAGGCAGTGGGCGCCTCGGAGTCGTTTTGAATTGAGCTGTACGCAACTTGATTGAACGCACCGTGAACGCATATTACCATACACGCGCCGGCGGGATCGAAAAATCAAACTTAGAAGGAGGCATCCGAGTCGTAGCATGATGATCAGTTTCAAACTTCGCACAGCAGTAATAGCACTCCAGCATCATCAGAGTATGAATGAAGACACAAATTTATACGTAGGTTTTAAGCTTAATTGAAGGAAACACACAAGTTTACATGTCAAAGTCATTGTAAGCCTTCGCACCGTCGTGCTCTGAGGCATCAATTCCGCTCTCCTCGTCCTCTGCTGAAACGCGAAGCACACCAGCAACCTTGAGGCCAATAACAAACGGAAGAGTTGTAACGGTTACCCAACCAATGACAAATACAATCATGATGAGTTGGGTCTCCATGATGACACCAGTGGTACCACCGATGTTAAATATGCCTGCAGCGATGGTACCCCATGCGCCAGCAAAACCGTGCACAGCAATAGCATCAACAGGGTCATCGATCTTGATCAGCTTGAGCAGCTTTGAGGAGCCGTAATACACAAGGAAGCCGATGGCGCCAATGGCGATGGCGCTGTTGTCAGATACGTTGCCACAAGGAGCAGTGATAGACACGAGGCCAGCTAGAGCACCGTTCATGATAGAACCTATGTCCCAACTCTTGGTGAAGAGCTTGGTTACAATGATGCCAGTCACTACAGAAGCAGCAGGAGCGAGGGTTGTAGTAACAGCGACGCCTCCAGCGGTGACACCATCCATTACTAGGGTGGAGCCACAGTTGAAGCCGTACCAACCAAACCAAAGGATGAACGTTCCAAGAGCCTGCATACCAACGTTGTGGGGAGCGTATTTGGCAGCGCCGCCTTCAGCAAAGCGTCCAAGGCGGGGGCCAAGAACCAAAGCACACCAGAATGCAGCAACACCACCGGTCATGTGAACAATACTCGAGCCAGCAAAGTCCTTGACACCGGTACCACCATCAGCCTCCTTGTAGTAAAAACAATATGGGGAATCGACCTCAGCTGCAACACATCCAGAATTAAATGCCGAAAGCCAGCCGCCAGTAGCCCAGCCAACATGTGCAACAACGGGGTATACGAAAGCAGTTAGCCAAGTGGCGATTGCAAAGTAGCCAGCAAGGGAGATGCGGCCGGCAACAGCTCCGGACACAATGGTAGCAGCGGTGGCGCAAAACATCATTTGAAAGAAGATGAGAGCGTACGCGCTGATCCCCTGGTCAGCAAATGCGTAGGATCCAGTGCCAATGAACTTCATCATGGTGAATCCCTCCGTCGGTTCTGAGTCGTCGTTACCAGTTCCGTACGCAAAGGACCAGCCAAAGAAGAACCACGCGAGAGCGCCGATCGAGATGGTGCCCATGTTCTTGAAGAGAATGTTGACCGCGCTGGTGTGCCTAACACTTCCAGCCTCGAGCATGGTGAAGCCCGCATGCATGAAAAACACGAGGGCGCCGGCGATCAGCATCCATGTGTTGTCAGCGCTGCCAGCTTTGAGGCGTTGGCTTAGTTCGCCATCTTCAGCGCCGCCGACGATATTGTCCAGCGCCTTGACAATGTCTTCCACGGTACTCATTTTTTGGAAAGGGTTAGTGTGATATTGTAGCTCGGCAACAACTAACTCGCGCAAGTTGGGCGGCGTTTGGGTATTATAACTCCAATTTGCATCTTTTTTCCATTTTCCTCTTTCTTTCAATAACTCCAAAACTCAATGTGCAAAGAAAAAGCCAGGAACCAGGTTTCAAAGTACAAAAACGTTTCGTATTACCGGACTCGACGGCTGCGTTGGGCTCTCAGGTTCCGTTGAAACGTCCTGGGACTGACAGGCTGGGAGCTCCTAGCGGGAGCCTCTCCTAAAATCGCGACACGAGAGTATCCTCGCGCACCTATTTGCCGACTCTAACCTTTAAGTTTGCCTGCCACGCGCACGTGACCGGGTTTGTGCCATAGAAGGAAGGAAGAAAGACGAAAGAAGGAGACATTTTTAAAGGCTTGAAGCAAGCTAGACAAAACAACAAAAAGAAAAGAGCAAAAATAATAGTAAGGATGCTTGTCACTCGTTGGCTTTGTTTCTCTCTTACTTTGCTTGCATTTTTGCGGACCATCACCCATCACCAGGTGCGGAGACATCCGTCCGAGACATATATAACAGTGTGTCATTGACTTCCATTTCGGACCAGATATATTCTCTTTTCTTTCTTTTTTTCCAACCAAAACGATTGCCATAGAACTTTTAAGTAGAGTGTGCGGTTTACATATTCTCCGTAGGGAAGGGTGGCCCCGATACCCCCCCTATCCGCCGGGCTTTCTTCTCTTTCCCTTGTCTGCTCAGTTCTCCTCCAAACGTTGAACGTTTAACGGTGTCATCTCACTCATCAGTGTCGAACCAACCTGCCAGTGGCACTGCCAGTGTTCCGCGACAATTTTTCTACTTGTGCGCGTCGTCTGCCGGGAACTACACACTTAGTTGGCTTTTCCCTTGAGTGATGCCGCCCCCACCGCGCCTGCCAACCACACCAAGTACACACGCACGGGGGACATGCAAGTAACGTGATGATACAAGCCTCTCTCCGTGGTTGCTTGTCAGTGTGTCCAAGTTGGGGAAGCCCCCGGAGGACGCAGGTCACGCAGCGCACTGCACACCCGTTATGACAGACACGAGTGCGGCGGCTCCCCAGTCCGTGCCTCCGCCGAGTCAAGCAAGCAAGTCTCATGAACAGTACGAACTTGACTCGCACTCGCAGTCAGTGACACAGAATAGGAGTGGTTCCCCCGCACGAAGCACTGTACCAAGGTCCCTCTTCAAGCCGATCGTGTTTGATGCTTGATCAGTCCATATCAATATTAGGTTCTTAGATTACAGTCTCGAGAAACCAAAACACAAAAAGTTCAAAAACACAAAACTCAAATTGGCAAAAACGCCAGAAAGCGGCGGGACGGCAATCACCAAGTGTAATTCCCGCCGTGCCACACATCGATTGAAAGTACACCTTTTGCATTTCGTTCGTTCGTTCCAGGACAGGTTCCAGGACGGTGGTCACTTTGCTTTGCTTGCCTTGGTGCATAATACTCGAGGTGGTCCTGCGTTGGTTGCCCTCTCGCACTTGAACAACTTGAAGTAGATAGGCTGCCGCATCGATAGATAGGATTGACGAGCTGCACTATAATAGGATGTCAGCCGTAATTGCAGAGTACTTGTGGGTAGACGCTAGTGGTGACGTGCGCAGCAAATCGCGTGTGCTTCCTCTCCCCAAGGGTAAGAAGTCCCTAGGCATAAACGACCTTCCCGACTGGAACTTTGATGGTTCTTCCACGGGACAAGCCGCTGGGCACGATTCTGAGGTGATCATCAAGCCCGCTGCTATTTACCCCGATCCATTTCGCGGCGCACCGCACCTCCTTGTTCTCACTGATACGTACGATCCCAAGGGCAAACCGCTCGAAACCAACAACCGTGTCTACGCCAAGAGGCAGTTTGACCAGGCGAAGAAAGAGGAACCGTGGTTCGGTATTGAGCAAGAGTACACGCTCTTCAAGAACGGCCGCCCCCTTGGCTGGCCCTCGAGCAAGATGAAAGCCTTTGCAAACGGATCCCCCACCGCAAATTTGGGATTCCCTGGACCCCAGGGCCCCTACTACTGCGCAGCCGGCGCTGACGTCACCTTTGGCCGTGACATCATCGAGGAGCACTTGCAAATGTGCATTGCTGCCGGTCTCCAGATATCTGGAATCAACGCCGAAGTTCTTCCAGGCCAATGGGAATACCAGGTCGGCCCCTGCACTGGCATTGATGCTGGCGATCAACTCTGGACTAGCCGCTACTTACTGGCTCGTGTCTGCGAAAAGCACGGCGTTGTCGCATCGTTCCTCCCGAAACCCATACCGGGCGACTGGAACGGCAGTGGTTGCCACACCAACTACTCGACAAAGGCCATGCGCCAGTCCAAGGGCTTCAAGAAGGCCATTCTTCCTGCTATTGAGCAGCTAGAAAAGCGCCATGATGAGCACATTCGCCTGTACGGCGAGGGTAATGAGGCGCGCCTGACCGGCGCTCACGAGACCGCAAGCATTGACACCTTCAAGTGGGGCGTCGCCGACCGCGGCGCTTCTATTCGTGTAGGAAATGAAACAGCGCAAGCGGGCAAAGGGTACCTCGAAGATCGCCGCCCTGCATCCAACATGTGCCCCTACATCGTCACAGGGATGCTTTTTGAGACCACTGTCGTCAAGGCTGGCAAGAAATCATCAGGTATGTTTGGGCTTCGTTTTTCCAAGTCGAGAAAGGCGAGTACAGGACCGGTAGGCCCAAGATCCTCCCTTCGTCGTATGGTAGGCAGTGACAAATAGACGCCAGGGGCGCGGAATATATCTGCGTCTCGGCCCGAATAGTAGCTTCTAGTCTTGTTGCCTCTATTTAAGTGACGATATAAAGAGTACCTATCGACAAATTATGTTACTGTGTTGCAAAATTCCTAATTCTTCCTCCTCGGGGCTTTTTAAAACTCCACATTAAAGTACATCATCCTGTCGTCCGATTCCTGCTTTCCCGAAGAAAATCCTTCATTTCACAAAATAAATAATAAAAACAAGGTCAGAAAAAGTACGAGAGAAGGTCGTGGTACCAGTACCGTATCAACCATCTCCCTCGCAGTGACCCCACACT
>JACLAC010015847.1_pt1 | contig 11449 bp, 5 predicted proteins | sample 8027881 | NCBI WGS metagenome assembly JACLAC01 (sample SAMN15725517, study PRJNA655200) | protist metagenome | isolation source: fluorescence activated cell sorting (FACS) single amplified genomes of... | place: Spain: Blaines Bay Microbial Observatory, Mediterranean Sea | collected 2016-01-19 | reverse complement strand
TCGCTGGCGATGGCGGCGGTTGATAGCGCATTCGCGTTCGCGTTTGCAGCAGATTCCAAGCTGATATTGGTCTCGACATGAGGGGTCGTGTCGGTTGGATCCTCGCCGAGTAAGAATTCGTCCTGGTCGCATATCTTGCTTCCCCGGTTGTACACTTTGTCTGCCGATATCTTCATAAGTCGCATGTTCTCCTGGGAACGATTGTAGTCGCGTTCTACTAGCTCGCTGCGCTTCTTTAGACGCTCGAGGTCTACTTTGAGCATCTCGAGTTCTTTGAACACGAGGCTCGTCTTTTCACGAATCTTTGCGTCCTTTATAGAGCTTCGAAAGCAAGTGAGAGTCGCGTGGAATGTCATCGGGGAGACGATGAACACTCGCGACGAGTGCGCAAGAGCAAGAACATCGTCATGCTTTTCGACGACTTCAGCAAAGACAGCCTCGGAAGGAAGAAAACACAGGGCAAAATCAGACGTTTCGCCCGGAACGATGTACTTTTCTGCAATTGATTTTACATGATCTTTCATGCTTCGAGCAAGACGCTCGCGCGCTTGTGCCACTTGCGTCTCTCTGGAGTCTTTCACCTGCATCGGCTCCCCTGGGCGATGGGCGGAATAAATGGAACCGGACGTTCCCGCGGCCGCAAGATCCCTGTATGCATCCAGCGGGAATTTGGAGTCGACGGGAATTTCGTCGTTACCAACTCGGATGAGACAATCGACGCGAACTTTGCCTTTTCGAAGAGGCGCTTGCATAGTAAACGAGCTCGGCGGAAGTACGTCTGCGACGAGTCGCTCCAGCTGCAATTCTCCAAATATACCCCGCGTCTTTGGACCAGCAAGCACCTTGTCTAGATCTGCAACCTGTCGCTGCAGCGACTGGAGCGACATCGTAGCCGTGTTCACTTCAAGGAGGCGCTCGTTCAGCCTTCCAAGCCTGTGGCCAAGGGAGGTTGCAAGCTGCTTTTCCTGCACTTCCATCCTCGTAGCGATGCGCTTCTCAGAAAGCTCCATTTCTGACACTACTTGTCGTCTCACGCTACGAAATTCTTCCTCAAGCACACTTCGCATAGTAACCGCGGCTCGGCGTCTAATCATCGACCCTGCACCTACGCAGAGGGCTGCAACTCCCGCGCCCGCCGCTGCGAGCATTCCAACATTTTCCATTCGAGCGCACGTTTAAAGAACTAACGTAGACATGCAATTTTTTTTAGATGTATCGCTGCACACCAATGCGCACCTTTTCAATATCGAAAAGGAAGCGTACCCGATGCATGGATAGTGGAATGTCATTCTTTCTTTCTTTCTTTCTTTCTATAATTTATATTTGCTGTAAATACATTCCATTCAAAACCGTATTTTGATTTTTTTAGAATTTTTTTAAATTCTATAGCCGGTGTAAGAAATACACCCAAAAGATCCGTTTTTTCGTGTGCTCATAGCCGATTTTATGGTATAAATATATATACAAATTCTTGAGGATCCCACATCGCCTTCGTATGTAACCATTGCAACTAATTGGATGCACTCGCAATGTGCTCATAGCAGTCTTATTGAGTGAAATGCGCAAGCAATGAAATTCACATTTCTGAGCATAGGGTTACAACATTATATTTTACGTGAGAAAATAATATTTTTTTATTTTTGATAAATAAATTATTTACGAAGAAAAGAATGCTCGATAAAGATGACAATGGAACAAATAAATACCTTTTTGACTTGTGAGAAAAGAATGAATCGCAGCAAGATGAAAAGATCGACGTGCTCAATGTCGCAAAGGAAAGGAAAGTAAATATAAATTTCGGCAGCAGGGCCGCTTCGATAACATTTTTCTCGTCTTTATTTAGTTTGCGAGATGGCGGACCCGTCGGCGCTTATCTCTATGGCAAAGAACATATCCCAAAAAGATTTCTTGGAAGAGGATATTGATGGGAGATCAAACAACGGAGCACTTGCATCGGGCGCATCGCCGCCCAAGAGTCCACGCGACGTGCCGGGAAGAACACCTCCGCCGATCGGCAAGCTCAAGAAGCAGCTCTCTTCAAGAAAGAACTTGAATAGTGGATACACCATGGAGGTACCTGGAGGGAAAGAGAGTCCTGCTAAATCTACCGCTGTCCCCAAATCAGGGGCGCGTCTCCGGAGATTCAAAGGAGGAAAAAAAGATAAAGTACTTCGATGCCCCAGGTGTAAGCGTGAAGACTTTGCAAATGTGCGCGAGCTTACAAGGCACGCTGTTTCGTGCAAGGCCGAGTCGAAGACTGTGGCGACGCGGAAACCAAAGGCACCCGCACCAAACAATCGCATTGCCATGATGCGATATTTGAAAGGCGTAGAGCGACTAAAAGATGAAGAGGACGCCCTCAAAGCAGAGGAGGCGCGCATTGAGCAAGAGATGCACCTTCTCGTCAAGATGGACAAGATTGCGAAAAAGCAGAGCATGCAGCGCCAAAAAGCAGAAGAGGAGAAAAAGAGGCGCGCGATGGAAAAAGAGAAAAAAAAGCGCGAAGCTGCAGAAAAGCTTAAAAGGCAGCAAGCTGCATCAGGTGGGGCAGTCGAAGAAGAAAGCGATGATGATGGGCCTGCTACAATTAGTGACAGCGACAGCGACAGTGACGATCCCGATGAAGACCAAAAGATCCGCCGAAACGTAATTGCTCAAAAAGCGCAAGCCGCTCAAGCATCGGCAAGTGGCAGCAATGAGGAGGATGAGCGCATCCGCGAGCTTCAAAGGCGCCGAGAAGAGCTTGCAAGGCGCAAGTTGGCTGCTCAAAAGGAAGCGGAGCGCCTTGCTGCTGAAGCCGATAGGCTGAAGACGGAAAAGGAGAAGGCGGCGCAAGCGAAAAAGATGCAACTTCAGGAGCGCAAGAAGCGCGAAGACGAGTACAAAAGGAATGAAATAGCAAATCAAATTGCAAAGCGCAAAGCAGACGAAAAGCGCGCGAGAGATGCAGAGGCAGCCAAAATCAAAGCGGCTGAGCGGCTTGAGGAGGCAAAACTTTTAAAGGAGCAATTGGCAGCGCGTGCGCGAGAAAAGGAGAGAGCAGAAGAGGAGCAAAAAGCAGAAGCGGAGGCACGAAAATTAGCTGCAGACAATGCTAAAAAAATTAAAGAGCAAAAGAGAATGGAAGAAGCGAGGCGCCTTAAGGAGGAGTTAGCAGAAAAACGACGCGTGCAAGAGGAAAATGCCGATCGAGCTCGACGCGAAAAGGAGGAGAGAGCAAAACAGAAGGAGCAGCTCCGCTTGGACGAGGCCAAGCGGCTGAAGGCGAGCATGGAGAAAAAAAAGAACGAAGAAGCAAGGTTAGAGCAGGAAAAGTTGCTCCGGGAAGCGGAACGGCAGAAGCAAAAAGATAAAGATGCCCATCAGCGATTAGAGGAGGCGAGACTTTTGAAGGAGAGCATGGCAAAAAAAGCAGAATTAAAAAAGAAAAAGATAGAAGAAGAGGCGAAACGCGCAGCAGAGAAGCGCAAACAAGAGGAAATAGATCGCCTCGAAGAGGCGAAGCGCCTAAAGGAGGCGCTCGCGAAGCGGCACGATAGCAAAACCACGGAAAATGCTGCTGATGCAGCAACTAGGCAGGCGCAGCGCGAGGAGAAGCTTCGCGCCAAAGAGGCGGAACGGCTGGCAGAGGCAAAAGCTCTCAAAGAGGCGATGGCGCAAAAAGCAATCGCGAAGAGAGAGAAAGAAGAAAAGGAAAAGTTGGATAGAGAAGCTAAACTCAACGCCGAAAAGGAAGCTCGCATGCGCGAAGCGCATGCATTAAAAGAAGCAATGGCTGCCAAAGCGCAAAAAAAGAAAGAAGAAGCAGAGGCACGCGAAGCGAAGCAACTTTTAGACAAGGAAGCTCGTCTCAATGCTGAAAAGGAAGCCCGAATGCGCGAAGCGCACGCACTGAAGGAAGCTATGGCCGCGAAAGCGCAAGAAAAGAAAAGGAAAGCTGAAGCGCGAGAAGCGAAGCTAAAACTTGAAGAAGAGGCGCGCATGCGAGAGGCGCAAGAATTAAAGGAAATGCTAAAACGAAAAGCAGAGGAGGAGAAGGAAAAAGAAGACGAGGGTATGAGTGCTGCAATACAAGGAGAAGCTTCGTCAGTAGAAGAGTTGCAGGGGGAAATAGGAGATGGGGAGGATGCGTACACTATCACCGAGGAAGGAAGGGAAGGACATGAGCTCGAAGAATCGCATTTGGTAGAAGCATACGACGAACCACAAGAAGTTGACGCAGCGACTCTGGAGCAGTGGCTTGTGAGCGAGTACGAGGGATTTACTCCAGCGTTGATGGCAACATACAACGCAGAAGTTGACCGTTTAAAGTACATTATGAGCCAAGGAGGGGATATTGAAACGCCCGATATGGATGGACGAAACATCCTTCATTATTGCAGCTTGTATGGCCACATCGATTGTCTCGATGCAATCTTGGAGTGCGCAGACGCAGATGTCGTCGAGAAAATGGCTGCAGCTGTTGACGGGGAGGGTAAAACGGCGCTGGTTCACGCGTGCGAAATGGGTCAATTTGATTCACTCGCGTTGCTTGCCGACGCTGCACCAGAAACGATGCACCAAATGGACGCGGACGGCAACGCACCTCTTCATATTGCATCGTCATGGGGTACCCTGGATTGTTTAGAACTCCTGCTTACGCTCGGTGCAGACCCTGAAGGTCCCATCAACGAGTACACAGGTGCGTCCGCTGGACACTACGCGTACAACGTTGATTGTTTGCGAGCGCTCATTGAAGGCGGGGCAGATTATTTTGGAATCGATTACTATGGACGCAGTCTGCTCTTTAGTGCAAGCGCCAACAATAGGCACGAATGCGTCGAATATCTGATTAGCCTCGACGAAGCTGGCGACTCGCTTTCGATTCAAGATAGTCGGGGGGACACGCCACTTCATGCTGCCGCGTGCAATGGCTACATAGAATGCGTTAAACTTCTAGTTGACGCTGGCTCGCCCGCAGACCCCCCAAACTACGAGAACTTGACGCCTGCATATTTAGCATATTGCCATGATTTTGAAGATTGCGTAGAGTATCTTGGCGAACGCGGAGCATTGATTGAGTGGTCAGATGACGAGGAAGAGAGCGGCAGCGAAGAGGATGATGGAGATGATTGCGAGGGCGAGGAAGGCATTGATGGCGCTGAAGCAGGCTATCGGTCGAAGTGGGGTAAAGTGAAAGGCATTGTGATGATTTGCAAGTGGAAGGCATGTCGGGACGAGACCAGCGGATATACATTTTATTGGAACAAAGAGACTGGGGAAACGACGTGGGACCGTCCCGAGGAAGAGCCTATTGAGGAGCTCGAGGATACAAATAGCGGGGATGGCGTTGATGAAGAAGGACAAAAGGAAGAAAGTTGAAAATTTAGACTACATTGCATTTTAAATTTTACATTATATATATGATATTAATTAAATAATATTTAGTAGGAAATAATTTTACTCCCAGACCCACGAATTTTTCATTTCTTCCAGCTGAAACCCTGCATTCCACCCGTTACAAGTCATGTACTCACTGTATGGGTAGCTTGTTCCTGGCTTTTTCTTCGTGTACTTCATTGGTGCTGCTCGTATCCACCCACGAGATCCTGTCCTGACAACACTGCTGTTTGGTTGACGGCCCGCATCGCGTATTTTCTTATTTTTCTCGTATTCAGCTTCTGATACGTTGCGACCAGGCAATCCATTAAAGTCGCCGTTGTGCTCGATGATGTCACTTGTCGCTAGTTTGTATAGGTACAAATTCCAGGTGGGAATGAGCAAGAGGCTGCTCGAACAAAAAATAGAAATAGATGATATGACCCACGACTGCTTCCATTCAACGTCCATATCCTCTTCGGTGAGAGGCGTGCGAACAAGGGAGATGATTTGCGCAAGAAACATCCCCACTACACCCCACTCATTCAACCCAAACTTTACTTGGTAGCTCTGCTTTGGATACATCAGGGGCAATAGAAACACGAGTGCTAGCGCGATAGCTGATGTATTTGCGATGTAGTCGGCGCCCTCCTGGTCGGCGAGTACGTGGAATGCGTTCAAGCAAATAATGAGTAGCAGAGGTCCGTAAAAATTGACGAGTTTAAGCAGCAGCGGCTGCTCGCAAAAGAAGGAGACTCTGAAGCCTTGGCATACGCCATTTTTTCCTTCAACTTTAACGCTGGGATACGGCGTGAGAAAATCGAAGCTTACAGACATATCGAAAATCTCATCGAAGGGGTCGCGAACCTTGAAATATTCGTAGATATTCCCCTTTTCGTACACAGATTTGTGAAAGACAAGATTCGGTTTGCACTGCAAATTATTGTGCTCGAATTCCATGACTTCAATGCGCGACCCGCACTCAAAAATCATAAACGGATACCTCTGGTATATGGGCTTTTTTTCCAGTTGAATTTTCACCGAAAACGTCGTTTTTACGAACTTAATTCCATCCCTCTCTCCGACAACAGATCGCCGCTTGCACAAAAAATCTTCTGATGGGTGCATTTCGTTGATGCGGTAGCTGAAAACCTTGAGATTGCCGTCATCATCTTTTGGAGTAAGACCGATGATTGTCTGAATCATGGTCCCGATGAGAAAGAGTTGTCCTGTTGACGATTCTTCCACCTTTTTAATCAGCAGTATATTTTCTACGGGAATATTCACCTGCTTTGGCTTGTCGCTTTTATCATCGTGCCAGCTCTTGCACCGCGTCTTGACGAATCCACCGCCGTTTGACCTTTTCTTCAACGTTTCTATATTCTTGTAAACCGTCTCCATAAGCGGCGAGCAAAGCGTTTGGAGGTCAGGCGAGAGAGAGTTTTTCCGTCCCGCCACATTTGGTTGTCCCCGAAATTCCTCCCAAATAAGACGATTCAGGTCATTGCGGGTAATTCCTTTCGATCCGCCCTTTTGGAGCAGTTTAAATAATTTATTGGCGCTCGTAGTATCACCTTTGATCCCCAATCGCTCTGCGCCTTGGACGATTGCCCTCTCGTCAATAATTTTGCTTTTTCCTGCGCTTTTAATAAAGTGCTCGTGCACATCGTCCAGAGACACCTGTCGCTCGAAGACAGCTTTTTGAAGCGCCTCTTTCAGCGATCTAACAAATATATCCTTTAGCTCCACCGGCTCGGCGTCCTCTGCCCCATACGACGGCGAAACTGAATCCCTCAAACGACCGTTGATACGCATTGTGTAAACGTTCCAATAATATAACGCACTTTAGTCGCGAGCATAAATAAATAAGTGAATAATGGACCGCTCCAAGAAATAATCAAGTAGTAGTTCTAATGCAACGTTGTAATTATTATATAAATAAACATTCTTGCCCTATTCTTTTTATTCTGTAAAAAATTAAAAAAAATTATTAAACTTTATTTTTCAATTCGTAATAATAATAACGTACTCGTACGAGTACTACTCGTACTCTAAATATACATAATAAGTTAGTACTACTTACTTAATAAATAGTACATATAAAAAAAGTAACGGAAAAAGTAGCAAACAATGAACCGTTTCGAAATCGGCTTCTCCCCCAGCCAGCCGCCCCAGAGAGAGGATATACTCATACTCGTATACTCGTACGACGTAAATAATAATAATAACGACTATTTATATATATATACTACTCGTACCCAGCCAGTCGCACTACTTGTATACTTACTCGTAATAATACTCGTACAATACATCATACTTCTTAATATATTATTATATAAATATTTAGTTAGTTTTTCTCTCCACCAAAACGTCGCGGCTGTCATGATAGCCAAAAAAAATTTAAAAAAAAATCTATTTTTTTTTAAAATAATTTTTTGAAAAAATTAGGATCATCCCCCCCCCACAATCTCTCTCTCGCTAGTAGTAGTAGTAGTAGTTTCGTAGTACATTTCAGTAATAAGAAGCGTGCACGTAAATACCTTTTTAAAAAATTAAAAGTTCGCTCATGTATATTGCTGTTCACATCGCGTTGCGGTAAATTATATAAATATCTGTAGAGAATAGTAGTATAATATTTTACAGGTGTTGTTTTGTGAACCTCTGTTTTACTTCATATTGCGCTATTTTTATTGGTTTGCGTTACGTGCGATTGTAGATTACGTAGATTACTATTAAAGGAAAGAGAGCTTGGTACGTAAGCGATTCGTGTTATTTTTTACATGTCTCCGCCAGCAACGTCTCAGCCGTCTCAGTCTGTGGGAGGTGGAAGCAGTAGCAGCAGCAGTAGCGGGAATGGGAGAGGAGGAAAAAGCTCTTTTGGAGCAGGCGGCGGAAGGGCGAATAAATCGACGCACCGGAGGCAGCAGCGCCGTCCCCCGAAAAAGAAAGGAAACCACCACAACCACAACCACAACCACCGCGGCGGTCGAAACTCGCACGGGCACAATCAGCACCAGCACGGTCGCGCGCAAAGCAACCATAATAATGCTGATGAAAAAAAGGTGAGCGCTCCAAAGCCTCAAACGAGGGAAGAAAAACTTGCGTGCGTGAAAGCGTTTGTTGCCAGCAGGCGCTTCGAGTCTGCGGCGAACGCAATGAGATCGATGGGACTGATGGAAGACGCGATCCTTGTGAATGAGTTTGCAAAGACGCTCGTCGACGAGGCGCAGTATAGAACAGTGCTAACGTTCGTGGAAAGCGCGCGCGGCGTGTGCACGTGGACCCCCCACTCCGTCATCAACGCGATGATTTCGACAGGTCATCTCAACGAAGCGTTGAACTGCATCGAAAAGTATCGACTGGGCGCCTCGATCGAGCCGCAGACGATCATCGAAAAGATTTTAAGGAAGGGCGACGTGAGGCTCGCGCTGCCCCACATCAAAAAGTTTTGCTTGGAGCACATATACACGCCAGATGCGCTCATTGAGCAATGCGTGCAAGCCATGGACTGGGAGCTCGCTATTGAGCTGCTGCGCAAGAGCAAGCAGCGCAGTGATTTTGAGGCGATCGCAGCCAAATTCCCCCCCGAGAGCCTTATCAAGGGGATGATAAAGGGACGCGACTGGTTTGCGGCGCTGAGGTACATGAAGCAATTCAAGTACTGCGACGAGCTTATGGAGGACGACGATGATCTTGTAGAGGCGTTCGAGAAAGAGCCAAACAAGGAGACGGTCCACTCCCACGGACCACTAGTTACGGATCTTGTGCGCGGTTTGCTAGGGGACAGGCAGCTGTACACCGCGATGCGTTGCATCCTGAAGTTTCGTCTCCAGGCGCAGTTTCCCTTAGAAACAGTGCTGCTGGCTATGGTTCAAACGCACCAGCATCAATTTGCTATCCGCTTCGCCAAGCTGCTCCGCATGCAGCACGTTCTCGATGGCGATACACGCCAACGGATCCACTGGGAGCGTCTTCAAATGCTCCAAAAGTACCGCTCGCTCGCAGCGCAGCTTTCTAATGAAATGAGTGAAGCTCGCAAGGGAAACTTTCCCGACTTATCGCGGAAGGCAGTCTACTTGGGCTTTATGAGGACGCAAGGCGCCTCTCCGCTCAAGCGCGCGAATTCTGATGACAGTGACGATGACGATGACGAGGAGGATTTGCTGCTCCCGCAGCGCGCGGCGCCCCAACCGCGCCCAGCGAGGGGCATGCCGCCACGATACCACCCTGGTGTGCAGAGACCAATGATGGTGCAGATGAATATGCAAATGCGCATGCCATATGGATCGCCAGTGCGTGCACCATATCCTGGTCCTCCGCGGCCTGGTGCATGGCCAAGGGGGATGCCTCCCCCCATGATGGGAAGGCCCCCGTTCCCCGTTATGCCCAGAGGAATGGGGATGCCGCCGCGAGGTAACGTCATGACTCCACCTCGGTCGTTTCCCCAGCCCCGGCCTCAATCTCAGCCCCAACCGCAGCCCCATCCTCAACCTTCAGCGCAAGCGAGCAGGCGCGACGGGACGAGCGACGCGAAAAAGACGGAAAACGCTAAGAAGAAGAAGAAGCAATCAGGACCCCTGATACCTGTAAATGTCTTTTTCAAAAAGTAAAAAAAAAAAAACAGTTTTTATAAATAAATAGTATCTAGGAGATTTTTATCAACATATTATTACCTACAATAGTTATTTTTTATTATTTCATTCATATTATTTATATAACATAAAATAAAAATGCTTAGTTTAGTATATTTATTTTTTAAATATATAATATATTTATGTAGGAAACAAAAAGTGTAGTCCGCGTGGCGCCCGTGGCCAGCGAGCCAGCCGCATCTCGACTACATTAATGTATTTATTCCCTCAAAAAACTCGTTCAAATAAACTACGTCTACTCCCATTCAAAAATATATAAATAGTGTCCCAGCAAGCAGCAGCCGCCAATATTTTGGGGTTCATCAGCAGCACCCCGCGCTGCCGCATCGCGCCCCGCTCGATAGAGTCCCCTCATAATTTCCGTGGGCCCCGGAAGCGACGCGCAGCGGTGTAGGAGGCATGCGTTGCGTAAGTTTTGACGCAGGCACTCGCCTCGCGAGATCTTTAAAAAGCTCGTCTACATTCACCGACATCTTGGCACTCGTCTCCATAAACATCGCTTTGATCGTGTTTGCGTACGCGCTCGCCTCTTCTGAATTTACCTCTCTCAGCTCCTCCAAGTCGCTCTTGTTTCCCGCAACGACCACGGTGATATCGCCGGGACCCTTTTCATTGAGTTCCTCTACCCAGTTTTTTAGCGTCTGGAACGATTTTTTGTTGGAAATATCGTACACAATGATCGCCGCTGCCGCTCCGCGGTAGTACATCGGCGCCAAGCTGTGATATTTCTCCTGACCAGCAGTATCCCATATCTGAAACTGTATCGGCGCCGCGTTGCCCACGTCGACGGTTTTGGACACAAAGCTCGCGCCCACCGTCGCCGCGTTGAACGGCCGAAACGTATCCTCCGAGAATCTCGACACGAGGGATGACTTTCCCACACCCGTCTCCCCAAGCAGCACCACCTTCATTTCCCTCGGCTTTGCGCTACGGGAGGCGCTTCGGGCATGGCTGCCACCCCTCCTTTCCCCCATTTCGTGCGACTATTTTTTTTAAATAATACAAGCAAACGCAAAAATAATTTAAAAAAAACGCACGCTACTAATATTTAATTACGCTTCGTTGCAAATGACGCGATCCCAATTTTTGCATGTGCGCGCTTTGCCAAAGGAAAAAAAGTTCAATTTTTGGGAACATCCCTTTTTTAAAAATGAAGATTCAAATAATAAATAATATATAAGGGCATTTTACCTTACCTTATTATTATTTTAAGTACAGTATTTACCACTGACTGCTATTGTAATAGGGTAATATAATAATAATATATGAAGCGCATGGAATAAAAAGGCACATTTATGCCATTTTCACTTTTTGAGAAAAACGCACTTTTCTTCAATCGATATTGGATCCCCCCAAAAAAAAGATCTACATATTTAGTAAATATTTAGTAAATATTTACTAAATAGCTTAAAAAAAATAAATTTCTGCAACGCCACGAG
>JACLAC010000733.1_pt1 | contig 11449 bp, 9 predicted proteins | sample 8027881 | NCBI WGS metagenome assembly JACLAC01 (sample SAMN15725517, study PRJNA655200) | protist metagenome | isolation source: fluorescence activated cell sorting (FACS) single amplified genomes of... | place: Spain: Blaines Bay Microbial Observatory, Mediterranean Sea | collected 2016-01-19 | reverse complement strand
AGAGACAGAAATCGTTACTACAAAAGTAGCATGAGAACCTTAACTAAAAAGTTTCGTACAGCTTTAGAGGAAGGTTCTTTAGATGAAGCCAAAACTCTCCTTTTCCAAAATGTTAAGTTGATCCAAAAAGTCGCCCAGAAAGGCGTTATACACAAGAATCAAGCTTCTAGAAGAGTTAGTCGTTTGCAAAAGGCATTCAATAAAGCTTCCGCTTAAGACTTAATAATACATCTTATATCGAAAAAGGAACAGAAATTTCTGTTCCTTTTTTGCTTTTTCTGTTCTATTTGTCACGAATTGCAATTAAATGTAGTTTTTATCTTGTTTTTTATTGACGAGAATTTCTCTCACAAATAGTTTAGACCAAGCGTTGGAGTTAAACGTTACATTCAAAAATTAATACCTCGGAGAAAATTATGCTAGCACAAATCTTATTGATAGCAAACCTTATCGCCTGCGGAGAAGAAGAGAAGAAAGAAATTCCTACTCCCCCAGCAAAAGTTGAAGCAACAAAAAAAGAAGAACCCAAACCAGAAGTAAAGAAAGAAGAGCCTAAAAAAGAAGAAGCTAACGCTGAAGAAGCGGCTGCAAGTGGAAATGCTCCTGAAGTCAAAACAGAAACAAAGCAAATCACATCAGGTAAGATTAATGCTTCAAAATCTGGAGATCTAATTCCAAAAGGTAAACGACAACTCTTGACTCGTGCCAAGAAAGAAGGATTTAGTGGCGTTAAAGACATCAAACTTGTAAAACAAGAGTGCAAAGAAGGGAAATGCACCGGTTTAGCTCAAGGAATGGCGTACAAAACAATCATTACTTACAAAGAAGGTAATGAAGTTGCTGTCGCTCAAGCAGATAAATCAAAGAAAAATGCTGTGATCGCCAAAATTGATGGCGACAAATACACCGTTAAATATGATGATGGTTCAGAGGCTACGGTTGCAAAATCTGCTCTTTCTGTACGTAAATAATATAGAATCGATACCCTCGTTTTCTTATTATATGTTGGTAAAAGGCCTCCAATTGGAGGCTTTTTTCATTTTAGGGCAAAAGGAGCAAAATTGTAACAATAGCGTAACCTAAAATGAGCCCTAATCATGATATATTCAGGCTGGAACAGTATCTCAGATGTTCGGGTACAAACAAGTAGAATACAGAATAAGGAATAAAAACATGGGTTTCTTTACTCGTTATATAGCTCCTATTAGTTTGGGATTTTTTGGATTGACATTTAGTAACATTGCCTTCGCACAAGATGCCGTTGTTATTCCGCTCTATTCTCCAAATCTAAACTCTCAGAAAATAGGTAATATCACATCCTTAATCACCTCAGAAGTTGATTTCGCAGGTCGTTATGACATGGTATCTCAGGCTGATTCGAGACCGTCTTCTTTAACTCCTAAGTGCTTAAAATCTGTTTCCTGTTTGAAAAATATTGCAACAAAAGAAGGCAGCTCCTCCTTGGTCGCTGGTTCCGTTACCAAAAAAGGAGCCAATCTCGAATTTTTTATCATTCAATACGAAAATGGAAAAATTATTCGAATGAAACGTTTTCAAATTGAAGATAACCCCCTTGCAGTTGCAGCCGATGTTGGGGCCCCAATCCAAGCTCTCGTTACAGGAAAAGAATTAAAAGCTGAGGAGGAGAGTGCCTCTACCGGCAATGAAAATGACTTCCTTGATGAAGAAGAAGATATTTTTGGCGGTGAAAGTGATGATTTGGGAGATTTTTCGCTTGAAGATAACTCAGCCGCTGAAGAAGAAGCTCGTCGTAAGGCAGAAGAGCAACGAAAATTGGAAGAAGAAGCTCGTCGTCTTGCTGAAGAACAGCGTAAAATGGAAGAGGAAGCCCTTCGACTTGCGAATGCCTCGGAAAAGGAAGAAGAGGATTTTGATTTTTCTTTTGCGCCATCCACAGTAGAAGTCGTCGGTGAGAAATCCTCTGGTATCACAGAAGAAGATGAAATCTCTATCAATTTGAGTTCTGATAAATATGAACGCCCAAAAGATCCAGATCCGATTGATTTTGATAGTGGCAGATCAAGTAGATCAAGTACAAAGAGAAAAGACCCGAGCGGCTCCTCACATATGAACGCTACGGCGTCTGTTATGGGAAAAATTGGAGCATCTAATTTCCAAGGAATGAATTTTGTAACATACGGTGGTGAGATTGGTGTTCATCTCTCTGAGTTGATTGCTATTACAATCGCTGGAGAAGGATATGCCACACAGCAAACAACTCCTATCCTAGATGACAATGGAGATCCAACTGATGAATATACCCAAGAATGGCGTGTTATTCTTCCGGTCGGAACTGGTGTTCTCTTTCATTTTCCTGGAAAAATAGCGAAACCATATGCTGGTGCTGAGCTACAAATTATTCCAAGTTATGTAGAAACAGGTTCTGGCTTAGCCTATGGACTTAGAGGTAGAGCTGGTAGTAATTTCATGCTGACAGATGCTTTTGGATTTAATCTTAATCTTGCCGCTGGTTTTTGGTCAGGAGAGCAATTTACGTATATTCAAAATACCTCAACAGGTATGCCTCTAGCGGCAATAGGATTTTTACCGCAATTATCTGTCGGAACAATTATTACCTTCTGATATACCATTATTAGTTGGCTAAGATACTCATAGAGAATGCTCTTTTTGCAACACCTTTTCTTGCGCTGATTCTGGTAATTCATACCAATTGATTCCTCCGCAACCTTGACAGACCCCCTCAAAATTTCCCTTAAGATGCTGTCTTCTTAGCTGTTGTGCCTTATCTCCATTCCAAAGCTCAAGAAAGGTTTGCTGACGGAGGGATCCCAGATTCATTTCTCCTTGTAAGTCTGCACAACACATCATTAATTGTCCGTCGTGACGGATGACAGGAGTCATCCACAGTCCTGGACAGGCAGCTCTTTTTACCTGATGCTCATCGTCTGCTTGCCAAGGTCTCTGCTCCCAAACGTGAATTTGCACATGATTTCGTATCTCTTCACAAATACCTATATCTAAAACGGCCTCCTGATATAGACGGTCCGCTTGTGCCTGTCCTTTTCCTCCACCATCAACACTCAAACGTTTAAAGAGGATCTCATCATGCCAAAGCTCACCTCCTTGGCAAGTAAAGAGATCCAACCAATATGTTAAGAAATCTTCTACCTCTTTTGCATTTTCTTTTTGAACGACAAATTGAACCTGAAGATTAATAGGTGCCTGTATTTTTCTTCGATAACGGATAAATCTTCGAATATTCTCTTGTACTAATTTTAGACGACCCTGTCCTTTTACTTTGTGATAAACCTCTGATGACGCAGCATCGATTGAGGCGACCATTAATATCGGTGTTTCATTTCTTTTAGATGCCTCTAAAAGTCGTATTGCCCGTTTTGCATCCAATGCAATCATATTTGAATCCAATCGAAGATAGCCTACCTGCTTGCCAATTTGGGTTGCGGTCATTTCAATTAATCGATCGATTTCTGGATGAAGCAAAGGATCACCGAGCCACTGAAAAATAATATGATCCCATATCATATTTTTAGTTTTAAAATCACCTATGACTTTTTCCCATAACGTGGGATCAAGAAAGCCTTTTGGAATAGAATGAATGGTTTCCCATTTCTCGGCATGAGGTTTACACATTTTACAATTTAAATTGCAAAGATCCGTTGGTTCAACCTGTAAAACTCCATAACCTCGTAATTTCATAGTTTGTTCTTTCCAATTTGCTTGTAATTAGTTAAAAATAAGAAACAGATAAATCCCATTTTTGAGGTTCCCATGTTTCTCTTATCCTTAATTTCGTGGTTTGGTTGTTCTCCCTGTAAACAACTTTGTTCTGATATAGCAAAAATAGCAGAACAAGAATGTGGGTATACTATCACACGAGAAATGATCTCAGACTGTAGAAAGCAACAAGGAGAGAAAGATCGCGATGGACGACAGGACTGTCGTTTGGCTTCTTCTTCCTTAGAAGAATGGGATTGTAATGAGCTGAAAATCTATTTTGAGAATAGTGGTGAAACCACTGACGAAGCAGAAGAATCGGATTCTAATGACACAGGAAGTTAATCCAGAACAGCCCGCTTTCACTCCTCGTTCATTTGGACGCTATTATCTGGTCGATAAATTAGCAGTCGGAGGAATGGCAGAGGTATTTCGAGCTTATTTTTTGGGTATCAAAGGTTTTGAAATGCCTTTGGTAATTAAGCGTATTCTTCCTCATTTGTCTGCCAATGATGCGTTTGTCAACATGTTCATCACTGAAGCTAAAATCTATGTGGCACTACGACACCATAATATCGTCCAAATTTATGACTTCGCCAAATTTCACGATCACTATTTTATTGCGCTGGAATATGTCGCTGGTCGTGATTTAAAAAATCTTCTCACTCGACTTGCCGAAAATAGACGATTCCTGCCTGTTGATATTGCCTTATTTATTGGACATGAAATTTGTAAAGGTCTAGAATACGCTCACTCTCAGATAGATCAACATGGAAACTCATTGGGACTCGTACATCGAGACCTTTCTCCTGCAAATATTCTTCTCTCCTATCAAGGAGAGGTAAAGGTGGCCGATTTTGGGATTGCCAAGGCAAAGATGAAAGCAGATATTACCAAAGCAGGCGTCTTGAAAGGAAAATATGAATATATGAGTCCCGAGCAGGCACGCGGAGAACCAACCATAGACTCTCGTTCTGATATCTTTGCCGTGGGAATCTTACTCTATGAAATGCTAACCGGACAACGATTATTCAAATCAGAAACTGATACCGCAACTTTAGAAAAGGTGAAGATGGTTACTATTGAGGAGCCGATAAAAATAAATTCTAGAATTTCCCCTCGCCTGAACCAAATTGTCATGCGAGCATTACATCCATCTCCAGCTGCTCGTTTCCAAACAGCAAGAGATCTTCAAAAGGCGCTCTTAGAATGTTTGTCTCCTATTACATTAGATCACTGTTCTCACGAATTAGCAAATGAACTTTCATCTTTATTTAAACCAGAACGAGAAGAAGAAGATAGCTTAGCCGAAAAAAATAAGCAGACCGCTCTGAAAGATCTAGAGGCAATGCAAGAAATTGAACCTGAAGAGCTAGACCTATTGAGCTTTGATCAGGAAGAAGAACCAAAAAAAAGACACTGGTTATATGTCTCTATCTTTTTCAATATTATCCTCAGTGGGCTTGTTTTATATCTGATGGGTAAATTGTCTGGCTAATCACTACCAAGGTGCAACAAGTTCTAGAAAATCGCCATTATCACCCTCAAACCGTATCAATCCTACATCCAGAGCAAAACTCCAAGTTCCTGCCAAACCTCCATTATTACACTGAAAAGAGAATGCATTTTCATAGTCAGCATAATAAGTTGAGATCCCTTCCTCCGGTCTTGAAATCGCGCAATCCCAATCACCAGAGATAGTCTCTCCAGAAACGATTTGAGCCTCGGAAAAAGGATAATCACCATTTCCGCTTCCGGAAGACAGGTTCCAACCTTCTAGTTTCAAACCATCAGTATCAGAAATTTGAATTTCTCCGATTGATTCTCCATCAGCCCAACGAAGTCCTCTTCGTAACTCTATTCTTCCTTCGCCCAGATGAGACGCTTTAATCAACGTTCCGTCATCAAGATCATACCCAGTGTCGTCCCAGCCGACTCCATCATCTCGATATGTCCAGGTCGCTCCTTCCTTCAAACCTGAATACAGAATAGCGTCAGGATTCTGCTCTGAGCCTTGATTAGAAGAGGTAGAAGAACCACAGGCAATAAGTAGAAATATCATTTTGACCACCAGACTGGAAGGTGATTATCATTCCCAACAGCTTGTCCTGGTAACCAAATCGGTGTTGAAGAAGGATCTTGTCCTTCTTTTGCAAGCTCAGGATTGATTCCAACGATCCAAATTTGTGGCTCAACTGATGGATCCAATGAGTATTCTCGTCGTGAAGAGAACGCTAACCAAAGTACATCATCGTCAGGCAAAGGACCCCAACGAGGATAGGAGTTTTGCAAAGCACCATCTCCATTCGCTTGATCAAGACGAATATCAATCGATCCATCCCGACTCATCAACCAAAGCTCGGCGTCTGGTGCAGCATAACAACCGAAATGTGAATCCACACGATTATATTCATTTGATGATCGATTGTATGCAATCCACTCTCCATCTGGAGAATATGCCGGATAATGATAATTGTATGTTGTGTCTCGTTCTTTTAGTACCACTTCATTTTCAAGCTCAAGGGTCTCAAAATTAAAATCAGCCTGAACAATTTCTCCCCCTTTAAATTCCATATCTGAGGCAGCCATACCAGTAATTCGAACAAAGGTAATCTGTGTTCCGTCTGGAGACCAATCTGGATGCGAAACCGGTAGAGAAAAATTAATATCTTTCAATCGTTGTCCCGTTAACAAATCGTATAAAATTAATTTTGGACCATCTACACCCAGCATATACTGACCATCTGGCGATATTGCTTTAAAAGAAGCTACATTCGTTCTATCATTCGTCGTTCGAATAACTTCTTCCGGAAGCATTGGATCAGAGATATCAACCACAGAAAATTTTCCACCATTATGCGTAATCGCCATCCTATCTGCCTCTTCAGATAGCGCATGACAACCAATACAACATCCATCTCCTTCACAAGTCCAGAAGGCTTCAGACTCAACAGATCCGATTGGAATTCTCTGAATTGAAGCAGTGTGAGTCTCTTCGAGGATTCCCCAATATAAGACAGAACCTCTAGCATCAAATCGATTAACATTAACCTCTATACTCTCACCTTTTCGATGATTAGATAACGCTGAACCATCCCAAGAAGCCGCTTCAATTGTTAGAGAAACCAGTCCTTTTCGATTGGCTGCTGAAATCATCTCCCATAATGAAGAGCTCGAGACCCATTGTAGCTCGGAAGTATATACGGAAATATCGGTAATCTCAGACTGAAAATGAAGCCGATATATTAAATCGCCTCCCGCAGAAGGATCATCCCAAGCAAATCCTAAGCCTTCTAGGTTTCTCGGTACAATCACCTGATCATAAGGGTATAAAATGGAGAGGTTTCCATCCTCAGACGGTGATGAATCGGCAAAAGCAACTGCCGCATTTTCCGGAACTGACTCATCAAAAATATCTGTAGAAAATATTACTTTCAATCGAGCAGAACCTTCTACTCCCAATGAAGCTCCGATAATATCAGTGATTCCCCCATTTGTATCAACAGCTTCAAAAAAGCCATCCTCATCAATTTCACCTGTAGAAAGATTTGATAAGGACCAAGAGATTAAATCCATCTCAATCTCTTCTCCATCCTTCATCGTAGCAAAGGCTGAAAATTCTGCTACAGCCGGCTCGTCTGGTCGAGTAACTAAAGAGAGCTCTGCTGGCTCGATTCGTATCGTGGTAATATCTCCTGCAATCAAACCTTCTGACTGTCCCGTGCAAGAGAGTAATGGTAATATCAATAGTGGGAACATTATTCTTCTCCTTCGACTGCTTCCTCTAGAGAATCCTCTGTTCCAATCCATAAAAAATACTTAAACACAATCTCTGCTCCTGGTGGAGGAACGGCAAATCCATCGAAAACTATCGCATTTAGACCCGCATTATAATGCCAGCCATGACGCTCTCTTCTATGTACGAGAGCTCCATCAACCAATACTTCCATAGAATCTAAATCCGGAGCAGTGCTTAGCGCAAAAGTATTCTCTAAGCCCAATACTTTTAACGCAATACGCTCTAACATCGTCTCATAATCTAAGGAACAAATCGACTCTCGGATCCCAAGGGAATTTTCCTGTACCTCATGATATTTGAAACCTGGATCAGCAGCTCCAAAAATAGATGCACAACCTTCCGGAGGATCACCAGTGATTGAATTCACCGCAATATTTGAACTTGATCGGAGAGCGCTGAGCTCCGCAAAGAAATACTCGGCTGACATATCTGATTGTTCATCTTCATCAGAGAAGAAAATTATCTCTAAATCAGCTGCAGGATCAATTAGTCCTTGATTTACGCCTTCCGGGTCTAAGGCCAAAAGAGTTGTTTCAAAACCCATTTCGTCTCGAGAACCTTCCTCTAGTAAGACTAGCTCTGCAAAAGCATCAGCTAAATCTATCGTTCCTGGATGCAAAAATTCCTGATTAACCAATTCACCTGGACTCTCAATCGCCATATCTGTGGTAACTACACCAATCCGAAAATCAACAGGTGCGGCCGTAATATAATCTGTGAAATGAGTCACATGATTTGCAAGCTGCTCCTGCTCTTCAAACATGGAAGCAGAATTATCTACCACCCAAAAAATATCAACACCAGCATCACGAGACGGCTGTACATAAGATTCAACCATCTTACGACGATTAAGCTCATAGTCTACACAAGATACCAATAAAAGTAAAAAATTCATTATTTATAGAAATACCATACTTGAAGGAGAAATACAAGCACCATAGTTACATTTAGTTACATTTTTAATTTAAATATTGACTCAATCGATCTCTACGAGAAGGATGACGGAGTTTTCGCAATGCCTTGGATTCAATCTGACGGATCCGCTCACGAGTCACTTCAAATTCAGCTCCAACTTCTTCTAATGTTCTGTCATCAGAATCACCAATACCATATCGACGACGGAGAACCCTTTCTTCGCGAGGCTTCAATGTCGCAAGAAGACGATCAATTTCATCACGTAAAGAGCGTAGTTCCACGGCATCATCTGGACGATCAATTTCGCTATCTTCAATAAAATCAGATAGCTGTGAATCTTCGTCGTCTCCTACTGGAATTTCTAATGAGATAGGTTCTTTGGCGATTTTCTGAATCTTAGCGACCTTTTCAAGATCCATATCCATATGCTCTGCCAGCTCCATTTGAGTCGGCTCTCTACCTAATTCTTGAGTAAGATGACGCTGTAAACGAACCAGGCGGTTGATCGTTTCAATCATATGAACAGGAATTCTAATAGTTCTTGCTTGATCGGCGATAGCTCGGGTAATTGCTTGACGGATCCACCATGTTGCATAGGTAGAAAACTTATGTCCTCGATGATGCTCAAACTTGTCTACAGCCTTCATCAAACCGATATTTCCTTCTTGGATTAGATCCAAAAAATCCATCCCGCGATTGGTATACTTCTTCGCAATCGACACTACCAACCGAAGATTAGCCTGAACCATTTGATTTTTCGACTGCTCTGAAATTCGCTGTCCCTTTTGAATGCGAGTAGCGTAATTCTTAAGGATATCTTTTTTCATACCCAGCGCTGTTTCAATGCGATTAATCTTCCGAATTTCTCGACGAACTTGAGAATCGATATTCGCCCATTCTTCTTCTGGAATACCCGTTTCTTTGATAATCTCAACACCACCATTTTCAGGCGTTCTTCTGACACGACGGATAATTTTACGTAGATCTTCTCTTGGAACACCCACACGATCTGAGATGAGCTGAATCTCATCGACATGACGCTTCACTCGTTTCCAGCCATTAATAATTTCTTGACAAGCATCTTGGATTAGTGGACGAGGTGGATCCACTTTCTTCATCAAAGATACCATCACCTTCTGTAGATTTTCTAGCTCTTTGCCCAATTCTTCTTGGCGCTTTTTTGCCTTAGATTTTTTGAGGTTCATACGAAGATCTTCTTGTTTTTCAAGAAGAACCAACATTTCATCTTTAATTACGAAAAACGTTTTTTCTCCGCCAACTAATTTTTCTGGTGCTTCTTTTCCAGCTTTTTGGTAACGAACCTGTCTTGCTTGATCTTCTTCAATTAATGAATCTAAGATCTGCGTGGTCATTGGAGAGGTCATGACTGCATTCATTAGCAACCATTCTCCTTTTTCGATATTCATCGCCACTCTATTTTCATCATGTTTAGAAAGAAGAGAATATCCCCCCATACGATGAAGATAAGAACGAACAGGATCTTCAATCGGATTGAATTGAACATTCCCCATCTCCTTCTTTTCCTTCTTTTCCTTCTTTTCGTTCTTTACGGGTTCTTCAGGTGTCTCTTTAACCTGAATTTTTTGTACCTCTAAGAAATCATAAGCCTTTTCTAAAGCGCTTTCGTCAAGTTCCTCATCTAGAAGCTTGTCATACAACTCGTCAACCGAGACGAAACCTGCTTTTTTCCAGCGCTTGATAGAAGAGCCAAACATTTGAGTAAAATTTACTTTGCTCATAAAATATCTCCTTCCTGTTAACTATTGTATTGTTAGGATTTTTTTTTGTAAATATTCATATTTATTTCGAATTTCTTGCAATTCTTTGGACCTCTGGATTACCAAATCAAATTCATTTCTAGAGGAAAGGATTGCAATTTCTGATTGGATACTAGTCATGTTCGTTGTCAGCTGATCTACTTGATATCTAGCAATAATTTGCTGGACTGCCAACTCTACATTGTCAGCAGAAAAGATATCATCTTTCATTACCAGCGAAAACAAAAGTCTTCGAAGATAGTCTGAATTGACCTCAGATGCCACCTGCTCAAAAGCTTTACCTTCCATTAGCATTGCCATAACAAAGACTACCTCTTGCTCATCTGAAAAAATACTTGGATCAATTTTTTCTAGAAAATGTCTAACCTTGAAAGGATGATGGATCAAAAGCCACAATAGATCATTAAGACGTTTCGAATAAAAGAGCTCTGGATTCGCCTGTATTTGATTTTCTCTCCGATAATCTCTAGACGATACTTGAGAATGAATAGAAGAAGCCATGACCCCCAAACGAGAAGACATCAATGCAATCGATGCATCTCTCGCAACAATGGGCATCTGAGAAAGGACATCAGACACTTCCTCAATAATCTGCTGAATTGCGCCTGGAGAATTTCCCATTTTTTTCAAGAGACTATTCAGTTTGGTTACAAAAAGAGGCTCAACTGTTTCCAATAGTCGCTCGAAATCCTCTTGATTATGCTCTAGAAAATACTCATCTGGATCTTTTGCTTTGCCCAAATTAACCCTCAAAGGCTCAATTCCAGCTTTCCAGAATAATGGAAGTGATTTCTCAGCTGCTCGAATTCCAGCCTCATCCATATCAAACATGGCAATTGCTCGACGCGTCAAGGGACGAAGAACCTTAATATGCTCTGGGGTTAATGCTGTTCCACAAGAGGCGATAGCCTCTTTAAAACCATTCATATGCATCGCAATAACATCAAAATAGCCTTCTACAATAATCACTCGTTTTTTTCGACTAATCGAAGCCCGTGCAAATGATAGACCATATAAAACTTGTGATTTTTTATATATTGAAGTCTCTGGAGAATTGACATATTTCGCAGGAGAGCTGTTGTCATCTGGCATTCTTCTTCCACCAAATGCTACTATTTTTCCTCTTTTATTGTGAATTGGAATCATTAAACGATTGCGAAACATTGCATAGACCCCTTTCGAGGGGTTTTGAGAATCTTTATATCGGACCAATCCTGCA
>JACLAC010010582.1_pt1 | contig 11454 bp, 5 predicted proteins | sample 8027881 | NCBI WGS metagenome assembly JACLAC01 (sample SAMN15725517, study PRJNA655200) | protist metagenome | isolation source: fluorescence activated cell sorting (FACS) single amplified genomes of... | place: Spain: Blaines Bay Microbial Observatory, Mediterranean Sea | collected 2016-01-19 | reverse complement strand
CTACAGCCAATGAACTGGCTGGTATCAACTGGAATTTGGCCGATTGGAAGGGGCTGTCAATGCAGGGAGAACTGGTTGTCAACCGTCGGCACGGCCTTTATCCGAGTCCAAACATTTCCCGCGGCTACCATGCAGTAGACGAGGCGACAGCGGCCTATGGGACGCTGCTTTACCGCCGCTTCCCATGGTCATTCTACGCAGAGGCTTTCTCACTAGACGATGCTTATTCGACCAGTTATTGGTTAACTCAGGCCAATGGCAGCATCCGCTACAAAAACCGCATCCCCCAACTCTATGAGTTGGTGGATGACGACGACGACGCGGATGCGACAGCAGAATGGGAACGCCCTTTTCAGCCCTCAGGGTCGACCGTTTTTCCTGGCTATGACGAGAATGGCGATTTCATCTACGACCATAACCAGAATCGCAATTTACAGCCTGATTACGACGAGCCCTTTCTGCGTTTTCGCTCCGACAGACCGGAATATTTATTTGGTTTTGACATGAATCACAATGGTACGATTGATCGTTTTGAAGACGACGATTTGCCCGATTATCCGTATCGGCGCGATCAGCGGGGTTTTAATGCCTACCTGCGCGCGAACGTGGGTCCGAATATGGACTTGTTACTGGGCCGACAGCGTTTGCGCAGGCTCGCCAGTGATGGTCAGACTCGATCTTGGTATTTTATGTGGTCTTGGTCGATGGATGTTGCTGCGGGCAGGTTGCGTTTTTTCGAGCACGGGGCTTTGCTGCGAGACAATATCGCCGACCCGATCAATCGATGGGAGCAGCCTCTGGGCGCGATAGGACGCATGCGGCGCATTGAGGATCCGTTGCCGGGGCGCGATACCTGGAAAAATTTAGTCTACGCCGATTTGGAGCATCAAATTGGCTCGGGAATACGTCTGTTGCATAGGGCGAAGTGGGAGCATTGGCGTCAGCGCGAAGGAGAGGAGGAGGTGGCGGAGCGCGATGGGCGGGTAGATTCCGGTTTTCTAGGTGTAATTAACAAGGCGGAGTGGAGTATTCCTATCGGCCTAGCAGTTGTCGATCCGCGTTTCAAAAGCGAATATCGGCAAGTGCGGCCCTTCAGCAAATTGCAGCAGCCGGCGACGGTGCTCGAAGAAACGCTATTTTTGATTTGGACTCAGCCGCTTTTAGCCGAGACCATTGGTGTGGCTTACTATCCGCGCTATGGTCGACAGATATTCAACACCGAATTGCAACTCGGTGTTGAATTGACCTGGCTGCGTTTGCTCGATGGGAAATTGTCCGATGCACACGGCGATTACAATGGTTGGACAGCGGTCGGCCAGTTCGTCAACCGGGTGGGCTACCAAGGATACCAGCTCGCGATCCGAGCGGGATTGCGCTTGGGGCAACGGTCCTTTGCCGATGGCGAAGAACAGCATACCAGCCTGTTCTTTTTTTCCATCAACGCGGGGCTTTAATAGAGTGCCTTTCGCGGCGGCGATTTTAATCTTGGTATTGGGGGGAGCCTGCGGCGTTTTAGCTCAGCCGGCAAAAACCTTCACCCTCGGTGTGGGGGGACGTTCATGGGAGGGCGGAGGCGACAGCATTGATCCTGAGATTCTGCTGCACACTAGCGTGCGGAAGGGCGTGGATACGACCAATGTGCCCGAGGACGCGATTGATTTTAACCAACGGCGTGGCTGGATAAGCCCGTTGTTCTTCGATCCAGAAGAAAACATCGCCTCGCGTGTGCTGCTGGGTCGGGGCTCGATCTCTTCTCCAAACTCGTTGCATGTGGCTCGCAGGGTCGTCAATCGATGGCTCGAGGGGACGGTCAATGGCGATCATGAAACTGCTTTTGAACGCAAACCTACCGCGATCTTTCCAGACGCCAACGCCAACGGGATTTTGATTGTCCTCGATTTCGGCATTCCAGTCGGTATCCACAGAGTGCGCTTTTATCCGCGCAATGCGCTTGTTGAAACGCCTTCGGCGCCCTTTCAAGACGATTTTATTCGCGGTTACGAGCTGTGGATCAATGAGCGGCAGACCAATACCGCACAGAATGCACCCGATTTCCTCGTCGTCCGCGAGACCCGTAACGAGGAGGCGATCGTCGATGTGGACGTGCCGCCGCAATACGTCCGGCTGGTCAAACTGCGTTCTATCGCTACCACGCCTTTCGAGGTTGATGAAGTTGAGGTCTACGGCACCGGCTATCTGAGTGAGGCAATGTATTACACCGACTTGATTGATCTGGGTGATCGCGCAACTGTCGGACGGGTGCGCTGGGTCGAAGATGTGGTGGGAAAGCAGTCGTTCTCCAACGTTTCGGTGAGGGTGCGGTCTGGTAACGACGATACGCCCATATTGTATCGCAGAGAGGGGATCGGGGAATTTGGCGATCCTTTCTTTCAAGAGGTTATTGGAGAAAAATATTATCAATTGGAGCGTTTCGAGCAGGCGCCGATCATTGAGGACGAGGAGAATTGGAGCCGTTGGAAATCGGCTGAAAACGGCCAACTGGTGACGGCGCCGGGGCCACGGCGTTATATGCAGTTCCGCCTCGATTTTTCCGGGCGGATCTTCGATACCCGTCAAGTGGCCCAGTTGCAGTTTGACTATCTGCAGCCACCCATCGCCGATACACTGCGAGCCGAGGTTTTTCCCCGTCTTGCCGAGGCGGAAAAACCGGCGACTTTTCGCTATGCCCTGCGGCTTGGGGCTGCGGGACCGGTGCGCGGTTTCGACCGTTTGCAAATCGATACCAATACACAAATCAGCGAAATTCGCAGTCTACAAGTTAACGGTGAACCAGTCGACTTCGCGGTAGTTGAAAATGAACCAGATTATTTTATCGTTGACTTTCCATTGGTAGACGGTGATCGGGATTTGCTTGAGTTCACTTTCGATCTGCCAATTTTTCGCTTCGGTTCGACTTTCTCGGGGCGAGCGTTCAATCGCCGTTGGCTTGAAGTACCGCAGATCATCGAGTCCGGCAATGCCGTGTCTTTTGGTCCTGAAGACATCGACGAGTTGTCTGGTTTGTCGGTGGCGATTCCCCGGGCGCAGGTGGGCAAGTTGGTCGGAGATATCATGCTCTCGAGTCGGTTGCTGACCCCCAATGGTGACGGGATCAATGACGACCTGGAGATTTTCTTCAATCTGTTGCAGCTGACATTGCCGACTCCGGTGATGTTCGAACTTTATGATTTAGCAGGGCGCAAAATACATACGGTTTTTGCCGAGGATCACAGTTTGGGGCCGGCTACGCATTATTGGAGTGGGAAACAAGACGATGGGCACAGGGTGTTGCCCGGTCTGTATGTCTGGGTATTGCGGGTGGCGGCGGATTCATTTGAAGAGCGCCACACAGGGACTATTGCGGTGGTGTATTGAAGCAGATTAACCATGGGCGGCAATGATGGACGGTATGGGTTTGCATTTATCAATTACTACAATTTCGGCTGAGCAATAATGATAACTTTCCATAATCAAGCTGGATCAGCCAAGGGCGACGCTCTACAGATATGAAAAAACGTCTGCGACAATCGATCCCCTTTGTTCCCCTACTCTTGCTGGTAGTTGCCTACGCGATTGGTGCTCAGGAATACGGCGCTCGTCTCGGAACGGTCAAACGAGGTGGTAAGGTCTCTTTTGAACCGAAGGGGCCGGGGGTAGTTTTCGGTGCCCTCGACCCGGTGGTGCGCAAGTGGTATGTACCCCAAGAACTCTACACCGAATACGGGTGGCAACAGCGCAATTACGATAATTACGCCCGCGAACTTTACCAGCGCTACGTATCGACCGCGTTGGAAGGCGAATATTTTTACGACATATACGGCAACTATCTGATGCGCGGTTGGCTGATATACGATTGGCGCCAGGAAAATCCCCAGCCATTCGGTAGTGCAGTCGAGAAATCCAGCCGGTTTAGTTCCTGGTTTTCAAGTCTGGTCGTCGCCTCCGACCACAAAGGCCAGTACCACTATGCCATTACCGTGAGTAATCAGATTCGCACGACTTTGACGCCGATGACTTTTTCCAAACCTCTGTTTGATGGTTTGCAATGGGATTTTCTCTCCGACAAATATGCGGCCACACTGATATTGTCCCGAATCAGCGATCCGGGACTCCCTGGATCGAATCCGCAGCAACGGACCGATAATACCAACTTGGTCGGCGGTAGAATGGAGGTGCAGGTCGGCGATTTCGCGACGGTCGGAGGAACCTTTGTCAATGCGCATCAGGCTCATACCCAGTTGGAGGCCTTTGGCGGCGATATGTTCAAGGGTGCACTTACCGGCCCGCAGAATTTTGCAAGTATCTCGCGGATTGAAGTGCGCATTACTGATGACTCGCCCGAAGACGGTGTCGGTGGTGGTGCTCTATTTGCTACCGATATTGCGATCTTCGATATCGAAGGCAAGGAGATTCGCGGTTCAGAGATCGGTTTCCGCCCTCTTATCGAGGGAGGTTTCCAGCGTCGGGGATACCTTGCGGCCGATGGCAATGAAAAAATCACAATAACCTACGATTTTAATGACCGCTCGTACGCTGGTCCCGACCTTGCGGATATCGGTAGAATCGCGATTGAACTCGTGGTCGCTAATGATTATCGGATCGAGGTCAATTCTGATCAGCAGGGGACTTATTTACCTTTGATGCAAGCGGAGGGCAATGTAAAGGACAATTCAAATCAAAGGGTCGTAGCCTTTGACTATGGTTTGCCTACAGCGAACCAATTGGCGGGTTTTACCCTTGAGATCGATGATTTGGCGGGTTTTCAGGCGTATGCAGAAGTCGATATCAACCAGCAGTACCGGCAATATCCCAATCCAGGACTCGAACGCCACCATACAGCATCAGAGCAAGCTTCTGCATGGCTCTTCAACGCATCTCAGCAAAGCTATCCACTCTTTGCTTTTATCGAAGGTTTTTCAGTCAGCTCGCGGTATAGCACATCGATCACAACGGTGGATCGGGATGGAGATGTGGAATTCGATAACGATTATAAGCGTTACGAATTCGTCGACGATAATGACGACCAGGATCGGCGTCCGGACTGGCGTCGCCGAGGCTGGGAGGCTGGAGATCGCGAGGTTTTTCCAGGGTGGGATGAGAACAATGACTTCATTTCCGATTTCAATCAAAACGACAATGAAGAAAGTCCCAATCTAATTCCCGATTATGAGGAACCCTTTCTGCGTTTTAACACTGATCGGCCCGAATTTCTCTATGGGTTGGATATGAATCACAATGGATGGATCGATCGCTTTGAAAACGATGAAGCGGCTGATTTGCCCTACAAGCGGGATCGCCGTGGCTACAATGTCTATGGTGGGACCCACTTAGGGCCTGGGGTTCGTTTAACGGTCGGTCGGCAGCGGATCCAACAGATATCGGATGATCGGCGCAATATGGCGACCTATCTGATCTTTACATTCGATCGGGACCAACCAAATTGGGGGCGGGTCAGGTTCTTCCAGGATCTTCGTCGAGTCAGAGACTCAATTCGCGATGACCTCTTTCAATGGGTGCAACTGCCTAATACGCGTGGTGGGATGCGCCTTATCACTGATCCATTGGCAGCACCCGATACCTGGATCAATACCTCGTGGCTCGCTTTGGACTTCCAAAAGGTGAGAGGGCTAAAGCTCAATGCCAAATTGAAATGGCAATTCCACCATCAACTCGGAGAGGAAGTTGCGTTGGAACAAAAGGATTTGCGGCAAGATGCCCATTTCAGAGGATTGATCTGTAAGGCAGAATATAGTTTCAATTTAGGCAATGCGACCTTGTTGCCACGATGGAAAAGCGAATTGCGTCACCAGGCGGATGTGCAACTCTCGATCCCACGACGCAGCGAGTGGACCCATTTGCTTGCAGGCCTTTTGCGATTTCCCGCCTTTCGCAGCAGCTTTGTCGAAACAGGTCTGGAGTACGAGATTTTTCAACAGCGTCGCACGTTTGTGCCGCCAGGCGCACTCGACAGTTTCAGGGGATTGGTCTCCACCGCGCAGTTGAGTAATATGTCGGAGTATCAGGGGTATCGCCTGACTACGGTCTTAGGCCTCGAGATTGCTCGGCGACGTTTCGAATATGACGAGGTTGAGACACGGTCGCGAGGTTTCGTCACGATTTATGCCGGAGTGGAGTAACCGGCAAGTTTAAGTTATTGTTTTACATGAATGATATATATGGAATACGCCTACCCTATTTTATGACCGATAATGCTTCTGGATTTGCCAATGTTATGGTGCGCATAGGAGATCTGGTAAAGGTAGTCAAATTTGTTATTGACAGCATCCATGATTTCAAGTAAAATGAATTTGTCAAAAAGACGAGGGTTTGTGTTACTACAGCTTGACACGCCATGGGGCATTCATTATCATACTGCCCAATAATATTTGATAACCAAATTAAGGAACATAAGTGTAGCGTCGGGTGACATGTTGTGATCTACTTATGCTGCCTTGCGCTTCTGCTGCAATTATTAATCGGGTTGGCTTCTCCAGCTTTCGGGCATCAGCCCGAAGGAGAAGTCTTTAAAGCTTTTCAATTTCCCGATCATTTGGCACCAACGATTGATGGGGACTTAGGCGATTGGGATATAGTAGGCGATCCCTATATTATCCGGTCAAGCCAACTTTACGATCTGATTAGTTCAGAGGTTGGCGTGGTTGATGCGGACGATTTTTCCGGTCGGCTAATGGTTGGGTGGAACCAAACGGCAAACAAGCTATACATCGCAGCTCAGATTCGCGATGATGTACACCAGATCGATCGTCCGGTTGGCAGTGCTGGTTCGCTGATCTTTCAAGACGATGCGATGGAGTTGTTTATCGATGCAGATCATTCCGGTGGGCAATATGCTAATTTCACCGATTTGACTGCTGAAGATCAGTTGCGGAGAAATGGGGCAGCGGCCAATCATTTTGTGTTAGCCGGCCCGCCGCCTGACGAAGATTTTTTTATTAACTTCTCAGCGGCGGCCTGGTATGCTTTAGAAGACGGGCCTTATACCAGAGCGGCGATTGAATTTACTGGGGTGTTAGGCGGAACTGGGGTCACAAATTATGAAATTATGCTCGTGCCCTTTGATAGAGTCGATATGAATGCAGTTTTCCAAAGTAGAGAACACACCTTGGTAGAAAACGAAATAATTGGTTTCAATGTGGAATTTAATGACTTTGATGCGAGTTCCGATCTGTTTGATGCAAAATGGTCACTGTCGGGTCAACTAAATTCCTTTCGTTTCTCCGATCGTTTTGCCGATTTGATCTTGATGCCTTTAGAAGGTATCTTTCAGCCGACGATTGTGGGGAATCGCTCTTGGGGAAACCTGAAGGCCTCTCTACATCCTCGAATGGACGTTCCTCTTTCTACTCAAGGGATTGAACGATGAGAGTAACACGAAAATATGTTTTAGCTCTTATTCTTGGGTTGGGAATCCAAGCGTGTGGATACAACTATTACACGGGACCTTTGCAGCCTGGAGACCAGCAAGACTCCTCGATCAGTGTTGCTGATGATGGCACGGTCACCTTTGCCCAAGATCGTTTTGAAGTCAGACTTAAGCCGATGACGGATGAGGAACTCAACCGTCAATTTTTTAATAACTCCCAGTCCGGCCCGAAGTCTACGAATCCTTATACGTTCGGTAATACAGTGTTTTGGGGGACTGACCAAGAAAAACAACGCTTCACCGTCTTCCGTGTCAGCGTGAAAAATTACGCGTATCCCAAAGTTAAAATCGATCCGAGCAAAATTGTGGTTAAAGCTGGCAATAAACGAGAGTATTGGAGTCTAAATTTTGAGCAACTGGACACATACTATCGAGCGTATGCAATCGGTTACAGAGGCAATGAATATGCGCGTTACCAAGAGCGGCGTGACTTATTGCGCCGGACGATGTTAAAAAATGAGGAGATTTTTAGCGGTCAGGAAGCGGAGGGTTTCGTAATTTTCCCGGCGTTGCATCCTGATGTCAGTGACATTGAGGTCCAGGTGTTCGACGTCGTATTGCGTTTTGATTTCCGCAACGAGCCCGTTGAAACGACAAGTATTTCATACAATTTCATTCGTGATATAGGTAAAATATACAAGGACGGCACGGTCGTCCCGAGGGTCAGCAACGCAAACTAAATTTAAGTGGGACCACCAAAGAGGAGTTGGCATATGAAGACGTTGAAAATGCTTAGCGCATTGGCCTGCCTACTGTTGGTCGCTGAAGCGAGCGAAGCAGTGGTCAATATCCAAAATGTGGGAGCGGGGGCCCGTTCCCAGGCATTGGGCAATAGCTTTGTGGCTGTGGCGGACAATGCCGATGCAGTCTTCGAAAATCCTGCAGGTTTGGGGCAGATCGCTAGCAAGCAATTGGCCTACACGAACGTGTCGTTGTTCTTTGGTGGGATCGAAGGCGACGACCTGGGTCAGCACGTGCTGTCGTATGTGCAGCCTTTGGGCTCTAAGCTGGGTCTGGGTTTGGGCTACGAGCGAATCGGATCTCAACTGATGAGCGAGAATGGAGCCTTTCTTTCGCTGTCGTATAAAGCCTCGAAGGCGCTGAATATCGGTCTGTCGGCGAAATATCTTTTCTGGAGCGTGGGAGATATTCCGGCTGACAATGGTCGGGCAGACCCGCTTTCGAATTCCAGCGCAGGCAATGTCGGAGTGGATTTGGGGTTGATGTGGAAGACTCCGTTTAAGGGGGCTCAGTTCGGGGTATTACTGAAGAATCTCAACCAGCCGAATGTAGCTAAGGGGACGGTGCCTGGCGATGGCGATGCGGGCAAGTTGCCGATGGATGTGCATGCTGGTGTAGCGTATCAACTCAACGCCCAGTCGTTGCTTTCAGTGCAATATGTGATGCGCGACATGTCGGGCACCTCGGACAGCCGAGTGGTAGTTGGTGGCGAGACGGAATTGGCGGGCGATCTGATGTTGCGGGCGGGGGGCAGTAAGATTTTTGAAGAAGACGCGACGGGTGATCTGAACGCGGGCTTGGGCTACAAGTGGAACAAGGTGTGGTTTGACTATGCGTACCACATACCGCTCGACCTGACTGAGACCAATGGAGCACATCGGTTCTCCTTTGCATACGACTTCTAAGGACGGCAGATTTTGCTGTACTCCAACTGGGAACTAGACACTAAGGAGACGCATAGATGACGGTCTGGGCTGGACTACTCGCGTTGGGATTGGGGCTTGGAGCGAGCCTTTTCCTGCCGGTGCCGCAGAATTTGAAGACCAGTTTCGACGCCGGACAGTCGCTTTACGCACTCGGCGAATTTGAAGGGGCGATTATCGAGTATTCGAAAATCGTCAAATTCAAAAGCAAAGCCGTTCGGACAGATAGCGTCCGAGTCGACTTTGGCGATGAATTGGAACTGCCCGTAGTTGCGGCTGCATGGTACCAATTAGGTAACGCATACAAAAAGAGCGGCCAACACGAAAAAGCCGTAGATGCTTACCGACATGTTCTTGATGTTGGGGGGGTCCTTGAGGATTTTCGGTCGTTGGTTCAATTCCAAGTGGCAGAAACCCGGTTCCTCTCTAAGGAGTTCGATGAGGCTGCTAAGGAATACAAACGCTATGTAGAATTGTTTCCCACGACATCCGAAGCCGGGAAAGCGTATTTTTATGCAGGTTGGAGTGAGTTCAACCTGAAAGAGTATGACAGCGCAATTGAAACTTTAGAAGGCATGTTGGCCGCCTATCCTGAAGGTCGTTATGCGCCGGATTCTCAGTTTCGCATAGCGAGTGCGCTTTTTGAAAAGGGCCGGTATGAAGATACGGTGGAACAGGCCCAAATTGTTCTCGATAAGTATCCCAATAGCCCGGTTATAGCTCAAGCCGTATATCTGAAAGCCAACGCTTTCGATAAAATGGCTCGCGACACCGAGGCAATTACGGCGTATCGCGATGTGCGGGATCTGTACGATCGAATGTTTGAGCTCTTGCGCGGTTCATTTCGCGAAGGTAAGAATGTCGATTTTGAAAACTACCGCCAACTTTTCGAAACGTCATCACTGCGCGTTGCAGAAATCTTTCGCAAAACAAACCAATTTGAAGAGGCTTACCAAGAGCTGATCGCTGCACAGGAAACGGCCGAAGAGCGTTTCTATAAGGCTAAAGTCCAGATGCGTATTGGCGATAATTACATGGAGTGGGAGAAATTTCCCGAAGCTTGGACTGCCTATAACCAAGTGATCGAACTTTATGGCGATACGCCATACCCGGCCAATGCACAGTATCAAAAGGGTGAAGCTCAGTACTACGCAGGTGATTACACCGCAGCGCGTAGTGAATATTTGAAAGTATTGGCAGATTATCCGGACAGCGATACGGGGTTGCGTTCGGCCTCGCTCTACGCTGCGGGTTGGTCGGCTGAGAAGATGGGAGATTCGAACAGAGCGGTTGAGAGTTACGGCTTGGCAGTCGATAATTTTCCACGTTCGGACCAAGCCCCATTATGCCTCTTGCGCATTGCTCGTCTCAGTTACGAACAGCAGAAGGTCAAAGAGGCTATAGATGCCTACAAGGCGATAACAGAAAACTACGAAGACACTCGGCATGCTGCTGATGGGTACTATGGTCTTGGTATTCTCTATCGTGACGAAGGACAAAACGATGAGGCTGTTGCGGCCTTTTCTAACGTCGATCGCGATGCCCGCGAAACCTATATAGCTGCGTTGATTGAAGCGGCTAATATTCATATTTCTCAAGATCGCGTCGAAGATGGGCGCGTCCTGCTGAATCAGTTGCTCGAGGGCGTAACAGGCGATCGAGAGCTTGAAGCCAGGGCCCATTTTCAGATGGCTCAGCTCGATCTCAATAACAAAAACTATCTCGATGCAGTTGAACGGTACTCAATGGTTATAGAAGAGTATCCGGAGAGCGATGTTATACGCGATACTCGTTATGGTCGTGCTCTATCCTATCACTACTCGGGACGTTATGACAAAGCACTAGTCGATTATAAGTGGCTGTTAGATACGAAGACACCGAAGGCGATGCAACTCAAGGTGTCTTTTTCGATGGCACTTTCGTACTCAGCGAAGGGCAGTGATGTTAAAGCGGAGAAATTGCTAAACGAAGTTATAGCGTCAGGCGATGAGAGTCTTGCTCGATCCGCCCGTTTACAATTGATCTCGATGGCTGAGAAAAAGGGCAACCCAGAAGAAGCGGTCCGGATTTATGAGGAAATGCTCGCGACCACTACCTCAAGTGAAGACAGGGAACGAGTACTTATTCGCTTGGCCAATGCCTATTTTAAGCTGGATCAATTTCAGCAGAGCATTGATGCTGCGCAGAAACTGATCGATCTTGCCGTCAATTCAGAGAGTATCGCCAATGCACTTTTTGTCCAGGGCAATAGTCTTTACAAGGCAGGAAAGTTCATACCTGCTATTGCTACCTACAACAAGATTATTGAGAATTATCCGCAGATCGCGTGGGCGAAAAATGCTCAAT
>JACLAC010014925.1_pt1 | contig 11457 bp, 5 predicted proteins | sample 8027881 | NCBI WGS metagenome assembly JACLAC01 (sample SAMN15725517, study PRJNA655200) | protist metagenome | isolation source: fluorescence activated cell sorting (FACS) single amplified genomes of... | place: Spain: Blaines Bay Microbial Observatory, Mediterranean Sea | collected 2016-01-19 | reverse complement strand
GTTTTGAAATCATGCAGGGCATTCGTGACGACGCGCTGACCGAGCATCCAGAAACCGGCGAACCGGTCAAACGAGTCGTCGTCGCCCCGTTCGTCGCCGGCAGCCACTCACAAACAGCCATCGAGCGAAAACTGAAAGACCCTCACCAGCTCGAAAATATGGGCTTCACGCGGTACGAAAAGCAGGGCAGCACCTACGTCAAAACCGCCGGCAAAGGCCCCGACCAGATCAACCGGGATTAGCGACCAATTCGATCAGCAGTTCATTAGGGCCTTCTTCGGTAATCTCTTTCAAAATACCGCTGGTCTGAATCGATCGGCTGGTCAGCGGGATCATCGTTCCCGGGAGTTCGAAAGTTTCTTCTTCCGGCTCTTTTGAGGAATCGCCTGGTCGGTAGCCTGATTCATCTTCTGCCATCATCATCTCCTGGGTGTGCATGCCGACGTCTTGAGATTTCGCGAACTGACGCTGAAGTTCGCTGACAACTTCGGGGGACTCAGGTTTTAGAGGCATGATGGCAACACTGTACATGCCCGGTTTCATTCCACCTTTCAGAGTGACGACTTCAAACGTTCCATCCGAGCCGACAATGGCACTGGCGCCGAATCCGTTCTTCAGATCCGTGAACGAGATCGTTGCATCAGTGAGCGGTTGACCGTTGAGAGTGACTTTTCCGGAAACGGCTGCACCTTCGTAAGACGGACTCATCATGAAAAACATGAGTAGCACTACTGCAACCACCGCCGCAACTCCCGGCCACGTCTGCAGGATCGGGACACGAGTAAGAACTGGTTCCAGAACATTTTCGTAAACAACGTCGAGCCATGAATCGGACCGGCCAACCTTGGGGATGTTGATCGGGGGCGAGGTTTGCGGGATCGTCTGTGGCGACGCTTTTAGTGGAGGCGGAACTGACAATGGTGACAGACTGTTGCCAGTCAAAGCAGATACGGACGGTTCTTCCTCCTGGATCGCGGCCGCTTCTTCTGTCGACGAATCTTCCAGACGCCATGCTGCATCATCGCCACTCTGTTCCTCGTTGCTGCTCAAAACTGGTGCTTGATTTTCACTGTCGTCGATCGACGGCTCGCTCAACCTGAACGTCTTGGCTGACGTCGCCATTTCATTGAGCAGATCAGTCGCGGTATCTGCCAGCGACTTGCCGTCATGCATTGATGAGTCCAACGAACCATCTTTGGACTCTAAGTCCGAAAATTCAAATTTCACCGTTGCAGATTGATCGTCGCTGTCATGACTGCCGGATTCGGCAGTCAGCTCGGGGATGCCTGCAGCGCGAGACTCTGCCGGCCGTTGCACTGTCGATTCTTGCGCCGGCAAATCGGCATCTTTCACTTTTACGCAGAACAAGCCATCGGCCTCGACCGCCGGGCGCCACAGGAGTTGCCTGCTCCAACGAACCTCGTCGGTCTCAGTCAGCTCGCCTCGTTGAACCATGAGCGACAACTCAGCCCACGGCATCGGTCCAAGTTCGAGACCGACCAGACGAACGAACCAGTCGTTATCGCTCGATAATTTCGACGTGTTCGGATGGCTTGGATCGCCCTCCATCAGAACTCGATACTTCATCCGTGCAATTTCGAAGTCGTCGCCATCACGCAGCACACCTTCGTCACGCTTCTGACCGTTAATGCGGATTCCGTTGCGGCCGCGGTTGCGAACCTGCAGGCAGTTTTCGCCGATTTCGATCTCACAATGAACGGCAGAAATCGACTGGTCCTCTATGCGAATATCAGACCGACGGCGAGACCGACCCACGACGATTGCCGGGCGATCGATGACGATATTTTTCCGATCGTCTTCGGCGATGAGGATGGGGACGGTGGACATCTAATAAGCCTGCGACTGACATGTGTCTCTGAAAATCTGACTCGATCCATAACCAGGAATTGATGGATCGACCACAAGCTGCAATCCGGTTCCGAATCGAACCATGATTGCTTCGCTCCGAAGTCGTTTTTTGGCTTCACACCCGTATTTAGAGGCATTTATCAGCACCGAATCTACATGCTTCGCACAAATCAGTCAGGACCGAGGCGTTCCCAGGTGCCGCCACATTGTCCGAAACAGACTGAAAATACGTGTTTCAAATCAATTCTCTTTTCCGGATGTGCTTGCCGGAGTTCGCAGCGGCGGTTTGAGTTTTCACGGCGGCTCCGTTTTACTACCGCCCTTTGCCGCCGGAAGCTCGGCGAATTTCCCGCTTAAATTTGGGCATCGTCCCAGTCATACACTCGTACTCTGCAAGGATTTCTGACCATGGTTCAGGTCAACGACAACTTTCTGAAGCTCAAAGCCGGCTACTTGTTCCCTGAGATCGCTCGCCGCGTCAACGCATTCTGCGAAGCCAACCCCGAGGCTGCCAGCCGAGTCATAAAGCTCGGCATTGGCGACGTCACCGAACCACTACCACCAGCCATCGTTGAAGCAATCCACAAGGCAACGGACGAACTCGCCGAACGAGGCTCCTTCCGAGGCTACGGACCGGAACAGGGATACGATTTCCTTCGCAACGCGATCTGCGATAACGACTACAAAGCTCGCGACTGCAACGTCTCGGCGGATGAGATCTTTGTGTCAGACGGTTCGAAGTGTGACTCGAGCAACATCCTCGACATCTTCGGATCGAATAACACCGTCGCAATCACCGATCCCGTCTACCCGGTTTACGTTGATACCAACGTGATGACGGGCCGCACGGGCGAAGCCGACGACGATGGCCGTTACGCCGGACTGGTTTACATTCCGGTCACGGATGAAAACGACTTCTCGCCAGCGCTGCCTGAAGGCAAAGTCGACCTGATCTACCTTTGCTATCCGAACAACCCGACAGGCACGGTGGCGTCGAAAGAAACACTTCAGCAGTGGGTCGATTATGCCAAGGCAAACGACTCGATTATTCTGTACGACGCTGCTTACGAAGCCTTCATTACTGATCCCGAGATTCCACACTCAATCTACGAAATCGAAGGGGCACGTGACGTGGCGATCGAGTTCCGCAGCTTCAGCAAGAACGCCGGTTTCACGGGAACTCGATGTGCCTTCACCGTCGTTCCAAAGAGTCTCAAAGGAACAACTTCCGGCGGCGAGACAGTCGATATCCACCCGCTGTGGAACCGTCGTCACTGCACGAAGTTCAACGGCGTGTCCTACCCGATTCAACGCGGAGCCGCTGCAGCATACAGCGAAGCCGGCAAGCAACAGATTGGCGAACTGGTCAGATTCTATATGGAGAACGCTCGTCTGCTTCGCGAAGGGCTGACGAAGGTTGGCATCCAGGTCTACGGCGGAGTCAACGCGCCGTATGTCTGGCTGAAAACTCCAGGTGGAGCTACAAGCTGGGACTTCTTCGATACGCTGCTTGAAAAAGGCAACCTTGTCGGAACGCCTGGCAGTGGCTTCGGAGCAGCCGGCGAAGGCTACTTCCGGCTGAGCGCCTTCAACAGCCGAGCCAACGTCGAAGAAGCCGTCGAGCGATTCACACAGTCGCTCGGCTAGTAAACCATTGAAAATAAAGTAGAACCGGAGCGAAGTGCCGCCGTTCCGGCATCAAAGACCTCACAAAGAGTTTTAGATTGCCGGAGCGCCGCTTCGCTTAATCTGGCCTCAGCCAGTCATGCGGAACCTTCCAGTCAACGGAAAAAAAACGTTATTCAGCTTCCGGAGCGAAGCCTCGACGGAGCGTGTTTTCGGTAACGTTGACCGGAAGGATGAACTGCGCGAGGTAGTCCGGGCCGCCGGCCTTCGTTCCAATTCCTGACATGCGGAAGCCACCGAACGGCTGGCGGTTGACGAGGGCCCCGGTCGTGCCGCGGTTGAGGTAGAGATTGCCGACTTCGAGTTCCTCGACACAACGTTTCAGATTGCCGGGGGATCGACTGAAAACTCCGGCAGTCAGTGCGTAATCAGTGTCGTTAACGACTTCGATCGCTTCCGAAAGATCGTCGACCGGCAGGACAGCCAGCACTGGGCCAAAGATTTCTTCTTGCGCAAGCCGGCTGCTGGGATCAACATCGGCGAAGACCTGTGGACCAATAAAGTAACCTTCTTCGGCAAGACCTTCCGGCAGCGGATACTCGAGGACCAGTCGGTTTTCTTCTTTTCCAATTTCAATGTGCTTCTGAATTTGTTCCAGCGACTTTTCATCGATGACTGGCCCGACGGTTGTTCCGGCAGTTTCGGCGTAGCCGACCTTCAAGCTGCGAATCGCCGCGACCAGTCGCTTAACGAAGTTAGAATAAATGCTCCGCAGAACGACAACGCGAGAACATGCCGAACACTTTTGCCCGGCGTAGTTGAATGCACTTTCTATGACTCCCTTAACGGCTTCATCAAGATCGGCGTCGGCGTCAACGATGATGGCATTCTTGCCGCCCATTTCGGCAACGACTTTCTTGACGTGCGTTTGTCGCGGATCGGTTTCTGCGGCGGAGCGGTTGATCTCAAGGCCGACGTCTCGTGAACCGGTGAAGGCAACAATATCGACTTCGTGACTTCCGACCAGAACTGGACCAATTTCTTCTCCGACGCCGGGAAGGAAGTTGACGACGCCGTCCGGCAGATCGATGTCCTGGAAAATTTCCATCAGTTTGGCAGCGATGACGGACGATTGCTCGGCCGGCTTCATGATCACGGTGTTACCAGTGACGATTGCGGCGGCTGTCATGCCGGTCAGAATCGCCAATGGAAAATTCCACGGAGCGATGACGGCAGCGACACCTCGCGGACGGTAGTAGTAAGTGTTTTCTTCGCCAGCCAGATTCACTTCGCGCGGAGCCAGCAGATCGATGGCCTGTTGCGAGTAGTAAACGCAGAAGTCGACCGCTTCAGCGACGTCGGCATCGGCTTCCTGCCAGGTTTTGCCGCATTCGTGAACCTGCCAGGCTGCGAGTTCGTACCGGCGTTCTCGCAGCGAGTTCGCAAGGAGATTCAGGTATTCGGCGCGGTAGTTGACGTCGAACTTCGCCCAGGACTTGAAGGCCTTTTCGGCAGCATCGATCGCATCCTGAGCGTCGTCAGGCGAGGCCGCGCCGACTGTGCCAACGATCTGGTTCTTGTGAGAGGGGTTTCGACTGACGAGCTGTCCTCGAGTTTCAACGCGTTTGCCGTCAATCACGACGAAGTAGTCACGACCAAATTCTTCAGCAACCGAATCTACAGCGGCCTGAAATTCTTCCCGCACTTCTCCATTGCTGAAGTCCAGCGGCGGTTCGTTTGTGAAAACTGGAGCATCAGTGGTGGCGACCGATGCTTTGTCAGTCGCCTGGTCTGTACTGAGCGTGGCAGAAGGTTTTGCCATGAGTTTCTCCCGGGGAATATCCTCAGCGAGGCTGTGCCTCAGGAATGAGTCGTTAGATGTATTTTCGAGCAACCGGCGGACGAGATACGCCATGCCAGGAATCAATTCGCCAAACGGCGTGTAAATGCGGACACGGTGTCCAAGCTCGCGGAACAGTTGAGCCTGGTCTTTCGCCATGCCGTACAGCATTTGAATTTCGTAGGCACTCCTGGGCACGTCCAGCTTGCGGCCCCAGGCAATCGCGTGCGACAGGCTTCGCAGATTGTGACTGGCGAATGCCGGTCTCAGCGCCTGGTAATTTTCCAGCAGAAATCGGCTGAGTCGTTCGAAGTTTTCGTCCGACTGCCACTTCTTCTTGAAGACAGGAGTCGCCCAGCCCTTCTGTTCGGCGTTGACCGTTTCGTAATCCCAGTACGCTCCTTTGACGAGTCGTACGGTGATCGGTGTGCCTCGCTCGGCAACCCACTGACGCAGTTTAAACAAATCGCTTTCGGCGTCCCGAAGGTACGCCTGGATGACAATGCCGACATCCGCGAAGTCTCGGAATTCGTCTTCCATCAGGATGTCTTTGAAGATGTGCAGCGTCAGGTCTTTGTAAGCGTACTGCTCCATGTCGACGTGGACGTACGCCATATTCCTGCGAGCTCGCCGCAAAATCGTCCGCAGTCTTTTCTTGACGACTTCTGTCGTGCCGATGGGATCGACCGGACTGAACTGGCTGTACAGCGCCGACAGTTTGACCGACACATTGAGCCGCGGAATCGGACCTCGGTCATCGTGATCAATCTGAGTGTCTTCCGACCAGCCATTAACGTCATTGGCCAGACTGTCGATCAGTTCGCTGTAAGAATTACGGTAGCGGTTGGCTTCAGGCTCCGACACCACCGCTTCCCCAAGAAGATCAAGCGAAAACGCGAAACCCTGTTTCCTCAGCTTTGTGACAGAAGCCAGCACTTCTTCGGACGTGCTGCCAGAGATGAACCGTTCGGCCATTCGCACAGCGTTGCTACGAGCGTTCATCGACAACGCTCGACCGAGCACCGTATTCGGTCCGGCATGATCGACAACCATGCGAACGGCGCCGGGAAAATGATCGTTGACTTCCTCGAAGTATTCCTGGAGATGTCGCGAGACCGCTTGGTGGTCCTTCAGCATCGGTAGAACGTCAACGAAGCGAAACATCTGAACTTTGACCGACTCGTCAGCCATCGCCCACGACAGAATTCGATCGTCCCACCAACGACGTTCGAAAATTGACGGCTGGCGACGTTTGTTGTGCTGCTGCAGCCAGTCACCGATCGCTTGAGTTTCCGTTTCGACATCCGGAATCAGCGAAGCATTTTTCTCGTCCAGTTTAAACTCGACCGGAGCAGTTCTGGCTGATGCTTTGGTCGGCTTTTCCTTCTTTGATGCATCGGGTTGCTGTACAGCCGACTCCGCAATCGTCACTTCGGGATCGGCTTTCTTTGCAGCAGGCTTCTTCGGCGTTGCCTTTTTACTAGCCGCTTTCTTGCGAGTGGGGGCAGCGGCCGTTTTCTTCGCCAGCGCAGCAGGCTTCTTCACCTCTGTTTTCGCGGTGGACTTCTTCGGCGTTGCCTTTTTACTCGCCGCTTTTTTACGAGTGGGGGCAGCGGCCGTTTTCTTCGCCAGCGCAGCAGCTTTCTTCTTTGCAGCTTTCTTCTTCACCGCTGTTTTCGCGGGAGAATCGCCGGTCGCTGCTTTCTTAGTTGCTTTCTTCTTCGCCACGCCGCAGCCGCCTCCATTCGTCCGGGATGGGGTCCGTTTCGCGTCAATTCACCTTCTGTCACGCGCAGAAGGGCCGAAATCCGACCGTGTAACCGCTCTCAGAGGGCGGATCAGCGGATTCAGGAAATTGTGCTCGTCTGGGTAAAACGCGCACGGACGTGTGTACGATAACACAGTCTTCGCAGGAGTCGACGCAGTGGCGATATCCCCTCTTTCTGGCCATCAAGGTGCAGAATTCTGCATCGGGCAGTGAATTACCTGGAACGGCAAACTTGCGGCCCCGACGAGTTTCGTTCGTCGACTCATGAGTTTTCCCTGAAATTGATGAACGGCAATGGTTTCGCAGGTCTCTGTAGATTCGCTGGCACGCCGGCGCTACGCTTGTCGGTGATATTCGGTGACGGATGAATTTCGAGCATGATGCGGGCTGCTCCGCATGACTAATAATCAGGGAAGCAGATCTTGAAGGCAGTTGTACTTACGTTTGATCGTCTGCCGACGCATCTGCTGGGTTGCTACGGCAACGAATGGACAGAAACGCCGGGTTTCGATCGCCTGGCAGCACTCGGCAGTGTATTTGATCAACACTTTGCCGAGGTTCCTGGTCCAGTCGGGCCAAACCATTCCTGGTGGACGGGACAGTTCGAGTATTTCTCGGCTCCGGAAAAAAAAGACAAAACTAGTAACCAGACGGCTCAGAACTGGATCCAGAAGCTGGTTCGGGATGGTGTGAAATGTAAGTTGCTGGCTGAGAATACCGAAGGGCTGCCGACGGAACTGTTTAATTCCAGCGAAGCGGTTGGCGGAGTCACCGGTCTGAACGCAGCCCATGATGATGTCCCGATCGCGCGGCTTGTTCAGCGCGGGATCGAGATTCTGAAAAATCGCGGCTCTGTAGCCGAATCACCAGTCGAAGAGTCTCAGCCGGAACTAATCTGGCTGCATTCGGCGGGCGTGCCGTCTCCCTGGCTCCCGCCGCGGCTGTTTGCGGAGCTTTACCTGGACGAGCTGGAAGAAATCGTCGATGGCGAATCCGGAAGAGATATCGCCAGCGATATCGTTGGCCAGTTCGAAAATGATCCCGACCTGGTGCGGTTGCTGCTGTCCGACTGGCGGCGGGAAGAGGAAGCGTGCGCTGATTTAAAAGACGACTCCCGGCCGACGACGGAATCCGACGCTGAAGAAATCGAGTCGCCAGAACTCGAGCGGCAAATCAGCCGCCTGGTGTTTGCCGGGTACGTTTCGATGATCGACCGGTGGCTACTGAAACTGCTCGAAGCCGTTGAAACTTGCGACGACCACATTCTGCTCGTTGTGTCAACAAACCAGGGACATTCGTTTGGTGAAACGGTTGATCTCGTGCCTGACGCACGGGGAGCGGTCGCGTCTGGAGGCGATGATCAGAGAATGCTCCATGATTCGGAAGTGAGGACGCCGCTGTTGATGGCTGAGTTTTCTGATTCGGCAGATGGCCAGGAATTCGGGAGTCGGCATGCGGCTTTAGTTCAGCCGGTTGATCTCGCCGCGACACTGGAAGAGTGGATTGCACGAGGACTTGCTGGAAACTCTCTCCTGCAAACAACTTCGGCCGGAGCTAGCCTGCTAACGGCCCTTACAGGTGGCACTCCGAAGGGGCGGGCGACCGCGTTTTCGCTCGGTGCGGACGGTCAGCTTGGCGTTCGAAACCGCAATTGGGCACTGGCGGCTTCTACGGATGCTTTCGACGAGGACGATCTGGCCGAGGCAGACATTCAGCTCTTCGCGAAACCCGACGACCAATGGGATATCCACGACGTTTCTTCTCAATATCGCGAAGAAGTCGGATCGCTGCTGGACAGTTTGCGGAGGTTCAGATGTGGCACTCGCTGATGGCTATGTGACCCGAATTTTCCGGTAAAAGCGGAATTGCCACGGCTTTCATACCTGCCTGAATTGCCCGTTCTTGATCAACGGGTTTCTATGTTTCCAAGTCACCTCTGACAGCAATTCGGGCCGGTTTACTTTTGGAATCTGAGCCGATACTTTGACGTCCCGAATTACTCGGTAATCTGGAGTTCTGAACGATTCTGAAAGCAGGCTGTGCATTCCACCAGTCGCTTTCCAAACATCGATTTGTTCGGCCTCCATTCGCACAAACCTGGGGTCGCTGTTCAGCGAATTACGACCATGGCTAATGTCGCCACACTTGCATCTGCTGCTCTGTCAGAATCGAACGGTATTTTCCGACTTGCTCCAAACTGGGTGCCGCGGTCATTCCTGCAGCCCGGACGTCGGCTCAAGCTGAACCCTAACCACTATTACGCGCTCGGCATGAACCGAGGCGGTATCGATGAGCGGTGGTTTGGCTCGACGACCGAAGCGGCTAACGACAACCGTAACTGGGACGAAGGCCTTAGTTACTGTGTTACTCCGAACGGTGAAAAATTTCAGTTGAAGGAAGCGGTCGACGAACTCAAAGGCGAGATTATCGGCGACGCAATCTGGGACAAGTATGGCAAGTGGCCTGTGTACTCGAAGTTCTTCGACAACATGGGCCCAATTCCTCACCATATGCACCAGAATGCCGAGCAGGCGAAGCTGGTCGGTCAGGAAGGCAAGCCAGAATCTTATTATTTCCCTCCGCAGCTCAACCCGACCGGCAACAACTTTCCCTACACGTTCATGGGTCTTGAGCCTGGCACGACTAAAGAGCAGGCCGTACAGTGTCTCGCCAACTGGAACAAGGGCGATAACGGGATACTTGATCTGTCAAAAGCCTACCGTTTGAAGCCAGGCACAGGGTGGTTGATTCCACCATGCGTGCTGCACGCTCCGGGCAGCTTGCTGACATACGAGCCGCAATGGGGCAGCGATGTCTTCGGCATGTATCAGAACCTGGTAGAAGGTCGCGAAGTTCCACGAGCGTTGCTCACCAAAGATTTTCCGGAAGAATTTCACGACGACAACGAGTACTTAATCGATTCACTTGACTGGGAAAAGAACGTAGATCCCAACTTCAAAGACAACAACTACCTGGAGCCGGTGATCTGCTCACAAGGCGACGGCTGGGCTGACCGCTGGATCGTCTACGGCACGGTCGATGGCGAGCAGCTCTTCACGGCTAAAGAACTCACCGTTGATCCAGGTGCCAGGTGCTCGATTCAGGACAGCGGAGCTTACTCCTGGATAACAACACAAGGTCTGGGCAGCATCGGCAGCATGCGACTGCAGACTCCAGCCATGATCAACTTTGGCGACCTGACTGACGACGAAGTTTTCGTCACTGCCAGGCGAGCTGCCGAAGGCGTCGAATTTGAAAACACCGGAGACGAGCCGCTCGTCGGGCTTCGTTACTTCGGCCCAAACGCTCAACCGGATGCTCCGGCAATGGGCGCGTATAAGAATCAGTAAATGGTCAATTCGCAGGGCGCGTCTTGACGCACCTTAATTTTCACAGGCAATAGATTTCAGTGGTGTGTCGAGACGCACCCGACGGAAGGCTTCAAGATGGCTTTGAAACTGCACAACGCAATGTGGCCGGGACTTGTTGGCAAGGGCGATGACGAAGGTCAGGAGCCACCGATCAGTCTTGAGCGGATGCTCGAATTGACCGCTGCCGCCGGCGTCAACGGCCAGAAGTACGACGGTATTGACTACTTCCTCTTTCTGCCGCATACCAACCCTGAAGCAACCGACGACGAACTGCGAGAAATCGCTGACCTTATCGCGTCGCACAACTTCACGGTGGGTTCGCTGGTCGCTCCGATCTGGCCGGGAACGGTCGGTGATTCGGCGATGGGCGACGATGCCGCTCGCGAGAAGTTTCTTTCAGCCGTCACGATGGCCTGCCGAATCGCTCGAATATTCGAAGACCACGGTGTGCGGAAGTACGGCGTGATCCGAATCGATTCGGCTGAGTTCGGTGTTGAAAAGTGGCGTGAGAACGCGAAAGCCAACACAAGTCGCATTGCCGATACGTTCCGCGAAGCAGCGAAGATTGCCGCCGATAACGGTCAACGGCTTGCTGCCGAAGGTGAAATCTGCTGGGCAGGAATGCATTCCTGGAAGGACATGCTGGACCTTCTTGAAGAAGTCGGCATGCCGGAATCACTCGGTTTCCAGGCGGACCTTGCTCACACCTACCTTTACACGCTGGGGTACAACGCTCCGGAACATGCACTCGTCAAGGAAGGCTACGGCGACGAAGAATTCTACGCCGCCTACGAGCAGATGACCGACAAGCTTCGTCCCTGGACGATCGACTTCCACGTCGCTCAAAACGACGGCGAAGTTCATGGAGCAGGTTCGCACGACAAGACCGGCAAGCACTGTCGGGCTGACGATCCAAACGGCAAGCTCGACATCACAAAGTGCTCAAGCTACTGGCTGAAGGATTACGAACAGCGAGGTATTCA
>JACLAC010013731.1_pt1 | contig 11463 bp, 9 predicted proteins | sample 8027881 | NCBI WGS metagenome assembly JACLAC01 (sample SAMN15725517, study PRJNA655200) | protist metagenome | isolation source: fluorescence activated cell sorting (FACS) single amplified genomes of... | place: Spain: Blaines Bay Microbial Observatory, Mediterranean Sea | collected 2016-01-19 | reverse complement strand
AACTGCTACCGCTCGATCGGTCACGTCTACCGCGAGATCGCCAAAGACGGCGGCGGCGGCGGCGGCGGTCCTTCAGAAGTCGGAGGCGAAGCCGACGGGCAGTAAGTCAAAGCTCAAGAGTCAGAGAGAGATGAAGCCTCCAAACCCTCCGGTGGCGATGTCGACTAATACCGAGCCGGTGGCAATCTCGTGAGGCGAATGAAACTATGTGTGCTATGCGATACTCCGAGTATGAGTGTGGTGGTGGTGGTGGCGTTATGAGGCATGGTCTACGGAGAGCGGTGCTCTGGCCGGGCGTGTGTGGTGCGGTGGTCTACGCGGTGTTTATTGTTGTGCGGCGAGCAGAGTGGTGGCGAGCGAGAGTGTCTGTGTCGGTATTTGCGTATACGTGTGGTCGCGATCGGTACGATGCGTCGGCTTCCGTACAGGCCTACCTGACGCGGGCGCACACAGCACAGTCCTATTTTTTATACGCCGCGACTCATGAGTCCTTCCTTTGATAGGCATGTGTGGCGCCCTTCCCACGATCTGCAATGCCCTCCGAGGCGAGCTGGCCCTCTGGATAATTTATATAGTAGAGCGTGATCGCGAAGACGAAGGCACACAAAGCTGCGACGCCGGCGTCCCACGGATTTGTAATGTCGAGTCCGGTGATAAAGCTGAACGTGTTTTGCACCATCAGTTTGCTGGCCCAAAAGAAGCCCACCGTAGAGAGGCCGGCGGTGGTCACGACGACCACCGTAATCGTTCGCGAGCTCATGTTACCCATCGCAGCGGACGGTCTGGCAGCGTGCGTCGCGTTCTACACGTCGCGTTCTCGCGTCCCGACGAGATCGCTGATCTCGGTGCCATCCCCGCCCAAACGGAAACCGCACGCACCCAACGACGTACACGAGGTATTGTTCCATCGCATCGCCCATGCCTGATGGCCAGCTGGCAGCAAAAGCGCCGCGTGATGACCCGACGCGCTTAGTTTTTGCGGGCGCAACACACTAATAATATAATGGCCGACCTCGTCGCGCTCCGCGTCTCCGGCCTGCGCGAGAACACTACCGAGGCGGACGTGCGTGCGGCATTCGCAACGTACGGCTTCATCAACGACGTCACCATCGAAGATGGCGGCCGTGCGATTGTCCAGTACATCACGCGGCCCGCACAGGATGCAGCGAGGGCGGCGGTCGAAGGGTTTCTGAGGGCAGAGCCCCATCAATGCGCGGCGTCGGAGGACGGCCTGAACGTGAAGCTATACTCGTCCACTCTACCGCTGGATTACACCCTGTCGGCCGACACGCAGCAGCAGGCGCCGCCACCTCCGCCTGCGACACCGCCGCATCAGCAGTATGTGGCAGCTCCAACAGTACCTCCACCGCCACCGCCGCCGGCGGCAATCGGACAGCCGTACGGCGCGTATGGAGCTGCCTACTGGCCGCAGCAGCCGCAGCCGCAGCAGCAGCCGCAGCATCCGTACTGGGACTGGGCGGCGCAGCAGCAGCAGCAGCCACCGCCGCCGCCCGGCCCGCCGCCAGCGTACTATGGCAATATGCCGGCGCCCGCGCCGCCGCCACCGCCGCCCGGTCCACCACCCGCGCCGGCTCCGCCGCCGCCGGACATCGGCCCCAAGATGCGAGGCGACGAGTGCAAGCTCTTTGTCGGCGGCCTGCCGATTGAGTGCACCGAGTATGAGGTGCGGCAGTTTATGATGCCGTACGGCCCCATCGGCGAGATCCACGTGATGAAGCCGTCGACGCAGACACACCAGCGGTGCGCGTTTGTGACGTACGAGCACCACGCCTCCGCGCTGGCCGCGACCAAGATGCACGGCACGAAGAAGATGAAGCCGGAGGACAAGCCGATCGTGGTGCGGTTTGCGGACGATCAGCACCGGCCGCCGCCGGGGGTGAAGAGGCCGAGGATGTGATAGAGTGAGATAATTCTCGCCGCGAAAGACGGCGCCCAAGCGCCTTGGTGGGCACCAACACGCGACTTTGGGCGCTGTCATATACCGCGGGCGGGCGCGCGCGCGCATGGTCGTTCTGCTGCCCGTCGAGGGCTTCCCGACGTCGACGGGTCGTCCGCCGCTGTTCGGCATTCTCCATCACGATGGTGTCCCGATCGCGACGATTCGCGTTGACGAATACAACTGGTGGACCATTGGCGCCTCCGTGATTTATTCTGTTGTCTCGCTCGTGCACAAGCATCTCGAGGGCAAATGGTTTGCAAACCTCAGGGCTGCCGCGCAATTCGTGAATGCGCAGATTTGTAACGTGCGTACAGACTGCCTGCGCTCTGTGCATCTCTACCTACGAGGCGATCTCCCAGATATGATCGTCGACGCGCCCGAGGGCATCAAGATTCTCGCTCACCAGGCGCTCGCGCACGCGCACGTCAGCGCTCGCGTGCAGTCCTATCCGAGCGAGGTGGGCGATGGAAGGTGGCTACCGATCGGCAAGGCTCGGCCGTTTATTCCGCCCGAGATGCCGCGCTCCGCCGCGCTCAACCCGAGTGTCTGGGCCTCGTTCACTCCTCATCGCGAGACGGCAAGTCATGCGGCCGCCGCAGCTGCAGAATCTGGTGACGCGCTGGCTGCTGGCGGTGGTGAGGGAATCGCTCGAAAAAGGGATGATCATGATGAGTGCGCGGTGCCACGCAAGAAGAAGAAGAAGCAGCGACGCAAGCCCAACACGGAAGTCGGCGGGGTAGTTTGGGATGGTGACGCGACGAGCACGCCGCCAGTGCCGCTCGTGGTGCGTGAGGTGTACGACGATGCAGGCGATGCGACACGCTCGTGCTCGACGGTTGCTGTCCTCGAGACGTTCGATCCTGAGCCACGGCGGCTCTCGAGACGCCCGTCGGAGGTGTCCAATTTTGACGTGCAACTGCGCATGATCTATTCGGAGCGGCGCAGGCTGTTGCAAGAAAAGGGGTTGTGGGATGAGACGATCGCGATGCTGAGGCCCGCTTTGCTGCAGCGGCTCCTCGCCACGAAGCACCTCGCCATGAGCGGGTTATGGTCGCGTCCGAACTTTCTCGCAATGGGCGACGAGCCGTGTCCTGTGACGGATGAGGAAGCGGCTGGCTGGCTGGCTGCACGGCGTGTTGAGGCCGAGAGAACGGAGGAGGCTGATGGAAGGGCACGTGCGCCAGTGCGGCGTATGGAAGAGGGAGAAGGCAGCGGATTGTGGACGCATCCCGCTCTGAAGGGTGCTGTCGGCGATGAGTCTCTCAGTGAGGCCTGAAGAGGCCTGTTGTGGATGGAGGGAGGTCCTCTGACGTCGTCCATGCTCTCATTGTGGGCGTCTCGCCCAGTGCTTTGTGACTGCTCTTTGGGAGGAGCTGAGCGGCGAAATCACTCAGGAAGTGCACGTTGTTGAATGCCCACGGGTAATTAATTGAGGTCGAGAGTGACGCCGCCACGGCTGGCGTAGGTGCGCACGGGCTGTGCGGGACGCACGCATAGCAAATTGAGTAATGAAACGAGAACTATCTTTGTCTACTTCGCCCACACCTTCCACCTTCCACCCTCCTCCACCCCTCGCCTATGGCTCTGACCGCACCTCCCTTGCCTTCCCTCCCTCCCTTTGCCACACGGCCACACAGCCAAGCAGCAAGGCGGCCACAGCAGCCAAGCAGCCACAGCCACAACCACAGCCACAACCACAGCCACAACCACAGCAGCCAATTTCATGCCGCCGAGCCTCGGCTTGTCCGCCACGCACGCTCAAAACACGCGCACCGCTCTCAATCTCTGTCATGTAGAGCCTGCACGCAAAGGTCCGCCAGGGCGTTGAGAGCCATCCCGTCAGCCGCCGCCACGCCAAGCTTCTGTGCAGCCTCATGCAATTCCTCCTTATTGCTGCCGCTCGTGAGGCCAAGCTCAGTCTCAAGAAGCCTGACCTTGTCCATCACCGATGTGGGCGTTCTTCTCCCTCCAACATCGCTGCCCACCTCTCCATTCGGCCGTGTCTCAATCGGCAAACCAGCCAATCGATATGCCCTCGCGACCCAAGCAAAGTACTCGGTACCCCATCTGGTGTACGCCGTGTGATGCAGACGCCAGTCGTCCTTCCTGCCTGCTGGGCCGTCGGGATCATTGCAAGTAAGATGAGGCAGCCACGCCGCAAACCATGCAGATTGTCCGAGAGGCGCATCAACCACCACATCGAAACCGCGCACCACGAGGATAAGCTGCAGCTTCGCACCCGACTGCGCGACTCCCAGATTGTTCCAACACGTCAAGCTCGATGGACCATTGCAGTCGTCGTGTCCACCTTTTGTGGGCATGAGCCCAAGCGATCCCTTTGAGAAGAGATGGCTACTCGCGCCTGCAAATGGGCAGCCCATCTCATCGTTTGCCTTCATGCTCTTCTCCGCCTCTCCAAGCTCCGATTGTACCAAGCTGGCCGCGTAGATGCCTGGTAATCCACTACAGAAGGCCATGCTCATGTCCGCCGCACCGGCTCGGAGCTGCCCCTCCAATGCCGCCACTCGCAAATTGGCATGATCCGCAAGTCGCGGATAGCAGTGATCCGATCGTCCGTATGGCAATTGCACGGCACCTGACTGATCCATCCGCGTCACACCAAAGGCGGCCATGCGTGCGCCAGAGATTTTTGCAAACCTCTTGTCTCCATTGACGCGGCTGCGGTGCTCGCAATACTCGTCTGCACGCGCTTGGCACGTTGATGCTGCCAATTTGCCCTTGACGACCGATACTGCCATCCGATGGCAGCAGCCGCCGCGCAGCGTCTCGTTGATGCCGCTGCTGCCCGTGCCTTGGGACGCACTTGCAAGCTGACCGTCTCCCAAGCCGAAATCCGTTGTGATGCCGGTATGGGAGCTACCGTGATTTGGGCACTTCTGCGAACGTATCCACCGCAAGCATTCGGTACCCTCTGGCTCACCGAGCCGATGAGCCAGCCTCACGGCTGCATTGGCGGCCGGGTAGCCAAGAGCATCGAGGTGACGCCGCATCGTGCCCACCAATTCGTTCCGTGGAGTGAATAGCAGCGTGTCGGTATCGTTGTGCAGCAGCAGCGCGTCACAACACTCCACACGCTCTTGCAACACCTCTATTCCACCATTGCGCAACTGCCGCTTGTGTACTTGGTCACCATCAAGGCGTCGAGGTGCGGCGGCGGCGTCAAAGCGCAGCGGACCGCTGAGCTCGCTCGAGTGCACAAGCAGCACGTGTACGTTAGTGCCACCAGTGGCAAGTCGGAGGCATTTGGACAGGTGCGCCGCCACGTCAATCCAGCAAACAGCATCCAACGTCCACGGCAGCGGCAGCGTTGGCGGTGGCAGCAGCGGCTCGGCTTGCGCAGAGAAGCGCGTGATCACGTTGACGCGCTCACCACTGTAACCCTTGGGCCGCAACGCGTTGGCGCGGCGCTCCTTCTCGGTCTCGCTCAGCTCGACGTACCTGAAGTCTGCACCGAGGAGCGTCTCCGGCATGAAGATTTCGAGCACGGCCCGGCTGCAGCCGTACATACGCGGAATGCCGCTGCCCTCGAGAGCGCGAGCAATTTCGATCGCTCCGCGCTGCTTCTTATTTGCTTTTTTCATTGCGGCGGCCGCACGACCTCGAGCGGGACCGTCGAGGTACCGATCATTCGCTAAAGCCTCGAAATTGCTTGGTGAGGACGCGCGCCTCTTGCATGGCTCATGGGTGCCGGGCATTGTGCAATGGTTTGGATAAATCTCGCCCTCGCGACCACGCGCAAATAAAGCACGAAGACGGTGCTTTCGAGGGGCTGGCGCGAAGTGTTGCGTGCGCTGTCGTGGCCGTCGCAAGACGGCGCCCACAGGGTAACGGCAGACTTCCCGCTGGCTCTCTTTTGCTCGCAACGAAGGCGCGCACTGGCGCGGGCGGCGGCTCGTGCGGTGTTGAATGCGCTACGCGCGCAGTGCCCACAACAGCGCCAGAGAGGTTGAGCGAGCTCCGTCCGTCCACGCGCAGCCTCCGACCGCGCGCCATCCGTCCGCAGCCCTACTCTGCTGCTGCTGCCGCTCGCGCCTTGCACATCGCACATAGTGCGACAGGCGTCGCCATCGCCGATCATGCTCACGCGCGGATTCGTTTGTCCTGCTGCACGGCGCCCAACCGGCACCGTCGGAGTTTGTGTTGCGTTTTGGTGACCCGCCCAAGCCGCGCGGCGGCGAATGAGGCGATTGCCATCGGCGGAAGGGTTCGCGCGGCGATCGAGGCAGCTCATGGTGGATCTGCGGAGCCGCGGAATCGAGGGCGAGCGGCGTTTCCGGAGCCCGAATCGTTGATTTTGCTCATCCGTCGCTCATCTCGACAGGAATGGAGCTCGTTTGGTGCTGCTGATCGCCCGCGGTTTTGATCGTGACGGCGGCTCGGCGCTGCAGCGGCGTGCCTCTGGACCCGACGGAGCGGCCGCGTGCCAAACCCGCCGGCGGGCGACACGTAAAACGCGCCAGAGGCGCGGCCTTGGACATGGCGCCTCACAGCGCCTTGACATCGCTGGATCATGCATCTTGCCTCTTGGCGACGAATTGGCACCGGTGCTGGCCGCGCCAACTCGCCCGCCGCAACCAGCACGCACCCACGTTGCTTTGCCACCAATATCACTGCTGGATTTCGAGGTTGAGTCGAGATTGTGAGCAGAGAGCGAGGCGAGAGAGAGGGTATAATGAGCGATGTGCGCTTTGAGCCCCTTGTCAAAGGGCTTTTGTGGCGCGCGTTATACGCGGTTGGAAGGTGTGTAGTATTGCACGCGTTTTACCCATCCATCACATCGCCTATTGTTACAAGATCTACACGTGCTCGCCCTCACACATGCACACGTGACACACATGAATCATCACAATGCCTCCACTCACTCTCCGCATCCGCCTGCTTACTGTATCCACTTATTCCTCTTCTCAATCTCCACAAAGCATTTGGCCGTCACCTTCACGTCGGCAAGTGCGGCGTGCAGCTCGCCGGCCGGCTTCGTGCCGAAGAGATGCTCGTGCACCTCCTCGTTTGTCGCCGCCTTCCTACCCGCCTTGCGACCACCTTGGCCCCTCGCCCTCGTACCTGCCCTCGCCGCCCTCCTATAAACCTGCTCGTCAAGCGTAGAGTGTATGTTTTGAGAGCGATCGACAGCTGTCGTCCTTATGAGTATGTCAAAAATGGTATTCTCGTTTATGCCACACTTCCTCCTCTCGATCCCTCTACACAAAACCTCGTTCCGTCGCTCTCTCCTCCTCCTCCTCCGGCACAATCACACGAGCGTCCCATCACTCTCCAGACTCCTTCTGTACAGTTCCCCAACCACTCCAAACACTACCCCTCACAGTTTGCTTCCCACTTGGCCACCACCGTGCACACCACTCACCACACACACACCACAATACACACAACTCTGAACCAACAGTACAGGGCAGGCACAAGAGTATCATTTCCTCATCAAGGAGAAGACAGTGCTGGTCCGGGTTTGTCCTCAGCTTCAAGAAGCATAGGACGGGACGGATAGAAGCAGCTCTGCCGACACCTAAGTGGGATGTCAAAGGCCAGGATTGTCCCTCCTTCCGAAAGGAGAGGACTCTCGAGGCTCAGATTTACCTGGGAGGGGAGAGAGAGGTTGAGTGTGCAGGCAGGCAGGTAGATGGGAGCATTCACATACACAGATTTCTTTGGCTTCTTGGCGCTCTTCTTCGCCTCGCCCTTCTCGTTCTTGTCTTCGCAGGGCAACGCGTCGGTCGACGAGCACCAGGCCGCACCGCCACTTGCACCCTCTTTCAACACCTTGGCGGGATAGGTGATGGCCGTGGAAGTGGTGCTGACCACGTAGGCACCATCTGGTGCAGCCTCATTCGCAAGTGAGGGGAAGTCATCATGGAGAGTTGAGGCATCGGCAAGGGCAGATGCCTCGGCCGAACGCTCGTAGATGGCTATAGCCTCGCCGACGGCTTTTGGAGCTGCACCCTTGACAAGTGCAGTGGAAGCATGCATGATCACAATCTTGCCGCGGTAGTTGTAGTTCTTTGATAGCGCCATGTTGGACCAGGCGTTGAGGTTGCCCAAGATTGGCTCAGACACCTCGGACTGCATCAGGTGATGCGAGTAGACGCTGACATCCATCTGTGCAAAGTCGATAGATGCAGCAACCGCTTTGCCATCCTCTGTAAGGGCCTTTACTGACGAGGAAGGGTCATCAAGGACGGACAGGAAGTTCAAAGAGGACGACAGCAGGGAGAGAGGCAGAGGCGGTGACGCGAGCAGCGGCGTGACCGAGCTCGTCTTGAAGCGGAGGAAGCGGTTCTCCTTACCATCGATAACGTACATTGTACGGTTGTATGAGTCAGCGAGAAACTGCATGGTCAACTCACAGTTCTTGCACATCTTTAACGATACGGCAACAATGATAGCATGGTCACGTGGCACGTTCGACTTCTCCGCCTCAATCAACGCCTTCACGGCGGCCTCTACCTCGGCGTGGTTCATCAGATTCTTCCGAATGAACTCCATCTGAATAGGATCATCATAATTAAAGGTGCCATCCGAAGACAACGCCTTTGCCTTTTCGATGTATCGGTTGATGCAGCACTCACTCCGGTCAATCATAATCCTGCTACAGGCCGGATACGACTCATCAATAGCCGTACATACCGCCACATCCTTCTTTGGCCCATTCCGCCCCGAGTGTATGACGAATGACTCTTTCTGGCCGCATAGAATGCCTATCGACAACACCGACCCCATCTGGCCTTGCAAATCAAACGGCGTGAGCGATTTGCGCTCGGCGTAGATGCGGTTGAGCTCCTTCGTATTACCAGCAATCCCTACTGATGACAGCATCTCCTCTGGCAGAAGAGCTGCAGCGGCAACGCACGCTGAAAACTGAGGCTTCGAGCCTCGTGAGCTAGACCAGGAGGGCTCATTGCATATTGGCGGTGTAACAACACTCGACACGCCGGCACCAGATAAAGCATCAGATTGAGTGGTAGTAGCGAGGGCGGTTGAGGTCACCGCTGGATCACTCTTCATGGTGCTGAGGTTTGGCCGGATGGTAGCAGCCGGTAGGTGTGTCCCAGAGCCACCAGTGTATGGGAGTGCCGATACCTCAACCATGGGAGCCTTGAGTTGAGGTACATCGACAGACGCACTCCCCTGAAGATTGGCTGTCGATGAGCGTGATGAGCGCCTCCTGCCCGCAGCCACTGCAAAATGCGCCTCGTGCATATATCTGCACTTAGGCAGCTCCTCGGTGAGCCGATTGAGCAGCTTTTGTAAACCGAACTCAATCCCAGTGAGGCGCTTCGCCGGTGTCAGCTTGTCGGCACTGGCAGTGCTCCACCACACCAAATCGAAGAGACCCGCACGCACACCGTTAATTGCGTTGCGCAAATCCATTATTCCAACACCATCAGCGCTTACGCGGAGCTCGCCACGCAGCTGACCGGTATAGGTACGCGTGAGCGAGAGGGAGTCCACGCGCCCAAATCCAAGCAAACCCACCATCTTCGGTCCAAGCTTGTAGCCGGTGGTGATCTGATTGGCAACTAACATGAGATGATCGTGTAGACAATCTACCATTCCCTGAGTGAGAACATCATGACCGTCTGACCGTGCGGCGAGCAGCACCTCTAGCTGCGACTCAGTTCCCAAGTCATGGTGTTGGTGGAGCCACTGGAGCTGGCAGGCGGTAAGAGGGTTTGTGACCTCCTCTCCCGCTTGCTGGGCTAATGTCTGGATGACATCAATGACTCGGTAAACCGCGCCACAAACAGCAGCCCCCAATGCATAATCGGATCGATTTGTGTATGTTGTTCGAAAATCGTTCATCGTGCTCGCCTGACCCTGTTTCTCGCCAGACAGGGTAACATCAGCGCCAAGAGCAAGACGCTGGAGAGTATCATGCACTTTTAGCGCCTCTCTCTGGACTTCCACAATGCCGTCGGCGGAGCCCGGCGCACCACCTTGCTCCATGGCGCCCGGCTGATGGAAGATGGCCGGCTGACCGCTCCACGAGGCCCAGCCGCGTGCAAAGGGGCCCCGCAGCGCGACGGGGAGCGGCGCGGCGGGTCTTGGCATTGACATTGGCGGTGTGAAGAGGCCCGACTTTCTTGCGGCGGCGATCGCCTTCTGACGGCCCTCACCATATACGCTCTGCACCGCCCACCGCCATCTTGGATCGGCGCTCTCGGTGAGGCCCGTCGCCGGGTTGCGCCGCATCATCACGGAGACGGTCGGCTTCTCGTCTCCGTGATGATTTGGATCGTACTCGAGAGTAATGTAGAAGGCCTCACCCTTGCCGACGCCAGACCAGTGCGGTTTGTTCGTCTTGGGCTCCGCTTGCATCACTCCACCCGAAGGTTGCATTGCCTGCATCATCTCCGCGTGGTTGACGGCGGGCTGGTTGACGGACGCAACCTGCGCGAGCTCCGCCGGGTTTGCGTGTGCCGTGCCCACCGGCGTCTGTATGGCGACCGAGCCTTGCATGCTCACCTGAGCAGCCATTGCATCAGACGCCTGCTTGTTGGCTGCCTGGGTGCGAAGGTAGCGGCTGCGCACGGCGCTCGCCGTGTACGTTCTCTGCGGACTCGCCGCCTTGGACAACATCGACGCGATCAGACCCCATTTAAAGCCGTACGTCGCGATGCCCTGAAGGATCATATTGTCCGCTTGGTCCGTCCAACGGCCATCCCACCGGCTTCCCGGCGCGGCCACGATCGGTGCAGGAGCGGGCGCAACAGAGACGGGCTCGGGCGCGACGGGAGTGGAGGCCGGCTCAGCGACTGGCATCTGCTCCTCCTCGGCCTCCGTGCGGCTGCTCAGCTCCCACGGAGCCGACTCCTCCTCCTCCATTGGCTCAGCCGCTTCATCCTCCTCCTCTGGCGCCTCCGGGCCCGCCTGGATGCTGGAGGCGGAAGCATCAATCGCCGCGGTAGGATCGTACGCAGTGACGGCCGGGCCCTTCATGGCATCGTGGTAGATCGAGTCCTGGCCAACAAAGCGCTGCATCTGCTTGGCAATGCCTGGGCCCGCCTGGATGGTCGAAGCCGACGCGTCAATCGCAGCCGTTGGGTCATACGCGGTGACGGCCGGTATCATCAGATCAGCATTGTAAATCAAATCCTGGCCGACAAATCGCTGCGACGCCTTGTCCATACCGGGACCGGCCTGGATCGATGAGGCCGACATATCCTTAGCGGAGGTCGGGTCATACGCCGTCACCGCCGGCGCCGCCGGCGCCTTGGTCGCCTCGTGATAGATCGACTGATGGTCGCCAAAGCGCTCGCTCGCCGACATCTTCGCCTGCTCCTGGTCGGCCTGGAAGTCGGACTGGACCTCGGGCACGGGCGTGTTCTCGTCAATCTGCTTGTTCGCGATCGCCTCCGGGTCGAAGATGTTGACCGTCGACTTGCGGTAGCCCTTGCGGTAGCGCGAGTCGGGGCCCTGGAAGCGGTCGGCGTAGCCGCCGTTCATCGAGGGCGCCGTGCCGGCGTTGGTCG
>JACLAC010014331.1_pt1 | contig 11466 bp, 10 predicted proteins | sample 8027881 | NCBI WGS metagenome assembly JACLAC01 (sample SAMN15725517, study PRJNA655200) | protist metagenome | isolation source: fluorescence activated cell sorting (FACS) single amplified genomes of... | place: Spain: Blaines Bay Microbial Observatory, Mediterranean Sea | collected 2016-01-19 | reverse complement strand
TTAAGATCTCTATATTCAATCCATCCTAGATCACCTAGTTTTTTTTCTGTTAGAATTTCTAGTGTCTTTTGAAAATCTTTATTCGTATAACAATAAGTTCCCACTAGAGTAATTTCTTGAATTGTTAGTTTTTTAAAATCAAAAGTCCCAGAAGGTTGTGTTAAACCTATATGTAAGATTGTTCCACCTGGTGCGATTGATTTTATTGCTTGATGACGGGTAACCTCTAAACCGACAGACTCTAAAATTAAGTCAAAGTTATTTTCTTTAATTGATTTATCATTTGGAGATACAAAATTTGCTTTTAGATATTTAGCACACTCATCTAATCTCTTTTTATTTGGATCTGACATAATTATATTTGTAGATTTTTTTTCTTTATTTAAAACTAAACCACACAATAAACCTATAGCCCCAGCTCCTTGGATTAAAATCTTACACTCTGACATAGGTTTTTTTAAATTTTGCTCAGCTAATAAAACCGCATGTAATGCTACAGCAGCTGGTTCAGCTAAAGCTGCTTCTTTAATGCTTAGTTTTTTTGGAACTTCAAAAATATTTTTTTCTGGTACAGATACTAATTCTGCCAATCCACCTTCCCTTTTTATTGGTGTACTCATCCCTATCATTGTTCTTTTGGGACATAAATGTTCTCTTTCATTTTTACAATAATCACATTTCTCACAACTAATTAAAGGATTTATAACTACATCTTTATTTTTAAATTTACCCTCTAAACTAGTTCCGCTTACTTCATGACCTAATATTAATGGTGGTATTCTTCTTTCATCATTGCCATGGAAAGCGTGCATATCTGAACCACAGATACCTGAGGCTTTTACTTTTACTAAAGACTCACCTGGTTTTGCGATTGGATCTTTTTCTTCCCTGAAATCTATTTTGTTAGTACCAGTATAAACTAGTGCTTGCATTAATTCGAAAAGCCGTATTTTCTTAATCTAACATCAGCAGTTCTGGCATGAGCTTCCATACCTTCAGCTCTTCCCAATCTTGCAGCTGTTGCCCCAACAACTTCAGTGGCTTCCTTTGTCATTCTTTGGAAAGTTAGAGTTTTGATAAATTTTCCTACAAACAAGCCGCCTGTATATCTTCCGCCACCTTTTGTTGGAAGAATGTGATTTGTTCCTGAACATTTATCGCCATAAGCAACTGTTGTTTCTTCTCCTAAAAATAAAGATCCATAATTTCTCAATCTTTTTAACCACCAATCTAAATTTTCAGCATGGACTTCTAAGTGTTCAGAGGCATACTTATCGCTAACTTCTGCCATTTCCTCATTAGTATCGCATAGAATTACTTCACCATAATCTTTCCATGCCGCAGTTGCATTTACTTTTGCTAATTCAGGTAGTTCATTAATTAATTCTGGAACTCTTTTCATTGTAAAATCTGCCAATGATTTATCTGTTGTAAATAACCATCCTGGAGAATTATATCCATGTTCTAACTGACCTACTAAATCTACTGCAACAATTTCTTTATCCGCAGACTTATCAGCAATAATTGCAATTTCTGTTGGTCCTGCAAATTGATCTATTCCAACCTTTCCATAAACAATTCTTTTAGCTTCAGCTACATATTGATTCCCTGCTCCAACTAAAAAATCTACTGGGGGGTTTTTAAAACATCCATGTGTCATTGAACCTATGGCAGCTACTCCACCTAAGTTCATTATTACATCTGCTCCACAATGATTGGCAGCAAAAATTATTCCAGGGTTGGCACCATCTTTGTCTTTTGGAGGACTAGCACAGATAATAGTTTTTACACCGGCTACTTTGGCAGGAGTTATGGCCATTACTGCGGAAGAAATATGCGCATATCTTCCCCCCGGAATATAACATCCTGCTGTATCTACTGGAATTAATCTTTGTCCTGCAAACAATCCTTTCGATAATTCAACTTCAAACCCGTTGTTCATACTTTTTAATTGGTGTTCAGCAAATTTTTTAATTCTTTCGTGTGCGAATTTTACATCATCTTTAGTTTTTTGATCAACTTTCTTGATCGCTTCTTCTATCTTCTCTTTTGAAACAATTACTTCCCCATCATACTTATCAAATTTTTTATTTAGTTCTTTAAGCGCAATTTCTTTTCTTTTTGCAATGTCATTAAGAATATCCTGAACAGCTGCCTGTGTTTTATGATCGTCCGTCTCTGGAGTTTTAGCTGCTTTTTTTATATATTTAATTGCCATAAAGTACCGTTGGTAACCACAATGCTATTTGTGGGAAAATAACTATTAATATTAATCCTATAACTTGCAATACCATAAATTGCATCATACCTACATAAATATCTTTTAAGTCCCATTCTGGAACTACTCCTTTTAAGAAATAGGCTGAAAGTGCCACAGGCGGAGACAGCCAGGCGGTTTGTAAATTAACAGCAACCAAAATAGCAAACCAAGTTAAATTAAAACCTAACTCCTCTATTAAAGGTAAGATAATAGGAATTATGATTAATACTATAGGAACCCATTCTAAGGGCCAACCTAAAAGAAAAATCATTGCAAGAACAATTCCTAAAATAATATATCTGTTCATTTCAAGCTGTAATAAAAATTCAGTTAAAACCATTGGAGTTCCCAGTCTTGAAAACACCGATCCAAAGAAGTTTGAAGCTGCTACAAGCACCATGATTAAAGCTGATATCTCTAAAGTTTTGACTAAAGCTTCCTGTAATTTCGGTAGCGTTAATTTTTTATAAGCTAATGCTAAAAGTAAAGAACCTACGGCGCCACAGCCTGCAGCTTCTGTTGGTGTTGCATATCCAAATAAAATACTTCCAAGAGCTGCGAAAACCAAAAGTGCCGGAGGCAATAGTCCAATTAGAAACTCTTTAAAGACTTCTACCATGCTTGTTGCTCTGTCTTCTACTGGAAGAACGGGACCTAATTTTGGATTTAAAGCGCACCTTATAGTTACGTATGCAGCATATAAAAGAGCCAACATTATTCCAGGTATTATTGCAGCAGCAAATAAATCTGTTACTGGTATTTCCATAATTGGACCCATGACAACTAACATGATGCTTGGTGGAATTAATATCCCTAAAGTTCCACCTGCTGTAATTGTTCCTGCTGCCAATCTTACGTCATAACCAGATTTGTTCATTGATTTTGCAGCCATAATTCCAAGAATAGTAACTGAAGCACCTACTATACCTGTTGCAGCTGCAAATATTACCGAAACGAAGAGCACTGCATAGAATAAAGCCCCTCGAACTCTAGATAACATTAATTGAACAGATGAAAATAATCTTTCCATTAAACCTGCATTTTCCATCATAATACCCATAAAGACGAACAGTGGGACCGCCGCCAGTGCTTGCTCTGTCATGACCATAGAAAACTGTAAGGTCATTAAATAAAAAACAAGCTTACCAAAACCTAAATAACCAAATACAAATCCTAAAAAAATTAAAGTAAATGAAATTGGAAAACCAATAAAAATTGCAAATAACATTACTGCAATTAAAATAAAGCCTAGTGTAGCTGGATTAATAAATTCTGCTATCATGCGTCAGGCCATTTTCCTTTTTTAGCTGCATAATAACTTTTTAAAACTTCTGATATTCCCTGAATTAACAAAAACAATATCCCAAACCATAAACAAGCTTTGATGGGCCACATAAAAGGCATCCAAGCTGTATCCATTCCTCTTTCTCCTCTTTTAATAGACTCTAATACAAAGCCTGTGGTCATATAAAAAAAGAAAAGCAATCCTGGAAAATAAAATAATAAATATAACCAAAAATCTATAAGACCTTGTGTTCTTACCTTAAAATTTCTATATAAAAAATCTGCTCTAATATGAACTCCTCTTGAAAGAGCATATCCAGCACCTAACATAAATAAAGCGCCATAAAGAAATCTGCTCATATCATAAGCCCACATTGTTGGTGCTAAAAATAATTTTCTTGCTAAAACTTCGTACACCATAGCAATCATCAAAGGCATCGTAATCCAACAAACTACATTACCAATCCGTCTACTCCATTTATCAATATTTGTGATTGTTGATGACATCCATTTAGGCATGTCATTTGGCATTTTACCTGTGCCCTGCCGTCTTTCGGCAATCATTTCATCAGATTTATCTAATTTTGTTCTTGAAGGCATTATCTCCTTTTTTACTTAAAAAAATAAAGCGGATCAAGTAAATGATCCGCTTTATTGTAATCTATTCTTATGACTATTTTAATGTCGCTGCGTGAGCCATTCCTAGCTTAGCATTAGACATTTGAGCTCCACTCCAGAAAGGCACTGCAATATCAGCAAATTTCTTTTGTGAGTTCCAAACTTTTGCAAAGAATTTATTTTTCGCTGCATTAGTTTCTAAACTCTTCTTAGCTGCTGCCATGTAAGCTGGGAAATAATCAGCAGGTGTATCGTGTAATATTACACCATGATTTTGAGTTAAATCCGCTAGCGCTTTACCATTTTCGTAAATTCTATAACTCATAGCTTTACTTAATGATGCATTAGCTGCTACTTCCATAGCTTTTTTCTCAAGCTTAGTCATTTTTTTGTAAACGTCTCCATTTACGTAAAGATCAGCATTTACCACTACTTGGTGTAGACCTTGTAGGTAGTAGTGCTTAAGAACTTTTTGGAAACCAAATACACTGTCCGGTTTTGGACAACACCATTCAGCTGCATCGATAGTTCCTTTTTCAAGAGCTGGTAGAATATCTCCACCACCCATTGCTACAGAAGCTACACCGATATCTTTATAAGTTTGACCTGGAATTCCTGGAGGAGTTCTAAATCTATACTTTCTAAAGTCAGCCATGCTATTAATAGGCTCTTTAAACCAACCTAAAGCCTCTGGGCCTACTGGTTGAAGCATAAAACCTTTAATATTTCTTCCCATTTCTTTCCATAGTTGGTCATATAATTGTTTACCACCACCATATTGGAACCAAGATAGGAACGCTATGTTGTCGATACCAACACCTGCACCTGCTACTGGCGAACCAAATAACATAGCTGCTGGGTGTTCACCAGACCAGTAATGCGTCCAAGCAAATCCACAATCGATCAGTCCTTTGTCAACTGCATCTAATGTTTCTTTAACTCCTACAACAGTACCTGCCGGCATAATTTCAAACTTAATTGAACCATTTGTTAATGCAGTTACATCGTTTCCGAAGTCTTTTAACATTTTAACTTCGTCAGCCTTTGCACTGATAACAGTTTGGCATTTTAATGTTTTTGCGTTTGCTGAAGTTATTGAAAATCCAATAAATGCAACTAAACTAAAAACAACAGTTAATAATTTTTTCATTATTCCCCCGTTTGTTTAATAAAAAAGAATTAAACCCGTTATAAAATTAAAAGTCCATAAACCACAGGTTGTATTATTCAGGTGGTATTTATTTAATATCTCGCCTATAAGATATGTTTTAGCATGGAAGAGTTTGATTACATAATTATTGGCGCTGGATCAGCTGGCTGCGTTTTAGCTAATCGTTTAACAGCTGATAAAAGCAACAAAGTTCTTTTATTAGAAGCTGGAGGCAAAGACACATATCCTTGGATACATATTCCAGTAGGTTATTACAAGACAATGCATAATCCAAAAGTAGATTGGTGTTTTCATACAGAAAAAGATGAAACGATGAATAACAGATCTATTAGATATCCAAGAGGAAAAACTCTAGGAGGAAGCTCATCTATAAATGGATTGTTATGGATAAGAGGTCAAAGCAATGACTATGACAATTGGAGACAGCAAGGAAATGCAGGTTGGAGTTGGAATGATGTTCTTCCATATTTTTTAAAATCAGAAAATAATGAATTAGGCAAAAATGAATTTCATAACGATGAAGGACCTATAAGTGTTACAAATAAAAAAATTGATTTAAAAATGCTAGAAGAATTTCAAAATGCTGCTGAAGAATTTGGTATTCCTAGAACAAATGATTTTAATAAAGGAGATAATTTTGGAGTGGGTTACTTTCAATTTACTACAACTCGTCAAAAGCTATTAAAACTACGTTGTAGTGCTGCTAAAGGATATTTGAATCCTGTAAAAAAAAGATCAAACTTAAAGATAATAGTTAATGCCCATGTTCAAAAAATCAATTTCTTAAAGAGGAAAGCAATAAGCGTAAATTTTTACGACAATGGAAAATTAAAAACAATAAAAGCGAATAAAGAAATATTACTTTCAGCTGGGTCTATTGGTTCACCACATATTCTGCAAGTATCTGGTATAGGAGATCCAAAAAAATTAAAAACTCATGGAATATCAATTGTCCATGAATTGGTGGGAGTAGGCAAAAATTTACAGGATCATTTGATGTTTAGACCTGTTTATAAAGTTAAAAACTTAAAATCTCTTAATGGTAAGATTAATAGTTTATTTGGAAATTTACTTATTGGATTAGAATACATACTTAATCAAAGCGGCCCGATGACCATGGGTGCTAGCCAAGTTTGTGGTTTTCTTAAAAGTGACCCGTCTAAAGCTACTCCAAATTTACAATTTCATGTTCAACCAATTAGCACAGATATTTTAGGTGCAACTAAAATGCATAACTTTGATGGAATTACTCCAACTATTGCAAACATTCGACCCACTAGCAGAGGTGAAATAAATATTACAAGTAATGACAGTAGAGATAATCCAAAGATCAAAATGAACTATTTATCTACTCAAGAAGACAGAGATGTTGCTGCAAAAAGTTTAAAGATTGTAAGAAAGATAATGCTAGAAACAAATGCATTCAAAAAATATGAACCAGAAGAGTATAGACCAGGAGTTCACATTACGGATGATAATGAATTAGTTCAAGCTGGAAGTGAACATACTCAAACAATCTTTCATCCTGTTGGAACCTGTAAAATGGGAAATGGAGAAGACTCTGTTGTGGATGAAAAACTAAAAGTTAGGGGAATAGAAAATTTAAGAGTTATAGATGCATCAATCATGCCAAATATCACTTCGGGTAATACAAATGCACCTACTATAATGATTGCCGAAAAGGCGGCGGACATGATATTGAATTCATAAATATGTCAGAACAATTAATTATATTTTCACAAATAGTTTTTATAGATCTAATATTAGCTGGAGATAATGCAATCATAATTGGAATGGTTGCTTCAAAATTTCCTCTTGAACAAAGAAAAAAGGTTATTTTTTGGGGCATTGGTGGTGCCGTAGTTTTAAGAATAATTTTAACTTTGTTAACTGCGTATCTTTTACAAATTACAGGACTAAGATTAATAGGTGGAATTCTTCTACTTTATGTAATCTATAAACTTTACACTGATGTTATTAAAGATGAAGAGGCTAGTAATAAAGATATTAAAGTAGATAGATCGAATTTGCTAAAGGCTATCTGGACTATTTTATTAGCTGACTTTACTATGAGCCTAGACAATGTATTGGGAGTAGCCGGAGCAGCTGGACACCATTATCACTTATTAATTTTTGGATTAGTTTTATCAATTGTTTTGATGGCAGTAGCAGCTAATTTAATTTCACAATGGATCAAGAAATACAAGTGGATTGCTTGGGTTGGTTTATTAGCTATACTATTAGTAGCTATAGATTTAATATACACTGATCTCAAATTGATTTTATAGATATGTATTTAAAAAAATATAATTTAAAAGGAAAATATTCTTTAGTAACTGGAGCAGGTAAAGGTTTGGGCCGAGCGTGTGCTATAGCTTTAGCTGAAGCTGGATCAAACTTAATATTAATAAGTAGAACAAAAAAAGATCTGGACTCTGTAGCAAAAATAGCAAAAAAACTTAAAGTTAAATGCAAAACTTACGTATGCGATTTAACTAATTACCTTCAACTTAAGCAAGTCATAAATAGCCAAAAAAAAATCGATGTTTTAATTAATAACGCAGGAACAAATATTCCAGAACACTTTTTAAAAATCCGTAAACAAGACATGGAAAAAGTAGTTAAGATAAATACTTTAGCTGCGTTTAATGTTGCTAATTTAGTAGCTTTAAAAATGGTTCAAACAAAAAATAGAAAAAAGATTGGTGCTGCAATTGTTAATATGTCCTCTCAAATGGGTCATGTTGGAGGCCCTATTAGAAGTGTTTACAATATGACAAAATTTGGTATCGAAGGATTAACTAAAGGTATGGCTATAGATTTAGCTAAATACAATATAAGAGTTAATAGTATTGCTCCTACATTTGTAGTTACTCCAATGACAAAAAAATTTTTTAAAAATAAAAATTTTAGAAAAGAAGTTTTAGGCAACATTCCTTTAGGAAGATATGCAGAACTACCTGAAATATCATCTGCTGCGGTTTTTCTATCCTCAGATGCAGCCTCTATGATAACTGGAACTTCATTATTGGTAGATGGTGGATGGACAGCAAGATAATAAAGATATTTTTATTTTTAATAATAATTCTTTCAAATCAAAATTTATCTGCAGTAGAATTTATAGGAAAATTTAATCAAGGATCTTTTATTCTGGGAATAACAAGTCCTGGGGCAAAAGTTAAAGTAGACAAAAAAGATATTCTAGTGACTAAAGATGGATATTTTGCTTTTGGCATAGGAAGAGATAGAAAAAACGACATAACTATTCGAATAATAAAAGATAAAAAATTAGATGTAATTATAAAAAAGGTATTTAAAAGAAAATATAAGATACAAAGAATAGATGGCCTTCCAGAAAAAAAAGTTACTCCCCCTAAAGAAGTATATGAAAGAATTAAAAGAGAAAATAAACTTATTGGTGAAGCGAGATCAATAGAGAGTGATTTAACTTTTTTTACCAAAAAATTTATTAATCCACTTGATAATGCAATAGTAACTGGAGTGTATGGAAGTCAAAGAATATTAAATGGAAAACCGAAATGGCCGCATTACGGATTAGACTTTGCTGCAAAAGAGGGAACCAAAGTTAAAGCTATGCTGGATGGAACAGCTACTATGGTTGAGCCTGATTTGTTTTATACTGGAGGTACTTTAATATTTGATCACGGACATGGAATTTCAACTTTATATATGCACCTTAAAGATATTTATGTACAAAAAGGACAAAAAGTTAAACAAGGGGAAATAATAGGTACGGTAGGGTCAACTGGAAGATCAACTGGACCTCATTTGGATGTTAGACTTAATTGGTTTGGAGTGAGACTAGATCCAGCTACAGTTTTAAATTTAAACTAATCTAGTTCAAACTTGTTTTTATAATCTTTGAGTAATGATTTATCTTGATCATCCTTAAATAAAATAAAATCTTCTACAATTAAAATATCTAAATTTGTTCCCATAAAACAATTAAAAGCATCCTCTATAGAACATACTATAGGCTCTCCCCTTACATTAAATGAAGTGTTAACTAGTACCGGACAATTAGTTTCTTTTTTAAATTCTACTAACAAGTCGTGGTATCTTGGATTTGTTTCCTTGTGAACTGTTTGAATTCTTGCTGAATAATCAACATGTGTAATAGCAGGAATGGATGATCTTTTTATATTTAGTTTATCTATTCCAAACAAATTTTGATCATTTGATGACATCTCAATTTTTTTTTCTTTATTAACGCTCGAAACTAAAAGCATATATGGACTATCACAATCTATATCAAACCATTCGGAAACATCTTCGCGTAAAACAGATGGAGCAAACGGTCTAAAACTTTCTCTGAATTTTATTTTAAGATTTAATTCTTTTTGCATTTTTTCAGATCTGGGATCTGCTAGTATTGATCTGCCTCCTAAAGCTCTCGGTCCAAATTCCATTCTTCCCTGAAACCAACCGATTATTTTATTCTTAGAAAGTTCTTTGGCGGCAGTGGTAATTATCTCTTTTGTATCTTTTTTTTGAAAAACAGCTTTTAATTTATTAAGTTTTTGTTCAATTATATTTTTATTAAAGCTTGGCCCTAAATAAGAACCCTTCATTTGGTCTTTGAATTCATTTCTAGGTTTATTTAATTCTCTATACCAATATGCCAATGCTGCTCCTAAAGAACCTCCTGCATCTCCTGCAGCAGGTTGTATCCAAATATTTTCAAAAATTTTTTCTTTTAGAATTTTTCCATTGGCCACACAATTTAAAGCGACCCCGCCTGCTAAACATAAATTTTTTAATTTATATTCATCAGCCAAATTTTTTGTTATTCTTAAAATTATTTCTTCAGTGACAGCCTGAATTGATGAGGCAATATCCATATGAAAATCTGTTAATAAATCTTTTTTAGGATTTCTTACTGGATGACCAAAAAGATCTGAAAATTTTTTATTAGTCATAGTTAGCCCAGTAGCATAATTAAAGTATTTCATGTTAAGTCTAAATGAGCCGTCTTTCTTTAAGTCCATCAACTTTTCTATTATTAAATCTTTATATTTAGGTTTTCCATATGGCGCTAAACCCATAACTTTATATTCTCCACTGTTAACTTTAAAGCCTGTGTAATATGTGAAAGCTGAATAAAGTAATCCTAATGAATGAGGAAAATGAATTTCTTTTAACATTTTTAAACTATTGTCTTTTCCAACAGCAACTGTTGTGGTAGCCCATTCACCCACGCCATCTAATGTCAAAATAATTGCCTCTTTAAATGGAGATGGAAAAAAAGCACTTGCAGCATGACTATAATGATGTTCGGAAAATTTAATTTTTTCTATATCATTAAAATTTTCATCATGTTGTTTTAATTGATCAAATAGGAATTTTTTTTGAAACAGTTTTTCTCTTAACCAAATTGGCATTGATAAACTAAAAGATTTGAAACCTTTTGGCGCAAAAGCAAGATAAGTTTCTAACAATCTTTCAAATTTTAAAAAAGGTTTTTCAAAAAAAACTATATGATCTATTTCGCTTAACTTTAAATCATTTTCTTCTAAAATATATTTTACTGCATTAAAAGGATAGCGAGAGTCATGTTTTTTTCTAGAAAATCTCTCCTCTTGAGCTGCTGCAACAATATCGCCATCTTTTATAAGTGCAGCTGCGCTGTCATGATAAAATGCTGAAATACCTAAAATTGTAGTCACCTAAAAAATTGTATAAATAAATGGAGCAACAGCCGATCCCTGACTTAAAACTATCAAAAATCCAAATAAGGCTAGTACTATGATAATTGGAAATAACCAATATTTTTTTCTTTCTTTTAAAAAATCAAAAAATTCTTTTATAAAATCTATCATTAAAATTGTTTTTTCATTGAACCAATGTCTTTATCTCTTTTAATCCAATAAGAAGCATCGCTCTTATAATTAAGCTTTAAGAGGTCTTTTTTAAATATTCTCAATAATAAACTTATAGGGGTCAGGATTAAAAAAAAAACAAATCCCATAACGATTGGCGCAATAACTTTTCCCAACAATTCACCAAACTTTATCCATAAATTGCTTAAAGGAGTTAAAATTCGTGAGTTAATTAAAGTTAAAATTAAAAAAATTGAAGAAATAAATATAAAAAATAGGTTTATTTTTTCTGA
>JACLAC010026454.1_pt1 | contig 11469 bp, 9 predicted proteins | sample 8027881 | NCBI WGS metagenome assembly JACLAC01 (sample SAMN15725517, study PRJNA655200) | protist metagenome | isolation source: fluorescence activated cell sorting (FACS) single amplified genomes of... | place: Spain: Blaines Bay Microbial Observatory, Mediterranean Sea | collected 2016-01-19 | reverse complement strand
TTTCCAAGGTGTCTTGAGTAGTAGTATCGCTGTTAGCAGCTAACAAGAAGGAATTACCATCATTGACAATGCAATGGCCTGAGAAGTAAAAGACTAAAGTGTCTGATGATTTAACCTGTTTGGCCAAAATGCTTAATCGCTTAACAATATTGATATTAGTTGGTTCCATCTGACCTTCCATACCATCTGTCATCAGGAAAATATTATTTTTCTTGAAACTAGCTACGTTGATCAGAGTATCACGAAAAGCGACTACGTCAGCAACACAGTATCGTAGTGGGCTAATATCATTGGGATAATCATTAATTCCAACTAACAGCGCGTATTTCTCAGCCACAACCAGAGTAGAAGCCAATAGAAAAAACAGTAAACACAACCTTCTTGTCATTATCTCAATTAACCCCTCGTATTTTATACCTGGTTAACAGGAATATTATATTAAAAGTAGAGATATAAAACGAAACCCGAATCAGCAAACCATCTAAATGGAAAAGCTTTATTTAATTAAAAAACATCCTGATATTATCTCAGATTACATCTTCGATCCTTGGTGTTAAGGAAACTACTAGAATTAGACACCTCAACCTTGAATTGAACCCCATCTGTTTTACTTTTTAAATATCGACAAAATAACAATCTATCAATAGAAAAAATCGAAACAAATGTATCAATCTTACTATCGGAAATGGGACTCTAGTATCCCATTTGATTTAGGGGTGGAACAAGATTTACAGCAAAAAAACATTATTATCCCGTAATTGATTTTAAATTTGGTTGGTGACCAAAACGCACGAGTATTGATTCTGAATTTGGAACAAACTGTGGCCTAAACCATTGATATACAGGCTAATTTTCAGTAAATTTAGAATAGTTTCCTCTTATCAGTGGAGATTGATAAGAGGAGCCATAATGTCTAGTCGGATGTTAGATGATTCAAAGACTTGTTTTTGATATTTTTGAAACAAAAACAAGTCACCCGCATATTTAGGGGCATTCAGCGGTGGGGGCAGGTTTTGAAGTTTGCGGCTAAAATCATAGGACTAATACTAAAGGAATTTAAAAAGGTTATAAAATTCCTTTAGTATTAGTTGAGGAACAAATCATTTCATCTGGTCTTAAAACTGAGAAGATCGGTCTTTGGGGTCCGATCTTCTCAGTTTTAAGATAACGACTTATCCCTCTTACCTACAAATGAGTGAAAACAAAGCGGAAAAAAGAAAATTATACTAATTCAAAAAGTATAAAAAATTAGATTACTTCTTTATTTTTGGGTCTTAAGATATCCCCAGGTTAAGGAAGCTTTACCATTGGCTTTGACAGGAGCACTAGGTCCATCAGGACCATAAACAATGACACTGTCGTATCTGGCTTCGGTACTCCAGGTAGCAAGCCCGATTCGGCCCATTCCATCTTGAGTGTCATCTTCAACTTTTGCTACCTCTTTGTCGTTTAATATGACTGTATAATCTTTCGGGGTGTTGACAATTTTGATATCATACCAAGTTTTAGCCTTGATTATGTCCTTACTATCTGCGCCTGCTTTCCCCCCCCAAGATTCAACTTTAGATCGAGTATTACCCCAACCACCTAGATTCCACCAATATTCCAAAGACGGCTTCTGTTTTTGCATACGCGGTGGGTGCTTTTTCAGAGGCTTACCCCTTGCTTCCATCATCCCGCGACAACGAAACATAATTAGAAATCCTTCTCCTCCACCAATCTTATTACCTTTAACTTCAAAAGTATAATTGTTCCATTCTTCTTTCCAGTATTCGTCAGAAACTAGACTCATACTGTTTGGTTCTCCTCCTAATTGTTGATATTCTTTATTCTTAAGTTCCCATTCTCCAAAGAGTGGCGTCCATTTTTTCCCCGACTCCTTTGGGTTATCAAAGTTATCCTCAAAGTAAGTTTGCGGTACCGTACTATTGACTAAACCGAAAAACATTCCCAATAAAATCAATCTTGCGACCATTCGCATTACTTCACCTCACACGTTTTAGTAAATTTAACTTACATCACTAAGTTGAGCCCATAATGCAAGAAAAAAAAAACGTTGTCAAGTCTTTTTCAACAGCCGAAAACTGAGAGGTAATTTGATAGAATTACTACCCACTGACAAGAAGAACTCATGCGTATAATAGCCAGATTTTTGAACTGATTAAAGTTATCTTTATCTGATAAACGATCTTTACTAACTGTAAAAGTTATTAGTCGGTACTAGAGCCGATGGGTCTTTCGTAGACATTACTTTGCAATACATCTATCACTAACTTGAAATGTATGAACTGGAAGAATTTAATTCAGTTCATACCTCGCAATCAAACCAGAGTAATTTGAATTTATCTAGTCTCTTAAAGGATGACTTTTTCTATCAAGATATTCCTTATTGTATAGTTTCATCCAGTTTCTATTGAGACTTATTCACCATTCTTGGTACCGATAAGTATTCCCAGTGAAAAATCATCCAGATTTGATCGGGAAATGTATCACGTAGGTTTATTTCAAAAAATTCAAATTGATATCTTTTTAACGCTGGAACACAATCATGGAAAATTAATGGCATATTAGTAGTTGACTGAAATTCCGTTTGATTGCAAATGATTTATAGTGCTAATAGAACTAAGAGAAGAGAATGAATTGTCTTCTATGCTTATCCAAGCTAGGTTGTTCAATCCCAATAAAGGGCTAATATCCTTAATTTGGTTACAACCCAGATTTAAGTGAGTTAGATTATCCAAATAGGATAATGGCTTGATATTGCTGATCTGGTTCTCATACAAATACAACCAAGTCAGTTCATTTAACTCAGACAAGGCTGTTATATCCTTAATTTGGTTACTACCCAAGTATAAGTGAGTTAGATTATCCAAATAGGATAATGGCTTGATATTGCTGATCTGGTTCTCATGCAAATAAAGATGTATCAGGCTAGTTAATTCAGATAAGGGACTAATATCGCTGATCTGATTATGTGACATCTCCAAGACTATGAGTTTATCCAAATTAGAGATTGGACTGATGTCCCAAACCTCATTACCACTTATGTTTAGTTTGGTTATGTTGGAACAATATTGTATACCTGTTAGGTCTTGGATGTTTGAATTTGAGACATCAAGAGTTTGTCTCAATCCATCTAAATCCGTGTCGGTAATCACTTCACCTGAATCCTTACCCAGAATATTCTTTAGCTTGATTAGTAAACCACGATCTGGAATTTTGATTGCTACTGGATCTGGCAATGAATCATGCTGAATATCCACACCGTTTTCTTGCAATTTCTGTATAATTGGTCTACTGGTAGCAGTTAATGAGTTACCTTCCAGATTCAACCAATCTAGGCTGTTAAGCTTAGACAAAGAACTAATACTACTGATTTGGTTATTATAAAGATTTAACCAAGCCAGGTTGTTTAGTTCGGACAATGGACTAATGTTCTGGATCTGGTTGTTATAAAGGTACAATATTTCCAAGTTAATCAGTTTAGACAATGGACTAATGTCCTGGATCTGGTTGTTGAACAGGTTTAAATTTTCCAATCTGGTTAAATCGGATAGTGGTCTCAAATCACTAATCTGGTTGTTAAACAGGTTTAAATTTTTCAAGTTAATCAGTTTAGACAATGGACTAATGTCCTGGATCTGGTTGTTAAACATATTTAGCTTTTCTAATTTATGCAAATTGGATATCGATTCGATCTCGCTAATCTGGTTGTTGTAAAGATATAACTCAGTCAAATTGTTTAAATTAGTCAGGGGAGTAAGATCGCTTATTTGATTGCTATGCAAGCTTAGTTTGATCAACTTATCCAGCCTAGATAATGGCTTAATATTCCCAATCTGGTTTTTATAAAGATATAACTCAGTCAAATTGTTTAAATTAGTCAGGGGAGTAAGATCGCTTATTTGATTGCTATGTAGGTCTAATTTAATCAAATTGTCCAGACCGGATAATGGCTCAATACTCCTAATCTGGTTGTTGTAAAGATGTAGCTCAGTCAAATTGTTTAAATTAGTCAGAGGATTAAGATCAGTGATCTTATTTTGGAAAAGTCTTAATTCGGTAAGTTTACGCAAATTGTGCAGAGCACCGAGATTGGTAATTTCGTTGTTATCCAACCATAAGAAAGTCAGTTCATTCAGTTGACTTAGAGGGCTAATTTCTCGGATCTTATTATTATCGATTACCAATCCTGTTAGGGTAATCAAATTATTTAGGCTACTAATATCACTGATTTGATTTTTGGACAAATTCAATAGCGTAAGCTTCTTCAAATTATTTAGGCTGCCAATATCACTGATTTGGTTGTTAGAAATTACCAATCCTGTCAAGTTGTTCAGATTGACCAATGGACTGATATCACTGATCCGATTATGATCTATCACCAATCCTTTTAGGTTTTTGAGTTCAAGCAAAGGACTGATATCACTGATCCGATTATTTGCTATTCTCAAAGCAACCAGATTCTTTAAACTGGATAGAGTTCTAATATCAATGATCTGGTTACTATCCAGATTCAAATGAGTTAGATTCTTTAGATTAGCCAAGGGCTCAATGTTGCTGAGCTGGTTTTTGGCTAAGTTTAATATACTTAGGTTAGTAAGATATTGAAAACCAGTCAGATCAATGACACCTAAATCGGAGGCATCAAATTCACTCCTTATTTCTCTCAGTTCTCTGGAGGTTATAGAATCACCGACACTTTTACCCAATATTTGCTCTATCTTGGCCCGCAATATCTCATCGGGAATTTCGACTTCGCCAGCTATGCCCGGATTGTAAATAGTGGCGAATAATAGTAGGCTATAACCCAGTAGGAAGTAGTTTTTTATTCCAATTTCATGCATTATGGACATTTTTTATTCTCAAGAAATGTACCGATCCTGTTTTTGGACTAAACCTGTTTAGGATTCAAAACTAGAGTTTATAATATATATTTTTTTAAGCAAAAATCTTATTATAAGATTGAATAAAAATTTTGACATTAATGGCGTTGAAACCTACCACGATTTAGGTCAACAGAAGAACTCGATTGGGAATAGAGAACCATTGTCTCCTTAAAAGGCAAAAAACGAGAAACAGATGGTAGTCCATGTAATTTTGCGGATAAAGACGCCGATGTAGCTTCAAAGAGAATAAAATCGTACTATTACCTAGTCTGAGCTATAGATGACGGCTACAAATACACGGTACCCGTTGGTAGTTTCGAAGCTAACGGGTATGGATTACAAGACATAACCATCAATGTCTGGGGCTAGTATGAAGATGGACATTACACAGGCAATAATCCACAAGAAATGGAAAAGGGTGCTCCCACGATAGGTCATCAGTTTGTTAATCATAATGAGATCGGTGTCGAGTCTCGAGGCCTGCGGTTCAGTTTTTGGTTCAATGGTCCCACCCACCTTTGGGTAGCCTACCACCACAACCCCCTCCAAATAATAGGAACGTCAGTTTCGGGTTTCGGTGTGTGTCAGTTGCGACGCCGATTATCGGATGATTTTAAAGGACATTTAGAAAATGGACATTCAAATTTGATAATTAAAACCCCTTCAGCAAGATTAGAATCAGATCTCTAAATAAGAAGGTACATAATAGAATTAGTGCCAGAAAAAACCTCTATCTATGCCGACCGTTTCTACAAGTGATTATTTTCCCAAAGGAAAAATTCCCACATGCGACTGGGTGCGTAACCAACTAGAACAATCAATATTGAGTGCCCAGCCATTATCATCCCATCGTTGACTTTTTATTTAGTATTGAGTCTTTGGGTCAGGGGACCAAGGTCTAATAACCCTTTCTCTTTCATAGATTATGACCTCGGTAGAACATCGTTCACTTTGATTTAAAGTGAGATTAGGAACATAAAAAAACTAGTAACGGGTTATTGATTTATTCTTCCCTTACTCAGCTAAATTGGGATCAGATACTGACGGCGATGGATCTACTCCCAGTTGCCTCCATCAGTTCAAGAAATCAGATGCTACGGATATTTTTGAAAACTTACCTCCAGCGAAAGTAGATACTCCAATGTCTGAAAATTTCACTTGCTACCTGTAGCGGCAACGCTCATAAACTTCCCTTGATGTATACCATAGCCTTTATTCCAGACTTTCTCAACAAGACCGATTGGTCATATCTACATTATCAGCCGTTAAAGGTGAGATCTGGGAATCCATTTTACTAATTCGAGGATCTATTTTATTGTATATAAACTAAATTTGGCATTTAAACAGTTTACACTAACAAAATAATTTGGGCAATAATGAACCGATTAAAAAGATTAACCAAGGTAGATAAGGAAAGAAAGAGTAGACCAACTGGTACGGATCACTACCTGATTACCCCGCAACCACTCTGTCCCAGATACGAATTTCAAACTCCTAGTAATAGCAAGGGTTGTAATTAGCTAACTACTTAAGAATCCCCATCTTCAGTTTACAATACTATCATTGATTAATTAGTTGAAAATTGATTCTAGTGTCAGAGAAGAACTTGGTAAGACTGTACGTATAGAAGGCTGGTATTTACTGGCTTTAGTATAAAAATCACTGACGGAGATATTAAACGTAGTCTGGAATACCCTTTTCCAGGTCATTTTATTTGGGTTGCCTTGCATAAAATCTTTGAGAATCAGTCTAAAAGATTGGTCTTCTGTATGACCAGCCAATTGTAATTCTTTGGCTAAAACTAACACTAGAAATACTGATGAACTATAATTAGTATCTTTCTTATAGCTATTGTAGTTTTCAAATATGTTAGGGTTTTGTATTGCCTCTAGATTAACTTGGTTTTGAGCCGATAAAAAATAGTTTTTACTATAGTGTTGCTGAATATAAATTGATTCAAAAGATGCGGCTGAACCTTCAATTAGCGATTTAGTTTTGAAGCTGGTTGGGTGATTATCGTATTTGTTCGCATGCTTGTTTTGCGCCATTTGATAAGTATGAAAATACTCATGGGCAATAACAGAATAGCGATGCACATGATTTTGAAGAAACTCATGATTGCTGACCTCGACAACAAATAATTTTTGTTTTTTATCGCTATTGTTAAGAGAAATGTATGCTCCACCCTTAATTCCAGGATAAGGTTCGTGTACTTTATCATTCCAAGCATAAATGTCTATTGAGTGATAGTAAATTTGATATAGTGGAAGTAGGTTTTTGAGGTTGGTCATAATCTTTTGATATTCATTGACCCAATCGGCTGGCAGGCTATGATGGAGATGTTCATTAATGACGACAGGTATCAGGTCATCTATAGAAGGAGTGTTTGTATCTGATGGTGATGGATTGGCTCGTTCGAATGATAGCAGACAAAGAGCAACTAGGATTAAAGTATTAAATTTCATCATTTCAACGAGATTCTGATTCGGTATGATAGATGTAGTTGAACATTTATTAACTCAAAGATAGCCAATTTGGGTAACTTAGTAGACAACGGGGTACACAAGTTACCCAAATTGCGCGGGGTTTAATGAAGTCGTAGTACTTTTTCGCAAAAACTAGTACATCAAACATTCTAAAATGCACTACCAATGGCCTAATTGCTGTGCTATTCTAAATCATCAAATGTCTTTCAACCTTAACTGAGACTAGTAACTTGATTAAGAAAAATATCTAGCGTATTTTTGATTTAGTTCCATCACCGCATTATTACTTTCATCAATATCCAAGGCAATAGCTTCAACGCTCGCGCTGGCCACACGAAGAGCTGCGGCTAATCTTCCACGGTGATCACCACCAGCTTGATCTCCTGCTACTAACGCAGCCATTAGTCTTCCTGGCAGAAGTTCCTTCGAAGACTCATAGGCATTGGCCATGGCTATAATGACACTTGGACCAACTAATGTGTTTCCTTGACAAGTATAGAATTTGCCTGACATTGATCCCCACCAAAGACCTGAAGGATCAGCACCAATTGGATTCCGAGTAGCCGTTTGGCCTTTCATATCAATAAGAGCCAACTATCTTTTAGCTGAATTCGGATCGTCTCGTAGTAAACTAGCCAAAACCTCCTCTGGTAATAAGCCGCAATCCAGAAGGTCAAGGGCTTTGTCGCCCCAAATCGGGTTGTGTTGGTGTTGAGTACAAAAAGCACCTACACCAGCACGAACATACGGTACAACTTGCCCGACCGCGGGAAATTTGCTAGCAACAGCGGCTCCACAAACACCAGTAGTTGGATCAACGGCTGTAATTGAAAACGTTTGGCTTAAATGGCTTTTCATGTCTAGATTAATTTCCAATCAATAGATGGCACTTTTTTCGTCACTTTAAAAGTTTACCCGGTGTCCACTGCTGTCCTATTGGTTTAGCTCCACCTTCGTAGTTGATTCGGAAGGGAACCAACATCTCCTGCTGTTGCCCAACAGTCGTGATCTTTGGTTGGTTATCTCGCTCCAAGTATGCGACTGTAGCTTGTGTTCGTTCCGGTAGATCTACATAGTCAGGATAATACCACATGGTCAGCACTGTTCGACGACCATCCGTTTTGTTGGCATGAGCTGCATGAAATAAGGTTCCAAAACCAATGACTAAATCACCCGCCTTGACCGGAACATCTATTTCACCTTCTGCCTGTTGAAAAGCAATATGATCTGGATTAGCATAAGTTCTTAGTTCGTCAGTATGTCGAGGTGAAGCCCTATCGTGAAGCGGGTGTCGCTTCAGGTGCGAACCTGGAATCACCCGCAAACAGCCGTTTTCTGGGTTAGTATCAGTCAGGTAATACATCAGAAAACACTGAATCGGTTGGGTGGTGTAGCTAACTGGGTCATCCCAAAAACGCCCGTCCTCATGCCAAAATAATGGTGGACTATGTGCAGGCTTGCTAATAATACGTCCATGACCAAATTTCGGTTGGGCAAAGCCTAGCTCAGCTAAAGCCTGAATCATCTTAGGATATGCTACCAATTTAGTCATGGCACTGTATTGATAGACCATATCCCAATCGATTAATACCATGCTGCCCGTCGTACGTTGCTGATCGAAATGAGTTTGCTCTTGAGTCGACAACACCTCTTCACTAATATTTTTCAATTGAGTAATCAAGGCTGAACCAAGGATGTTTGGGAAATGGAAAAAACCATCAGTAATAAACTGTTGCCGCTTTTGGTCATCAACTATGGCCATTTTTGTACTCCTTTTCTTGGTCATGGACTTAGACCTAGAATAACTTTATCTCTTGATTATGGAGGATAAAAAGACGGTCATTTAGTAATTTCTGGTCTCTTGAGAGGATAATGATTAACCAACTAATATAAATATAAAAAGTACTGATATTAACCGTTAAGCCTTTATCCGTAATCAACCTTGATCGATTAACTTGTCCTCGATTTCTTCGAGTTTAAAACGGGCACTGACTACCGTTTTTTTTGTTGCCTGCCCGATACTTAATGTAAGTTGTAGCTACTATTGTACTGGTCTAGTAGAAGTTCAACCCCGGGATAACCGCAATCAGGTCGGTGCAGCAATTTAATTCTACACCGATCTAATTGACCATTACGAATATCATCATAATTTCCACCCAAGCCACGAAGTGGCTTCAGGTTCCGACTAGGTCTCAGTTTCATCCTGACCAAGAATCTGGTAAGTAAGAAGGCTCAATCATGCCTGAAATGTGGTTACCCTGCTCTGCCAAACGAGAAGGGCCTAAAGAACAGTGTTTTTGATAATCGTAACCTTGATTGTTTCAATATGGTTTTTGAAACTAATCTTCAATTAATCTTTTTTCAAAACTAACAGCCGTGTTTTATTTATAGCCAATCTGTTTGTAAAAATAAGTGCGTCATCATTCCTTGTCGCAGGTCTACCTTGTCTGACACTTCTGCTGACTTACCATAAATAATCTTCTTGGCATCTAATTCTAATAATTTATTCATTTTTCATATCGTTGAAGATGTTCAATTATCACCTGATTGCCACCTTCAATTGTCTCTGAATGGTCTTTCCAATCATCTAAAACCTCTTTGATCATGACTTCTAACTTGATTTGATCTTCGGTTGATAGATAGATGTTGAACTTTTCTTGCATCAAACTGATACAAAAATTATTAGCTCATGAAGCAAGCATACAGACACCTTCGACCACTAGATTCTGGTAGTTATCGGAGGAACCGATTTCTACAGATAAGGTATCTCTAATATTTCTATCATCGCGACCATTAACAAACATTTGTAACCCTTTTTTGAGTAAGGGCTCTTTGACTTGATCAATTATCAGGTCGATAGACAAGACTCCAAATCGTCGAGACTGAGTGTTAACTAATATCAATAGAGTCATAATCTCAATTAGTTGATTGTTATTTTTAACTGTCATAATTGTCTAGCCTTAATCTCTGCTTGATATTATCATAGAAATCAACTAATCAACCCGAAAGTTGAGAAAAATTGGTTCCTTTTATTTCGATCTATTCTTCCCAATCATCTAAAACCTATTTGACCATTATATCTAACGTAACCTGATCTTCGGTTGACAGATAGGTATTGAACTTTTCTTGCATCAAACTGATGCACAAATGATTAGTTCACGTCGATGAAGCAATCATGTTGATACCATCGACCACTAAATTCCTATAAACATCGATGGTATCAACCTCTGTAGATAAGTTTTCTTTGACATATTTGGTATCATAACCATCAGTAACCCCTTTTTGAGAAAGGGTTCCTTGACTTGATCAATCATCAGGTCGATAGACAAAACTCCACATTGAAGACACTAGGTGTTTACCAAGATCAATAGAGTCATCGTTTCAATTAGTTGAGCATTATTTTTAACTGTCATAACTTTCTACCTTCTAGTATTTAGTAATTAAATTATCATCTGCCCTGGTAGTAGTTGAAAAAAGTGATTTTGATATCAGAACTATAGGAGAACATTAGATGTACCAATAGAAAGAGATGACAATCGTCATTATCAGACGTTCTGAGTTATAAAAACTAAATGGTGTATTGATGAATCTAGAATTTATAGGCTTGCAAGGCAGTAAAATTTGTTCTGATTCTCGTATCTCGTTCAATTTCATTCTTAATCGGAATAAAAATTACATGTCTGCTATCAGAAAGTTTTACCAATTCTATATAATCTAATCTCATTTTTTCCCAATGCTCCAGGACCTTGGGACCAGTAAATAACATCAGCTCTACCTTTGATATCTTCTACTGCAACAGGACCCCATACCCTACTGTCAAGACTATTATCTCGATTATCGCCTATAACGAAGACATATCCTTTTGGGACAATAAAGGCATTACCCTTTGGGAACTTCTCTTTAAATTCAGAAGGTGAAATTAGGTGATCCTGAAAGACTTGGTCAAAAGTTTCTTGATCAAAATTAGAGAAGTTTGACCACCATTTATAGTTAGGTTGATAGTTGGGAACAGGATAAGACTTGAAAGGTGGAAATGCTACTGGATTCCCGTATTCGTCAAGCCCACCTCTTTCGTATTTGGTATAGGCACTATC
>JACLAC010002753.1_pt1 | contig 11474 bp, 4 predicted proteins | sample 8027881 | NCBI WGS metagenome assembly JACLAC01 (sample SAMN15725517, study PRJNA655200) | protist metagenome | isolation source: fluorescence activated cell sorting (FACS) single amplified genomes of... | place: Spain: Blaines Bay Microbial Observatory, Mediterranean Sea | collected 2016-01-19 | reverse complement strand
TTAAATATCCATAAAATGCGTGACAAAATGTAATCTGAAGATGATTACGGAATGTGTTGCTTTTGATGACGGTTCTTGATGATTTTTTTTCATATACAGTGTTACACATAAGGGATAATTTCATGCAAATACAATACTATAGAAGCCTAAATCTAACTTAATAACCCTACACAATAAAACTATGTATGACATTTTAAATAGTGTAACAGAAAAAATCATATATGGCACGATGTGGTGTTCATGACGATTTTTGTCATATGCAGTGTTGTAAATCAGGGTTAATAAATTGCATATTCCACGCTATATAATTAAAGATCCAACTTAATAACCCTAATTAACAACACTATTTATGACATTTTAAATAGGCAAAACAAAGTGTGTTTGATGATCGGTGTTCGTGACGATTTTTGTCATAACCAGTGTTGTATATAAGGGTTAATAACTTGCATATACAATGATATAGCAGCATATATTCAACTTAATAACCCTACATAGTAAAACTGTTCATAAAATTATTCACCAACTGGCACACATTTCGATTAATATATATATATATATATATATATAGATAGAAAGATAGATAGATAGATGGATGTAGATGTAGAAAGAAAGAAAGAAAGAAAGAAAGAAAGAAAGAAGGTTGAAAGACAAGCAAAAGAAGGTAGAAAGACAAGCATTTAGTTGTATACATCACGAAAATTGAGTAGATCATACATCACGAATCATCGTGTGTAATAAGTATATAATACATCACGAAAGTTGAATAGATAATACGTCACGAATCACCATTTATATAACATTTGCAAAAGCGACAGAGAGACACGCATATACATAGAAAGAAGGTAGAAAGGCAAGTGAAAGAAGGTAGAAAGAAAAACATTTAGTTGAAGACATCACGAAAGTTAAGTATATAATACATCGCGAAAGTTAATTTAAGTACAACACATCAGCTGCAAAAGAGACAACGACACGTATATCATCATATATATAAGATAGCTATAAAACGGACTGCAATATCATCTATCGTAGTTTCAGCAAAAAAATACAAAACATATTTCATTCATAAATACTCGAGAGACCATTTGACTTGACCATTGAATTCAATAAAGTCATCGCAACAACATATACAATCATGATGAAAAACAATAATATAAAAAAACATGAATTAACATCCAATGATAATAATAATAACAATAACAATACATGTTCCGTACATATAGCAATGCGTATACGATCATCAAACGATAATGATACAAGTGATGATGAGGATGAAGATACCATCATCATCGACAACAACAACGATTCGATTAAAACAATTACATATATTAATGATAAAAAGCAAAGAAAACCATCTATTAATATTCAATATCATGATGGAAATGTAAATCCAAAACCATATCAATTTGATCAAATATTTGATAATCATTTAACGCAAGAAACCATTTATAATAAAACATTAAATGCAATTTGTGATGATGTAGTCATGAAAGGATCTATATGTACCACAATATTATATGGTGGAAAACATAGTGGGAAAACATATACTATTATTGGTCCAGATGATGATGATGATGATTATAATAATGATGATGTTGACGGTAACCATAGCAACAACAACAACAACAACAACAATAATGCATCAACAAATCAATTACCATTGCAAGTAGGACTATTACCACGATGTTTAAATCGTTTATATCATATCATAAACAAAGACAAATTAAATTCCATGGAAATTCATATTAGTTGCTTACATGTATATAAAGAACATATGCATGATTTATTTGCACTTGACCACGCAGATTTAACAATTCAACAAGATGCAAACGTGATAAAGGACCGATCATCATCACAAACAACTAATCACATCGTGTCTGGTTTATCAAAAGTACAAACTACAAATGCAAAGGAAGCGATTAAATTATTTAATAGTTCGATTCATAACCGATCTTACATCGAACATCAATTGGAAATGGCATATAATAATATAGGTATCGGTAGACAATCGCATGTTGTATATATCTTGGAAATGTATAATATAAATCAACATGCAAAAGTAAATATACGAAAACATCATTCATCTAGTGGTAAAATGGTATTTGTTGATGTTGGTAGTAATATTGATGGAAATACAAATATAGCATTAGGTAAAGTATTACGAGAATTAACAACACGACATTATTATAATACAAGTAATAATAATAAGAAGAAAAAGAACAACAACAACAAACATCACAACAAGAACAAGGGCCAAAACAAGACAGCAACAAATAATACACATATTTCATATCGTGATTCATTATTAACACGTATATTAAGCTCATATTTATCACCTCCTCAACCAACACCACCACCAGCAACAATACCATCAATAATAGTGCATAATAATAAAAGTAAAAGTCATAATCGTATTAAATATGAACAACCAAAAAATAAATTATTATTAATTGGTACATTAGCATTACATAAATCAAATGATTCTGCATCAACGTTGCGATTTTGCTCATCGATACAAGAGATGAAAGATCAATACTTTCAACAACTACCATCACCATTACTAGTCACACCAGCACAAGTATCACTACCAGTTCCAAATAGTGTACAGAATGAAGTAGTAGAAACGCTGCCAGTTGCAGAAGTAACAGAAATGATTAAAAAGTTAAAGAAGAAATTCAATCGTATTGTCAATGAATTGAACAATAAATTAAAAGCAAGAGATAAACATATTATTGAATTGAATCAAAAACTTGCACATTTTAAAATAGAGAAAGGAAAACAAATTATTAAATATGAAACGCAAATAAAACAAGAAAAAGAAAAGATGGAAAAATATTACAATAATATACAAGACATTCATTCCACAGAACAAGTTGAAATGGCAAATTTAAAATCAGAAAATGAGTTGTTAAAAAGTGCGATGGAAGAATCAAATGCAAATACCATGGAAATTACTAATGATATTACCAAATTACAGACCAAATTAAATGAAGCACGTAAGGAAAATGAGTTTTTACAAACACAACGAATGGAAGAATCCAATCTAAATATCGAATTGAGAAATGAAAAAGACAATGTTATTCATAATTTAACAACGACAATTGAATCACGTGTAAAGGAAAAAAATATTTTATTACAAGAATTGGAAAAACAAAAAAGTATTTTACTAGATGAGGTAGAAGCATTACGAAATCGAAATATGAACTTACATAAAAGTGAAACGTCGTTAAAAGAGACAATTGGACTTTTAAAGCAACGTGTGGAAACTATGGTAAATACACACCATAAAGAAATTGCACATATCAATATGAAATATGAAAAAGAAATACAAAATCAAAATACAACATGGTTAAAAGAACGAGAAACAAATAAACAAGTTGTATTCAATAAACAAAATGAACTTTCAAATACAAATCATAACATTGCTATGCTTGAAACGAAAATCGATACGTTGAAACGAGAACAATTGTTGCAAATAGAGCAATTAAAATCAAAACATAATATAGAAACAACTGCTATTAGCAATAAACACAACATTGAAATGCAAAAAATAAAACTGCAACATGAAAGTAAACTCAATCAACATAATGATAATCGAAATAATATAATTAATTATCACAAAGAGGAAATTATGAATATGGAACAAGTGCATGAAAAAGAGGTACAAATGTTAACTACGAAATTGGAAAATGAAATTGCAGAAGAAGAATTATTACGTACAAATGCATTAAATAACGTTAAAACGATGGAAGCCAACTTAGATGCAAATGAAAAAATCAACACACATTTAAACATACAGATCCAAGTCTTACAAAAGGAAATAGAACAATTAAAACGCCAACATGATGATGAATTGTCACAACATACATTAAATGTACAAACATTGAATCAAAAAATTGCAACAATTATATCAAGCAAAGATGAAATGATTCAAGAAGTGACCAACAAAACGGAATCGTTAAATTCACAAATTGATACTTTACGTGAACGTCACAACGAGGAAATGCATGTAATACATGAACGTAATGCGGATTTAGTCACAACATTGACAGAGAAATACGATAAAGAAGTGAAACAATTAACACGTGAAAATGAAAATAAATTAATGCAACTTGGTAATAAATCTACGAAGGAATATGAAGAAATGCAAGAAGCATATGAAAATAAATATGCATATTTGAAACAAGAATATGATATCAAATGTGAAAATGAACATGTCAAATATACAAAATCAATACAAACATTAAATGATAAATTAAACGTACAAGACGAAACAAATAAAGAGACGATTAGTAATTTAAATGAAAATTATGAAACGAAAATTAATGACATGGTCAAAAAACATAATGTGGAAATACATGCATTAAAACAACTAGTAGAAGAGCAAGAATTCCAAATGGTAGCAAATATTAGTAGACGAGAAGATCAAATATCTGCGTTAAAGGAAACGATCAATACGTTAACAAATACACATCAAAATGATACAAAACTGCTACATACGTTATATAATGATAAAATGCAACAAATGCAAGCTACTCATGTAGAAACGTTGAAATTAAGTGAGATCGAATTTAAAGAACGTTTAACAAATCGAGTAGAATCAGAAGAGTATGAACATCATGTTTCCATGTTAAATTTACGTGCTCATTTAGAAGGTATGCATCAAAAAGATAAAGAAGTCATGTATAACAATTTAAGACGTAAAGATGAAAAATTATTAGGAATCCATGAAGAAAGTAAAACACGACGATTGGTGGAGAGAAACCAACAACAACCAGATCAAGGAGAAGAAGATGAAGAAGTAGTACCAGAAGAACATAATAGTATTACGAATAATGGTAAAAAAATAGTTGAATCGAAAAATCAACAACATGTCATGACAATTACTGATATACGAGAAAGTGGGAAAGACCAAGATACAACAAATACCACCGCTAATGTAGATGTAGAAAAAACATTAATTGTATCATCGTCGTCATCATCACCAAAACCAGTGATTGATTCTACTATTGATGATAATAATACACTTACTTCACCTCAACAAGGAGCAACAGCAACAAAAACAACAACAACAACAATGTCTATGGAAGATAAAGACGTTAACAATACATTTAATAATATTACTGCTGTAACAGAAGTAAAATCACCACCAGTAACAGAAAGCATTGTACAAGTATCTACATTTAAATTATATGATAAATGTTTAATATATAGTACATCACAAGATCAATGGGTACAAGGTGAAATTGCTGAAATTGATCAAACAAATCCAAATTTAGCACTGGTATATTACTCTGCACCAAATTATGAAAATCAAAAACAAGTAAATTTAAATGATCGAAGTAGTATTCAACATCTTTCTGCTGCTGTTCTTACTAGTAGTGGTACAAATGATGATGGTCTTGCCATACAATCAAAGGTACAAACACCAAAAAAACGAAATCTAGATAGTAGTATTATTACATCAGCATTATCCCCACATTCATTAGAATTGAAAATTGCTGTGCAAGATTTAAAATCACAATTAGAAGACTTGGAAAAACAAGGCAAAGCATTGGAAGAGGAAACGATGGATGTAACAGATTATCGTTTAAAATATAAAATAATGGAACGTGAAAATCAATTATTAAAGTTGGAACAAAAGAAAAAAATAAAAGAACAGCGTGAAGAGAAAAAAACAGTATTATCAAAATTGATAAATAATAATAAAAAACGAGCTGCTGATAAGAAGAAAAATATTAGTAGCAGTAGCATTGTTCATCAAGAAGAAGTCATATTACCTTCATCAACGACAAATACTATAAAGATAGATAAAACAATAAAAAAGAAAGAACAGCGCGAAGAGAAAAAAACAGTATTATCAAAATTGATAAATAATAATAAAAAACGAGCTGCTGATAAGAAGAAAAAACGTAGTAGCATTAGCATTTTTCATCAAGAAGAAGTCATATTACCTTCAACGACAAATGTTAATAACGGTGATGGTGTGACAACAACAACAACAACAAAGAAAATGTTAATGGCAAAGAAAAAGAAAAAGAAAAAGAAACCACAGCAACGACGGCATTCGAGTACGTCTTTGAAGAGTAAAAAGAAGTAGGTACACTGTAGAGAGTTAGAGGGGGGATTGTTGCACGAGAAGTGTAAAATTTTTATAACTACGATAAAATACCATAAAAATATATATGATATAAATTTGAGTATCATACAATGATATTTTTATATATATTTTTCTAAATTTCCCCCCGGAACCCATACAGAAGCGCGGCAGCTACCACAGGATTATAATGACTTGACGAAAATTTAATATTCCCATAATATAATCATTTGATAATTAAACAATTAAACAATTAACCTCTTTGGGAGTTCCATTTGTTTTTGTTTATTTTTTATTTTTTTGCTTCGTTTTTTCACATTTTGTTCAAATGCTTTCCTTTAGCACGCCAGATTGCATTATTACTTTGTCTTGCAATACATGATGCAGTTTTTAAGTTTTTTTTTCTCTTCGTTTTTTTCCCTGGCAGCTTTCAATCTTTTTACATGAATGCGTTGATTTTTCTGGATTCTTTTTTTTGTGCAATTATCATCATCATTTCTCGCTTTTCTTTTTTTGTTGTTTACAAGTGGTTTTTTCACCTTGATAATAGCCTTCTTTGCCTTACGGACTTTAACAGTTGCTCTAGCAGAGTCACAACCAAAGTCTAGTTTTTTGTCCACTAATGGATCTTTGACATAGACAACATCGTTTAGCTGTTGTGAGAACTTGGCGACACTTGATCTTAATTCTTCGATCTCAGCAACATTCGTTTTTATCACAGCTACATTCTTTTTTATAGAACTCGCATTAGCAGCAATTAATTGTTTATTCGCTCTTATTGCTTGTACGTTCTCTTCCATACGCTTCATTTGAATTGCGTGATTTTGTTGTTCCAATTGTTGTTTCTCGAATTGTTTTTTCATTGCTTTTAATTTTCTTTCTTTTCTTCCCATATTGTTTTTTTTTCCTCGGTTCTTTTAATACTTTATTTGTTTGATAATACTATATTTGTTTGATAATAATTTATATCTTTATCTTTATCCTGGTATATCTTTTCTTTTCTATCTTCTATCGACCTATACAGTTATTATGTAAGTATATAATATTTCTATATAATGTTTGGTGCTTTGATGGTGTATTGTGGATGGATGTTTATATTTATTTCGCTCCCTCTTATTCCTAATGCTATTCGCCTGCTATTTAGTAGCGCAGCGCGAATCCGACATTTAATGAAGAATATCACTAAGCGGTTTCTTGGGGTCAATAATTAACATACGAATAATACTAAGGGGGAAATTTTCCGTGCAAATTTTACACTCGCTCACTTGATTTTACAGCCTTTCAAGCCTTTTCCAGCATCATGATTGGTTGAAAATCTAAACTCAGTGAACGTTCAGTCATTGAACGATTATATCATAATCTAATACCAGGTAAGGCTAATATCTACTGTAGTTGCGTTGGTACTATTAAAGCTGGGTTTAAAGTGGTTGCTGTCCGTATGCTGTACCATAAGTATTAATAATATTATTACTGTGATATTATTACTAACCACAATGGCAATATATTATCAATAAACACAGTAACAAACACAATAATAAACACAATAACAAACACAATAACAAACACAATAACAAACACAACAAGAAACACAAGATTCGAAACATATATATATATATAAATATATTAATAGCACACTTAACAAATGGAATGCGACAATTGTTCAAATACAACAGAATTATTAGCTCAAGCAGTTAATAGAACACAAAATGTACAAATAGAATATTATGAAAAAGTAAAGGAGTTAACTGAGTCAAGTCGCACCCTCAGCGAGCAAGTCAAATACCTATTGGAGTACAGCGAAGAGTTGGAAGCTAAAAATAAGAAGCTGAAAAAGATTATCCAGAAAAATGCATTCGATTTACATGCAGATACAAATGATACGTCTGACGATGAAACTGACCAGGAAGTTGATGAGAAAGATGTTGATGAGGAAGCTGATGAGGAAACTGATGAGAAAGCTGATGAGAAAGCTGATGATTATGAACCGGAGCAGCTAACTGAAACATTTGCAATAGTTACTATGGCGCTTATGGATATCAGTGTTAACGATGATTGGAGGCCACTCCAATCAGAGTTCAAGGGCAAAGCAAACAATTTGGTTACTGTAGTTGAAGAGGATGTTGGTAAAATTACTAACGATATTATAATTGAAAAATTAGAAACAGCTCAAAAAGGTAATAATGTGTTTTTAGTCAATGCTTATAATACGGGATTCTTAATAAAACAGTATATGGAATTAAATAATATCTCAAGACATACTACAGGTATCCGCATTTGCAAAGATAAAGTTGGGTTTTCAAGAGGGCATGGGCATTACTGCTACTGCTTTGCAGAAGTCATTTCGAAATATAATGCGTATGCATTTTTGTTCAGGTGCAAAGCCACTTGGACCAAAGTAATAACGAGCTGCTTGAGAAAGAGCAAAGGCCAAGGTAGCCCATCTTACCTCGAGTTGGTACTTAAAACATGGGCAGATGGAGAGATTTAAATTTGTTCAAAAATGTATTTTGTTTTACAAGTTGCAAACAAGTCTGCCTGTAAATAAAATTAATATATATTACTGGTATTAGGGTTGAGAGGAAAAAGGAAAAGCAAAACATGCCGAATTTTATTTTACCAAAACACTAAAACACTAAAAAAATATTTTAAAAATATACGAAGTTGACACGAAGTCATATTATTTAAATTTTTAAAATTAATATCATAGAATAAAAGCATAAAAATATATTATTTTGGTCAGTACTTTTCTCTCACCTCTTCTAAAACCGTATACACTGTGTTGAAAACGACCGGCGACTGCAACCAAAAATAACAACTCTCTACCCACACCTCTCCATTTTACATCTTGTTTTTATATATATATAAAAAATATTTAAAATTCATTTATCCACTCATCGCCCAGACTCTGAATGTACAATCCGAACCACCACTAACCATGAATTTACTTTTTGGATCAAAACATACGGCTTGAACAGCATCTTCATGCCCACGTAAATCAGCAACATGGCCACCTTGGCCATCGTCTGCATCCGTACGAAAGACTTTAATCGTACCATCATCACATGCACCTACTAATACTTTACCACTACGATCAAATACTATTTTATTTAATGGATGTTGTCCACCAGTTAATGTCATACGTTCAGCTACCATACGTACATCCCATATTTTCACGACACCATCCGCATCGCAACTAGCAATATTACTACCAGCCAAATTGAAATTCACATTATTTACTGCATTCATATGCCCATAAAACGTTTGTACACATAGGCCACTTCGTATATCCCATATGGAAACTGTTTTATCACCACTACCGGTACAAATATTATTGGTATATGGTTGAAAACATACATGATTAATACTATCAACATGTCCACGGAACGTTTGCCTACAACGTAAGGAATTGAAATCCCATAATTTTGCAGTATGGTCCATGGAGGAACTAACAAGGAAATCACCACTATGGTGAAAATCAACTGCCCATACGGGTTGCGTATGGTCCGTTAACGTAGCTGCGCATGATGCAGTCGCAAAATCCCATAGTTTCACGGTCGAATCACCACTACCAGTTGCTAAATGCGTACCTCTTGGATGGAACGCAACGCCTGCTACCCATTCTTTATGACCTTCCCCGGACATAATTAAATCACCATTTGGTACACTCCATAATTTCCATGTTTCATCATCACTAACCGTTGCTAATATTTGTTTACGTGGATGAAATGCAACTGCTGCAACTGCATTGTTATGCCCTTTGAACGTCTTTGCCAATTGGGCACGTTCCGCTGCAATCGGTTCAAATTCTTTGTTCCAATATGGATTGTCAACGTTTGCATCTTGTGGAAATGGTGTATCCATACCTTTCTTTTGCCTACGTCCACCTTTTGCTTGACGTTTATTTGGTGAGGAAGATGCCATTTTACCTTCGTTTTCCTGTTTGCTACCACCACCACCAAGTGTACTTTGACTACCACCACCACCACCGATCGATTTTTGACTAGCTTGTTCTAATGATTCGACATGGGCTTGCAATGCTTCTACTTTGCTTGCCATCCTATCCCGTTCTAAACGCATTAACATTTTTTCTTTCATGGCTAATTCATATTTTTCTCTTAATTGTTTCATAGTAGGTTCATATGCAGCATAATGTTTTCGTAAACGTTTCATATCAACTATTAATTTACCTTTCTCCTGTACAACGCGTTTATGGTGCATTCGATGGAAATCACGTTCTTTACGAAATTTATCCCACGTGCCTTGTGCCTTCGCCGCTACGTCTCTCATTTTCGCCACTTCAATTTGCAATGTTTTTACTTGTTCATCCAAATCTAAGTTTCTTAAATAAATATCTGGAACAACACCAACATCTTCTTCTTGTAATTGTCCTTTCGCTTGTTTTTCATACCATTCCGTATTGAAAGAATTCAACGTGCGTTCCATTTTGCGCGCGATTAAAAAATTACGTATGAAATCATCGACAACGGCTGGTCTAACAGCTGTGCGTGGATGTTGCTTTGCAACTGCAGCCGTTTGCATAGAAACGGTACTAACACTACCTTTTAATTTCGAGGAAGCTGCTTTAATATTTGCTAATGCTGTTTCTAAATCTTCTTCCCTTGCAGTTGGTTCTTCATCCAATAATAAATCTGCATCATCTTGTTTCAACAATAAATTATCCAAACCATCGATATCATCTTCCTCTTCCCCTGCTTCAATTTCTGTATATTCAAAACCATCATCGGATTCATCTTCACTAAATTCCACTTGTTCCAATTGAAATACTTCTTCATTTGTATCCCCTTTTACACCACCCGTTTTTGGATCTATTTCCACTTTGCTTGCCATGATGATGTTTATTGTTTAATATGTATATATATATATTGTATATTCCTACAATGTCTAAGTATACCTTGGAATATTAATGGGATAATATCAAAAATAATACAATAAATATATATATATATGTATATATTGGTTGATGTTACACCACTTACACCTGTTGTACTGGTTCCCTTCGTGGTTGTTAATATATTTATTAATAATTTTTGTATTTATTAATAATTTTATTTTTTTATTGATTGAAAAACTAATAATAAATCGTAAACGTTATGATAGGTGGTGTATTTTAATAGACTAAGAGTTGGGATAAGCACAGCATGTAAATTATCATAATTGTTTGTACTTGGAAGTTTGATGTCCATTTTTATATTTGAAATCACTACCCTTTTTTTTTGGTCTTTCCAATAATTTTATCGTTAATAATGAAAAAAAACAACCGTAAAAAACAAGATGGAGGTATTTGATAGGAAGCTATTGGAATTACAGTATACCAATTAACTTGTTCAAGTATAAATATCGATGAAATTTTTTCGATTCA
>JACLAC010021079.1_pt1 | contig 11475 bp, 7 predicted proteins | sample 8027881 | NCBI WGS metagenome assembly JACLAC01 (sample SAMN15725517, study PRJNA655200) | protist metagenome | isolation source: fluorescence activated cell sorting (FACS) single amplified genomes of... | place: Spain: Blaines Bay Microbial Observatory, Mediterranean Sea | collected 2016-01-19 | reverse complement strand
ATGTCTAGTAAAGTTTTACGTCCTTCATGTACTGCGAATTTATTTTTGCTCCTGTGCTTTTCTTGATCAATTTCCTCTTGTCATTTAGTCTTCACTATTACCATCTTGTGTACTCCATGCATGATCAGAATTGATATCTGAAGAATTTTCGACGATGTTAGATGACCCATAGTCAACTTCTTCATCCGTTATCTCGCTCATTGATGAGACAGAACTTGTGTGATGTATTAAGCAGCGGCGTAAATGCTTTAAAGGTGCTCGTTGTCTTGTCTTGTAATTCGGTAAAGGAATGGTCATTAATGAGTTGAGATGGCGGGTGAGAGTCGTTCAGGTCGGTATGCGGAATCGTCGTTGAGGTTTTTTGTTGCGGTGGTGAAGGTTCGGGGTGCGGTGCTGTGGTTGTAATGTTGAGCATAAAGAAGGACCAACAGGTTCGCCTCTAAATGGTATACCAGCCTTACATCTGCTTGTACATTGCCTGATTTTTCAGTTCACTTCGCTCTTCAACGTGTTTTACTATAATACCAGACGATACCCGATCCTTCTCTTAGGATTCCAAGAATGATTTGCTCGGTCATATCAGTCAAGAATGATTTGCTCGGTCATATCAGTGGCTGTGTCTGGTTAATAATTAGAGGTACCTCCGGCACCATGACCCTGCTGATTTAAGGGGTCTGGCAGTCTTTTAAAGCATTAAGTGTTTGTGGTTTTAAGGACCATGCCGCGTTCGTGTTTAGTAGTAGAAGGGGAACAAGGGCACACAGTACCAAGCGATGAAAAGTAATATCCATCAACAAAGAATCCGACCCTGTTGAAAACAGCCAAAGACGACAAAATATACTATATCGATGAGATGGATGAAATTTTCATTATAAATATTTGATGAGTGATCTATAATATATATAGGATGCTATTTCCCTTACATATAGTAGTAGTAGTAGTAATAGTAATCTGATAGATTATTTTAATGTAACTTGCAATACATTAATGCCGGTTATAGCTATGCTCTCGTTGTGTTAAAGTACTTTCCTTCCTTTAAACTTTTATTTTTTCGGATTGTTTTAGGCTAGGGAGCTTCTTCTTCGAGTGAATGAGTTTTAATGAACAAAGATTCCGCTTACAATTGACAACAATTGTACATACCTATTTTGGTAATCATGAAGAAGAAGGGTTAAAAATATTGCATACCGACTAACAGTGATATTTGTGGAAAAATAAGTTAAATAGTGAATCAATTTGAATTTACTTTCTTTGCAATTTTATTCCGGAAAGAAACGACGCGAGCAACTCTCGCCACACCGTCAACAATGCTACGTCTGAGCCTTTTCTGGCTAACGGTGTTCGCAAGCATAAGTGTTAATGCTTCCAGCAATGCAACTGTAAATGCGTCCGTAACAACGACAGCCACACCAATGGTGACCAACAAGAGCACCAATGCTACTGCAACTGTGGCAACAACGACTTCCTCGACAGGTCCAACTGTAAATGCGTCCGTAACAACGACAGCCACGTCAGTGGCGACCACGACACCTCCAAGCGGAAATGCAAGCGGCCATTCACCAACGCCCTCGCCTGCGACACCTTCAAGCGGAAATGCAAGCGGCCATTCACCAACGCCCTCCATTCAAATCAATATAACGAACGGGGGAGGAGGCCACGGCATGAGCCCAACACCGTCCATTCAAACCAATATAACTGGCCTACCCATCGTACCCGGAGACATTTGGAAAGACAATAAGAATTATACCGGTAGAAATGCTGTAATAACAAACATAAACGGAATTATGATAACTTGGAACTGGCTTGACGACGGCGGTCAGAAAACACGATCAATACAAATATTTACGCGAGACTTGGTATTCCATAAGCGTGGAATACGTGTAGGAGATCGCGTCAGTAACAGTGTAGCTTTTAACAATAGTAATTTTGACCAACTAGTAAATGGGATTGTCATGGAATTATTTTTTAAAAATAGAACACTGAGGATACGGGTTGATGGCAATGAATATTCAGCATCTATGTTTCGAGTCTTGACGGAAGAAGCACCACCTTCGCATGGGTTTCAAGTTGGCGGCATGAGCCCAACCCCCTCCTTTCAAACCAATATAACGAACGGAGGTGGAGGCCTCGGCATGAGCCCAACACCGTCCATTCAGAATAATTTAACCAACGGGGGAGGAGGCCACGGCATGAGCCCAACCAGCGAAGAAATGATTTCTTGTTACCGAGTTTCGAAGTCGGACCAGAGCACGCTGGACGAGTGCAAAGCGAGCATTGCAGGATCCGTCGGTACATTCCTTGGAAAGCCACTCGAAGGAACCCGTCGCCGATTGCGACGAAATTTGGTGGGAGATATCAAGAGGACTACCGACGTCCAAGCCGAAGAAATCAAAACCGATGGGGTGTCCGAGCATTTGCTGGACGTGATTAAGGCCTGCTACGATTCTGAGGTTGGAGAGTCGGGGAAAAAAACATGCTTCAGCAACATGGTAAAGAATAAAGAGGCTGTAGAAGAAGCCTCTGGAACGGCGAGCGTAAGCCCAGTAGCTATTCAACGGATGAAGAAGATGGCGCAGATCAAAGTGCTGAAAGCGACGAACGAGGCTCTGCACGGTAGCAATACGACAGGCAGTGCCGTGAAGGAAGATTTAAAGGTATACGGCATTGACTTTGACGCAGAGCGATTGAAAGTTTCGGAAATAGCAAGCAGGGCTGGGTCCTTGCAAGTGGCACTAACGGCTATCGCATGCGACGCTGCAGGCACCCCCAGCAACGATTGCAAATTTGGAGAAGCCCGAGAAAAGGCTGTGGGGAAAGGGTCGCATGGTCGACGCCTGATGGCCGATTCCGCTCCAAAAATAAAACGGGAGGGAGCAGAGGAGCTGCTTGCCCGAAAAATATTAGCCCAATTTGAAACTGTGGAAGGCGTGCCTTCTTCTGGCAATGGCGATGCAGTAGACGGACCATATAAGCTGCTCCGGGATACCAAGCACCGAGATGCAGACGTTGCCCAAGTTAAGGCAAAGCTTGCCGGGGAGTACATGGTCGACTGCCTCGCCAACAATGGCACAACCTTTGAGGCGTGCAAAAAGGATGCCGCAATTTTTTTGAAAAATGATATTCATGGGAAACGGCCTATTGATGATTCGCTGGTCCATGCCCAGTTCACCGCTCTCGCGCACTCTGCAAGCTGTGTCCCAGAGTGTTCAAACGAGATGTCGCTCTCTGTTTCGAAATTGGGCCTAGTCACCAGCGAGATTGGGGCTAGAAAAGTTAGTGCTGCGATTACAATTGCGGCAAACACAAAGGCAGACTGCATGGATGTTTCCGGGAAGAAGGAGGCCGACTGCGAGGCGGAAGCAAAGCAAGCGTTCAAACGTTTAGGCGTGAAATGGGACTATGACAAGTCTGAATATTTGAAAAGAACAGTCAATGCATTGGCAGGGGCCAAGGAAACAGGGAAGGTAACAGAAATGCGTAAATTCCGTGCGACAAACACAGTCGCATCTTACCCTAAGAAATGCGACAGTGCCATAACTGAGCAAATCAAACGGGAAATTGACAAAGCGGTTGGGGGCAGTGCCAAAACGATGTACACCGTTATTGACGTAGAAGAAGAGGTATGGGATGCCAAAACGGGGTTTTCATGCGAAATCCTCCTCTCGACATCATTCAACACAGACGTGGAGATCGAAGATATCGAAGCGATAGCAAAACAGATGCGCCCTACACTATCAGTCAAGGGGCGAAGGTTGGCAGACTATGTCCTCTCCGTGTCCACGTCGTCGAGCTTGGTGGTTACGGAAGTGGACCCGGACAACGTTGTCAATTCTCCCGGGCCTGGTTCGGATTATTCGGATGGTGGCAGCAATGAAAGCAAGCAAAAATTCGGGTTGATATTAGCGTTAACGATCGGCGGCATCATTGTCGCCTGTTGCACGTTGGGGGCATGCATCGTTTACAAGAGCAGTAAACCGAAAAAGAAGATGAAGAATTACGCACGAAAATCAAAAAATGACAAAGCAGGCTGGAGCAAGAATCATGGGTTGGAAATGCGAAAGAACCCGTTGCGGGGAGAGGCCACCCAAAACAATCCTGTTCACAATATGGCAACGGGGCAAAAATTTCCCGGTGAACGGAGTACGAAACTTTGAATGGAGCATTGATTATTAAACACGGAATATAGTCCCCTATCGAAAAATATAGTAATTCTGTTTACTCACGTTTGAATGCTGTGTATCGTTATTTTATATATTTATAGTTACAACTATACGGTAATTAAATAGGAACAGGCTACTAAATCATCTCCGATCTCCGTCCAATCCACCACCACCAACAAAAAAACCACATCATCCTCCTCCTATCCCATTCTTCCACCGAAAGTAATTATTATTCACCAAGCCAAACTGAAGAAGAAGACGTGCAAAACAGATACTGCGCATTGGAAGTAGTGCAACTTTTAATATATAAATGAATGTGTTGTGTAAAAACGGTGAGCGTAGAATTGGACACATTCCTTTTCAAAATACACACAATACACCAGTCTAGGTTATTAGCCCCTTTGCCCCCCACTTGATCCCCGTTGCGTACAGGGGAAATGATTCTTTCCGGCTTGGCAAGGCGGGGGAGGGCAGCGGCGCATATCGCCGGTTTTGGCAGGCGCTTTCTGTCCGTTCGCACGACGGTGTCATCCATTGCTGGCGTGGACACGGACTCCTCGTTCACAAACATAACCTCGCCGATATCAGAAAAGGTTGGGAGAAACTTGCACCTGCGGTCGGGCCACCCTTTGAATACAATCAAAACAATAATAGAAGGCCATTTTCTGGAAAATGCCCCGAACGCGGAAACGTACAAATTTGAGTGCGTCGACGACCGCCTTCCAATAGTGACAACGAAGCAGTGTTTCGACGAACTGATGACGTGAGCCGGAACAAATCCGACACGTACTATGTGAGCGAGGACCGGGTCCTTAGGACCCACACTAGCGCCCACCAGACGGAACTTATGAGGGAAGGGAAAAAGGCGTTTCTGTGCACGGGAGACGTTTACAGAAGGGACGAGATCGACAGCAGCCACTACCCCATGTTTCACCAGATGGAAGGCGTTAAATTTTTTGAGCCAAGCGAGTTGCCAAACCCAGAGAACCCGACTGATGGGTCCAATGTAAAGTATATCGAGGACGATTTGAAAGATCACCTGGAAGGCATGGTCCAAGCACTGTTCGGGCCCAACATCGAGACGCGCTGCCATTATAAAATAGTAACACCCCTGACTATATCCATTAAACCCGTGTGTACTAGAATATATTTTATGAGCCACGAAATTATGGTTTTTATTTTATTTTACAATATTATCTTTGTGTATATTTTGCAAGATCACAGAACGCTAATGATATTTCAATATATGAAAAATCACGTAACGCTAATGATATTTCCATATATGACAAATCACAGAACGCTAATGATATTTATTTCCATATATGAAAAATTACAGAGGTTGTTTTTTATTTTTTTCATTCAATCTTATCTATATGTATAAATTGTGTTGTAACTGCACCTAATCCGAATTAATGTTCCAGGAACCCTGTTACACTAGACGACTCCTTCATGTCTTAATTTTTTTTATTTAATACCTTAATAATATATCAATTATTTTATCTACTAGCTAAAAAACTAAATATTTCCTTTTCTATTTCGTTATTTTTGGTCCTTGGACTAGTGTCGGCAGGAGATTTAAATACTCTAAAAGCCTAAATTTTAGATCTATTCAGAAATAAAAGTTCACAATACAATAGTTTATACTTATAAAGTGGTTCGGTATTTCCTATGAATACGTGTTCAGCAAACGTTCGTTGTCAGCTCTCTAATTAGATCCGAAAATCGGTGAAGTGGTGGTCTGCTATTGCCTGTACTTTTTCACTAGTCGCAAATGTCCAGGCAGAGCACCGACTAACTTTTTTGGGGGCATTTTTTGCTATATGGATTTATATAGGTAAATATTACAAGTACAACTCGCGTTTATCGCAAAAACTTTTAATATTGTATTTATAAAATTTACCAATATATATTTGTTTAGTAAGAAAAAATAATAACCTGCCTGTGCCACGCTAGCACTTTCTCAAAAAAAAGTTAGTCGGTGCTCTGTGCCTGGACATTTGCGCCTAGTGAAAAAGTACAGGCAATACGAGACAACCACTTCACTGATTTTCGGATCTAATTAGGTACTGAATCATCCTTTTTCATTTTAAGGAACCAAAAAATCTAATTTAAATCCAAGTATCTAATTTAAAATGGCAACTTTTCTGCTGTATACGAAGAAGATTTCTTTGATTTCACCCTGACATGCTGGGTAACTTGTAAATTAAAATATAAAAAACTTAATGCATTAGTATGTTTGAATGAGAATATGCATCCCAATCAATCGTTTTTTACAAGTTTGATATGGAATCCTGATTGTTCGTTTTTTTGTTTTAAAATTAGGATACTCATCTATGAGTGAGCCGTATTGATACCAATCCACTCGATTTTCCAATACCTTTGCCAGACATAATAGATATTGCGCCGCCTGTCTTTGCAGTAGAATCACCTCCGTTAACAAGCACATCACCTCCATGGGTGTCTCCTGTACCCCCACTTAGAAGTACGGAACCACTCCTACCAGAAGATGAGTCACCAGTCGATAGTTTTATTTCACCGGAAGACCCAGCTGCAGCAACACCGGTCCGTAATTCTATATGACCACTTACACAGTGTACAACTCAATCGATCCACTAGCACCACTACTTGTAGTACCAGATGTAAACGATAATTTACCACTTGTACCCTTTACACCGGCATTTACTGTTTTTATTATTATAGCACCACTACTTGTACTAGTACCTTCACCAGTCAATAAACTAAATGATCCACCACTGTAACTTTCTCCACGACCACCTTTGATAACTATTTCACCACCAACAGCTTTGGTACTATATAATAAAATATCACCACCATTACCTGCGTTACCTGATCCAATACTAACAAGAATGTCTCCACCTTTCCCGTTTACAGCTTTGCCTGTTGCCATAGTAATGGAACCGCTTGTGCCACTGCTTGTCGTACCTGATATAAAGGCAAGCATACCACTTACTCCTTTTGTACCCGCATTTACAGTACGTACAACAAATGCCCCACTTGTTGTTGCAGTTCCTTCTCCAGTAAGACACGTTAACGTTGAGTGACAGAAACCACAACCAGCATTTCTTGTACATGCACTGCAATTAGAAACTTCCTCCCAATAAGATAAAGCGCTATCTGAATTGTAAGTTTCGCAGTTCCGGGCGCGCACAGCCCCTGACACAGCAGAAAACAATACAAGTAAATGAATAAAAAAATACATTTCGAATGAATTTTTTGTCTTTCACAACAAATCTTTTGAACTTTTTTGGAAAAACGATAAATCGAATCAAGCGACGACCTGTAACAGGAAGAAAATTCTCTTACAATAAAACATTCATGTAACTTGACATTATCTGAGTCGAAATGTATTGAACAAATAATAATAATAAACCAAGAAAAAGTGGAAAAAACATTATTAGCGAGCAGGATCTGTTGTGTGATAGGCACAATGCATCGTCTGAAGTCGTATATAATAGCAAAAAGTAAATATTATTCTACTAGTAAAGGCATTTCATCTAAAAATCATCCGTATTTTTTGCTGATGTTAGTAATACCAAGGAATAACATGAAGGATGTTGTAAGGCCGGTAATTAAATAAAGAGAAGGCCTGTAATTAGAATGTAAGAAAATGTGCTGTGCAATGGAGAGGACAATTACAGGCGTCTATCAAGTATAATACTACACGTTGCTATGCTTCCGAAGTAACCAGCCAGTGATTGAATTAAATAATTAAAAAGAATATTTTGTGTGGCGCACGCAACTTTGTAACTTTGTATTCTAGTTGAGGAAGCACACCACTAATTGCTTGTAAATTACGAGAAAACTATTTTAAGGAAATGTTAGTCGTCTAATATAATTTCGTCCACTAAAATTAGAGAAACAATTTTTAACATCATGGAAATTCAGCTAGAGTGCCCAGCCCAGTTAATTCACTTAATAAATAGGCTAGCATAATTAATTAAAAATAATAGACGAAACAGGATTGTGTGGAAAGTTCGTTTTTTTGCCAGCGCTTCATTTTTGCCATATTTCATTCCATTCACTGGTCTTGGTCAGTTGTTCATTCAATCATATAGACGACGACTATATTTATCTACACCATACAGTAGTAGAAAACAAATCTGTTCGTTAGAAAATGTCGTTCGTAGAAATAGCCAACTATTATAATGTTGCTAAAAAAAGATGAAGTCCGAATTCCCGAATTCCATTAGTACATTTAAGGTAGACCAACGGGACAAGTGATCAAAATTTCTACTCGTTACATCAACCCGAAAATTATTTACTTGTTTTAAAAGAGATCACTACTATTTAACTCTGGTAGATTATGTATTTTGATAGGCATATATATTATTATCATTGGGTACAGTACATAACCGGACAGTTGGAAAGAAAAAAAATGTCCTACTCAGGCCATTATTAACGATTGGTGTTTGTACTTAATACACTACACACTTCTGGCCTGATCGGTGGTGTGATCAGGCAAATTGGCCCATGCGTAGCTGTAGCGGCTCCGAATAGTCGACAAATAATGAAAAATTAAACAAAAAGGCTCCTGCCAGGCAGGCCCCGAAGGGTCACTAATGTTTATAAACGTTTTTAGAAAACACAAATTTGCAAAAAGTGCAAGAGATTGCAATGTACCACAATGCTATTACCTGTTATTTTCGGATATTCGACCAGAGTGCCATATCTAATTTATTCTTATTTGTGTACTTGTACTGTACATATTATACTATGTGATTAAACAATTAAAAATTTAAAACCTTAATTTTTATTTTTCTCTTGAGGAGTCCCTTCGGAGCTGGCAACGATTATGGGATATATAACTAATTTGCACGAAGACCGTAAAAACTTCGAACAACCAAGCGCACCCATTTAAGAAGCAGGGCGTTCGTGCCACATGTTCTTAGAATATAAATGGTTACAGTTAATTGAAAATAAAACAACCTGACAGTGTCACACTAGCACTTCTTCGACAGCAGTTATTCCTCGCTCTGTGGCTGTATTTTGGCGACCTAAAAAAACATCCAATAGCAGGACATCACTTTCCCGATTTTCGGATCTTACCAGTTAATTATTTTATTATTAAATAAATGAAAGCTATAGGTCTAATATGAAATATTGTGTAGTGGGAACCCTAAAAGTTTCCTGGTGATTTGATTTGAACATGCTTCATTGATGAACTACAACACTCCTTGACAGAATCTTGTGCCACATGATTTATTAGCCGAGTTTAACAAACAGAGTCCAATTTGAAAGCGTTGCTTGCAGAAGTTACGAAAAAAACATTTCCAGAAGTAATAATTTTCAGTAAGAAAAAAATTCGTGGGTTCGTGTCCCGTTTGTATAAACCAGTTTTAAAACTGGTCGGGGGTTTAATTCATTGCCCGCTCAAGCGGGTACGTTAGAAAAGATTCTTTGTATACAGAAGCACTGATACGTGTGTCCATGTTTCACAAGGAGAGTGGTAAAACCCTTCTGATGGTGCTGGACAGCACTTCTTTACAACTTTTGGAAGAATATATTAAATTAGTGCAAGAAATTGATACTACAAATATGAATTCACTAGCTTACAACATTGTCCATTCTTCCAGAGAAAAGGTATTTAAGATGCTCTGCTTGATTAAGTTAGCGCAACAGAATTCTCATAGTCGCACATTATGTTTTAAGAGTCGCATTCATTTACTAAAACTACGTCGGCAAGTATCCACGTTTATAAGTCTATCAAAAGTATTGCAGGAGGGGCATCGATATTTTACTTTATCGCGTTTTAGGGTGGACTTTGCATGTAATACACTATCTGGGGGAGCATATGAGACAATGCCACTTTGGCCCTATGGGTATCTCGATCGGTTGTCAGAGATCAACTATGGCGTTCAGGGTGTAAGTGAACTGAGTGGTTTTAAACTAGAAGATATTTTGAAGAAGAAACTTGATAAAGAAAAATCGTTGCTCTGGTTTGACCATGTTAAGATCATGAATTGCCGTGTGATCTTACACAAACACAATATGTTTCGTATTGAAATAAGTATCCACCCGAATAACGCAAGAGAATCATCGATATGGTACCTCCTGGCATTTCATAGTTTAGTAGATGCCAAACCGACAGCTCCTGTCGGGTCCCTGCGTACACCTCCAATGGAGAAATTTTGTAGTATGGTAAAGGAAATAAATCGCGTAATAAAAAATGCCATCGGGCGAAAACAATTGTATAACCTTTTCAAAGAACTAATTGATTTGAAATACAACGGGAGGGAGAAAGAATTTATGGAATTGTGCGGACGTTTGATGGTGGTGGAAAATCATAAAGCCTTCTTTGCTAATATTTACAAGTTTACATACGAGTATTGGACAATAGACCAGGCCTTTATCGATAGTGTCCTTTTCCATAATGACTGCGAAAAGGACCTCACGATATATTTCAGTAGAAATAACTCTCTTGATAATATGTTTGCATTACTTAACGCGAAATGTGCTAGTCGCAAGATTCAAATCCTGGCACTGGAAGCCTCTTCAATTAGAGGCGTCAAAGTACTCGTTCCCACCAACTGGGAGAAAAATTCGCTCAAAATTGAGTTTTGGAATCTTTCGCCACTCGGAGGAGGTACAGTCTTTTTCCAACTGAAAGAGAATTTATTCCGGCCCGAATTAAGCTTTATAAAATGCACAGCTTCCAGCGGTGAAATTGTTTTAGACGAGAAAATACTACCTAATGTGGATATATCGTTATTTATGAACAATTTGTTTCACAAAGTGGGTATGAAGCTGATGTCGAAATTGCACAGCGAGATTTTAAAATTGCAGAACAAAGGAAATAAGTTAATTGTCAGCATAGACTTGGAAAGCTTGGTGCTTAAGATCGTGGCAACAAGCGCGGTTTCCATGGTAATAAAATTTAATCGATGGCGGGGTTGGTTTGAAGTTCAATGTCGGGGAGTCCTAACCAATCAGCATTTTTCACTTGCAACAAAATCGTCGCTGGTAAAACTAGGAAACTTTTATGGTCCTTTCCACTCAACTGAAAATATTGTGAAATTAACGCAAGAGTTGATTCTTTGAATATCCAATAAATATTAATCCAAATGTTCAATGACGCCGCTGAGATGTTCTCAGATTCCGCTAAGCACCTGCGCTTCTGTGTACAGCCACACCGAGGTTTCGTGCGTATACGAGACCGACGTCAGAAACGAAAAGAGAAGTTTTAAAGAGAGTCAAGATTAAAAGCTTAGATTATAGTTGTTTTCTAGTTTACATTGTTTAGTATAGAGTACGAGTTTACAGATGATCATCACAACTTTGTGTAATGATAATTACT
>JACLAC010021451.1_pt1 | contig 11478 bp, 9 predicted proteins | sample 8027881 | NCBI WGS metagenome assembly JACLAC01 (sample SAMN15725517, study PRJNA655200) | protist metagenome | isolation source: fluorescence activated cell sorting (FACS) single amplified genomes of... | place: Spain: Blaines Bay Microbial Observatory, Mediterranean Sea | collected 2016-01-19 | reverse complement strand
GTTTGACTTCAACAAAGATGGCCAATGGCGGATTGATCGGGAGGATGAACCTTATCCTAAAAGCGAAGACGAAGCCAAAGAGATTTGGAGGCTGAAAACAAAGTTTGACCTATTGACTCTCAAGTTAGCAGGTAATACGGATCAAGAGGCGAAAGAGCGCTTACTAAAGCGCATTCGCTCAGTCTGGAAGGATTACTCTCAGTACACTGACGATGATGTGATAGCGCTTTATCTGAATGCTCTGACTCGAGCCTATGACCCTCATTCCACTTATATGGCTGCTGAAGATCTAAGGAATTTTGATATCTCAATCAAACTCTCTTTGGACGGTATCGGGGCAGTGTTGCGCTGGGAAGATGGCTACACTGTTGTGAATTCTATCATTCCTGGTGGCGCAGCTGCTCGGCATGGGAAATTGGCTGTTGATGATCGAATCATTGCTGTTGCACAAGGCGCAGAGCCGTTTGAAAGTGTCATTGATATGCGCTTGAACGACGTCGTTGAACTGATTCGTGGACAGCGTGGAACTACAGTTCGTCTTCAGGTTATGCGCAAGAATGAAAACGGATTTGACAGCCTCAACCTCGCGATTGTTCGCGATAAAATTGTTTTGAAGGATGGTGAGGCTAAAGCAGAAATTTTTGAACCGACTGCATCTACGGAAGAAAGTCCGTCGGCCTACAGAATAGGTGTTATTGAACTACCTTCGTTCTATGTCGATTTTAATGACCGTCGACAGAATCCGAATAACTACAAGAGTTCATCCCGAGATGTTCGAGCTCATCTGGAGCAATTTAGGCGTGACGGTGTTGACGGGGTAATTTTAGATCTCAGAAATAATGGTGGTGGTGGGCTTGACGAAGCCATCACTATGGCCGGATTGTTTGTTGGACGTAAGCCCATAGTAATTGTTCGGCAAGCCAGTGGTGCGCGTATTACAGTTCATCGTAGTCGCGAAGAGGCTATTTATGAAGGGCCCTTATTGGTCATGTTAAATCGCTTCAGTGCGTCTGCTTCCGAAATACTAGCAGGCGCAATGCATGACTACCAACGAGCTATTCTAGTGGGTGACCGTACAACATTTGGCAAGGGTACTGTACAAAACATTGTGCAACTTCCTGAGGGTTATGGAGCTCTGAAAGTAACCATTGCACAATTTTACAGGGTCTCTGGTTGGTCAACCCAAAATCGTGGTGTGGAAACAGACATGATCTTGCCTTCCATTAATAATGCTCGTGATCTTGGGGAATCCACTTTAGAAAATGCTCTGCCCTGGAAAGCGATCTCACCGATCTCTTACACATCAGTCGGTAGCATTCGACGTTACATTAGTGAGTTGCAGCAGTATTCACATGAGCGACTGTCCAAGGATACGGAGTTTAGAGAAATTGAAGAGAATGTTCAGGAATTTTTGACCAATGTGAAACCGCTAGAGTACACTAGTATTTTGAAAATGCAGGAAGACGCAGCAAAACGAAAAGAGGAGAGGGACGAAGAGATGGCCAGTGCTCGCAAGATAATGGAGAGTACCACACAAAAAGATTCAGAGGAAGAGACTGCTTCAAATGAAGAAACAAAGATTCGTACGGATGCCTATCTTTTAGAAAGCATGGCTATCATAGAAGACTATATTCGCTTGCAGCAACGTGTCGAGGTGCAGAACCAATGAGTGAAACAGAATTTCCTCCTTTTGACACTCTGCCAGTTCTGATTGATGCGGACCTGATCCGAAAGCGCGTGGAAGAATTGGGGCGGAAAATCAGCGAGGACTACAAGAATCAACCCTTGGTACTGCTTGTCGTTCTGAAAGGCTCGTTTCTTTTCTGTGCAGATCTGGCAAGACAACTTTCAATTCCTTGCCGCATAGAATTTGTTCGCGCCTCAAGCTACAAGGATTCGAAGGTCAGTTCTGGACAATTGCAACTGTCTGAATTGCCAGATCTACAACATGCAAATGTTTTAGTTATTGAAGATATACTCGACAGTGGATTGACTCTACAGAAAATTCTTGAGCACCTATGGTTGCAAAATTTAGCTTCCTTAGAAGTTTGTACGCTTCTATCTAAGCAAATCCCTAGGGATATTAAGATTGAGCCTAGGTACGTTGGGTTTGAGATTCCTAATCGATTTGTTGTTGGTTACGGTTTGGATTACGCAGAGCGCTACAGAGAAGTGCCTGATATCCGCTGTTTAGACTGATATTAACCCCCCAAAAAAGTCATCTGTATGAGTGTCAAAATTCGACCAAATTGGAACTTTGAATCTCAAGATGAAGCAAATCAACTTTTGCTGCAACTCACCCTTGAAAACCGAGCTTACCTTGAAGCAATATTACAAAATTTGGCTTTTCTGACAGCAAAATCAACTGATGCTGATGTGGAAGAGTTGATGATGACGCTGTGGCAGCAAGTTAAAGATACTGGCAGTCAGAAGTTTAAAGAACTGCAGCAAGATTACCATACAAACAAAGCTCCTAATCACGAAGATGAAGAAGGTTAAGATCTGGATCTTCTCACTTCTGCTGACAAATTCATCTCTTTTGGCTATCGACGAACAACCTCTTAAAGCAACACCCTTAGACCTGTCCCAAACGTCTAAGGGTGTTGCTGAAATTGTAGGAGAGTTTATGCAAGATACTTGGGATGATAGCGAGCCACTTAGGGAGGCAATTGTTGAAAAATCTAGCGAGCTTTGGGATGATAGTGCGCCGTTACGAGAGGATTTAGAAGAAAAAATTAAAGACGGCTGGAACATTGCTGAGGAATGGTCGACTCAAAAATATGATGAACTGAAACAGTCCAATGAAAATCCAGACAACTCCAGTTCTTGGTGGAATTCTTCTGATTCCGTCAAGAAAAGTGAGGACGATTCAGCAACCAGAAGTTTACTCAAAGAACTATGAGAGAAGACGAAGTCCGGTTCAAAACAACTAGGTGAGAAAATCCAAGAAAACACTTAGAGTCTCTACGAACAGAATTCTTGTTGGGTTTGGTGATTCTATGATCCCAGTTTTTGTTAATAGACAACAAGTTTCTCTACAGGCAACCGGGGAGTGGCAACGTTCTGTGGAGGCTAAACAAGCGGCACAAACCGAACTGTCTTTTAGAATAGCTAATAATGTTCAGAGCCGAATTAATTCCTACCAAGAATTGCGCAAAAAAAACTCCACCCAGACTGTAAGTTATCGACTGCGTGACACTTCAGACTTTCTTCTCCTTGATAGAAAGATCGAGATTATTGCAAAAAATGGAACCTACTTCGCTACAGCACACCTTGATGCTGTTACCGCTCTGCCACGCTACGAAATCAGAATTGACGAACTGGTAAAAGAATTAGATGAATCTCAGAAGATTCGAGAAATTAGCAATCCAATTCGAGCGATTCAAAGCTTGAAAGCTGCTCTCCCTGTTCTTGATAAACTTTAGTTATTGATACTTATTACAAACCATCTTGGAGCAAAACTGCTAGAATATAATAACTGTTACATCGATTAATGATAGAATAGAAAAACTTCAACAAAATCTTCAGACTACAGTAGTGGCCGTTGAGATATTAGCTGATCAATGGATAACACTTGAAAAGGTCTATGTTTATCCCTCATCACTTAGTGGATCAGAGGGAATGACAAAGTTCGCTGCAGTCATTCGAAGTCGGCTTGCCATTTAACTCAAGGAAGTAAGTCGCCCGGTCCATTCAAAATTTCTTCCCCGTGGTGAATACCTTGTTGCAGGTCGAAAGACCTAAACTATCGGTTGCAGAATTGGAAAGGTGAAACCATTGAGAATAGTAGTATTCATTTAGTCCCTGCCGACTTTAGTGGACTTCAAGTTGTAAATCTTCAAAAAACTAATTCAGAGATAACTTCAACGACCGCTATTGATTCGGATTCCTAGAAGGCATCCGCTTTGACAAACAAGTCATCCAAGCCAGAAACTAACTCCTCGGAATTGTCTTGGATAGATTCTATGACCAGAATGGAATATCACTTCCTGATTAAGGGGGAATGTGAGATGAGTGATATCATCGGAGACAGAGAGCTTGGTAAAAATGAGTTCTAAATGTTGGCTCAATCCAAATATTTTTAACAATACCCGAGTATCACAGCAAGCTTGGCGACAAGTCATGGGGAAACATCCAACCAAAATATTTCGTCAGAACACCCTGTTGAAGTGGCTCTCTCAAAGATCAACCAGTTCCTAAAAAAAGATTGAACGAAAAAAGTGCGGGTGAAGAATTTCGCTTGATTACAGAAGCGGAGTGGAAAGATGCCTGCCGTAAAGGAGGGAAAAAAATTCGCTTTGGTAATGGTAAAGATGAAATTTCCGACGTACCAACCCAAGCTGGGGGAAGCTATTCGCCAAATAGGTTAGGTTTGATTGATTTCAGTGGAAATGTGGCAGATTGGACTGAAGATAAATATCAAAAAAGTTGCCAGGGTCTCCCAGAACTTAATCCACTTTTCCAGAATGGAAGAAGTAATGCGGTGAGAGGAGGTAATATTGTCAATCTACTTCCAGATACTGAGCCGAAGCACATCCTTTGTAGTGGTCGCGGACAATCTCGCAGCATCCTTGATCAATTCGATCTGTGACTTGTTGGAGAACATTACTGTCTATCAATATTTGTTTGAGAAAAATGGTATTTCAATTTCACAGATATATGCGTACTCCGCATTCAGAAATCTATGGAATCTTTGTTAGTGACCGAGTTGATAAAGGTCCAGTAGGTAGGGTAGATATTCATTACTCACTTTACGGTTTGGTAAATGGACTAGTGGTGATGGAGCGAGATTTGTCTGGAACGGAGACAGAAGAACTTATTGCAAAAATCAATGATGAACTTGTGGAAATGACTAAAATTGATGACAGAAATTTTGAATTAACAGTAGCCTTTGCCACCAAGGTTTTAACTTTTGGCAAGGAAGAGCTTGACGAGGAGTAATCAAAAGATATGGAATTTTCTTATAGAGTCTTGAAAGCTCATCAGAACGGTTTGAATGTCGGCTTATCCAAACATGGGCTGGATGTAAGTTACATCTTGGATGTGGGTTTTGGAAAAATTAATATTTCACTGATTGGTAAGCTTAAATAATCCCGCTGAACATAGCGAGAAAGTGGTCTCTTTTCTCAAAATCTCTATAATTTCTTGTTTTAATTTGTAACTAAGTCTCTTTATGTAGTACCTCAAAATGAGCATCCTTGTAAGCGGCCAAGGCTTGACTAAGTCATATGGATTATTGCCTCTTTTTAAGGGGCTGAGCTTGGGTTTTAACACAAATGAAAAAGTTGGGTTAATTGGTCCAAATGGTTCGGGTAAGTCCACACTTTTGAAGATTCTTGCAGGTTTGGAAGAACCAGATGATGGAGTTCTCTCTAGAAACCGACAATGCGAGATTACCTACCTTGCCCAAACGGAATCTTTCTTGGACTCAGCTACGGTTCAAGAATGTTTGGAAGAGCACATTCCTCAGCATGTCAGTGTCTCGGAACGATCTTTTGTAGTGCAAGAAATTTTAAGAACACTTGGTATAGTTGACTCGTATATCACTGTTCGTGAGCTTTCTGGAGGATGGCGAAAGCGGGTTGCCCTTGGACAAGTACTAATCCAGCAGCCAGATATGTTGCTGTTGGATGAACCGACAAATCATCTGGATTTGGAGGGAGTCGTTTGGCTCGAGGATCTGCTTCGGCAGGCAACCTTCTCATTCGTTTTGGTTAGTCATGACAGAGAATTTCTGCAGCAGACGACGAACCAAACGATTGAACTGAATAAGAGTTATCCCGCAGGCTTTCTCAGGATTGATGGTCCATACGAAGTATTTCAGGAGAGAAAAGAGGAATTTATCCGGAACCAAAAAACTCAGCAAGACACACTTGCCAATAAAATGCGCCGCGAGGATGAGTGGTTAAAAAGAGGACCGAAAGCTAGAACTACCAAAGCACGTTATCGTGTTGAAAATGCAGAAGTGTTACGAAAAGAGTTGGACCAACTAAGGATGTTCAACTCTCAAAACCGTCAGGCAGGAGTCAAATTTGATGCCTCCAATCGGAAAACTCGGAAATTGATAGAGTTGCTTGATGTAACTTTTGGGCATCCATCCAAGCCACTCTTTTCCAAATTGAGTCTGACACTCCGAGCAGGTGCCTGTCTGGGTGTACTTGGTCAAAATGGTAGTGGGAAAAGTAGTCTCCTGAAGTTGTTGAAGAAAGAACTTCAACCTGATCAGGGTGAAATTCGCTGGGCTGAAAATCTCAAAGTGGTACACTTTGATCAACAACGGGAGAAATTATCATTAAATCAGACCCTGAAACAGGCTTTATCACCTGCTGGGGATACAGTCATCTATCAAAATCGTCCTATTCATGTGGTAGCCTGGGCAAGTAGATTCCTCTTTCAGAAGGAAAAGCTGACTCTTCCCCTCAGTCAACTTTCAGGTGGTGAGCGTGCCCGGGTTTTGATTGCTAATCTGATGCTGCAACCGGCAGATGTCCTCCTACTTGACGAACCAACAAATGACTTAGACATCTCTACTTTAGAAGTGTTGGAAGAGAGTCTAATGAATTTTTCTGGATCAATTTTGTTGATTACTCATGACAGATATTTGATGGATCGACTCAGCGACTACTTAATTTGCCTGCAGGGTGATGGAAACGTTGATTTTTTTGCGGATTACGAACAGTGGCAGCTGCATCAAGGGGAGAGCTGCACAGGAACTGAATCCAAAAAAAACCATCAACAAGTTGATAAGAAGATTAGTAATAAAGACAGAAAAGAATGGCAAAGAATTGAAGGAAAGATCCAAAAAGCAGAGAGTGAAGTGGTCAAGGTTGAAGTCCGATTACACGCTTCTGAGAACGTAAACAATCTTGAAGAGCTACAGAAACTGTCCGAGCAGTTAGTCGCAGCAGAAGGCAGAGTTCAGGAACTTTATGATCGATGGGCCGAGCTTGATGAATTATTTTCTTAGAGATTTATTAAAATTTAGAAATGCTTGAATTGCTTATATTACCCCATGGGTAGATTGTCCTAATCCTGAAGCAAAATCCCCGGTATGAAGGTTTCTCAGTACAATTTCTGGAAGTGTAATTTCAAATAGTGGCTTACCAGTGCTCAAGATGATTGGAATGCGTGTTAAGGTAAGCTGATTTAACATACCGCACTTTAGAAATGATCTGACTGCTTCTCCCTAGTCCAAGTAAATATGCTGCCATCCTAATCCCTTCCAATAATTTAAAAGCTCGGGCGGAGTCAGTTTTGGTGAGAGTTCAGCCAACCCAGATACAGTAACTGGAAGAGATGTCATAGGGCGATTCAGTACCTGAACAGGTTTCCCTGCATAGGCCAATTTGAAAGCTGGAAACTTTCTCAAAGCTCTTTCGGATTATGGCCAAGCAATCCATCCGCTTGAAAAATTCTCCAAAGCCATAATCCTCATTAGGGTCATCGGAATTGAATTATTCTGGCAAATTGATCTCTCCATTATTTCGAGCGATGGAACCATCTCGGCTGAGTGCCAAGAAGATGTAGATCTCCACCTCTGATCTTTTTGAATGTCTATTGAGGCAGCCATGTTGTTTGAACTAGAAACCCAGCTACAAGATGTGATGTTGCGAGATCAATTTCGATTTCGTCGGAAGTTTGAGCAATTGAAGAGAGCAGAAAGTCTGCAAAGACTCAATCAGGATGAGATTCTGAAACTTGCGATCTGGATTGAACGATCAAGTGCGCTTCGTGGTAAAAGAGCGAGTCTTCATAAAATTCCTGAATATAACTCTAGCCTTCCAATTCTTGATCACCGAGAGGAGATCATTAGTGCAATTCAAAGGCATCCTGTTTTGATTGTAGCTGGTGAGACGGGATCAGGTAAAACTACCCAATTGCCTAAGATGTGCCTGGAAGCAGGATATGGCATAGCTGGAAAGATTGGCTGTACTCAACCTCGTAGAGTAGCTGCAATCTCCATTGCCCAGCAAATTGCTCGAGAACTGAAGTGTAACCTTGGTGAGGAAGTTGGTTACAAAATCCGCTTCTCAGATAAAACTAGTGCAAACACACTAATTCAACTGTTGACAGATGGTACATTACTGGCTGAAACCCAGTCTGATCGGTTTTTGGAGAACTATGAAGTATTGATCATCGATGAAGCGCATGAGCGCTCTCTCAATATTGATTTCTTACTTGGTTACATACGGAAGTTACAGCCGAAACGCTGCAATCTAAAGCTCATTATAACATCTGCCAGTATTGATACTGGCAGATTTGCAGAGGCGTTCTCAGGAGCACCAATTGTCGAAGTATCAGGCAGAAGTTATCCAGTTGAAATAGATTATCGCCCGATTGATCCCGAAGTTGAGAATCAAGGTGATTATACTGTTGAAGATGCCATGGTAGATACGATCAGGGAATTGTTAGAAACGACATATGATGGGGATGTTTTAGCTTTTCTAGCAGGAGAAGGAGAGATTCGTGAGGTTTGTCAAAGGGTTGGACAGGACAATTCCAAGGTTATGATTCTTCCACTTTATGGACGCTTGACCCAAGCAGAACAACATCGGATTTTTCAGAACTCCAGCCAACGCAAAGTGATTGTCTCAACAAATCTTGCGGAAACATCACTAACGATTCCTGGAATTCGTTATGTGATTGATTCTGGGTTGGCACGTATTAGCCGATATAGTCCAAAAAATCGGGTTCAGCGTCTTCCAGTAGAGACGATTTCCCAGAGTTCTGCTCTTCAGCGAGCTGGACGAGCAGGTAGAGTCGCTCCTGGGGTATGTATTCGGCTCTATTCAGAAGAATCTTTACAGAACCGGAGAGAATATGTAGAGCCAGAAATTTTACGTTCCAACCTTGCTGGTGTAATTTTGCAAATGCTCTATTTGCGACTAGGGAATATCCGGGAATTCCCTTTCATTGATCCACCAGGCAGTCATGCAATTCGGGAGGGTGAAAAACTACTTCGTGAATTAGGTGCTGTCACTGACAACATGCAGCTTACACCACTGGGTAGAGAAATGGCTACTCTTCCTATTGAACCTCAAACAGCCCGAATGTTACTGCAGGCACATCAAGAGGCAGTTCTGAGTGAAATGCTGGTGATTGCTGCTGGGTTGTCAATTCAGGATCCAAGAGAGTTTCCAGCTGATGAAAAAGAAAAAGCTCGTCAGATGCACAGCAGTTTTGTGAGCAGAGAGTCGGACTACATAACTCTGTTAAGCATCTGGCGGGCTTATCAGGCACAGTGGAATGAACTGAAGACCGAAAACAAGATGCGGAAGTTTTGTCGACAGCACTTTCTTTCATTTGTGCGAATGCGGGAGTGGAGAGATATTCATCACCAACTCAGTTCTATTTTGAAGGATTCTGGAAAGTATTCTCTAAAGTCTCTTCAAACCTTGCCAGTTGTTGAAGCACGACCCGAAGATTCTGACGGGAGAGAAGAGCCAAAATTTAGATTAAATCGTCCAGCTAAAGAAGAAACGAAGTCTAGGTCAATTTTTGAGGTCGGAATAGACTATGATGCCATCCATCGAGCTCTACTTTCTGGTTACCTCAACTGCATTGCTAGGCGAAAAGACAAACAGCAGTACACATCCATTGGAGGTAAGGAACTTTGGATTTTTCCTGGTTCTGGAGTTTATCGACGTTCTGGGAAATGGATTTTAGCTGGCGAACAAGTGGAGACCTCACGTCTCTACTCAAGAAAGGTCGCCAATATCAAGGTTGATTGGTTAGAGCAAATAGGGGGTAAGCTTTGTAAGCGGCATTACTCAGAGGCGCATTTTGATCCTGAAATAGGGATTGTTCAGGCTTGGGAAAGAGTAATTTTGTACGGTTTAACAATCGTTGAAAAACGTAGAGTAAGTTACGGTCGAGTCAATCCAGCTGAAGCTACAGCAATCTTCGTAAGGGAAGCGTTAATTGATGGTGGGTTGCGTCAATACTATCCTTTTTTCAAGAACAACAAGGAACTTCGTGAACTGGTTTTGAGTAAAGGAGCAAAGCTCCGTCGAGATTTTAGAGAAGAGGTAGATGATATGCTGGAAGCCTTCTACCAGAAAAAAATCCAAAATGTTGCGTCCTTCCATGACTTGAATCGCCTTCTGAAAACAAAAAGAAAATCAGGTCAGGGAGATTTTCTCTTTCTTGAGGAAAGTGATATTACACCTTCAACACTGAAACCTCCTTCTAGTAAACTGTATCCAGACTTTTGGGAAGTCGGTGATCTAAAGATGCCCTTGCGTTATGTTTTTGCACCGACAAAGGAACCTGATGGTGTAACTTTGCAGTTACAAGATGCTTCCATTCCTCACCTACATGAATACGCCCTAGATTGGTTGATTCCAGGAATTTGGGCTGAGAAAATCCAATTTTTCTTAAGGGCTTTGCCCAAGTCCATCAGGAAAAGCTTTGTGCCTCTACCGGAAACCTCAGCAAAATTGGCGTCCGAACTGAAACCATGTGATGAAAGTTTCTTGGTGAGTTTGTGTCAACTGATTGAGAGACGTTATCAGATGAAATTGAAACCTTCTCAATGGGGGGATGTAGAACTGCCTTCCCATCTCCAAATGAGAGTGGAAGTTAGAAATGCTAAGCAGAAGATTGTCTCAGCTGGGCGGAATATCGAAGAGCTAATTTCAAAGCGCAAAAATGAGCTCCGCGAACGAGGGAACAACAAAGAATTCAGGGAAGATTTAAAATCTTGGAAGGACGCACTTCAATTTTGGGAGCTGGATAATCTTCAGAATTGGACGTTCGAGCGTTTACCTCAACGTATCGAACTTGAGGTGAATCACGGTATTCCACTATACGCATACCCGGGCCTGCTGATTCAAGAAGGTGGTAGTGTTTTAAGAACCTTATTTCACACTAGAGATGAAGCTCAGCGCAAAACCCAACCTGCAATGAAAAAGTTGATGGCCTTGGCTGTGGGGCCGGAGTTAGTTTGGCTGGAGCAGGAGCTTTGGAAATTGGAGGACCTAAGAGATGAATACAGGCCTTTTGGAACCTTGGGACAACTGAAGCAGAGTTCCAAACAAGCTCTAATTGATTATTTGTTTGAGTTTGAATGGTTGGAATCTGAAGACGAATTTCTGGAAAAGCTCAAATTAGCGAATCATCGACTGCCAAAATTATTGTCACGTTACATTGAGCAGTTGCGATTGCTTTTGCAGGCAGAACAGAAGACCCGTGCCACTATTCGTCAATACAGTAAAAGCGCAAATGATCTTAGTTGTTTGCAGGATCATTTACAAAGTCTAGTGCCTACAAATTTTGTTGCAAAATTGCCTTACTTGCGTTGGGCTCATGTTCAAAGATACTTGAAAGGAATTAGAGTTCGCGCAGAACGTCTGGATCACAATCCAGTCAAGGATGAAGAGAAAAACTTACAGTTGCGGCCTTGGCTTGAGGTCTACCAAGAGTTGAAGTTTATGGAGTTGAATTGGAACCAACGCAAGAATCTATATGAGTTCTTCT
>JACLAC010024118.1_pt1 | contig 11480 bp, 6 predicted proteins | sample 8027881 | NCBI WGS metagenome assembly JACLAC01 (sample SAMN15725517, study PRJNA655200) | protist metagenome | isolation source: fluorescence activated cell sorting (FACS) single amplified genomes of... | place: Spain: Blaines Bay Microbial Observatory, Mediterranean Sea | collected 2016-01-19 | reverse complement strand
CGTGCGTAATTGCAAAAGGGTGAATTTGGCTATTTAGGTAAGTGTTCCGAGCTCACGAATATTGCCGAGAGGTACATCTCCAGAGCAAAACCATTTCCCCGCGCGACTCCCTTCTGCTCCTCACGTTTTTTTTTTCGGACTTGGTATATCACAATGGTACAGAAAGTTACTCGTGCCTGTCTCACGGCACTCTTATTGGTAACGGTGTCTTTCGTTTGCTGCGGCAGCAAGGTTTCGCAAAGTCCATCAGGAAACTTCGGTGGAGAACTTGCACAGCTCCAGCTTGACCTTGTAAGAAATGTCGCATCAGCAAATGATGTAAATAAATTGAAAAGTGTATTGGAGAAAGCACTGGACGAAATACAAGCTGCTCGATCACAAGAAGGAAACCTACCTGTTGGTCAGTGGAAAAGTTTGAAACTCTTGCGAAACGCTCCAATCTCCAACGTAGTTGCTGTAATAGGTGGAGGGCTATCGGGCTTAACAGCATCGTTGAGGCTTTTGGAAAAAGGAAGGCGTGTTCTGCTGATTGAAAAACAACCATTTATGGGCGGAAACTCTGCAAAGGCGTCATCAGGTATCAACGGTTGTACAACAGAGAAACAGAAACATTTAGGTATCAAAGATGACCCGGACATGCTGTATAGGGATACTATGGTCAGCTCGAAACGATCCAATGATAGTTTTACTGGACGTCTCGTTCGTCGAATGGCGGATGATTCGAGGAATGCTGTCGAGTGGATCGCATCAAGGTCCAATGTTGAATTACCCGATGTGGGTCAACTCGGTGGTCATAGTTACGCCAGGACACACAGGCCGCGAGGTCGACTTGCAGGCGCTGCGTTTATTTCAGGGCTAGAACGCAACGTAATGAAGTATTCGAAAGGACTTGACCCTAAATTGACAGCAATGAAGGGGTATCGCGTAGTAGGCATGGAAGAAATTCCATTGGACACTGAGATTGTTGGTGATACTAGTTCTCATGATGATCCTTTAGGAAACTGCTCCAACACCAGACCTTCGGGTCACGATGATAGCAATATAGGCTGGACATTGACGCTCAACAAAGAAGACAATGGCGTGAAATATGGCATCAATGTGGCCACGGTTGTACTGGCCACGGGGGGGTACGCAAACGATAGGGGGGCAAATTCATTGCTAAGTGAAGTTGCGCCACAGCTACAACCGCTAGGTTCAACCAATGGCAAGTTCGCTACAGGTGATGGGATTAAATTAGGGCGCGCAATTGGGGCGCAAACAGTAGATTTGGACATGGTTCAAGTACATCCAACCGGCTTCAGTGATGTTCCTAAAGGCTTTGTGGATGAGGGCAAAAGTCGATCTCTCATACTATGCGCAGAAATTGTCAGAGGCGCTGGCGCAGTTCTGATCGAAAAGCACGGAAAACGTTTCATTGATGAGTTGAAGACCAGGAAAGAGGTTGTCCATGAAATGAACTCGTTGAAACAAGGGAAGTTTGTCATAGCCGTACCGCCTCATGCCGCACCTGTCATTGAAGCCCACATCCAAATTTATACTGGAAAAGGTCTTTTAAAGCCCGTCAATGGGGTGGAAGGCGTTTCTAAGTATGTTAACGAGCGTTTGAATGCAAACGCTGCTGCCAATACTTTAGATAATTTGCGGAAAACGTTCGAGGAGACAACTAACGGGAGCTCAGGCATTAGCCGCAACGTTCCAACAAATCTCCCTTTTGAAGGGACATACTACGTTGGAGTTGTAGAACCAGTACTGCATTATACAATGGGGGGGTTAATGGTTAATCCAGATGGTGTTGTTTTGAATGCAAAAAATGACTCTATAGCAAATTTATACGCCGCTGGGGAAATCATGGGCGGAGTTCATGGCGAAAATCGTTTAGGCGGAAGTTCCTTATTAGATTGCGTAGTCTTTGGCTTAGCAGCTGCAAACTCAATTCTCGAAACTTCTCATAGCGCGCCAAGCGTCAATATGGTTAGCGCTATTGACATGCAAGATTTATCTTCATTACCCCATGTCATGCACAAAGCTGAGGGCAAACAACCCAAATCTTCCCAAGCTGGGGCATCTTCAAGCAGAATTCATGCAATTTTACAAAATCGAACCTACGACCTAACAGAATTTATCCCGTTACATCCGGGGGGTCCTATACACGTGAAGCACGGGGAAGATTTGACTGCAAGGTTCATCCAAGCGCATGGTAATGACTTTGATTTACTTGACAGAGATACAATTAAGGAAATCAGTGTAGGAAAGGATGGTCAAGTTGAAACGAAGAAGCGAGAGAAGAAATTTTTTGAAGATTATGGGTCAAAAGGTGGCTCATGGCGCGAATTTATTGGTAGAAGAGCATGGTTTGTTTTGCATAGTTTTGCAGCAAAGTATCCAGAGCACCCGTCTCCGGAAGACAAACAAGCGATGTTGAATTTGATTGCGGCTTTCGGTCAGCTTTATCCATGCAAGCTTTGTCGTAAACATCTTCAACAACAGCTACGTGAACCTTCTTTAGGTCCTCCAAGAGTGGAAAATCGACGTGAACTATCAACATGGATATGTGAGTTGCACAACATGGTCAACGCAGATATTGGCAAACCTCAGATTGACTGCAATCCGTTTAAAATAGACCTGATGTACTTGAAAGATTGTGGAGGATGTGAAGTGAAACCCAAAGGTGGAGACAAAGGTATCGTTGTGGATGAAACAAAAAGGAGTGGATACCATCCCCCCACTGGACCTTGGGACTCGGAGATTTACAGGCGGGATCCAGCATTGCTCCAAAGTGTAACGGGGGAAACGGACGCTTGGGAAACAAAGGATCTGGTGGAGCTTGTTGATGCAATGGACGTAATGCGAAGATGGTTCCGAGTGTTTAAGAAGAAAGAAATTAAGAAGTTAAAAAAAGAAATTCATGTGCAGGGTAAGCGAAAGTTGTGGATGAAAAAAATGGACGAGATATTCAGGCATGCCATCGGCCACTTAAAATCGACGAAGCTCGAACTGTAAGAGCAGATGCAAAGTCGTGCTCACGTGTAATATTTCTGTGCGTGTGTGTGTATTCCTCGAAGACTCTTGCATGTATTGAATATACGAGGTATTTTATAAAATGAAGTATAAACATTCATAAATGCCACGCTTATAATTGAAAAATACAATTATATTTTGTTCTAGACCATAAGGGGAACCGTGTAGGTCGGCGGATGCCACTCTCCTGACTTGAGTTCAACGGAGAGAATGAGCAACACGTAATGTTTAAGGCTCACCCGAGAACAATTGATCATGCGTTATCATGCCCTTTTTCGCTTATTTAATCTTGTACTTCTACGCCTAGCCGTTGGTGGCGGTATGGAACCACTCTTCTCGAGTAGCTTGTCGCTGTGAGTAGCGTTCAGGTCCTCTAGCGACGACGCGTTTGAATTGAAGGTCGGTGGTGAAAGAAAGCTACCTCTACTGCTGCTGCTGCTGCTCCGTATATCATGCCTATTTTTAAGCTGTTGTTTGTCATTATGTTTTGTTGTGTTTGCTCCATCGATTATATCGCCCCCCTCAGACATGATAGCCATTGGATTAATCTTAACAGACTTCACACGCTTCCGTTTGTGATTTTTTCTGCGCCGTTTCCGCTTATTTTTTTCGCGCACTTTTTTGAGTGCAACTCTTAGCCTTACTGCAATTTTGAAGATGACGCGGGCCAATCTAGTGCGACGTTGATAACTGCGGAGCCAATCTGCAGTTCCGTCTTTGTAGAATATTTCAGCCGTTTCAATAGGAGTTTCATTTCTGCCATTTCGTTTCGTCAAACTCCAACCATGCTTTAATAATAACTTTGCTATTTCGATTTTACCTTCCCTCGCAGCAATATGCAAGGCGGTGTTCCCGTTTGACGCTTGGTAGTTGCTTTCATACCCTGGAAAACCAAGTGAAGCCTCCTCTAAATCTTCTTTATTCATAACGGGAGAATCTTCATCGCCATCGTTTTCGCCGAGAATCCTGTAGTAGCCTGGGGTCAGCCATTCGAGGATGGCATTATCGTCCAATGCGGCTTTACAGTCGTTCAGCGCGTTGGACTTGACAGCAACAATCAATGACATATTTTGCATAGAGTAATCCCAGCATGTTTTCCTTGGTCGCACCGTCACTTGGGCGGCCATACTTCACGCTCTAGCTTTCGACGAATACAACGCGCCGTTTGAATCGTCGACGTGTTGTCAAAGCGCACCTGGGGCTTTGTAGACGTGGAGATTGCGTCAGGTGCTGATGTGATTGGGCATGGCCTAAATGATAAGGAGTATACAAGTAGCGCAACAATGAAGAAGAAGATGGTGGATGAGGAAGGAATATATAATAATAATATAAAATAAAAAATAAATAGAATAGAATCCAATGTTGAGAGAGAAACAACATACCACAAATAAAAAAAAATAAAAAAATAATAAAGTAGAAGGAGAAGGGCACGACAATGACAATGCATAGTCTTCGTCAATCAATCAAACAAAAACAAAAAAAAAAAATGCAGTAATAATCAGTATTGATGAAAAGCACTGCATGAACACAAATCAAAACTAAACACACAAATTATAACGCAGGACAAGGAGAGTTGAAAAGGCGCTGATGAAGAAGCGGAAAGTGGTAAAAAAAAACGATGAAAGGGAAACGAGTATGATAGCCTCTATACGATCGTTACACTACATTTATCTACAACTACAAGTTTTTAAAAAATTGCGCAATGCGCTTGATGTGATGATTTTAAGCATGCGTATGCGTAATGTACACCCCTAAACATTTAAAAAAAACACAATGCACAAGAAGTGATAGGAAGACACTATTGTGTAAGCACATGTATGCGTAATCTCCTTGTTAGGTGCATTTTTTAAATCGTACAACGTACAATGAGCACGAAGTGATAGGAATACCGTTTAGCCAAAAGAATGTAGAATCGTATTGACCCGACCATGGAAGTAAAGCACAGTAGCTCTACTGTATTTCAAAATATTCAAAATGACTTCCGACTTTTTAATTATACAGTGTAACTTGTAATACTTTTTATTTTTTCTTCACATTCAAAAAGGCATCTTTGATAGGCGAGTGAACGAGGACACTACAAATGTGCGCCTTTTGTTGGGTTCGAGCCAAATTCTCCCAGGATTTATACTGACCTATTGTAAGATCAAAGTCATAGGTACATCGTCGTGCTGGCAGCAGCCGGAGGAGGAACTTCTTTTTTTTTTTTATCATCACACATTATTTTTATCATTATTTATTTATTTGAAGCATTCCTCTATGAAGCGACTGGGATCGACGTATTCGTCCCCGTTGTGCTTGATCGACGATAAAACCAGCTCCTGGGAAGCTCGAGTTATCGCAACATATGCCAATCGTCGTTCCTCTTCGATAACCCCTAAATCTTCTTCGCAGGTTCGTGTATGTATTTGATTTTGGCGATGATATTCATTGCTGTTGCCATTTTGACTCACCAAGCTATTCACTGTGCTCAAGTGCTTCCGTGTTATGCTACTTGCTGGGAAGACACCTTCATTCATGCGTGCAATGATTACTGTCGGCCACTCACGGCCCTTTGCGCGATGAATTGTCGTCACAGTAACAGCGTCTAATATATCTTTGTTTGAATCCAAAGCTTTCGTGGTATTTTCGATGGTGTTCTTATGTTGTTTGGACCCTTTCCGTGAAGGCGATGATGGCTTCTTGTTGTCTGTGCTGGACGCTTGCAAAATATATTTTTCTACTTCATCCAACCACTTTTCAAATACCTTTGAACCTTTTCGCTCTGGATGGTCAACCATACCCTCCCACGACTGGGTAAATTCATTCGCATGGTTGTCGAGTGCACTTATAGCATCATAATGGGTCTTTAGGTCACTAACATTTTTGCGCTTAAGTGATTTGTGGAATTTACAGCCCATTATCATTGCATGCAAAACGTCTGTTGGACTCATACATTTCATGTCCCTTCTTATGTTATCAATGAATTCAAGAAAACGGCGTAAATTTTCTATTTGATCTTGGCTTATAAGCTTTATTTGATTTTTCATTTCATCCTTATCTTCGTCGTCAGACAAATTTTCAACAGGTTCAGCAAGTGCAACATTGTGTTCGCCATTTCGAATGGTCTCTTTTGGAGCTGTTGCCGGCACAGCCTTTATTTCATCGTTCAAATCGACAATATCCCGCGCTGCAGTGATGTAATTTAGATTGTAGTTGGTAGCAAAAAATGACATTACACTGATACTGTCTTTGCCAATTTGAAAGGGGCAGACATTACTATTTGGGGAGAGAATGTCTAAGCATTGGTCATTAGCCATGTCGCTCACAATTAAACGGCCGAGGCGGCGAAAAAAATATGCTGCTGGGGAATCGAGGAGTTTCAAGTTTGTTGCGAAGCTTACTTTCCCATTTACAAATGTAGGTGAACAATGGACTCCATCAACAGGAATTTTGTTCCTCAATAAGGCTTTCTCCACTTCGCTGACCACCTGCAAAGACCTGGCCAGTATAGCAAAGCTAGAGTATCTACAACCACGCTCGTATCTTTTTCGCTTAATGAATCCAGCAATCTTTTCGCACTCAGCACGACTATTCAACCCGGACGAAAATATTTTCACTCGTTTTCCTACAGTGTTCTTTTTTACACCCGTTGAAATTATGCTTGCGCCTTCATAAATATCTTTAATCTTCTTCTTTCCGTTATCATCCAGGTTGTGTTCTATGAGGGAAATAGAACAATCGATAATTTGCTTTTCAGAACGATAATTCGTCTTGAGCTTGTTTTCAATATAATCAGTCCAATATTCTTTGAATTTTGTGAATGCCAGTGATCCATAAGCCCCGCGAAACCCGTATATGCTCTGGTCTGGGTCGCCACACACAGTAATTCGTCCATCTTCACACAGCATTTGCAACAGTATAATTTGTGGCAAATTTAGATCTTGGAACTCATCAACGAAAACAAAATGGTAAATTTGCTTGTACTTCTCTTTCAAGGCTGGAGCGCTTTCAAATAAATGAATCAAACCAGGTATAAAGTCTGAATAATCTACTTTGTGGTTTAATTCAAGCAGTTCCTCATAAGCAGAGTATATGTTCAAGTATAGCTCATTCCTTTTCCTAGTCAACGGTGTTGCCGAAGCGGCCGATGCATTCAACTGCTGTTCCAACATAAATGGATATTTGCATTGTGATTTTGCAAGCTTAATGTACTTCAAAAAGTGTGCCACGTGATCTGGATTTGGTGCATGTTCCCCGTGCAAGTCAAAATCAAAGCCAATCCTGCGTACACGTTTTGCACTTTTAGAGGCTCCCCAGCCATTAGGATCCCAAAGTTTCAAGTCCCGCTTTAAGTGGTCTTCTAAACCATTTAAATTACCATTATCGTCATCATCGCATAGATCTTGGCCACAATTTAATGCTTCTCTGGGTATCAGAGACTCAAGCTTCTGACCTTTTTTGAAACTTTCAACCTCCTTTATCCTGCAATATGCTGTCGCAACATATTCATATTGTTCTTTCTCATCAATTACAGTCAAGCCTCCAGCGGAAGTACTGCCACGACCCAAGATATCATAATCTTTACTGTGCCGAAGAAGTATTTGCAAAGCAAAGGAGTGAAAGTTCTTTATAGTAATTTTACGCGCAACATCAGGACCAAGCATATGCTTTGTCCGCTCAACTATTTCGTTTGTGGCATCGCGTGTAAAAGTGAACGCAAGACAAGAACTAGGGTCTGCACCGCAGTCGATCAAGTAGCACAACCTTGAGATCAAAGTTCGTGTTTTGCCAGAACCTGGGCCAGCCGTAATTATAGCAGGTTGCTTCAGCGGTGCCGCAACAGCCCTTTTTTGTTCTAAAGATAAATTGTGCGCGTAAGACTTGATGCTGTTGCCAGCACTGGCATTCTTCTTATAAGGAAATATCAATTCAGACCTCTCTACAACATTATCTAAATTAAAAGGCGATACCGTAACCGGCATTTTGAGTTCTTTCTGTCTACGCCACGCAACAGTAGGATCAGAAATGCCAGGTGCACTTTTAATTGTTCTGTCGCCTTTATATTTTTTGTGGCTACTACTTTTAAGAGCAGTCAGGCTCCTGGATATGCCCTTTTGGTGCAGCTCGTTAAAGTAACTTTTCTTGTTCCTATACTGGTGGAAAAACTTATTATTTTTTCGATTCGCAAAGCCATTGAAATATGAAGGACTCGATGAGTTGCTGGTTGATGTCGAAGAGTTTGATGCAGAGAAACTGGAGTCGATGTTTCTCCCGCTACTAGTTCCGCCCCTAAAGATACCGCTTGCAGCATCAGCAAGCAAAGATCGCTTGTTTTTCTTTTTTCCTACGCCAGGTCTTTCACCATCCCATTTAATATCGCTTTTTTCCATAAAACCCGAAATTAGAGGCTGGCTATTTATTTTTTGGCTATTTAATGCATACTTTAGTTTATTTTCATTTGTACAATGTTCATTACCTATGCTTCTGCCTCCCAAAAGTTTCGTGTGGGCTGGAGACGCAGGTCGGCTCGTTTCTTTGGTGTCTATAGCTGCTTTCCTGTCACTAAATTTTGCCAAGAAAGCATCATCAGGTCTCTTCTTAAAGTCGTAATTGCTATTACTTGGTGTTAACAAAAAACCACTACTTGGTGTACCTGCATTTCTCCCAACGGAGGCTAAAGGTGTTGCCTTTTCAACGGGCGAAAAGAGTTGCGACTTTTGAACGTAAGTTGCCGTGGGTGGCTTCCTATTAGGTTTCGTCAAGTCAACAACATTAGAATAGCCAGGCGACTGCTTTATCGGTGCAAGAGCACCACCGTTAGCATAATAATTCCTTGGTGTTTCAATTCTTTTACGTCGCCGTTTCGAACTTTCCATAGAGAAATATTTTCTACGTTTACTGTTTCGGTTCGGTTTTCCAAGTTTGCCAAGGCTCATTTCACTTGGCCGAATAGGCTTGTCCTTCAGTGTCCAAATAGTCGAATTAACTGTTTTTGTGGTAGTTGTTGTCGTCATTGGGTACATTGCAGGGCTCGGTATACACCCGGTGAATTAACCACCTGGATAATATCGTAAAATGGCCAAAGGTGTAAGCAGGGGAGGCAATACCCGAACGCGCTCTTTGCACTACAGTGGATTGAATTGCATTTTGACTATTGAGCTCTCTTGCAGAGAGAGAAAAGACGGTGATGGGATGATGGTGGTGTGGTGGTGATAATTAATATCAATATTAATTATTATTACTATATAATATAGTAGTTTTTAATTATTATGGAGGATGATATAAAATAAAATATATTTTATCATACAGTAATAATAATAGTGCTAGTCGTCTAATAACAATAATATGAAGAAGAATGTGAATGATGAACGATAAAACTACTTTCTTTTTTTGGCCTAAATAAAATGTAAAATTATCAGACCCTTATCCATGATAAAAGAAAAAAAACAAATTGCAGCATTACTATGGATAATGTAGACTATTATTACGAGGAGGTCGTATTGGTTGCTCGATGATGATTTCCCTCCTACTCCTCCCAGGATGATTGGGCAACTTTGGGGCATATTTTCATCAAATCGGTAGTGCTATAATTTCAATAATAATGATGCTTCTTCTAAAGTGATAGAGCGAGCTAATATATAAATTAAATTGAATTTGCAGTTACCATCACTCCAGTAGTAAGTGAAGCAGTCAGCCTTATTTTACTAAGATGATGATGTGAGATATGATGATAATAAATAATAATTTATTTATTATTAATCATATATAATTATATAATATAATAATAATGAATGTTTTTGATGGTATATAATATGTCGTCACCAATTGTAAATGGTAGATACAGATGTTGAGGATGGGTCACCAGCGATCTCATCATACATCAGTCTTTTCAAGATCTCGAGGGAGCAGAGGTCTATCTGAACATCAACGGAGGAATCTACTGGCTACGCCGACCCGTGGGCCCATAAGTAGGTTACCATTTGAGCAAACAGAGAAGGAGACTGAGGAATATGAGTCTGCGCAAGAGAGTCCTGCGAACAGTGCTGATACAAGATCTGTCGCTTTAGTCAGGCTCAGCGATGAAAGCGGGAATGAGGACTACAGGTGTTTTGCTGATGACAGTCTGGATCAACAAACTACTCAAATTCTAATCTCACATTCTCGGACTAGGGGCCCAGATTCAAGCATCGCTGAGATTTCGCAGAGTCTCATCCCACATTCTCTCGAGTACGGGCTCGGGTCAACTGATCAAAAACTATATCAGATTGGAGATTTGGTCGTAGTTTACTTGCGTTACACTGGAAAGGGTCGAAAACGTCGTCAAGTGACAAAAAGTGGGATTGTAGTAGAAATTGACAGCAGGGATCCTAAAAGAGTGAGGACAGATACTTGTCCTTGGAAATTTCATAAAGTTTTGGAAATTTGTCGACGTCATTCGACGTCTATCCGTCTATGATTTCAAATGATACACAATCACAATCAGAACACTCGATTTCGCGGTATTATTGATTGTTTTTATTGTTGTATTGTTGTGGAGGAGATTCATAATTTTCTTTAACTTATCAAATAAGTATAATATCTCACCACATCACCGAATTCATTTTTTCGTTAGGTCGCGCCTTCGCTTTATCAATTCTCTTATTTCATCACTGCTCGTGCAAAATTTGAGCATCACGTTGAACTGATGCTTGTTTGCCACGCCATTTTCCACCATCTTGTCCATCATAGATCGCACTGCAGTGGTCGCCTCATTTCCCCCTTGCTTAAAAAGCCAAGCCAGCTTGGCGGTGCGCAGTTTGCCCAAAAATTTGCCACGTGCTGGATAATTCAGTATTTCCTTTGTTTTTTCATTAGGTTGCATCTTCGCCTTCTTCATTTCCTCCACCACTTTTTTCGCTGCCTCGTCATCTCCTTCTTTCCTCAGCATGGCAATCAGCGTGCTATACGTCACCACATTCGGCTTCACACCTGCTTCCGGCATCGCAATGTCTATCACTTCTCTCATTTCATCACTGCTCGTGCAAAATTTGAGCATCACGTTGAACTCATGTTCCTCTGCCACGCCATTTTCCACCATCTCACCATCTTGTCCATCATAGATTGCGCTGCAGTGGTTGCCTCATTTCCCCCTTGCTTAAAAAGCCAAGCCAGCTTGGCGGCGCGCCGTTTGCGCAAATCTTTGCCACGGGCTGGATAATTCAGTATTTCCTTTGTTTTTTCATTAGGTTGCACCTTCGCCTTCTTCATTTCCTCCACCACTTTTTTCGCTGCCTCGTCATCTCCTTCTTTCCTCAGCGTGCCAATCAGCATGTTATACGTCACCACATTCGGCTTCATACCTGCTTCCGGCATCGCAATGTCTATCACTTCTCTTTTTTCATCACTGCTCGTGCAAAATTCGAGCATCAAGCTGAAAAGATACTCCTCTGCCACGCCATTTTCCACCATCTTGTCCATCATAGTTTGCGCTGCAGTGGTCGCCT
>JACLAC010019834.1_pt1 | contig 11480 bp, 12 predicted proteins | sample 8027881 | NCBI WGS metagenome assembly JACLAC01 (sample SAMN15725517, study PRJNA655200) | protist metagenome | isolation source: fluorescence activated cell sorting (FACS) single amplified genomes of... | place: Spain: Blaines Bay Microbial Observatory, Mediterranean Sea | collected 2016-01-19 | reverse complement strand
GACATCGCCGTCGAGTTCTACCGACTCGCCATAAAAGCCGCGCCGTCCCAAGCCGCTGGACCTCTGCGAGGTCTCGGTGAAGTTCTGCTTGACGCGGACCGGTTTACCGAAGCAGCCGACATCTACCAGGAAGCCATCGATAACCCACTGCTGCAGGGCTCGAAACCGGACAACTATCTGCGAAAAGCCTTTGCCCTCGAGCTGGGTGGCAAAACGAAAGAAGCCCTCGAAGCCATCGCGGAAGCCAACAAGCTGATCCCCCAAGGGCACCCGTTCCTCTCCTTCCGCGAGGCTTGGATCTACTACCATAGTCAGCAGTATCAAAAAGCCGCCGAACTGTATGAGGCCTTCCTGCAGAAGTATCCGAATTCCAAACCTTTCGCGCGGCAGTCGAAATTCAGTCTGTCAGCGATCTACGTTCAGCTGGGTGACGTCACGAAGGGAGCCCGGATTCTCGAACGGTTCCTGGAAGAAAATCCCGAAGACCCGGGTGTTAATAACGACTTGGGATACCTCTACGCGGACCAGGGAATCCACCTCGAAAAGGCAAAGGGCATGATCGCCAAAGCGGTCAAGGCGGAGCCCGAAAACGCGGCTTACCTGGACAGCATGGGCTGGGTCCTCTTCAAGCTTGGCGAAACCAAAGAAGCCATCGTCCACCTCAAGAAAGCCTCGACACTGGAACGCGGCGCGGACCCGACAATCTGGGATCACCTGGGCGACTGCCATCAGAAGCTCGACGAGGCCGGTAAGGCAAAGAAGGCGTGGACGAAGGCACTCAACTTGCTGAATGCTGAGCCGAAGCCGGATAAAGACCTGCTTAAGCAGGTTCAGGAGAAGCTCGGCATCGAGACGAAGCCAGAAGCAGGCAGAGACTCGGCAAAGGACGAATAGACATCTCCCCGCAACAAGTGACCGAACTGACATAGCTGACCGGAGGCGGCTTGTGGACGATCAGAGTGGACAGGGACCGAAAACCGATCTGCCGCCAATGAAGCGTCAGAAGCGGCCGCGACGCTCGGGGCCGGTCACGCGCGAAGACCTCATCGAAGACCTGCGCTACACGGTCGACCGGCTGGAGCAGGACAAAGCCGCGCGAGGCGATCTGAAGATTCTCAGCCGGGCTCTGCGCGAACTGCGATTCGGCTTCCGAGTCTTCTCCAAATACCGCCACCACAAGAAGGTCACGGTCTTCGGTTCAGCTCGAACGAAACCGGAAGAGGCCGCATATCAGCACTCGGCAAAGTTCGGAAAGATGATGGCCGAGGCTGGCTGGTTCGTCCTCACCGGAGCCGGCGGGGGCATCATGGAAGGAGCTCACGTCGGGGCCGGCCGCGAAATGTCAATGGGCGTGAACATCCTGCTGCCCTTCGAGCAGAAGGCGAACCACATCATTGACGGGGACCCCAAGCTCGTGAATCTGCGGTACTTCTTCACACGGAAACTGCTGTTCGTGAAGGAAGTGCACGCGGTGGTCCTGTTCCCCGGTGGCTTCGGTACTCAGGATGAGGGCTTCGAAACGCTGACCCTGATCCAGACCGGCAAAAGCGACATGGTGCCGATCGTCTGCGTCGATGAACCTGGCGGCACCTACTGGCAAAACTGGCGTAACTACATCGAAGGCAACCTGCTTCACAAAGGCCTGATATCACCCGAGGACATGTCACTGTTCCTGGTGACCGATGATCTGGACGAGGCGTTTAAAGAAATTACCTCCTTTTACGACGTTTATCACAGCATGCGGTACGTTCGCGACCGACTTGTCATTCGCCTGACTGTTGAACCAAGCGATGACTACGTCGAGAAGCTCAACGACGAGTTCAGCGGCCTGCTTGCCAGCGGCCGCATAGAAAAGTCCGTGGCCCACAAGTTTGAACACAACGAGCATCACATTCGCGATCTGCCGAGGCTGAAGCTGAAATTCAATCGCCGCAACCTCGGCCGACTCCGCCAACTCATCAATCGGATCAACCGGGATCTCGGCCCGAATTCGTAGCCGTTTTCAAAATTTCCTTCAGGCAGTTCGTCCCCGCCATTCAGTTGTGGCGAAGCCGGTACGATCAACCCAGAGTGGAACATGTGCCTCGGTTTGCGGTTATACTTTTGAAGTGATCCCCACTCTGAAAGTTTCTTTTCTCACGGAGAATACCATGTGCCTCGTCGAATCAGTCTGCCCCGATTGTGAAGTGCCCATCGATTCTCAGTTGCCTCGTCGAGGTTTCCTCCAGGCGATGGGAGCCGGCGCTGCAGTCGCTCTCGCTGGCAGTGCCACTGCTCGATCAGTAGTCGCCTTCGATGAGAAAGCACCGGCCAAGCGAGGACCGGAAAAACCGGCCGAAGCGCTCATCAAAGAGCTTCATGCATCGCTGAGTGACGAACAGAAAAAGACACTCGTCCTGCCATACAATCACGGCAAAGGCAAACTGTCGCGGCACGGAATGTTCAACCGCCCGTTCCAGCAACAGCGAATTGGCGATCTCTACAACAAGCCGCAGCAGGAACTGGTAGATCGAATCCTCCACGCGATATGCAACGGAGAAGAGGGCTACCGCCAGATCACTCGCGCCGGCAAATTTGACTCGTCCAAGTCGCTGCAGGGCTGCGGAGCTCATATCTTCGGCACTCCAGGTGACGACACAAAATTCACCTGGATGTTTACCGGTCACCACCTGACCGTCCGTTGCGATGGCAATACTGAACCGGGAGCCGCATTCGGCGGGCCGATGTACTATGGCCACTCGGCTCGCGGCGACAGCACTGGCAACGTCTACCACTTCCAGACTCGCCGGGTTCAGGAACTGTTCGAGTCGCTCGACGAAGAGCAGCAGGCTCTGGCAATTAACACGGAAAAACACAGCGAAGGCGCAGGTTCCGTGAAGTTCCGGGCGGCCGACAAGCCGCTGCCGGGAATCGCCTCCAGTTCGCTCAGCGCGGACCAGAAAGACCTGGTCGAGCGAGTCATGAAGGACCTGGTGGCTCCGTTCCGCCAAGAGGACGGCGATGAGGTCATGGACATTGTGAAAAAGAACGGTGGGCTCGACAAAATCCACCTCGCCTACCACAAAGACAAGTCCAGCAAGGAGGACAACATTCGCTGGCATGCCTGGCGGGTTGAGGGACCGGGCTTCGTCTGGAATTTCCGTGTGCTCCCTCACGTCCACTGCTTCGTGAACATCTCCAGCGAATTCAAAAACGCATAGCCGTCTACAGCAACCGATCCTGAAAGGTCAGGCTCCGTTGGCTCCTGGCCTTTCGTTTTGTACCACACTGATTACCGAAAACGACGTCGTTGCCGAGGACGTTGTGAAGATGGTTCAGAACGGCAATGCACAGGCATCAGAAGCGAACTACCGTCTGCTCGGGGCGAAGGTCCACGACAGGGTCGACTTTCTCGGACGTGCGATCTCGCTGATTCCGAAAGGGACTTTCTCATAGGCCGTGGGGATACCGATCCCTCAGACTTCTATCTTCAAGGTGATGAAGGAGGAGCGAGAGCTCAATCATGTCTCCATTGACGGAGATGCCGCAAAAGGGATTGCTCCGCTCACGACAGGCGGCTGGATCCCGTTTGAGTTTCGCCGTGTCGACGGCCGATGGCTTGTGGACAGCTGGACTCGCGGAGTTCCCACAGAGGAACTGCTGCCTGAGTGACCGTAACGCCGGTTGAGATGACTTTGGCCTCGCCGGTAGGATGGTTGTCCGCTCACGACACGAGAATGAGACGAGAAAAGAATGCACTCAGGCAGACGGAACAGACAACCCCTTCAGCGACGAAGTTTTCTCGGCATCGGCATGGCCAGCGGACTGTCGCTCCACGCAGCAATCCGGGCTCAGGCGGCGTCTGAGGGACGGAGTGCCCAAGCGAAAAACGTGCTGGTGATCCTGGAGCAGGGCGGCCTGTCCCACATTGACACGTGGGATCCAAAACCGGACGCAGTTGTTGAACATCGCAGTCCGTTCCAGCCGATTTCGACCACTGTGCCCGGCCTGCAGTTCACCTCGTTGTTCTCAAAAACGGCGAAGATCGCTGACAGGCTGACCGTCATCCGAGGGATGCATCACAACCGCAACGGAGCCAGCGGGCATCCCACGGGAACTCAGTACGCTCTCTCCGGTGAACTGCCCGGCGGCCCGCTGGAGATGCCGGACATCGGCTCGGTCGCTGTGCACCGAATCGGCTCGCAGTGCCAGTACCTGCCTCCCTACATCATGGTGCCTGGAAATCACGAACAGCATCGCGCCTCGCGAGTTGGTTTTCTTCCCGCTTCGGCGAAGGTCTTCAAGACGGCCGGCAAGGACTTGTCCGATCCGAAGTGGAAAGTCAACGACCTCGGCCTGCTGGCGGGAATTCAGCCGGAGCGTTTTCGAGATCGCAGCAATTTGCTCAGTAATCTGAATGTCGGCTTCGCCGCGTCAGATGCTCGCCAAGTGGAGTCCTACTCGACCCTCACCGATCAGGCCGAGAACCTGCTGACCAATCCACTCACCCAGCGTGCCTTCAAGCTGGATGAGGAACCGGACGCCGTCCGCAATCAGTTCGGGCGAGGCCATCGCGGGCAGTGTTACATGCTGGGACGTCGGCTGATCGAACGTGGAGTTCGTTTTGTCACGGTTGATGTTCGAGAGCCGATGACGAAGAAGACTCCGGGCGGCTTTAACATGAACTGGGACCATCACGACCTGATGTACAACAAAGGATCGTGCGGGACGATCCGGAACAAGGCCGGTGGGGAGGGACGTTACGGGATTGCTCATTGGGTAATGATGGGCAGCACGGATCAGGCCTTCGCCGCGCTGATCACGGACATGGATGAGCGAGGCCTGCTTGCCGAAACGCTGGTCGCATTCGTCACCGAGTTCGGACGGACTCCGCGATTAAACAAGTTTCAGGGCCGGGATCACTGGACAAAAGCGTATTCCATTGCGCTGGCCGGGGCCGGCGTGCCAGGCGGCCAGGTGCTGGGCTCATCGGATCGCGACGGCGGTTACGTTCAGTCGCGTCCGACAACGCCGGAAGATTACGCGGCGACGGTTTACGAAAAGCTCGGCTTCGACCGGACAAAGCCCATTTACACACCGGCCAATCGACCGGTCTTTCTCGCTCACCGAGGCAAGGCGATTGAAGAAGTTTTTTGAACGCGATGCCCTGGCGGCAGACTCCTCGCCGGAAGCGGAAATCATTGAGCCGGGCGACGTAGAGAACTCGGCGCGAGACAACGATCTGGCGAAGATCGCCGAAGAACTGCGGCATATTCGCATCCTGCTGATGTTCCTGCTTTGCATGGCTGTGCTGTCCGCTGCGGCCAGCGTCAGCGGTTATCTGATCGAAAACTTCCTGCCGTTCATCTTCTGGACGGGGCTGATATTGCTGATCGTCTTCGCTGTTTACTACGGCATTCGGCACGTCTGGAAATCCGGTCATGAAGCCACGGAGGAATGAAATGTCACCCGCCGCTTCTTTAACCGACATGGCAAAAGACATCTGGCAGGCCGGAGTCGATGCCGTTTCGTCCGAACGACTTGTGGGCGAGTCAGTTTCTCGAAGTGGAGATCGACTGGCGATTTGCGGATGCGATTTCGATGTCGCCCAGTTGGGTCGACTCGTCGTTGTCGGAGCCGGCAAAGCGGGAGCCGGTATGTCGGCTGCAGTGGAAGCGAGCATCGGGGCCGATCTGCTCGCTCGAACGACCGGCTTTGTCAACGTGCCGGAAGACTGCGTGAGGCCTCTTCAGAAGATTACGTTGCACGGCGCCCGCCCGGCTTCCGTCAACGAGCCGACACAGGCTGGCGTCAACGGCGCGGCGAAGATTCTGGAACTCGTCAGCGGTCTGGAAGATAACGATCTGTGCCTGGCCCTGATTTCCGGAGGTGGCAGCGCCCTGCTGCCGGCTCCGATCGATGGGATTTCGCTCGTCGACAAGCAGACGATCACGCGACTGCTGATGCACTGCGGAGCGACGATCAACGAGCTGAACTGTGTCCGCAAGCAGCTTTCAAAAATCAAAGGCGGCGGTCTGGCTCGCGCGGCGAAACGCGGGCGAGTGATCACGCTGATAATCTCAGACGTCGCCGGCGACCCGCTTGATGTGATTGCGTCCGGGCCAACAGTCGAGGATCCCTCGACGGCCGCCGAAGCGATTTCGATCCTTGGGCGACTCGTCTCGGGCCGTTCTTCCGTGCCGGAAGCTGTCTGGACAGCGCTGCAAAACAAACAGGCTGACACTGAAACCACCGCACCGATTGACGCTGAACGCATTCAGAACGTCATCCTGGGAAACAACCAGACAGCAGTCGACGTGGCGGCAGCTCGGGCGCGGGAACTCGGCTTCGAAGTGGAAACTGAATCTGAAGTCGGCGGAGTCGCAGCCGACTTCGGACGTCAGCTGGCGAACAGATGTCTTGCATCCCGAGAGACCAGATCGAACTCGAAGCTGTGCCTGGTCAGCGGTGGTGAGCCGACCGTGAAGCTGGTCGAAACCGATCATCCGAGGAAAGGCGGCCGGAATCAGGAACTCGTGCTGGCCGCGATCGATCAGCTGAGGGACGACGCTACCCAAGGAATCGTCATTCTCTCAGGAGGCACAGATGGCGAAGACGGGCCGACCGATGCTGCCGGCGCCTGGCTGGACTCGAACGTGCTCACCGGGATGCGTCGACAAAGCCTCGATCCAAAGCCGTTCCTCGCGATGAACAATTCCTACCCGTTTTTCGAACAGGCTGGCGGGCTGCTGGTCACCGGCCCGACTCATACCAACGTGATGGACCTGCGGGTTGCCCTGATCGACTCTTCGTCAGCGGGCGAGGTCTAATGTGAACGCCGCCCGGCTGATCGCTGCGAAACGGGATGGCTGCGAGCTGACTCGCGCCGACATTGCCTCGCTGATCCACGGCTTTGTTGCCGGAGACGTAGCCGATAGCCAGATGTCGGCTTTCGCGATGGCCGTGTTTTTTCGCGGCATGACCGACGACGAAACGGCGGCACTAACGCAGGAGATGCTGGCCTCTGGCGTCACGATGTCTCATCCCGCCGGACCGGCCGTCGTCGACAAACACTCAACCGGTGGGGTCGGCGACAAAGTCTCGCTGATACTCGCGCCGCTGTTGGCCTCGTCCGGGCTCCGCATTCCGATGATCTCGGGACGAGGCCTCGGACCAACCGGCGGGACGCTCGACAAACTGGAATCGATATCCGGGTTCCGATCGGACCTGTCGTCGGCTGCGTCATCACAGGAGCCACCGAGAATCTGGTGCCGGCGGATCGGAAGATTTACGCGCTGCGAGATGTGACAGCGACCGTGCCTTCCGTTCCGCTGATCACAGCCAGCATTATGAGCAAGAAGCTGGCCGAGTCACTCAACGCCCTAGTGCTGGATGTAAAATTCGGCAGCGGGTCATTCATGAAAACTCGGGAGCAGGCCAGGACACTTGCGAAATCGCTCGTTCGAGTCGGCACTCTGTCCGGTCTCAAAACGACTGCTCTGCTCACCGACATGAATCAGCCGCTGGGGCAAATGTGTGGAAATGCGGTGGAAGTCGACGAGTCACTCGATGTTCTAGCTGGAGGGGGGCCTGACGATGTCCGCGAGCTGACGATCGCTCTCGGCGTTGAACTTCTTTGTGTTGGGAGTGGCGTCTCATCGGAAGTAGCGTCCTCCACTCTTGCCGCAAAACTGAAATCCGGCGAGGCGATGAAATCTTTTGAGGCGATGGTGACTGCGCAGGGCGGAGACCTGAGCCACCCTCGCCCTATTGCGGCTCCGACGGAAATCAGATCCACCTTGAGCGGCGTAGTTTCTTCGATCGACACCGAGACCATTGGGCAGGCGATCATCGAACTTGGCGGAGGCCGGCAGAAACCGAGTGACCGAATCAACCACAGCGTCGGAGTTGAAATGCTCGTGCGGATCGGCGATCGCATTTCTGCCGGCAAAGCAGTCGCGCTCGCGTTTGCGGATGACCTTTCCGAGGAAGCTGCTCGACAGATTGCCGGTGCCATTTGCGTCGACGAGCCCGGGGTGTCTCCGCCAGATTTGATCGTGGAGCGGATCGATCACGAATCGTGCGGCTGATGCTCGACGTCGATCACATCGGGCGGCATGTTCGTGCCCGGCTCGGTGGATCCAGATGAGCTTTCAGGCCAGGAGCCATTCGTCGGCCCGGCGTCTGGCATCGTTCCAGGCGGCGTTCCGAAAACCTGAGCCTGAACCCGAATTCGGTTTTTCAAGTTCTTTCGAACGAGGGCTCGAAACGGCGGAAGCAGGAGCAGAAACCCAAAGACGTCCGTGATGATTCCAGGCGTCATCAGCAGGCATCCGGCGATGAGGATCATGACTCCGTCTGCCAGAGCCGCCCCTGGATTCTTCCCGCTGTGAGCGTCGTGCCAAGCTTTCAGACCCTGTTGTTTTGCGAGGGCTGCGCCGATCACGCCTGTGATCAAAACGAGCAGAAATGTGTTGACGGCCCCGATCTCGCCGCCGATGCGCAGCAGCAGCCACAGCTCGATGAGCGGCATGGCGATCAGCAGAAACAGCAGATACGGAAACATGTCAATGGAATGGACGGTGGGATTCAGAATCTCGCTGGATCTTACAAGCTGGCTACCGAACTCTCGAATCCCAAATAGCAGATTTATCGCTTGAGGACACACCGGGGAAGCCGTATGCGAAATTCGGCAATCGCTTCGTCGCTGACCATCACGTCCCGGAGGTTGATGCGGCGCAGCGTGCAGATCGTCGACAGCTCCAGCAGACCGGCATCGGTCATCGGGATGCCGACCAGCCGGAGAACTCGCAGCTTTGGCAACTTCAGAAGATGCTTCAGGCCGGCATCGGTGACTCGGGTACGGTCGATGTCAAGCGACGTGAGGCTTTTGATTTTTCCAATCTGTGGCATTCCTTCGTCGGTCAGTGAAGTCACGGAGAGGTTGAGAATGCTGAGGTTCGGCATTTACACCAGGCGAGCGAAGCCGGAGTTTGTCAGCCGGCGTCCGAAACCCAGGTTGAGAAAAGTCAGTTCGCGAGCCGCACGAGTTCCTCAAGCGAAGCATCCGTCAGCCGCTGACTGAAGCCCAGGTCCAGAGACTTCAGATGCGGAATGGGCCGCAGCAATCGTACGGTCTCGTCCGTTGCATCAGCCTCAAAAAGCCTCACAGATTCCAGGTGAGGCAGCGCAGAAAGCTGCTGGAGGTTTTCTCGGGTGGCCGTTCGTTTTGAGAAAGAGACGCCGCTGATCTGGCCTGCATCGTTGGTCGCCAGCTGCACTCCCGCTTTGCGGAGCGACTGGACTGCCGCTTCACGCTCGTCCTTGTCGATACGATGACCAAGAGCCAACCGATTGAGCCTGCTGGCTCGCTGGATCTGCTCGTGCGATTCAAACGGCACATACTGAGCCCGCATGACCATCCGGTATAGCTGTCCGACTTTGTAGTTGGGGATGAAGAATTGAAAGTCCCAGGCCGGGTTGCCCTTGCCGCCACCGGACGGCGACTGCGTGAGGCGTATTTCATCCTGCGGCCGGAACATCTGAATCAGAGCAAGACCGTGGCTAACACCGTAGTACCAGGGATCGGCGTAGAGGTGCTTTGAGCGATTGAAGGCGAGCGTCAGCGGAAACTTCTCATCATGCTTGAATTGCCGTTTGTCGTTGGCCGCGACATGAGTGGAGAGAACGCCGTGTGAGGGAGTCACGCCTCGCACCCAGCTGACTTTGTCGCGGTCGCTGTTCTGATGTCCGCGAAAATGGATGTCGAGCGACTCGGGCTGGTGAATATAGCTGGCCCAGAACAAACCGACGTAGCCGTTACGAAACGTCTTCGTGCGGGGAATGCACTCCAGTGTCATCTCAATCGTGCCATCGTCGAGCATCTCGTACCGCAGCACGCTTTCGAGTTTCCAGGTGGGCGAGGGAGCCTGGTACAGCTCAACAATGTGCGGGCTGATGACTCGCAGTTCCATCGGAGCCCGGCGTGGCTCAAAAAGGATGTCGCGATTCTGCGTCGTGCCGTCGTGAATGTGCTCGTAGTTGAGCCCCGCGTAGTTCGGCACGAAAAGATTCTCTCTTCGCTTCTTGTGAGTCAGTGAAGCGACGCCGCTGTAACCAGCTCGGTGACCTTTCAGCGTCCCGTCATCGACCGCCCGGTTGTCAACAACGACGGCGGTGACGTCCCCTCGTTGGAGCACATGGTAGCCTGTCTTCGGAACAGTGAATTCGAGATCGGCATTGGTAAGCGACGTGACCGGCCTATCGGCAGCCGATGTCAACTCACAGAGAAGCAGCAGAGCAAACGCGATTCGAACAGCCATTCTTCCACCCTCAGCTCATCGAGTGCGACGGGATCACGCGCAGTGTGACCTTCGCGAGGGCGGATTGCCAGAGGCTCACTCGTCGCGGCGGAACGGAATCCAGACCTGACCATTTTCGGAAGTGGACGACATTTCGTTGGGGTACTCCCACGATTCATAGCCGCATGCAACTTCCAGAAACTGGCCAATCTCGTCGTAGCGCAGGCGATGGATCATTCGAACCGTCGGCCCTTCCATCGAATGGCACTTTTCGGAGACATCTGCCACCCCAGCCACAGTGGGTCTGCTTCAATCAGCTCGATCGAGGCTTTGTATTCTGAGCGTCTCGATGAATGACGCCCTGCTCATAAGCGACGGAGATTCCCCGTACTGTCTGCCCGCCGATCCAGCGGACCTTGCGCAGTCCACGCGGTCCTTCTGCATCGATACACGTCTGCAGCGTTCGCCTCTCATCATTCTTCCGGCAAAGTTGGCTATACTGAACCTCTCACTAATCTCCCACCTGACTTCCGCTCATGATGCGTTTCCGAATTCTCACTGCGATCCTTGCTGGCCTGACAATTCGCGAGATGGCCGTTGCCTTCGATGTAAACCCAAAGGCACCCTCGTTCCGTCATGAGGTCGTGGCCGTACTGTCGCGGGCTGGCTGCAACATGGGCACGTGCCACGGAAATGCCAATGGCAAGGGCGGTTTCAAACTCTCGCTTCGAGGTCAGAACCCCTCTGTGGATTTCGAGACATTGACACGCGACCAGGGCTCACGCCGAGTTAGTCTGGTCGACCCAGCATCGAGTCTGCTGCTGAGGAAGCCGACGATGGCTGTTCCGCATCAGGGAGGCCGACGGCTCCATGTAAACTCGCGAGAGTATCGAATCCTGCGCGGCTGGATCGCGGGCCGAATGCCTGGCGACCCACCGGACACTCCACAACTGACAGGGCTGAAAGCGACTCCGAATCACAGCACAATCCATGAGCCAAAGATGTCCGCCCGGCTTCAGGTGATCGCTACCTTCAGCGATGGCTCCCGCCAGGACGTTTCGCACCTCGCCGTTTTCGAGTCGTCGGCTCTTTTCGTAAACGTTGACGCAGAAGGAACTGCGACCGCCGAGCACTCCGGTCAGACAGTCGTGACAGCACGGTACCTCGACCAGCAAATCCCCATTCGACTGGAATTTGTTC